>ERZ835541.3563-NODE-3563-length-10617-cov-2.910812_pt1 | contig 10617 bp, 4 predicted proteins | sample MGYA00519945_ERZ835541 | MGnify/ENA primary metagenome ERZ835541 (study PRJEB31850, sample SAMEA3708780) | human gut metagenome | biome: human gut; feature: human-associated habitat; material: faeces | place: China | collected 2014 ...
CTTGGGACCATTTACTCCGTGCGGTGTATATATGTATCCTCAAGGTGAAGAAACGGCACACGGTTCAATTGTAGAATATAAGGGGAAATGGTATACCTTCTATCATACCGCTAATTATTCTGGTAGAGGAGCTTTGCGGTCCGTTTGTGTAGATCCGATTGAATATGATCAAAATGATAGATTGAAAGTTGTACAAAACTGGGGACAGCCTTATGAAGGGAAAGTTCCGGAAGTAGATTTATCGGAGACATTGGTATTGGAAGCTGAACATTATAATAGAGGTGGCGAACATTATGGTTACCACAAGAATCCGTCGGAAGGGGATATACAGGTGGGCACGGATAATGGCATTACATATCTTAAAAGTATGAAGTCCGGAGAATGGGTGCGTTATTCAATTAATGTAAAACAGACTGGATCCTATGCTATTACTTGTCGGATGCGCCAGCAACGTTCGGGAGGAAAATTCCGTATTGCTATAAATGGAGTGTATAAGACGAACGAAATAAAGTTGAATGGTTCGGGCAGTACATGGAACGAAGCTTTTATATATCCTGTCGAATTACAAAAAGGTGAACAATATATTGATTTGCGTATTAAAGGTGGAGAATTGGATATTGATTGTATCAAGTTAGGAGAAGGATGCAGCCAAGTACCCGGTATCATTCAGGCGGAAGATTTCGATGAAGGAAAGTATCAATTTAGGGAAGGTTCGAAAGGTAATTTTAAAACTTACCGGAGTGATCAGGGAGTAGCTATCAGTGCTAGTAGTAACATCATCCACATTAGTAATACTTCTGGAGGAGATTGGATTCAATATACATTTAAGGTTTTGAGGCCGGTCTCGAATGTTACTGTTCGTGGGGCTGCAGAGAAAGATGGGAAGTTCGCTTTATCTTTTGATGGAGGAGAGTTGTTGACTCCTGTTCCAGCAACTACCGGAAACTGGAACACTTATAGTGATTTTCCAGTGTCAAATGTACAATTGTCGGAAGGTATTCATACGATGAAGATTCATATACTTAATCCAATGAATGTTGATTCATTCGACTTTCAATAAAATAAGGTTGACATCATTTGAAACAAAGTTTATAGACGAAGGCAAAGATAGCTCCTATCTTTGCCTTCGTCTATTTTTGTTGAGTTCTGATATAAGAATACTTTGTTACCATAGAAACTATGTCAATGCACTCATGTATAAAGATGGGGAATACCATTTGTATTTTCAATATAATCCATCAAATAGTACTCTATGCAACATATATTACAGCCTTTGAAACATTTTTTTTAGTCGATTGATATAAATCAACCGTAATTTGCATCATCGATAAAGATAAAATTCGTACTTTTAAATTAATAACATCAAACTAATGCTCAGTATTATGAAGAACAAAAAACTTCTTTGCAGTGTTTGTTTCCTGTTTACTTTCATGTCAGCCCTCTGTGGGCAAAACATAACAGTGAAAGGAAACGTTACTTCCAAAACGGATGGTCAGCCGATTATTGGCGCTTCCGTCATTGAGACTATATCCACAACTAATGGAACGATTACCGATTTTGACGGTAACTTCACGCTTTCTGTTCCTACTAATGCTACTTTAAAGATTTCGTATATCGGTTATAAGCCCGTGACTGTGAAAGCGGCTGCCTCTATCCAAGTTTTATTGGAAGAAGATACGCAAATAGTGGATGAAGTGGTGGTGACAGGTTATACTACTCAGCGTAAAGCCGATTTGACCGGTGCGGTATCTGTGGTAAAAGTTGATGAAATTCAGAAACAAGGTGAAAATAATCCGGTAAAAGCACTCCAAGGGCGTGTTCCCGGTATGAATATTACTGCTGATGGTAATCCAAGTGGTACGGCTACTGTTCGTATTCGTGGTATCGGTACATTGAACAACAACGACCCTCTTTATATCATTGATGGTGTGCCTTCTAAAGCAGGTATGCATGAACTGAATGGAAATGATATTGAATCTATCCAGGTTCTGAAAGATGCGGCTTCTGCTTCTATTTATGGTTCGCGTGCCGCAAATGGTGTTATCATCATTACTACTAAACAAGGTAGGAAAGGACAGATTAAGATTAATTTCGACGCTTCGGTTTCCGCATCTATGTACCAGTCTAAATTAGATATGATGAATACTGAGCAATATGGGCGTACATTATGGCAAGCCAATGTGAACAGTGGTAAGAATCCGAATGCTAATTCTATCGGTTATCAATATGATTGGGGATATAATGCTGAAGGCTATCCTGTGTTGGATAACATCTATGTTCCCAAATTTATTGATGATGCCAATACAATAGCAACAGGTGATACGGACTGGTTTGATGAAATCACACGTACCGGCTTTATTCAACAATACAATCTTTCGTTGAGTAATGGAACGGAAAGAGGTAATTATTTCTTTTCTCTGGGATATTATAAAAATGACGGTTTGATTAAATATACAAACTTCGACCGTATTTCTGCACGTATTAATAGTGATTATAAGGTGATAGATAATATTCTGACTATCGGTGAGCATTTCACTCTGAACCGTACGACGGAAGTCCAAGCTCCAGGGAATATCATGAGTGACGCCATGATTGCCCTTCCCATGATTCCCGTACACACTGTGGATGGAACGAATTGGGGAGGTCCCAACAGTACTATGCCCGACCGCCAAAATGTGGCTCGTGTAATTTATGATAATCGGAACAACCGATATACTTATTGGCGTTTGTTCGGTGATGCGTATGTAAACCTGAACCCGGTGAAAGGACTTAATATCCGTTCCACTTTTGGATTGGACTATGCACAGAAGTATCAACGTAATTTTACGCTTCCTTACAACACCGGTTTCCTGAACAGTGATAAGGATGCGGTTGAGATGAAACAGGAGCATTTCACCAAATGGATGTGGAATGCTGTGGCCACTTACGAATTGGAGATTGGCAAACATCGTGGAGATGTTATGGCAGGTATGGAGTTGAATCGTGAAGACGACACAAACTTTGCTGCTTACCGTGAAGGATTTGCGATTCTGACTTCCGATTATATGTATCCTTCCGCAGGAGTAGGACAGTCACAGGCAAGTGGCGGAGCAGGTGGTTTCTCACTAGTTTCTTTCTTCGGAAAACTGAACTATTCGTATGCTGATAAATATTTACTTTCATTTACCCTCCGTCGTGACGGGTCTTCCCGTTTTGGTAGCAATAATAAATATGCTACTTTCCCTTCCGTTTCTTTGGGATGGCGTATTAGTCAGGAGGCTTTTATGGAAAAAACTAAAGATGTGATTGACGATTTGAAAATTCGTACGGCTTGGGGACAAACCGGTAATCAGGATATTGAAAATTACGCACGCTATTCTATCTACGAATCTAAATACGGTACAGGTAATCCTCCTACTTATGGAACTTCTTATGATATTACCGGAAGTAACGGCGGTAGTTTGCTTCCTTCCGGATTTGTGCGTACTCAGATTGGAAATGACGATATCAAGTGGGAAACTACTACACAAACCAATGTCGGTATGGATTTCAGTTTGTTTAATCAGACATTGTATGGCTCTGCCGAATATTACTATAAAAAAACAACGGATATTTTGATAAAACCGTCTTACATCGGTATTCTTGGAGAAGGTGGCGGGCAGTGGAGAAATGCCGGTTCGATGGAAAACAAGGGCTTTGAGTTTAATTTGGGCTATCGCAATAAGACGGCTTTCGGGCTTAGCTATGATATTAACGCGAACCTCGGTTTGTATCGGAACAAGATTTTGTTTGTACCGGGTGAAGTGGCTTCTACCGGAGATTTCGGTGGTGACGGGGTGATGAACATTATTGGTCATTCTATTAATATGAGAGCCGGTTACATTGCCGACGGCATTTTCAAGTCACAGGAAGAAGTGGACAATCATGCCGATCAGACCGGAAAAGGCGTAGGGCGTATCCGCTATAAAGATTTGGATAATAATGGTGTTATTGATACTAAGGACCAGACTTGGATCGGAAATCCGAATCCTGATTTCACGTATGGACTCAATATCTATCTGGAATATAAGAACTTTGATTTGACTATGTTTTGGCAAGGTGTGCAGGGAGTGGACGTTTACAATGAGGTGAAGAAGAATACCGACTTCTGGTCGGTAGGCGATATGAATGCTAATCGTGGCATCCGTCTGTTGGGAGCATGGACTCCGCAGAATCCGGGATCGGATATTCCTGCCGTTTGTTTGGAAGACTTGAATAATGAAAAGAGAATTTCCAGTTATTATGTAGAAAACGGTTCTTATCTGAAACTTCGGAATTTACAATTAGGTTATACATTGCCGACAGATATCTCGAAGAAAATAAAGATGGAACGTTTGCGATTCTATTTCAGCGCACAGAATTTGCTGACCATCAAAAGTAAGAACTTTACCGGTATGGATCCGGAAAATCCGAATTTCGGTTATCCGATTCCTCTCAATCTTACGTTCGGTTTCAACATAGGTTTTTAATTCATTAAATAAAGATAATTATGAAAATCAAGAATATATATATATCCTCTTTGCTGTTGGTAGCCTCGTTGGTCGGTACTACCGGTTGCAATGACTTTTTGGAAAGAGACTTACAGGGAAGTTCTGACGAGGGACAAACGATTAGTCCCGATAATGTGGACAATCTGGTAATTGCTGCTTACGCTCACATGGTGTCCGGTGAGGATATGAACAGTCCTTTCAGCCTTTGGCCGTATGGAAATGTCCGTGCAGATGATGCTTATAAAGGCGGGGCAAACTCCGAAGACGGTTCGCATTTCCATTTTCTGGAGATTGCTACGGGGATGACTACTGACAATTGGGCTTTTGATGATATCTGGTATCGTCTTTATTCGGGGGTGGCACGTGCCAATGCTGCTTTGAAATCTTTGGATGGTATGGATGCAAATACTTATCCGCAGAAGAATGAACGTATCGGTGAGATGCGTTTCTTACGTGGTCATTATATGTTTCTGTTGAAAGTGATGTTCAAGCATATCGTTTATGTAGATGAAACGATTCCTACTTCGGACTATACCAAGATTTCTAACCGCCAGTATACTAACGACCAACTTTGGCAGAAGATAGCAGATGACTTTAAGTTTGCATATGATCATCTTCCCGATACACAAGTGGAAAAAGGGCGTCCTACGCAGGCTGCTGCATCGGCCTATCTGGCAAAGGTGATGCTTTACAAAGCTTATCGCCAGAATGAAAAGAATGAAGTGACCGAAATTAATGAAGATGATTTGAAAGCTGTAATTACGTATACGGATAATGCTATCATGACTGCCGGAGGTTTTGGTCTGGAAGAAGATTTTGCATATAATTTTCTGCCGCAATATGAGAACGGAAAGGAATCTATTTGGGCTGTCCAATATTCGCAGGATGATAATACGATGTATGGCAACTTGAACTTTGGTAATGAGTTGACAGCTCCGCAATTCTTCGGGTGTTGTGATTTTCAGAAGCCTAGCCAAAACTTGGTGAATGCTTTCCGCACGGAAAACGGTAGGCCGATGTTCGATACTTACAATGAGAAAGATAATTATGATGTGCAAGGCAACTACGATCCCCGTTTATTCCACACGGTGGCGATTCCGGGATTTCCTTATAAGTATAATGTGAACTATATTTTTGATAAGACGTGGACACGTAACGAACAGGAATATTATGGTCTTTACTCATCTTTAAAAGAGAATGTGGACCCCGATTGTTCTTGCCTGAAGAAAGTGAATTCTCCGTTTGTTGCTAATTCGATGAACCGTATTGTATTGCGTTATGCAGATGTAGTGCTGATGCGTGCCGAGGCATTGATTCAGTTGAATCGTTTGTCGGAAGCATTGCCGTTGGTCAATGAGATACGTAACCGTGCAGCCCGTAGTACTACGCTTGTTTTTGATTATGGGGCAAGTTTTAAAGTAGAACCGTATACAATGGCCGAATGGACTGATCGGGACATTGCTATGAGAGACCTGAAATGGGAACGTCGTCTTGAACTGGCATTGGAAGGAAGCCGCTTCTTTGATTTAGTTCGTTGGGGAGATGCGGCAAAAGTGATGAATCAATATTATGCGTCGGAAGCTAGTCGTCGTTCTTATTATTCGGATGCAAATTTTACAGCAGGAAAGAATGAATATCTGCCTATTCCTCAGAAGCAGATCAATTATAGTGGTGGTTTGTATCAGCAAAATAATGGTTGGGAGAAATAATAAATGGGAATTATGAAGACTTTGATAGATAAAATATATATGGTGTTACTGGCTGCACTTTTACTTTCTGCAGCTGGATGTAGTGATGATGATGACACATCGTTGGCTTTGAATGGTGATACATGGATTACTTCTTTCCATATCGAAGGTTATGATAACTTTATCGTTGAGCAGGATAATCAGGCGAGAAGCATTAAAGTACATGTGGAAGATGATACAGATGTGACAAATTTAATTCCGGTATTTACTTTGTCCGAAGGGGCTACGGCGAATTTGGAAAGTGGTAAACCTGTTAACTTTACAATGCCTGTAGTGGTAAAAGTCACAAACGGAAATGTATTTATGAATTATACGATTTCCGTAGAATTGGATAAGCCGCAGATTACTGGATTTATGATAGGAGAGTATGCGGGCAGAATTGATGAAACAAACAAGGAAATCGTTGTGTATGTACTTGAAGACATGGATATTACCGCTTTGTCTCCAGTCGTTACTGTTCCTGATGGTGCTACGGTAAGCCCGTTGTCAGGCACTACATTGGATTTCACTACACCTAAAGAATATACGGTTACAAATCATTTGAATGCAGCCACTTATACGGTGAAGGTAGAAAAGGTAAGAACTTTTGTTTCAATGGCATTTATCGGAACTGCTGCAACTATTGATGAACTGACTAATAATGAAGAAAAAGCCGCTGCTCAATGGATGTTGGATAATATGCCGGGGGCAAGGTATATTTCATATTCAGATTTGAGGGATGATAACCCGAAAGTGAAACTTGATCCGGAACAGATAAAAGTCATTTGGATTCATGATGATAATCCTATCTATGATGATAATGGATTTAATTGGAATTCAAAGAATAATATTAAGAATTATTATCAGACAGGTGGAAATTTGTTATTATCTCGTGGAGCTTTACGATATATCGTAAAAGATCGGTGGGCTATTTCTATGGATGGTAGAGATCCTAATAATCAATTTAGGAGTGAAGATCCTCAGACTGTTACAGAAAAACCTTGGGGCTTTTCAATAGAGGGTATCTCTCATGAAATATTTGATGGCTTAGTAACTGAGGATAATTCTAATATTTATTTAATAAATACAGGTTATCGTATTCTTAATTGGGTATTTCAATGGCGTATAGATTGGGAACCTTATTGGGGAATAGAAGGATGGAGACAACAAACTGGTGCAATAGAGTTGGGGTATGATGTTTCCAATCACAATGCAGTGCCTATCGCTGAGTTCCCTTCTCGCCAGATAGGAGGAAATAGTAGTGGAAAGGTAATATGTATTGGCATGGCAGCTTATGATTGGTATGATGAAAACCAATCAGATAATCAATATCGTGGTAATATCGAGAAACTTACCTCTAATGCACTCGATTACTTAAGCAAGTAAAGTATAATCTGATAAAGAAAAGCAAATTATGAAAACTATGATATTAATGGCTTCAATACTGTGTCTGTCAATGTCGTTTGCTGCTTGCAGCGACGATAACAGTCCGGTAATCACAGATAAAAATCTGAATGAAACGACAACATTCTTTAGTTCGACGGAACCGAACAATTATACGACTTATTACAAACCTTATGTTGGTTATGTAGGTGATCCAATGCCTTTTTTTGATCCGGTAAGTAAAGAGTTTCGTATTCTTTACCTTCAGGATGATCGTGACGGTAATTCTACTATCTATCATCCTATCCACGAATTGGCAACTACGGATGTGGCAAACTATATCTCTTTCCGCGAAGCAATACCATGCGGAACAGCAGTAGAAGATGATCCGGCTATCGGGACAGGAAGTACTGTTTATGATGAGGCTACGAAAACTTATTATACTTTTTATACAGGACATAAAGCTACCGAACCTCGTGAAGTAATATTGTTGGCTACTTCCAAAGATTGTAAAACCTGGACTAAAGACCGTTCATTCCGTTTATCGGCTCCAATAGAAGCAGGGTATGATAAAAATGAATTCCGCGATCCATATGTTTTTTATGATGCAACTGCGCAATGTTATAGGATGTTAGTTTCTGCTCTGAAAAATGGGGATGGATATATCATTGAATTTACTTCTACCAATTTGCATGATTGGGATTTAAAACCGGAACCGTTCTTCAATAATATTTGGGGGCGTTTCTATGAATGTCCGGATGTTTTTCAGATGGGAAGTTATTGGTATATGGTTTATTCTTCACAAGGAACAAAAAATGAACCGGCCGTTGTCCAATATTTCTATGCGCAGACTTTGGAGGAATTGAAGGGAATAGCTGTAGAGAATGGGCAGTTCCCTACTTTCGTACCCCACGAAGGATGGTTAGATGGAGTTAGTTTTTATGCTGGAAAAACAGCGGGCGATGATACAAATCGTTATCTTTGGGGATGGTGTCCGACACGTGAAGGGCAGAAAACCACAGGTACCAAAAATTGGGCAGGAGCATTGGTCGCTCATAGATTGATTCAGAACGGAGATGGAACATTAAGTTTGGATGTTCCACAAGCGATTTCCGCCAAATATTCCCAATCGGTGACATTGACTGAAAAGACGAAGGTAGGGGATGTAACGGTCAGCACTTCTTCTTATACATTGAAAGCAAATTCATTTGTCCGCTTCGCCCGTTTGAGAAACCGGAACAAAATAACCATGACTGCAACAATCCCTGAAGAGAATGAAGCCGTATTCGGACTTTCATTTGTCGATTGCAGTGATAAGGCAGAAAAGGCGCGTATTTTCATTGAAGATAAATATAATTTCCTGAAGTTGAAAGAAGTAGAAGTAAATGAGAAAACAGGTGAATGGAATGATGTGGGTGCTATAACAGAACGTGCTATAACTCCGGCTACTGACAATGTATATCATATAGAGGTCTATACTGAAGAATCTGTGTGCATAGTCTATATAAATGGAAGGTATGCTTTCACCAACCGTATTTATGATTTGGCTAAAAATCCTTGGGCTATTTTTTGTACTGAGGGTGAAGTGACTGTATCTGATATAAAATTGAGTACTTATTAATTGAGAAAGTAACATCTTTTATAGCGTTTGAAACAAATGTGATAGGCGCTCCGATGCATTGCGCCTATCTTTGCATTGCAACAACCAAGAAATATGATACTATTAATAATAAGTAATAACCTTAATACCATAAACATGAATGTATTTTTACCCTTGAGAAAACTTCAGACTCTTCTGATTTGTTCCATTTTTATGAATATCTCGCTTCTGGCTTTAGCTGCAGATCCTTCTCTTTTAATAAAAGATTTAGGAGAAGGACATTGTTTGGTGCGTGTCAATACTACTCAGAAATACTTGTTATTACCGGTAGAAGATGCATCGCCTGACGTACGTATCAGTATGATTGTTGATAACAAAGAAGTGAAGAGCTTTGATGTCCGTCTGGCTATTAACAAGGTAGATTATTTTGTTCCGGTAGACCTTTCCGATTATTCCGGTAAGTTGGTTTCATTTAAATTCAAAATGAATTCAAATGATCCGGTACGTGTCAATCTTTCACCGGATAACACCGCTTGCTGTAGAGAAATGAAGTTGTCCGATACCTTCGATACAACTAATCGTGAAAAGTTCCGTCCTGTTTATCACTTCTCACCTCTTTATGGATGGATGAATGATCCCAACGGAATGGTATATAAAGACGGAGAATATCATTTGTTTTATCAACATAATCCATACGGTTCCAAATGGGGAAATATGAATTGGGGACATGCTATCAGTAAAGACTTAATCAATTGGGAACATCGGCCTGATGCTATAACCCCGGATGCGTTTGGCACTATTTTCAGTGGTTCGGCTGTGGTGGATCATAATAATACAGCTGGTTTTGGTGCAGGTGCTATCATCGCTATCTATACACAGAACGGTGATCGTCAGGTGCAAAGTATCGCTTACAGTACCGACAATGGACGTACTTTTACAAAGTATGCGGATAATCCGGTGTTGGTATCTGAAGCTCGCGATTTCCGCGATCCGAAAGTCTTTTGGTATGAAGGGACAAAACGTTGGATTATGGTACTTGCCGTAGGGCAGGAAATGCAGATTTTCTCTTCTCCCAATTTGAAAAACTGGACTTTTGAAAGCAGTTTCGGTAAGGGACAAGGTGCTCACGGAAATGTTTGGGAATGTCCGGATTTATTTGAACTTCCCGTGGAAGGTACGAATGAAAAGAAATGGGTATTGCTTTGTAGTCTTGGTGACGGCCCTTTCGGTGACTCGGCCACTCAATACTTTGTCGGAACGTTCAACGGAAAAGAATTTGTAAACGAATCACCCTCCAAAACCAAATGGATGGACTGGGGAAAAGACCATTACGCCACTGTTACTTGGAGTGATGCTCCCGACAACCGTCGCATTGCTATCGCATGGATGAGCAACTGGC
>ERZ835541.3573-NODE-3573-length-10582-cov-5.559514_pt1 | contig 10582 bp, 8 predicted proteins | sample MGYA00519945_ERZ835541 | MGnify/ENA primary metagenome ERZ835541 (study PRJEB31850, sample SAMEA3708780) | human gut metagenome | biome: human gut; feature: human-associated habitat; material: faeces | place: China | collected 2014 ...
ATGGACGCACCTCTGGTGCACCAGTTGTCACGCCAGTGGCACAGCTGGGCAGCTAAGTGCGGATCGGATAAACGCTGAAAGCATCTAAGCGTGAAGCCGTCCTTAAGATAAGATATCCCATGCGTAAGCAGTAAGACCCCTTGTAGACTACGAGGTTGATAGGTTCAAGGTGTAAGCACGGTAACGTGTTCAGCCAGCGAATACTAATCGGTCGAGGGCTTAAACCTCAATGATTTATGTCTTGTCTCTTTCATGTTCGTTATTCAATTTTGAGAGTTCTCTCTCATACAGTCGGTGCCGATAGCGGTGAGGGTCCACCTGTTCCCATTCCGAACACAGTAGTTAAGCTCACTTGCGTCGACAATACTCGATGGGCAACTGTCCGGGAAGATAGATAGGCGCCGACACCTAAATAAACACAGCAAGTCAAAAACTTGCTGTGTTTCTATATTCCTCCGTAGCTCAGTCGGTAGTAGCACCTGACTGTTAATCAGGGTGTCACTGGTTCAAGTCCAGTCGGGGGAGCCAAACCTAATATTACAAGAACCGCTTTCAGATTCATCTGGGAGCGGTTCTTGCGTTTCATCTGAAAGCTGCTCGAACTCACGAATTTCTTCAAATGTGACGGTTTCCTGCGTGTTGTTCAGAGTGAGGACAATCACTGCATGGTCGTCCCATAGGAATACCTCTTTCACAAATGTGTGGATAACTTGACGCTGAAGAGAATTTTCACAGCCGTCCACATTTGAGAGCCTATCGAACCATTCTACGTTTGTTTTCTTTGTTCAGCTGCTTTACCTCGCTTCGAAGCTGCCGGATCTACTCCGCCAGGCTCATTGCGTTTTTGGGGGTTCGTAGTATATTCTTTTGAGCGTGGGGTGTCAAGTTTTATTATACAACATCACGTTTTTCTTAAGTGGCAGCAGTTTTATATGTTTTGGACTATGCGGAGAAAGGCGTTGCATTTTTATTGTTGAAATGATATAATTAAATATATCATATTAACATTGAATGGGGTTAACAATATGCTGCAATTCTATCTGTCAATGATGAACAGCGGGGAGGACAAGGCGCTTGTCGAGTTTCTCTACAATGAGTACAAACAGCTTATGTTCAAAACGGCATACGCGATTCTTCGCAACAGGGAAAGCGCCGAGGATGCGGTTCACGACGCTTTTTTGAGGGTAATTAACCATTTATCGAAATTCCGCAGCTATTCATGCAAGGAAAACGTGTCTTACCTTGTTATTATAGTGAGGGGCATTGCACTGAACATGGTTTCGAAGTCGAACAGGCAAGCGGAGCTCGACGAGGAAACACCTGACGGTATGAGTGTTGAGGACAGCGTGTTATCCGAGCTGGCGTATGAGGAGATAGTCGAAAACATCAAGGCTCTTTCGCCCGCGTTAAGGGATATCGCGTATCTGTCCTTCGTTGAAAACTGCTCTGCGGGCGAGATATCGGAGCTTTTGGATATGAAGATAAACACGGTGCATTCCTCAATATCCAGAGCAAGAAAAATCATTTCACGAAAGCATACGGAGAATAACCAATGAACAACAATCAGCTTATAGCCCTAGCGCTCCAAAACGATTTTGACGCCGAGCTTGCCATGTATGACGGAATGCCCGAGCACAGGTTTTCGCTTCGGTTTCGGAGAAGAATGAGGAAACTGCTCGGGGGCGGTGTTTTAGAGTGGGAAACAAAGCGTGTCCCTCTTAGGAAAGCCGTTACTTTCGCGATTATCACGGTTATCCTGCTCGCTTTTCTTACGGGAGCGACCCTGCTCATCTATAAGATGTGGGATAAATTTCAGCTCCACGACGTGGGAGAGCATTCTTTTCTGGTGGCATTGGATATTGAAGGCGCACCGACGACTTTGGAGGATAAATACCGCTTGGGCATTGATTTGAGCGGGTATTCTGAGAATATCCTGCTTGACAATGAATATGAATATCTGGTTGAGTATCACGAAGTCAATGGAAATCGCGTGCTTGGCTTTAGTCAAGCGATAAAAGACCATTATCAAGGTGAAAGCTGTTGGCTTAATACTGAGAAAGCTATGGCCATGCCTACTGAAATAATAGTAAACGGCTGCAAAGGGTTGACTTTTCAAACATATCATGGAATAAACGTGTTAATTTGGGATTGTGGCGACTATGTGATTTATTTGTCAGGTTACAATATTGGTCAAGATGAACTGATATCGACCGCTGAAACTGTGCAAAAAGTAGAATAAAGGATTCGAAAAAGAAAATATGCAAGTATCTGTCGAAAATTGCTGTTTACTGTATAGAGGGAAACCTCAAAAAGAAAATGGAGGTGAGTATATATCGGTTGTTCTTGCGCTTGTTGTATTCTTTGTATGCGCTGTATCAGCGTATGCTATTAGTTTTTTTGATATGGACTCGGCACGCAAAAGCAGTATTTTGGATAAATCATCTACAACTGCTACTTGCCAAAGCTCTTTTATTGACGGAACCGGAGTCGTAACAAGAATCAAGATGACCCAAACACTTGAGAAGCAAGGATTTCTTTGGTCATGGAGCACCTATGCGGGCGAATGGACAAAGACCACGTACGGATGTCGGCAGCTCTCTCAAACAAGGTTTATAACCTTGAAAGCGGCAAATACCACGTAAAAACCGTGTTTAGCGTAACCATTGACGGTAAGACAACGGATTACACGGTTTACAATACGGAAAAATCGTTATAATGGATGACAAACAATGAGAAAACAGTTTTTAAAAGCAATTTATTTTGCTTTAGTGGTACTGAAACTGATGGCGTTTGTGTAGCGTACAAATCAATATAGTGGAGGCATACAATGAAACGATTATATTCTCTGATTTTAGCGTTGCTGCTTTGTATCATAAATGCAGTTCCTGTCGGTGCTTATGATTTCAGCATGAATGAAGTAATACATCAGTATAATTCTCATGCTTTCACAAGAAAAAATACTCCTGCTGTAAAATGGAACGGAAAAACCGAGTTAAAAGAGAACTCATATTATTATACGACTTCGGGCGTCACGATATCCCGTGATGTAACACTGCCGGAGAATTCAACGCTAGAGATAAGAAAGACGCTGAAAATCACTAATGGTGCAAAGCTTACCGTTCTTGGAGACCTTTTGGTGGACTATGACGGAAAGGTGAATCCTGTGAATGGTACGCTTACTGTTGGCAAGAGCGGTTATATTCACGATTATGGGGCACTCGCTATAAGCAAAAAAGGCAGACTTGAGGTTTATGGTCATGTATATGTTATGGGTCTCGGAAGCCTTAGTGTTAAGGGAATCGTGAATGTATCGGCGGACGGTCGCGCAGTATATGCAGGCTCGTTCAAAAAATACCCGGGAGCAAAAGTGAACGGAAATATCACCGCTGCCGTTAATGTGACTGAGCATCTTTCCGAGGAATTATCGGGATTTTCTGAAAACGAAAAGATATGTGTCAACTTCCTTTTTTACGACTCAGAAACAGCCAGGAACACTACGGTTGACGGCAAAAACATTCTGGAAATATCCCTTGAGATACAAGAAAAATATGCGATCCCCGCTGTAATTTCTCATGTGTTGTTCGATGATGAAGGCGGAAGCTATAAGGAATACAAGGATTTGTCTGATAAACGAACAGACGTTTTCCTGCGCTATCTCAAAACCAATTTTGGCGGTTCAAAGGGGTACAGGCGATATTTGAGCAATGATTATTTCAGCAATATTATTCCAAACCCTGCTTTTGAGAATAATTCAGCCGAAAATCCGTCAGACAATAAGTATATTGTATCCGACGATTATCGCAGTATGTTCAGCCTAAGAACCGAAATAGCTTATAAGCTGAACCAAGCTCTTTATGATGAATTAACAGTGCTTGGGTTTAATGAACTGTATATTCGCAATCCGCTGAAAAATGGATATGGCGCGTTCTCGGCTGAGCTGACGAAAGCGCAGATAGAGTCACTCTCTGACGACAGCCGCTTCCTGTTTCAATCGGTGAACGACGGCAAGACAATGATTTCCGGAGCAGACAAGCTATATGTCAGCAACGGGAATAAGAAAAAACTTGGAGTGTCCGATTGGAACAAGATAACAAGCCTTTACGGAAATACATTGTGCGTTGTAACAGCAAACGATGTGGTTTCGGGAGGGGTAACGGCAACCGATGATGTTTATGAGCGCATATCCTGCTATACCGATGTAAAATGGAGCAAGGATTCGGGTACGATGTATAGCCATTCTGCCTCGGGTTATTTCAATACGGAATTGTTTTATAGGACGCAGTTCAATGGTTTGTATAGCTTTGAGGGCTTCTGGGAGGAGCTGCGCAATGTGAATCACAGTGTAACCAAGAATTTTGTCCTGGACAACTGCCTGACATACGGTTTATTTAATGACAGCTATGTATACCGTAGTGTGACGGTTTCATCTGCCGCAGAGCTTGAAAAGCTTATCGCTGATGAAAATGTACTTCTCATAATTGAGGAGCAGGCTGAGCAGGAGTAGTGTGAAGGTGTCAAGCTGTGAAGCTTTTATATTAATCTTCTTCACGTCCTATATCTGTTTACCCTTTGGGCACAAAACACTCTACCCCAACCTTCCTTTAGAGCAGGACGAGGGTGAGCCAATCTTGTTAGCACCTATACAGGCTTCTGTATAGATGCTTCAGTCTGTCGAAAAAGCCGCAGAATAAACTCTGCGGCTTTAAAGTTATTTAATTAGCACATCACTTACGCCCTGGGGGTGGAGTAAACTAGGTCAGCCGGGGACCAGCCGCACCACTGACCGTCAAGATACGACCTGACAATGAAGCCGTATTTCTTTCCGTTTGTAAGACCCTCTGCGGTGTAGCCGGTATCTTCAGTGTAGCCAAGTTTGGTGTACTTTCCATCGGCGTAGATGTAAACAACATACATCTCAGCACCATCTACCTCGCCCCATGTGAGGTAAACCTCCTGATTGTCGGCGGCCGCCTTAATATTCAGCGGCTTATCGAACGCGCCGACAGGCTCAGCGTATACTGCGTCGTCGTTCGACCAGTCGTTCCACCTGCCGTTTACCCACGCTTTTACTATGAATCCGTATTTTCTGCCGTTGGTAAGGCCCTCTGCAGTGTATCCGGAATACTCGGAGTAGCCGAGTTTTGCGTAGTTGCCGTCAACATAGCTGTAGATAACGTATTCTTCAGCGCCGTCAACATCGTCCCAGATCAGGTGGACTTCCTTATCGCCTGCCATAGCCTGAACGTTCTGCGGCTTTGCGTTCACCGGAGTTGCAAATATAGCGTCGGAAGGCTGCCAGCCGCACCAAGTGCCATTTGCGTAGGAGCGCACGATGAATCCGTATTCCTTGCCGTTGGTAAGACCGGTCACGGTGAAGCTCGTGGTATCGGAATAGCCCTGCTTGGTGTACTTACCATCTGCATAGCTGTAGATAACGTAGTTTGTCGCGCCGGATACCTTATCCCAGGTGAGCGCAACCTGACCGTTTCCGGGAACTGCCTTTACATTGCGGACGTCCGTGCCGCCGACCGGAGTTGCGTAAACCGCGTCGTCATTCGACCAGGCGTTCCAGCCGCCGTTTACCCATGCCTTTACGATGAATCCGTATTTCTTGCCGTTTGTGAGTCCGGTAGCTGTGAAGCTGTTTACGTCGGAATATCCAAGCTTATGGTAGCCGCCGTCGACGTAGCTGTAAACCACATAGTCCTCCGCGTTCTCCACAGCGTCCCATGTGAGCGTTACCTGACCGTTTCCGGGGACTGCCTGCACATTCTGGGGCTTGGTGTTCTGAACCGGAGTTGCGTAAACAGCGTCTGCAACGGACCAGTTGTTCCACTTGCCGTTTACCCACGCCTTTACGATGAATCCGTATTTCTTGCCGTTTACGAGGTTCTTTGCGGTGAAATTGGTGGAAGTGGTGGTGCCGAGGTTATGATAGCTGCCGTCTACATAGCTGTAAACGATGTAGTTGGTAGCGCCATTCACAGCGTTCCAGGTGATTGTTACCTGTTTGTCGCCGGGAACCGCCTTTACGTTCTGCGGCTTGTTTGCTGATGCCTTCGGAGTTGCGTAAACCGCGTCGTCGTTCGACCAGTCGCTCCACTTTCCGCTGACATACGACCTGACGATGAAGCCGTACTTCTTGCCGTTTATGAGGTCGGAAGCGGTGAAACTGTTCGTGGTGGAGTAGCCAAGCTTTGTATAGGTGTTGTCTGCATAGCTGTATATAACGTAGTTGGTAGCGCCGTCCACCTTATCCCAGGTGAGCTTTACGGTGTTGTCGCCGGCGGAAGCTGTTACGTTCTGTGGAACCGTGGTTTTTACCGCCTTTGTGTACGCCTTTATTCTTACGTTAGATTTATAGTTTGTGGTGCAGTCAGACCAAGTGTTGTAGAACTTGTAGAATGAAAGTCCGGTGCTCGGGCTGTATCTGTCAGTGATGACGTAGTGCTTTCCGTTTTTGTCATAGAGGTCTACTGCAACGGCGAATTTCTCCCCAGCCTTGACGGGAACGCTCACCGGGAGGTCTACCGTGTGATAACCCGCGTACTCCTGTGTGCCGGAAATCACCGCGGATTTGGCAAGCGTGCCGGTGTCTGGTGTGGAGCCGGTCAGACCGGTGTAGACATTAATGGTGTAGTTCCAGCCCGCTTCTGCGGAGTAGAAGGAGACCGCCGTTATTTCGTCGTTCTTGTCGGCGGTGAATACATTCGCGCCTCCGCCGATATTGGTATGCGACACCCGGCTGGTTGAGTATATGTATCCGTTCTGGCGAAGGCAGCCGCCGTCATACTGGTATATACTGCCGTAATTAGTGGTAGGTTCCATCGTGAGAGATGCGAACTCGCCTACTGTGGCGTCATTGTAGGACAAATAGAAGTATCCGCTTGTGCCCCATGTGCTGCCCCAGCTATTTCTGCACAGCCATGCACCGTCGTTGTTGGGGGTGCCGCCTGTCCTGAAGTTGCTCTTCGAGAAATTATCGTCCCAGCCGACCACGGTTATGGAGTGATTGGAGGTATATCCATTTGGGCAGTAATACGCGGTGTACTCGCCGGAGTTCTTTGTAAGGTAGTTTGAAGATGCGTAGTAGGAGATCTGTACCGCGCCGTCGCGCATGATAGCTTCCTTAATGGAGTTGATGTCTTTCTCGTCATACAGGTTGACATTCTGAAGGTGCGCGTAGGAATGATAGCGGTAGGATTCGTCAACGCCGGAGTTGAAGTCCGCGTAAGGAACGTTGGATTCCTCCTCAGCGCCTATCCAGGACATCATGGTGAACATAATATCGACCATGTTGCCGCCTGCGGAGTAAGCGGTGGGTGCGCCCAGACCTGGGAAATCGCCGTAGAGGGAGTCACCCTGCGGTGCTGTGGCACCTACAGCAAACCAGGCGAGGTGCTTCTCGGAATAATCAACCGATGAAGCGGACGCATAGCCCTGTTTTATCATGCTTGATTCTGCCATAGCCATGCCGGCATGCGCCCAGCAGCTTCCCTCGGAACCCTGGTTTCTTACCGCCGGGAGATATCCCCGGTCGACCATGCTGTATTTGGACGGCAGGGTGCCGTGATAGGCGAGCGTCCCGGTCGGGGTAAGGTTTGGCGTTACCTCGTTGCCGTTCTCGTCGATGTACTTGTAGTGAACATAGCCGTACTCAGAAGCGTCGCCATCAGCTACAAGCGTGATAACCTCCGGGGCGTCGTTTTCAGAGCCTGAAACCTCAGCCCGGGCGCCGAGGCTCACAGCCGTTGACAGCACCGCGGCAGCCGAGAAAAGTGAAACGAATTTTTGCAGCAGCTTCACAATAAGTTTCCTCCTTTTTAAATATAAAAACTTCCAATTTTTATTATAACAAAGCAACCCATAAAAGTCAAGCAATAATTACAATTCGGTTATGTCTGTTACCGAATTGTTACCATATTGTCACCGCTCTGTAATTGACTGTCAGAAAAATATATGCTATAATTAAGCTGCAAACAAAATCGGCTGATACAGGAGGCGGCAGCATGAAGAAACTGAGGATAATTTACGCGCTGATATTCAGCGTTACGCTGTTTTTTGCGATTCCGCTGAACGCAGCCGCAGATTTCGGACCCAAACCGACCGTGAGTATAAGCTTCCGCAATGCGGACGGTCAGACCTGCTATTCCGCGGTGCTTGCACGCGGGAGTTTTCAGCCTTCGCTCGGGGAGCTTTTGACCGAGGACGCCTACAGCGATTGGTTCGGGGAACTCACCCCGCAGGAGCAGGAAGCGGTGCGCGCGTTCGCGGACTACGCCGGACGATCCGCACCGGACGGCTACGCGCTCTTCAACAGGCTGTGGGACGTCAGCCGGGAGAATGTTGAGATGACCTACCTGCCGCCAGATGACTTCATAGTGCTGGCGTACTTCCCGGACAGCGGCAGGGTGATCGCAAGCGATATCTGCCGCACCTATGTGTTCAACAGCTATTTCACCGCCGACCTCTCACGCTCCGACAGTTTGCTGTACATCAAGCAGTCCTATAATGTCGGGATATGGCTGCTGGAATTCGCGGCGCGGGTGCTCATCACTATTGCGGTGGAGCTTGTCGTGGCTCTGATCTTCGGCTACTGGGAAAAGAAAACGCTGCTGTTCTTCGCGGCGGTCAACCTCGCTACTCAGGTGCTGCTGAACATGATACTGGCTCTGGTCAATATCCGGTACGGCTTCCTGCTATTCCTGTTCGCGTACATGTTCGGGGAATTGATCGTGGTAACGTTCGAGGCTGTTTTCTACAGCGCGTTCATCGGGAAGTACAGCCGTCAAAATGGCAAGGTGCGGGCGGTTTTCTACGCCATCTGCGCGAATCTGGCGTCGTTCTTCGCCGGAGTGGTTTTTTCGGTGAATTTCACGGCGCTGATGTAACCTTTATTCCGTGCGGCTGTCATTAAAGGCAAGGAGGGTGATCATATGAAAAATACGAAACTTATAACATTACTAGTCGCTGCGGCTCTTCTGACCGGGTGCAGCGGTTCAGCGCAGACCGGCGCTGATTCACCGGCGGAGGACAACGCACATGCGCAGACAACCGCGGAGCAGTCCGGACCGGAGACCTCGGCAGTTTCCGCTGACGCTGCGGGATCCTCCCCTACTATTGCGGAGATGCTGGGAGTCACGGACTACGAAGCGCCCTGGAACCGCTCGGATTATCCGGAGCTGGAGCTGTCAGAGGTTCCTGCGAAGGGAGAGGGCAGCGTAAAAATGACCCTCAGCCCCTACGCCCTGGACGACGTATGCGTGTGGCTGCTCGCCGACGACGCGTATTCCGACTGCGGGAAAATATACTGCACCCGCATGTACATAGGGCTGACAGTCAGCGGCGTGGAGCAGGATATAACCGAAGCTCCTCAGACCCTAGCCGCCCCGGACGGCACGTTTGAATTCGACCCTGCGAATCCGCAGGAGCAGGCAGGGTATACCTCCATGCCGCAGACATACTACGGCATAAACGGATTTTCCGCCGACAGCGCCGCCGGCTGCGAGTACTACACCATCGGCAGGCGCGGCGAGCAGGACGGATTCTATCTCAGCCCGCTGGGTCACACCGATGAGCGCTGCATGCTCACTCCGGGCGCAGGATTCACGCTCCCGCCGGAGCAGCTCTCCGGGGAGTACACTATCTCGACATGCCCGGCGGTGGTAAGCTGCGACGGCTCGCTCCCGCAGCAGGAGGCGCTTGACGTACTCACGGAAAAGTACCTTGATTTCCTCACCGGAGAGGATACGAACCGCAGCTTCACCGTGCTGGAGTACCGCGGCGTAACCTCGGAGATACTCGGGCGCGCCATGGAGGCTCCGGCGGGGGAGGACGGCTGCGCGCTGTCTCCCTGGGACAGCCTCCAGACCTGGGAAATGTCCTGGGAATCGTGGCTGGTGGACATCAACGCAGAGTTCCGCGGGGAGGGGTACACTGACGACATGGCAATAGGTCAGCTTGATCCGGATGTCTGGTACAGCCTGCCAAACGGAGGATTTCCGAAGGCGTGCTGGCTTATGTACGGCGACGGGGATAACTGGTATCTCTGGTCGAGGTACGCCTACAGCGAAATACCCCGCGTCCTGAAGTAAACTGACCCGGAAAATCACTTGACATGCCCCGGCGAATGTGGTATAATTCTATTTTACATCGTTCCGGAGGTACTGCATGAACTGGTCAGAAATAAATCTGAATAACTGGGTTTTGTGGCTGGGGCTTGGTATAGTCGCCCTTGCCATACTGATATGGATATACATACGGCTGCACGAGAAGCTCCCCTACGAGCTGAACGAAACTATACTGACAGAGCGCGAGCGGGCGTTTTACCGCATTCTGAAGCCCATCGCGGACAAGCTGGAGCTTCAGATATGCCCGAAGGTGCGCGTAGCGGACATCGTGTCGATAAAGAAGGGCACGAAGGACTGGCAGAAGTGGTTCAACAAGATACGCTCGAAGCACGTGGACTTCCTGCTGTGCGACTACGACATGAACATCGTGCTGATGATAGAGCTTGACGACCGCAGCCACGAATCCGAGCGCGCAAAGAAGAACGACGCGCTGAAGAACGCGATCTTCGGCG
>ERZ835541.3576-NODE-3576-length-10575-cov-3.216635_pt1 | contig 10575 bp, 8 predicted proteins | sample MGYA00519945_ERZ835541 | MGnify/ENA primary metagenome ERZ835541 (study PRJEB31850, sample SAMEA3708780) | human gut metagenome | biome: human gut; feature: human-associated habitat; material: faeces | place: China | collected 2014 ...
TTTCCTACCGTCTTTCTTGTCGCAATGATCTGGCGGTTTAAGTTTGTCAGGCATACTTTGTCATCATCGATCAGATCAAACGCTCCCACACCACTCCGCACAAGTGCTTCGCAGACATAGCCTCCGACGCCGCCGACACCAAAGACAGCCACTCTGGAATGTCCGAGTTTCTCCATCGCCTCTTTTCCCAATAATAACTCCGTTCTTGAAAACTGGTTTAACATAATGATTTTTCCTTTTCTTCTATAAACATTAACAAAAAGCTGACTGCCAGAACAGCACTTGAAAACCAGATTGCCTTAAATCCAAGCCGCATAGACAGATTTCCACCGATTCCTGCTCCCACTGCAAAAAACAGGATAATCCCGAAATAATACATCGCCTGCCGGATCTGCTCCGGGCGTCTGTCCCTCATGTATGCTGACAACGCTGCCGTGCCGCTTCTTAAGTTTCCGATACACATCGTACTCGCATAAGAATATCCACCAACTTTGCGGAATGACTGCACCTGCATCGCACAGGAGAACGACACTAATGTTGTCGCAAGCATATTATAATCCTGCGGAATAAATCCGACACCAAATATCAGGATCTCCAACAATAATATCCCCTGCCTCCAATGAAGACGGTTGGCATATTTAAACTTTCCCTGTACACAGTCTGCAAAGAAAACGCCTCCGGCAAATGCGAGCAGCGGTATCAGATAATGCAGCCCTCTCTGCCATTCACCCAGCATAAAATGCTGGCTCATCAGTACCACATTTCCTGTCTGTGCATTGGAAAACACTTCATCTCTGCAGTTATAAGTATACGCATCCTGAAAACCTCCGGATAATGCCAGAAAAAATGAATTGATAAATGGCAAAACGGATTACATCGGGAAAGAGAGAAAGAGAAAAGATCAAACAGACCAAGCGGCTGGACAAACAACGGAAAAGGGAAGAACGCCAGAGCAGCGGCAGCCGCAATTTCGAGGAGATGCTGGCTTATGTGGATGAAAACGGCGTTCTTCACACGACACCGCCCGAAGTCGGGGAACGCGAGGAGATCGACGCATCGCAGATCGAGGTCTCGGTACCCCGCAGGTCGGAACCGGAGGAGATCGTCCCTTTCGAGGGCCGCGTGGAGTATTTCGACGCAGCCAAGGGGTACGGCTTCATCCGGAACTCGGACAACGGCGAAAAGTACTTTTTCCATATCACGCAGGCTCCCGCAGCGATTGCCGAGGGCAATCGGGTGACATTCGAACTCGAACGCGGCACGCGCGGGATGAACGCGGTGCGCGTAGCGATCAGCGACAAATAACAATTTTTAATTTACAGATTCAGATGAACATTTATGTTTCGAACCTCAGCTGGGGTACAAGCAGCGAAAGCTTACAGAATTTATTTGCACAGTTCGGCGAAGTATCGTCGGCAAATGTGATTACCGATCGGGAGACGGGGCGTTCCCGCGGATTCGGGTTCGTCGAGATGCCCGATGACGGCGAGGGGCAGAAAGCCATCGACCGGATCAACGGCAGCGAGTTCGAAGGCAAGGTGCTTACGGTGAACGTGGCCCGTCCGAAGACGGAGCGTTCGTCGGGCGGTTACGGCGGCGGCAATCGCGGCGGTAACGGCGGCTACGGCGGCGGTTACAACCGCAGACGGTATTAATCGGGAGATGCGGGCGGCCCGCATCGGCGGGCGTCCGTGTGCCGGAAACCGTTGCGGCGGTTCCCGATCGTTCGATCGCGGCAGTCATTTGACTGCCGCGATTTTCTGTGATAGGATCGGATAGTATTCAGACGTTCATAAGAAGGTCGTTTATCCATTCGACCTCTGTTTCCCGATGACGTTCGGCACCGGAGACCGGAAAGGGAGATTCTGCTGCGAAGACCGAACTTGCGCCTGAAAGAGCTGTAACTGAATTCGTAAGAAGGTGCGATTCCGTTCCGCTTCGCTTTTGGGAATGTCGCCGGATATTTTCAAGGGAGGCTGAGATCATGACCGTGCATTATGTAAATCTGAACCGTTTCGATATGTTGAAGGAAATCGGGTAAAAGTTTCCATACATGATCTATCCCGACGGCGGTCGCGGCTGGGGTAACAGGGACCGTTTCCTCCGTAAGGCTGAATGGCAGCGGATCGTCCTGGATCGGATAAAATCATTCACGTGTACCGGTAAAAGAGGCGAAAGAACAGAGGTTGGGAACGAAAAGTTCCCGACCCCTCCGATTCTGTTTATCTGCGTTTTCGACCGAAATCTCCGGAATTCGCAGGAATCCCGTTCCTCAACTCCGTCAGTCTTTCGTCACGACAATGTTGTCCAGGAAATGACGACCGTTGGCGGTTGCGAATTTGATCCGCGTATCTTTCGTCGCTCCGGATATTTTCACCTGATAACCTTCGTACCACTTGAAATAGGCCTTATCCGTAGCCTCCATTTCGGCGATCGTCGCCCCATTGATGCTCGGAAGATCGCTGTAATCGGGCTGTGCTCCGACCGTTCCCGGCCCCTCGACGGAGACCGACATCGACTTGGTCTCATTCTTATAAGCCGCCGACGCATAGAAAGCCAGATCGAACGTAACGGTGATTTCGGAAGGCGTATCGCCGAGTTTCGCGAGCGGGGGAGTCATGAGCCACCCGCTTCCTTTGTCCTGATTGGCTCCGAACATGACGTAGCCGGGACATTCGCGGACGCCGGTATCGCTCGCCGACCAGCCGTCCGGCATAACCTCGTTGTAAAGGTTGTTATAATTCGAAAGGAAATAACGTGCGGGAATGAAGTAATCATGGCCATTGAACGCTTCGTCGAAACCGTGCGCCAGAACGATATTGTCGTCGTCGGGCATGGGACGGGTATTGTAAGCCTTCTTTTCGTGCGTCGTCAGATAGAACCCGTGATTCAGCGTGACGGTACCGGTCGACAGTACTTCCGATCCTTTGATAGGCGTATTGTCCGTCGGCGCGATTTTTATATATAGGAAATTGCCTTTTTTTATCGTTTGTCCTTCGGAAATGCTGAAACGCGCCATTTTATAGGGCGACGTACTTTTGAGTTCAAACGTCGGGGAAAAATCCGTATACGGCGTCGCCGCTACCTCCATGCCCTTGTTCCAGCTCTTTCCGTCCGCACTCCAAGTGCATTCCCAGTTTTTCGGAACGGCGTCTGCGGAAACGAATCCGAATCCGAAACGCAATCGTCCTTTCAGATCGGACGTGGCTTTCATCTTGACGATCAATGCGGATTTCTCCCAATCTTCACCGCCCCAGCCGGTCGTGGCAAAACGGCCGTTATAAATTTGCGATTTGCCGAATACACGCGAAGTCTTGTCGTCCGTTCCTCCTATGCGCCAAACGGTATTGCCGGTCTGAGAGAACGTGACGGTTTCCGTGTCGGCGTCAAACGTACAAGTGTAAACTCGATATTCTCCACCGTCGGCAGATTGCGGATCGCACAGGAAGAAATCGGAAATCGGCGTGATGGCATAGACCGTTTCCGTTCCGCCCGCGTCATTTCCCTGCTGCGAAAAAGGGATTTCCGTACGGCTGCTCATATCATCGAGTTCGAAAACGATGCGTCCCGTCCGAACCGTCTGCCCGTCGTTGGTTTCTACCGAAAGATTGACCGACGCATTTCCCATGCCGGAAACGATATCGGCAGACGCCCAATCCAACGGCAGTTCGTCGGCATCCTCCACGGAGACATGCCAATAGGAGTTGCTCCGAACATCGAACGAGAAACTACCGCCGTAGTCGGCGATCGTTTCGAGAGAAGCCGGCGTAACTTCCAAGGTTCCGACTCCTCCGTCGCTGTCCGTATTGTCGTCGGAGCAGGCATTGAATACGACGGCTCCTGCGGACATGAGCATCGTCGCTGCAAAATTAAAAAGGCTCTTTTTCATGGTTCTGCATTTTAAGTTGGTTTTAAAACCGGAATCAGGTCTGAAAACAGTCGTTTCAGACAAAAAAAACACGTTAAAAAAGTCGTTAAAATTTCCTTCTTTTTTGTCAGTTCGCAAAATTAAGCTATATTTGTACCACACCTAACAACACTTATATTATTCAAGCAAGGTTTGGTGTTGTGTGGTACCGCAAATATACTATTAATTTTAACAACATGAAAAAAATCGTATGTTACATTCGCGAAAAAAGTAATTTACTGGTAGCAATACCAATAAATATGCTTTTAGCAACGGTCGGTTTGATACCGTTCCTCGCTGCGGCCCAATCCTCGCCTGCTTACACGATTCAAGGTGCAGTCCGGACGACGACCGATGCCCCCGTAGTAGGTGCAACGATCGTTCTCGAAGGAACCCAGTTCGGCACGACATCGGACGTGACGGGTACTTTCACACTCGACTTGAAGCAGAAACCGTCCCAAGGTTCCGCGCTTTCGGTCAGCTGCATCGGATACAAAACGAAGAGAATTCCGCTCACGGAGAGCAACGCCGCGATTTCGGTAGTGCTCGAGGAGGACAATAACCTGCTCGACGAGGTAGTGGTTATCGGCTATGGCTCCGTCCAGAAGAAAGACCTGACCGGATCGCTCAGCAGCATCGACGGCGGAGCGATCCTCAACAGACAGACGCAGACCGTTTCGATGGCGCTTCAGGGAGCGATGCCCGGCGTGACGGTGACACGCACCAATTCTGCACCCGGCCAATCGGCGACCATTCGCATCCGCGGCATCACTTCGATGACCGAAGGCGCTTCGGATCCCTATGTCTTGATCGACGGGGTTCCGGGCAATCTTTCCGATCTCAATCTGACGGATGTAGCCAACATAACGGTATTGAAAGATGCTGCGTCCGCTTCGATCTACGGGTCGCAGGCCGCGGCGGGCGTCATTCTGGTAACAACCAAACGCGGGGGGAATAGCGGAACGAGCGTTACCTACAACTATACGCTCGGACTCGATTTTCCGACGTCGATGCCCGACTACATGAATGCCGTCGACTACATGAAAGCGGTCAACGAATTAAACTACAACGATTTCCCCGGGGGTGGATGGTAGCAGACCTATACGAAGGACGTAGTGGACAACTATTGGAATCTCAACCGTGAGGACCCCGACAAATATCCGAATACGGATTGGCTTTCGTTGCTGTTGAAAGATTACGCCGTGCGACAGTCGCACAACGTTTCCTTCCGTTCGGGAAGCGCCAAACGGAGCACGTCGCTGAATTTCGGGTACGACGACGTGGACGGTCTTTTTACGAAAAATCTTTCCTGGAAGCGTTATACGCTGCGGTTGAACAACGATTTCGAACTTTTCAAATGGATGAAGGCGTCGGCCGACATTTCCCTGCGCAAAACGGACAAGGTGAACCCCCATACTTCGCCGTCGGCCCAGATGCGCTATATTCCGGCCATTTACGCTGCGACATTGAGCGACGGGCGCTATGCGGAAGGGAAAGAGGGCAGCAATAAATATGCAGCCCTGATGGACGGCGGTACGATCGACGTGCACGGTTACAAGATGACGGGAAAGTTCCAGCTCGACCTGACACCTTTCAAGGGTTTCTCCGTCACGGGAGTGTTCGCCCCGAACTTCTCGTATACGAAGGAAAAGGACTTCCAGAAGCAGGTGCCTTATTTCCGCGCCGGCGATTCCTCGACCGTAAGCACGAAATACATCACCGAAGCGACGACGACCGAACTCAAAGAGACGCGCAGCGATACATTTAGTCATACGACGCAGTTTTATGCCAATTATCAAAAGACGTTCGGAGAAGACCATAATTTCAGCGCCATGATCGGTTACGAAAATTACAAATACGAACAGGAGGGGCTGCTTGCCTCGAAAAGTAAATTTCCGCATTCGCTGATCCCCTATCTCTCGGCCGGAGGCACTTCCGACGTAGTGGCCAAAAGCGAAAACGTCTTCGAATTGGCCCGTCGTTCGTATTTCGGGCGCGTGATGTACAATTATCGCAATAAGTATTACATTCAGGGCAATATCCGCAGGGACGGTTCTTCGCGTTTTGCTCCGGATTCCCGCTGGGGTACGTTCCTGTCAGCTTCCGCCGGATGGGTCTTTACCTCGGAAAACTTCATATCCGGAACGAAAGACTGGTTCGATTTCGGCAAACTCCGTGTCTCTTACGGCGAACTCGGCAACGAACGGATCAACGGCTATTATCCCTACCAGACGACGCTCACTCCGGCATATTCGGTCGGCTATATCGGCAATACCGTAACCTCGCTCCCGGGTTATTCCCAGACAGCGGCGGTCGTCAGAGACCTCACCTGGGAAACGACCACTACCTACGATGTGGGCGTCGACCTGACATTTCTGAAAAATCGGCTCTCGCTGACGGCCGACTATTACTACAAACGTACGGACGATATGCTGCTGACCGTACCTATCGCACCGATCATCGGTCTGAGCGATCCCTACGACAACGTCGGAACGATGAATACCCGCGGCTGGGAAATCACGCTGGGATGGCGCGACAGAATCGGAGACCTGACGTATTCCGTATCCTTCAACTTGTCGGACGACGTTTCGAAAATGGGGTATATCGGCAACAAGGAGATCATCTCGGGCGGAAAGATCATCAGGGAAGGCGTCGAGTACCAGTCGTGGTACGGATATGTGAGCGACGGCATCTACCAGACCGAAGCGGAAGTAAACGACTCGCCCCGAACCAACAGCGCGGTAACCGTAGGAGACATACGTTATAAGAATATAGCGGACGGAGCCGACTCCCCGAATGTGATCAACGCTGCCTACGACAGGGTCGTATTGGGGTCTTCGCTACCGCACTTCAATTACGGAGGCAACATCTCGCTCGCATGGAAGGGGTTGGATTTCAGTATGGATTTCCAGGGTGTCGGCAAACGCAACTCCTACCTCTCGGAGAGCATGGTACAACCGCTGCGGGCCCAATGGTACAATGTCCCGACGCTGATCGCCGGCGCGAATTCGTGGAGCAGGAAAAATACGATCGAGGAAAACCGTCATGCCCGCTACCCGCGTTATTCGTATCAGAGCGAGGGAAACAATTATGCCATTTCCGACTTCTGGATGTTCGACGGCTCCTATTTTCGGGTGAAGAACCTTACGCTCGGCTACTCTCTGCCGGAACGGTGGATGAATAAGGTCTGGGTTCGCAACCTTCGTTTTTCGGTAACGCTCACCGACTTTTTCACGTGCAGCGATTTTCCGAAAGGATGGGACCCCGAGGGAGGCGTTTCGGCCTATCCGATCACTAAATCGGTGTTGTTTTCCGCGCAGATTACATTTTAAATCTACATAAATTCCCTAAAATATGAGACGTTTAAGGTATATGATAGCTGCGATTTGCAGCGCGGCTCTCCTGGCATGCAGCGATCTGGATCTCAATCCGAAGGATGAAGCCGCGACAGGAAACTGGTTTCAGACACCCGAACAATTCGAAATGAACCTCAATGTACTCTTGCTCCATATGTTCTGGCCTCAGGAACGTTTGGAGTGGACCGGCTCCAACCAATGTGCATTGGATGCCATCACCGACGACTTCACCAACCGCGACAAGCTGCTGAGCTTCACCAACGGATCGCTCAACAGCACCAATCCCGTGGCGACGGCCATGTGGGACAACACATATACGGCGATCAACCGATGCAACAAGATCATCACGGAATTGCACAAGGTCGAGGCGCAGATGGACCCGGAACTCCGAAATCGTATTCTGGGGAACGCACGTTTCTACCGGGCCTGTTTCTATGCCCGTCTGCTGATGCACTTCGGCGACGTGGTGGTCGTGGACGAAAACATCGACATCGAATCCGAAGAGGGGCGAAATGCGGCCTATCTGCTCGAACGTACCGACCGTTGGTCGGTGCTGGAGGACGTGCTCGAAGAGTTCGATGACGTCGTGGAAATGCTGCCCAGGGAGTACTCCGCTTCGGAGGTGCAGCGGGCCACGAAAGGAGCCGCCTACGGCATGAAAGCCCGCACGGCGCTCCATTTCGCGTCCATTCGGAAGTGGGACACCTATGGACTGGGAAATCCCTCGGAAGCCGAACGGCTCTTCGGGATCGCAGCGGAAGCAGCCAAGAATTGCATGGATCTGAACGTGTACAAACTTCACGACAGCTTTCCGGAACTCTTCCTGCAATCGACGAAAAATTCACCCGAAGGCATTTTCGTGATCCCGCGTTCGAAAGCCTATTCCAACGGGTCGTTGAGACAGTACCTCAGCGGGCAGTCCGTGACCGTGAAACTGACGCGCACTCCTGTGGGCACCAACGCATTGGGCGAGCTTCCGTCTTGGGATCTTCTGTGTTCGTTTCTCTGCACGGACGGTCTGCCGATCGACGAATCGCCGCTTTATGATCCGAGCGAGCCTTTTAAGAATCGCGATCCGCGGTGCAGTTACACGATCGTCGAATTCGGAACCCAGCATTTGGGATATGAATTCAATCCCCGGCTGGACGTAGCGGAAATATACAGCAGCAAAGAGGGCAAGATGGTGACCAACAACGACTCGCGCACGTATCTGATATCGGGGAATTCGAACCAATACGCCTCCTACAACGGGTTGGCCCTGAAAAAAGGAATCGACGAAAGCTGGCTTTCGCCCTATGAGACGGAACCCGACAAACGGATATTGCGTTATGCCGACGTATTGCTGATGTATGCGGAGGCCAAAATGGAACTCAACGAAATAGACGATTCGGTGCTCGAAGCGATCAACCGTGTGCGCGCCCGTGCTTACGGCGTCGAAGTTTCTGCGACGGGGCAATATCCGGCCGTCGCCGAACGGGAGCAGACCAAGCTGCGCACGATCATTCGGACGGAACGTCGTATGGAGCTAGCTTTCGAACAGCTACGTTACCTGGACCTCTATCGCTGGCGTATTGCCGAAAAGGTAATGAACTATCCCAATTATGGCCTTCCGGCAAAGAACAAGGCGCGCCAGGACGCCTATATGCAATATTGGTTCCACGGTGCTGTTCCCGAGATCGACGAAAGCGGATGCCCCGATTTCAGCCGAACCGTCAAAGGGGAGCCCTCATTTTTCGAGTCGCAGGCCAACAAACTCTCGCAGAGGCAGTTCATCGCCCCCAAAATGTACTTGTGGCCGATCCCGAACAAAACTACTGAGGTCATGCCCAATATCGAAAACAATACCGGATATTGATCCGCTCCCGAATGACGAAAACAGGAGGCCCGGAACATCAGTTCCGGGCCTCTTCGTCTATGCGGATGCGCACGCAATACGGCACATGCCTGTTCATTCCGATCAATATATAGGGCTGATAATAGATTGACAGCTCCGTCGTCGTTTTTCGCATACGGGCCATGACGCCCTCGACATCCGGATAGACACGATCCCGGAAAATAAAAACGGGAGTTCCCGATTTCCGGGAACCCCGTTTGCCGCGACGGGCGGAACGATTTCATTCCATGGCGAAGGAGAGAGCTTTCGGGCGCTCCATGATCTGTTCGTAATGATTTTCGAAACCGTCGATTACGACGATGCGCAGCGACGAAGAGGCCGTACGGGCCTTTACCTTGAACATATGGGCCGAATACGAGGTCGGGAAAGTCATTGCGCTCTTCTTGTCGAGTTTCCGCATATTGTAGGAGATGACATGCAAAGGATCGTGCGTACGGACGCGCTGCACCGCGAGAGACGAATCGTCCGAAAGATCCGTCACTTCGATCTTCCAGTCGTCCGCCCAGTCGAAGACGTTGATGAGCACTTCGTTATTATCGTTCGCCCGATCATACCCGAAAGCGTATTTTGCGAAGTCGGAGTCGCTGGCCGACGGACAGAAGTCCGATTTCTCGAGCAGACACTCGTTCAGGTCGTAGGTGCGGAATTGGTATCCGGCGTCCTTGCCGATGCTTTTGTAGTACCAGCGTACGTCGCTGCCGGTCGCTTCGAAGATCTTGTATCCTCCGGGCGACCCGTCGCGGCAGATATGATTGCCGGCGTAATCGGTGTGCCCCGTCCACCACCAGGTAGCGCATACGGCGGCGATATTGTGTTCGCGCAGGCGTTCCGATTTCGTGATGTTGAAATTGTAGTGGGTGTGTCCCGTGAGAATGTTCACGTCGTAGCCTTCCAGACACTCCACGAAACGTTCGGCATCCTCCATATTATAGCTTGTAGTCGTGCGGCCGGTGTCGTCGAGGGTAGGAGTCTTGTGCAGCGGGACGTGCATCCCGACGAAGACCGGAGTCTGCTTGTCCACTGTCGCGAGGTCTTTCCTCAGCCATCCGAGTTTTTCATCCGTTAGACGGACCGAATAACTATGCGTGCCGTCGATTCCGTTCGGATTTTCATAAACGACGTTGTCTGGCAGAATTTCGTGAACAGTTATCAAATCTATAAAAAGGATAGAGAAACGACGAAAAATCAAATATAAATCATTAAAATATAACTATTTATATTTGATTGCGGGATTTTCTGTTGCTTTTGCGATTTTCCCGACAAAGCCCATGATTGCCCGATATTTGTTACTATTTTGTTACTCGAAAATACTGCGGAAACAAAACAAATTCGCTATATTTGCCGTTGAAGCAACAAACGGGAAGGGTATGGCGAAGCAGAAACAGACGGTCAAATTGAAGGAGCCGGTGCGAATCCGG
>ERZ835541.3591-NODE-3591-length-10504-cov-8.909178_pt1 | contig 10504 bp, 9 predicted proteins | sample MGYA00519945_ERZ835541 | MGnify/ENA primary metagenome ERZ835541 (study PRJEB31850, sample SAMEA3708780) | human gut metagenome | biome: human gut; feature: human-associated habitat; material: faeces | place: China | collected 2014 ...
TCTGCAGTGCGAAGGGAGCCATGTCCATGTTCTCCATGCCGCCTGCGACCACGATGTCAGCATCGCCGGCCTCGATCATCTGAGCAGCCATGTTCACGCAGTTCAGACCGGAGCCGCAGACCACGTTGACGGTGACAGCAGGAGTCTCGATGGGCAGGCCAGCCTTCAGGGAAGCCTGACGAGCGACGTTCTGGCCCAGACCAGCCTGGATGACGCAGCCCATGTAAACATGATCGACCTGCTCGGGTTTCACGTTAGCACGGTTCAGGGCCTCCTTGATGACGATGGAGCCCAGCTCTGCAGCAGGGACGTTTGCCAGGGTGCCGCCAAACTTACCAATAGCGGTACGGCAAGCAGATGCGATAACGATTTTCTTCATGTTAATAGCCTCCTGAATTTATATGTTTCGGGGTTTCGTAAAACTATTTATCAAAAAGCCCGAGGGCCTTTCTGCATTATAAAAGGTATCAGAACATCTTTCCTTCCGCCCGGAGCTGCTCCACTTTGGCGTGGATGGCATCCTCTACGTTGGGCGTCACGAACTTGGAGATGTTGCTGCCGTAGCGGGCAGCCTCCTTGACGATGGTGGAGGAAAGGTAGCTCCACTTGATGCTGGTGGCAAGGAACATCGTCTCGATGCCGGGCATCAGTGCGTGGTTCGTCTGGGCGAGCTGTATCTCGTTTTCGAAATCCGTCACCGCCCGCAGGCCCCGCACCATCACCGAAGCGTGGCGCTTCTTGGCGAACTCCACGGTCAGGCCGTCGAAGCTCTCCACCGTCACATTCGGGATGTCCTTGCAGCACTCCCGCAGCAGCGCCACCCGTTCTTCTACGGTGAACAGAGGGTTCTTTGCGCTGTTGATGAGCACTGCTACAATGAGCCGGTCGTTTATCTTTGCAGCTCGCTTGATGATGTCGAGATGTCCTCTCGTGACCGGGTCGAAGGACCCGGGGTAAACTGCTGTTGCCATCAGTATGGTCTCCTTTATTTGCGCGCTTTGGAAAAGCGCATTTGGTGTTGCCATGATAGCACTTTTCAGTTTCTGCTTCAAGTACCAGGCCGCATCGCCATCGCAATATCGTTAATTTTTAGTCAATCAACGTCGCACTGGGGCGCATCATCTTGGTACACCCTTAGTAAACCATATCGTCAAAATTTTATCAAGTACTTTTTCGAAAAAAATTGTTTTTGCTATACCAAACAATCGCCACAAATACCTAAGAATTTTAGTCAAATTGTCCTTCGAGACATTTTTTCGCGGAAGAGGGCTTGATTATAATGTTTGTTAATGTTATAACTAAGCTGTGCAGGTGTGCCGCTGCCGGAGGCTTCTGCCCTGTCGACCCCAAGGATACCGCCGGGGTGTGATAAGACAGTGTCCGGACTGGAAAGAAACGGTAAATTTCCGGCTAAGATTTTGTCCCGTAGAATTGTGAATAATAAATTTACAATTCTTTTATGTTCTTAAAGGAGAGGATGGTTTATAATGGATTTCATGGAAATGTATGCCCAGAAAAAGATGACTGCCGAGCAGGCTGCTTCTCTGGTCAAGAGCGGCAACTGGGTGGATTACGGCTGGTGCGTCAACACCCCCGTGGCCGTGGACGCCGCCCTTGCCAAGCGCCTGCCCGAACTGGAGAACGTCAATTTCCGCGGCGGCATCCTGATGTGGGTGCCTGAGATCTTCCAGATCGACGACCCCGCTGCCCACATGACCTGGAACAGCTGGCACATGGGCGGCATCGAGCGCAAAGCCATCGCACAGGGCTTCTCGTTCTACTCCCCCATCCGCTATTCGGAGCTGCCCCGCTACTACCGCGAGAGTCCCGACCCGCTGGACATCGCCGTCTTCCAGGTGACTCCGATGGACGAGCACGGCTACTTCAACTTCGGCCCCAGCGCTTCCCATCTGGGTGCCGTCTGTGAGAAGGCCAAGAAGATCATCGTGGAGGTCAACACCAATATGCCCCGCTGCCTCGGCGGTATGGAAAACTGTGTCCATATCTCCCAGGTCACCGGCATCGTGGAGGGCGACAATCCGCCCATCGGCCAGATGGCCGCTGCCGGCCCCGCTTCTGAGGTCGATTTGAAGGTCGCAAACCTCGTCGTGCCGCAGATCCCCGACGGTGCCTGCCTGCAGCTGGGCATCGGCGGTATGCCCAACGCCATCGGCAGCCTCATCGCCCAGAGCGATTTGAAGGACCTGGGCGTCCACACCGAGATGTACGTTGACGCTTTTGTGGACATCGCCAAGGCCGGCAAGATCACCGGCGCACACAAGCAGCTGGACAAGGGCCGTCAGGTCTACGCCTTCGGTGCCGGCACCCAGAAGATGTACGACTACCTCAACAACAACCCCGAGTGTATGTCTGCTCCCGTCGATTACACCAACGACATCCGCAGCATCTCCGCACTGGACAACTTCATCTCCATCAACAATGCGGTGGACATCGACCTGTTCGGCCAGGTGAATGCGGAGAGCGCCGGCGTCAAGCACATTTCCGGTGCAGGCGGCCAGCTGGACTTCGTGCTGGGCGCATACCTTTCCAAGGGCGGCAAGAGCTTCCTCTGCCTGTCCTCTACCTTCTTTAATAAGAAGACCGGTCAGCTCGAGAGCCGCATCCGTCCCACGCTGGAAAACGGCAGCATCATCACCGATACCCGCGCCAATCTGCATTACCTCTGCACTGAATACGGCTGCGTCAACCTCAAGGGTCTGACCACCTGGGAGAAGGCCGAAGCCCTCATCAATGTGGCACACCCCGACTTCCGCGAGGAGCTTATCAAAGAGGCCGAGAAGATGCACATCTGGCGCCGCAGCAACAAAATCTAAACATCGCCGTACCGGCTCCTGCCGTCTGCGGCAGGAATGGAGTCACACATGATGGACAAAAAGCCGCACATCAAGCCCTATCTCTACGGAATGCTCGCGGGCTTTGGTGCGATAAGTCTAAGCATCCTGTTCTTCTTCTTCATCTACCGCTTCGACGGGTTCGGCGACGCGGTCTCCAAGGTGACCGGCATCCTGATGCCCTTCATCTATGGTGCCGTCATCGCCTATCTGCTCAAGCCGGTGTGCAACACCATTGAGGGCTTTCTGCACCGCATCTTCCCCGAAAAGCTCCACAGCATGGCCAATATGCTTGCCATTGCGGCGACGCTGCTGTTCGGTGTGCTGGTGGTCTACGCCCTCGTGATGATGGTGGTGCCGCAGCTCATCACAAGCGTCACCTCCCTCTACTACACCGCGCAGACCAGTATCACCCGGTTCATGCGGTGGGTGAACACACAGGAAGTCTTCTTGGATAATGAGACACTGATGGGCTATTTCAACAATGCCTACGATGCCATTGCTGACAATCTGACCACTCTGCGCACCACCCTGCTCCCCTCGCTGCAGAATATACAAGGCATCCTGAGCGGTGTGGGCGTCGGCGTCATGAGTGTGGTGACCTGGTTCAAGAATCTGCTCATCGGCCTTATCGTCGCTGTTTACCTGCTGGCCAGCCGCAAAAAGTTCGCCAAGCAGGCCAAAATGATCCTCTACAGCATCGTCAAGCCCCACTGGGCGCAGCTCATCCAGGAGGAAGTCCTCTACGCTGACAAGATGTTCGGCGGCTTCATCAACGGCAAGATCATGGACTCCGCCATCATTGGTGTGCTCTGCTACTTCGCCTGCATCATCTTCAAGTTCCCGAGCGCACTGCTGGTGTCGGTCATCATCGGCGTCACCAACGTTATCCCCTTCTTCGGTCCCTTCATCGGTGCCGTGCCTGCAACGCTGCTCATCCTCATCCAGAGTCCCATCAAGGCCCTCTGGTTCGTGCTCTTCGTTCTGGTGCTCCAGCAGCTGGACGGCAACGTCATCGGCCCGAAGATCCTGGGCAACACCACTGGCCTTTCGAGCTTCTGGGTGCTCTTCTCCATCCTGCTGTTCGGCGGTCTGTGGGGCTTCGTGGGCATGATCGTGGGTGTGCCGCTGTTTGCCGTCATCTATGACGTCATCAAGAAGCTGGTCTTCCACGGCCTGCGCCGCAACGGCCAGCTCGACCAGATGACCGTCTACCACGACGAGTTCGGCGATCCCAGCGACCCGGCTCCCGCACCTGTGGAAGATGAAGAAACCGAAATCGTTATGGATTCCGGCGAAGAATAAAATAACAAGATAAAGCCCCCATCCTCCCGGCTGTCTCAGCCAGTGAAGATGGGGGCTTTTCTGCGCAATTTTATGTTTGAAAGACCGATAACGTCATTTCGCGTGAGCAGTGGAATGCGCCGGTCTCCAGTCCTTGTAATTCTCGTACCGGCTCTCCCTGAGGGTGACGTGCGACCAGATCTCGTCGGCCACAGGCTGCCAGTCGGCCGCATACGCACCGCATTTGTCGCAGAGATGGTCTACGCTCTCGGGCGACTGCAAGTCGGTGCTGTGAGCACCGGTGTCATGCACCATCTGGCGCAGAAGCTCGGGGTTTTCCAGCATCGGGCAGGGACGCAGGTGGTTTTTATTGAAGGGCTGGCCGTTGTGGTAGGCCATAAAGAGCGGGCTGCGGAGAATATCGAGGATGCTGCTGTTGTGGATGTTGGCGTTGGAGTAGTGGATGAAGACGCACGGCTCTGCATCGCCCGCCGAATTGATATGAAAATAGTTGCGTCCGCCTGCGATGCATCCGCCCACAAACTCGCCATCGTTCTGGAAGTCCATCGGATAGAACGGAATATCACTCTTTTCGGAGCGAAGATACCGGATGCGCTCGATCATGTACTTGCGCTGAGCAGGCGTGGGCATCAGCTCCGGCGCGGCCTCGTTGCCTACCGGCATATAGTGGAAGTAGAACCCGAAGTGCGCACCCTTGTCGCAGAGCATCCGCATAAAGTGGTCGCTGGTGACAGCTTCGAGATTGTCTCTGGTATAGCAGATGGAGGTGCCAAAAAGGATCCCGTGGGCCTTGAGCAAGTCCATCGCATTCATGACAGCGGCATAGTGGCCGTCGCCCCGCCGGGCATCATTGGTAGAGGGAGTTCCCTCGATCGAGAGCATGAAGGCGATATTGCCCAGTTTTACGACCTCTTCGCAGAACGGCTCATCGATGAGGGTGGAGTTCGTGTAGATCGCAAACTGCACGTCGTTGTGCTTTTTTGCCAGACGGAGAATATCCGCCTTCCGCACCAGAGGCTCGCCGCCGGTGAGCATATAGAGATAGACCCCCAGCTCCTTGCCCTCGGTGATGATCTTGTCCATATCCTCAAAGCTGAGGTTGTTTTTGTGGCCGTACTCGCCCGCCCAGCATCCCACGCAGTGCATATTGCAAGCCGAAGTGGGGTCGAACAGGATCAGCCACGGGATATTGCAGTGGTACTTTGTGCGGTTCTCGCGGATGGTCTTTGTCCCCCGGAAGAACGCCTCATAGCCAAGGTTGAGCGCCGTGGTGCGTGCCACGTTGGGCGCGGTCTGGTCGAGCACACAGTTGATGAGCTTCGACCACTTGCTGTCCGCATCGGTCAGCACTGCGCGGGCGTGCTCATACGTCTCCTCGCTGAACGAGTCGCCATAGAACTGCTTTGCGACGTCCACCATCTCGGCAAACACCTTCTGACGGTCTTTTCTGACATGAGCCAGTGCCACATCCACCATCGTTCCGACAGCGGCACGCTGTACCTTATGGCTCAACGGCTCCAACGCGATACTCATAAAAGTCTGCCTCCTTATGTGGGTCTTTGCCAGCCCTTTGTTTTGACAATACTTTAACATTTTTCCGACAAAGGTTCTATAAACAAGCAGAGCAGGGTGATAGTTTTTCTATCATCCTGCTCTGCTTGTTCAAATTTTTATCATTCGTCGGTTTTTGATGCTCTGCCGTCGGTGCTGAAGCGCAGCAGCGCCCGCTTCAGATCCCCGTGCATCATGGTGTTGAGCCGTTCGGCCATGATGGCTGGTTCGGTCTTCATATCGCGGCGTATCCATTCCAGCACCATGCCCACAAAGCCATACTTATAAAAATCAATGATGAACTGCTTGTCCTCTTCCTGCACCGGGATGTTTTCACGCTCTATAAACATCCGCAGCAGAGGGTCAAGCATTTTATAGAGGTACTGCTCCACCTGTTCCCGGCTGATGGAGCGGTAGACATTCAGCACCAGCACCCGGTTGGCCTGCACCTTTTCCAGCATATCGCGGAAGGCGTCGCTCCACGTCTCAAAGTCCTGATGGCCTTCCAGTGCCTCTGTGGCATCCTCCACCAGGATCCAGTCCACCAAATCGTAAATATCCTTGAAATGGTAGTAAAAGGTCATGCGGTTCACGCCGCAGTCCTCGGTAATGTCGTTTATCGTTATCTTATTCAGCGGCTTGCGGAGCAGCAGCTTTTTGAGCGATGCTTCCAGCGCGCGTTTTGTCGTCTGTGCCACGAGAATGCCCATCCTTTCGCGTTTGCCCCGTTCTGTGCGGAGTTTCCCGACTTCTATCTATTATGATACCTCATCTGTCCATGCAGGTGCAAGCACCTTTTTCGACTTTTTCATGAACTTTTTATGTTTTCTTAAGACTCGGACAGCAAAAAGCCTGCGCTGCCGCAGCGCGTCGATCAGGAGCTTTCCGAAAAGCTTTGACATTTTCCGGCTCTCCTCTTGATTTCTCCCCCGGCCCTGCTTACAATGGAGACACAGAGGAGGCATCTCCCCTGTTCTTTTGATTGGGAAAGAGGTTTTCTTATGCTGAATACCATCGGATTTTTAGGCTGCGGCAACATGGGCGGAGCCATCGCCCGGGCCGTCTGCAAGGCGGCAGACCCGCAGAACGTCTGGCTGGCCAACCGCACCGCCGCCAAGGCAGAGACTCTGGCCGCTGAGTTGGGCTGCAACACCACCATCAACGACGAGGTGGCAGGCCGCTGCGACCTCATCTTCTTAGCCGTCAAGCCCCAGATGATGGAGGAGCTGCTGGCACCGCTCCGCTTCACGCTGGCCGAACGGCCCAGCCGCTTCGTGCTGTGCAGCATGGCGGCGGGCCTGTCCATCGCCCGCATTCAGGAGATGGCGGGCGGCGACTGCCCCGTCATCCGCATCATGCCCAACACGCCCGCTTCGGTGGGGGCCGGTATGATACAGTACTGCACCTCCAACGTCACCGCCGAGGAAGAGGCCGAGTTCCTGAAATTGATGGCCCCCGCCGGGCGGCTGGATGCTGTGCCGGAAAGCCTCATCGACGCGGCCAGCTGCGTGTCCGGCTGCGGCCCGGCCTGGGTGTATCAGTTCATCGAAGCGCTGGCCGACGGCGGCGTGGCCTGCGGCCTGCCCCGTGCCAAGGCGCAGGAGTACGCCGCCCAGATGGTCCTGGGCAGCGCAAAGCTGGTGCTTGAGAGCGGCCAACACCCCGGCGCTCTCAAGGACGCCGTGTGCAGCCCCGGCGGCAGCACCATCCAGGGCGTGCGGGTGCTGGAAGAAAAGGGCCTGCGGGGCGCGGTGATGGACGCCGTCATCGCCTCCTACAACAAGACAAAAGAGATGGGAAAGGGTTGATCTATGCGCATCGTAGTCAAAGTCGGCACCTCCACACTGGCCCACTCCACCGGGCGGCTGAACATCCGCCACACCGAAGAGCTGGTGAAAGTGCTCAGCGATTTGAAGAACGCCGGACATGAGGTCATCCTCGTGTCGTCGGGTGCTATCGGCATGGGTGTGGGCAAGCTGTCGCTTTCCGCCCGCCCTACCGATATGTCCTCCAAGCAGGCTTGTGCCGCCGTGGGGCAGTGTGAGCTGATGTACACCTACGACCGGCTGTTCAGCGCCTACGACCACACGGTGGCGCAGATTTTGCTCACCGGCGTGGACATCGAGCACGCCAGCCGCCGCGAGAACATCCAGAACACCCTCACCCGCCTGCTGGAACTGGGCGCACTGCCCATCATCAACGAGAACGATACCGTCGCCACCGACGAGATCACCTCCATCGGCGACAATGACACCCTCGCCGCCATCGTCACCTGCTGCATCAAAGCTGATCTGCTGGTGCTGCTGAGCGACATCGACGGCCTCTACACTGCCAACCCCCACACCCACCCGGACGCAAAGCTCATCCCGCTGGTGGAGGACATCACGCCCGAGGTGATGGCGCTGGCCGACGGAGCCGGTTCGGCGCTGGGTACCGGCGGAATGTCCACCAAACTCCGGGCCTCCCGGATGGTGACCTCCAGCGGAGCTGACATGGTCATCGCAAACGGCGCCCACCCCGAGCTGCTCTATGACATCGCCGAGGGCCGTGCCGCAGGCACCCGCTTTGCGGCCCACAGACAGGAGGCATAACATGACCACACAGGAAATTCTGGAAGCCGCCCGCGAAGCCAAGACTGCCGTTGCCCTTTCGGACAGCGGCAGCCGTGATTCTGCCCTCTACGGAATGGCCGACGCCCTCTGCGCCCCTGAGTCCATGGACGCCATCCTCGCCGCCAACGCCGAGGACATGGCCGCCGCCAAGGGCCGCATCAGCGACGTCATGCTGGACCGCCTCGCCCTGACGCCCCAGCGCATCGAGGCCATGGCCAAGGGCATCCGGGACGTTGCCGCCCTGCCCGACCCGGTGGGCCGGGTGCTGAGCCGCATCGAGCGTCCCAACGGCCTTGTCATCGAGAAGACCGCTGTGCCGATGGGCGTCATCGCCATCATCTACGAGAGCCGCCCCAACGTCACCAGCGACGCCGCCGCCCTCGCCATCAAGAGCGGCAATGCCTGCATCCTCCGCTGCGGCAAAGAGGCGTGGCGCTCGGCCAACGCCATCGTGACCACCCTGCGGCAGGGCCTGCGGGCAGCAGGTCTGCCCGAGACGGCAGTCTGCCTCATCGAGGACACCACCCATGCCTCGGCCAACGCCCTGATGACTGCCGTCGGCTATGTGGACCTGCTCATCCCGCGCGGCGGGGCCGGACTCATCCGCGCCTGCGTCGAGAACGCGAAAGTCCCCTGCATCCAGACCGGCACCGGCATCTGCCACATCTTCGTGGATGACACCGCCGACCAGACCAAGGCCCTGGACATCATCGAGAACGCCAAGGCCAGCCGCCCCAGCGTCTGCAACGCCGAGGAAGTCTGCCTCGTCCACAGCGCCATTGCGAGCGAGTTCCTGCCGAAGCTGGCCCAGCGCCTCGGCCCCGACCGCACCGCCAAGGGTCTGCACCCGGTGGAACTGCGGCTGGACGAGCGCGCTGCCGCCCTCATCCCCGGCACCCCCGCCGGGCCGAAGGACTTCGACACCGAGTTCCTCGACTACATCCTTGCGGTGAAAGTCATGGACAGCGTGGAGGAAGCCATCGCCCACATCGCGGCCCACTCCACCGGCCACAGCGAAGCCATCCTGACCCGGACCGACGCCCACGCCGCCCTCTTCACGGCGGCAGTGGACAGTGCCGCCGTCTACGTCAACTGCTCCACCCGCTTCACCGACGGCGGAGAGTTCGGCCTTGGCTGTGAGATGGGCATCTCCACCCAGAAGCTCCACGCCCGGGGACCCATGGGCCTCGGCGAGCTGTGCAGCTATAAGTACATCATCCACGGCAACGGTCAGACCCGGTAATTTTCGGGTTTTTCCGGGATGCATCACCCTTTCGGTGAAAATTTTCTCCACAGGCCGGGGCCAAATGCCCCGGCCTGTATTTTTGTTTCATCGAGATGGACCGTTTTTCTCTCAAGCACACTTTTTGCTGAAAAAATTTTGCAAATACATCCGAGAATAATTTCTTGTATCCAAATTTTCTCCATTCTCCACAAAGCAATAGTCATACTTTTGCCACTTTGTTCTACAAAAATCACAACAAACCTCTTGACAGACGGGCCTTCTGCGGGTTAAATTTAGAATGAGGGTGTGATTCGACACAATCTCACTTGTTTAGTCTGTTTATTGAGAATTGTTCTCCGCAAGACTTCAACTTTTCAGACCGTTTTACTGCAGAGAACACTCTTCCGAGCATATCCGCCCACTCACAACACTATACTTGGAATGAAGGAGAGAGCGTTATGACGATTGCTATTCTTGCACATGATTCCCGCAAAGAGCTGGCGCTGCAGTTCTGCACAGCTTACAGCGGCATCCTATCCCGCAACACAGTCATTGCCACCGGCACCACCGGTCGGATGCTGGCGCAGGCCACCGGCCTGCCCGTACACTGCTACCTCTCCGGGAAGCTGGGCGGCATCCAGCAGATCTCGGCCCGGGTGGCCTGCGACGAAGTAGACCTCGTGCTCTTCTTCCGCGACCCGCTCAAGGCCGAGGCGGGCAGCGGCAGCGAGCAGAACCTGCTGCGGCTGTGCGATATGCACAGTGTGCCGATCTCCACCAACATCGCCACCGCCGAGGTGCTGCTGCGCGGCCTCGATCAGGGCGACCTTGACTACCGTGAGGGCATCCATCCCGACATCGTGGAGCCGCTGCCCGTCCATCGGGCCGTGTGCTGAGCCTGTTTTTATAGCAGTTTGCGTTTTTAATGCACAAGCAACATCCGCAAACTGCATATCGCA
>ERZ835541.3594-NODE-3594-length-10492-cov-12.262528_pt1 | contig 10492 bp, 6 predicted proteins | sample MGYA00519945_ERZ835541 | MGnify/ENA primary metagenome ERZ835541 (study PRJEB31850, sample SAMEA3708780) | human gut metagenome | biome: human gut; feature: human-associated habitat; material: faeces | place: China | collected 2014 ...
TTATCATAGAAGGACCTTATGATGGTTATTTTACAGAAAAAGTTTCACAGGCTCCGTTTAAAGGAAAAATTGCTTGGACTTCGATTTGTAGATAGCAAAGGAGCGGGGCGCAGCTCCGCTCCTTTTTTCTGTTTTCACCCCTCCAGCGGCTTGATCTCCTTATGCTCCACGCGAGGCAGCTTGCAGGCATCGGCAGGATTGAAGCGCAGATAACCGATTGCCACCGCCTGCTGCAGCGCCTTGTGCAACACACCATGCGCAGCAACAGAGTTCCGCTATCCTCCACATTCCCGTCATCATCCCTTGTGCTATACTCCCGATAGGAGAGTATAGCAGTGCGCCCTTTAGTTCCTAAAGGGATTTCCCTTAATACTTTTTCATCAACTTATTAAAAATGATAATTCCTGTGATAATTTGAAACATTAAATATCCGCTGAGATAGAGTATGATCATGCGAGCATTGTCGATAACTTCCAATGCTCCGAGAATACTGAAAGCCAAAATAGAGAAACAAATAACCACCAGTCCTATGCCGTAAGCATATCTTCCGGCTCTATCTCTAATTTTTGTTTTCAACTCGTCATGTTGCTCAATTCGGTCGTTCTCCAAACGTTCTTCGTATTGCTCTTTATTCTTGGGGGAACTCCAATAAAAATATTTGCATATCATCATAATTCCGGGGAAGATACCTGCGCCAGCAAAGCCCCATAAAATGCCCTCTAACTTTGTTTCAATCAATAGCGCAACAATCAAACAAACCACACCGAAAAGCACATATAGTATCCCGGTTATCAAATTACTCTTTTTCATTTTCTGCACCTCTTTCATAGATAAAGATTTCTTCAATCCGTTTACCAAAAAAGTCTGAAATTGCAAAAGCTAATTCCAATGATGGATTATACTTTCCTGTTTCGATTGAACTAATGGTTTGTCTTGAAACACGAAGCATTTTTGCAAAATCATCTTGATTTAATCCTCGCTCCTTTCGTAACTGCTCAACTTTATTCTTCAAAAAAACGCCTCCTTGCATGACAAGTTTCCTTTACAAACTTACTGTAGCATGACACGCCCATCTTGTCAAGTTTCCTTTACAATATTTACTTCTTTATCATGGGAAAATTACAATATATTCATACAGTAAGAGTGCCCAAACATTTTTTGTCCGGGCGCTCTCAGTATCAGTCATGGATCATCCGCTTTGGCAATATCTGTCGAAAAATTCACCGACGCCTCGCCGGAGTCTGATTTTTCCGTGAGCGGGCAAAAAAGAGCGCTCGCCAAATGACGGGCGCTTCCCCTTTGTTCACTTCAGGTATTTTGCGACTTCCTGCTCAAGCTCCTGCCACACGGGATATTTCGCGCCGTTTTCATCGAAGAAGGCCTTCAAATCGCGGTTCAGCGCGCTCATTTCGTCGACCGCGTTCATCGCGTGGTCGGACGCGCAGATCTTTCCGAGGCTCGTGGCGGACATGAGCTTAAAAAAGCGCAGACAGGTCTTGTGGTACGCCGCGCCTTCAAACTCCACGTTGTCCTTCGGCAAAATTTCATGTCCCGCGTTTTTGATCGCGCGGTAGCCCTCGATATTAGCGTCGATCAGTCGGCTTAAATAGGCCGTGTTGCCCTTGAGCTTTTTGAGGTCGACGGACGCCACATACTTCCGCTCCCGATGGCCTGCCGAGGACGCAAAGGCAAACATCACGTTTTTCTCCGGCAGCGAAGCGCTCAGCGCACTTGCGCGCATGTCGTTTCCCACAAAGACGATATTCTTTGTCGGATTCGTCCGCAGGGTATCGAGGATCGCGTCGAGCTGCGTATAGCGCAGGACGACGAAGATCACGTCGTACTTGTCCTCCGCTTTCAGCTCTGCCGTGACCGGAATGCGGCTGACCGACATGCGGGGCGAAAACTTATCCTTGATCCGAAGGCCGTTTTTTTGGATGCTCTCGCCCCATGCTCCCCGCGCCAGCAGCGTGACGTCCTTTCCCGCGCGGAAGAAATTCCGCGCCAGATTGCAGCCGAGCACGCCCGCGCCGAATACTAAAATTTTCATAGCCAAGTCTCCTCTTATCCTAAAAATACCTGTTTCCTTCGTTCTGCCTCGTCTCGCTATGCTCTCGTTCCGATTTTCTTTCGTTTTGCGTCAGTTAGTCATCTCTAACTAAAACATAGTAACTGACAGTGCAAAAGTCAAGATGTCTTTTTACCGCTCTCCGGTGCTTCCTTGCCCTTTTTCATCTTCTCCTTCACTCGATCAACAAATCCCCGCTTCAAAAGTGGCTGCGCATTGTTCATCTGTACTGGCCTGTTTTTGTCACTTCGCCAGATTTGTTTAAAAAATATCTGCTTTTGCAAATTAAATCTTGCTTCTTCCGGATATTTTCATATAATGTTGACGATTGAACAGGAGGTACCACCATGTATGTTACCTACAGCAACCTTTTTAAGCTCCTCATCGACAAGGGCTTAAATAAAACGGAATTTGCGCGCGAGGTCGGCATCAGCTCCAACACGCTCGCCAAGCTCTCGAAAAATGAGCTCGTCTCGCTCGAGGTGCTTGTGCGCATCTGCCGCCAGCTCGACTGTTCGCTCGGCGACGTGGTGCAGCTCGCCCCGCCCGAGCCGCCGATCAAAAGCGGCCTTGAGCGCATGAAGAAGCGAAGACCCACCCACGAGAAAGGAGGCAATGCGAACCGCCATGAGTAACGAAACCAAGGAGACCGGTTCCAGCTTTATGGAAAAGCTGTCGACGGTCATTGTCGACAAGCGAAATCTCATCTTTCTGCTCACGATCATTCTGCTCGTATTCTCCGCCTTTTCCCGCAACTGGGTCGAGGTCGAGAGCGACCTGACGTACTACCTGCCGTCTGATTCCGAGACGAAGCAGGCGCTCGACATCATGGACGAGCAGTTCACGACCTATGGCACGGCCGAGGTCATGGTGGCCAACATCACACCAGAGCAGGCCGCCGCGCTCGAGCCCAAGATCAAGGAGATCAAGGGCGTGCAGAGCGTGGACTACGACGAGACCACCGCACATTATAATAACCTCTCCGCCCTCTATTCCATCACCTTTGCCTACAGTGAGGATGACGAGGCCTGTCTCGACTCGCTCGAAGCCGTGAAGGAATACCTGTCCGACTACGATCTGTATGTCGACACGGACCTTGGCAACACGCAGCAGGAGACCATCGACCACGAGATCAGCGTCATCATGGTGTATGTCGCCATCGTCATTGTCATCGTGCTGCTCTTCACGTCCGAGACCTACGGCGAGGTGCCGGTGCTCATTCTGACGTTCGTGGTCGCACTCGTACTGAATCAGGGCACAAACTTCCTGATGGGCAAAATCTCGTTCATTTCAAACTCGGTCACAAGCATCTTGCAGTTGGCGCTGTCCATCGACTACGCCATCATCTTCTGCAACCGATTTAAAGAGGAGCACCGGCTGCTGCCGCTGCGTGAGGCCGTCATCGTCTCGCTGAGCAAGTCGATCCCCGAGATCGGTGCGAGCAGCCTCACGACCATCGGCGGCCTTGTCGCGATGCTCTTCATGCGGTTCAAGCTCGGTCCCGATATGGCGCTTTGCCTCATCAAGTCGATTTTGTTCGCGCTGCTCGCGGCGTTCATCGTGATGCCAGGCCTTCTGATGCTTTTCGGCCCGCTGATCGACCGCACGCAGCACCGCAGCTTCGTGCCGAAGATCCCGTTCGTCGGCAAGCTCGACTATGCCACGCGCTACATCATCCCCATCGTCTTCGTGGTGCTGGCCGTCATCGGCTACCGCCTGTCGTCCGACTGCCCCTACGCCTACGGCTATGGCCTCATCTCCGCCCCCAAGCAGAATGAGACGCAGTTTGCCCAGCAGATGATCGAGGATAACTTCACCTCGAAGAACATGCTGGCGCTCATCGTCCCCACGGGCGACTACGACAAGGAGTCCGCCATTTTGGACGAGCTCGGCCAGTACGACGAGGTCGACTCCACGATGGGTCTTACCAACATTGAGGCGCTCGACGGCTACATGCTGGCCGACAAGCTGACGCCGCGCCAGTTTGCCGAGCTTGCGGGTCTCGATTACGAGGCCGCGCAGGTCGTCTACGCCGCCTACGCCGCGCAGCATTCAGAATATGGCAAGCTTGCGGGCAATCTCGCCACCTACAAAGTCCCGCTCATCGACATGTTTCTCTTTGTCTGCGATCAGGTGGATTCCGGCATCGTGACGCTCAGTGACGACCAGACGCAGATGCTCCAGGATGCCGAGGTCCAGATGAACAGCGCCAAGGCCCAGCTTCAAGGTACGGATTACGACCGCATGCTCATCTACCTCACGCTGCCCGAAAGCAGCGACGAGACCTACGCCTTCACCGACAAAATTCTCGAAATTGCCGAAAAGTATTACCCCGATGAAAACGTCTACCTCGCGGGCGAATCGACGAACGAATACGAATTCGAAAAGTCCTTCGCCGTGGATAACAAGGTCGTCAGCATCGTGTCGGTGCTCGTGGTTATGCTGGTGCTGCTCTTCACGTTCAACTCCGCCGGTATGCCGGTGCTGCTGATCCTCGTGATTCAGGGCTGCATCTGGCTCAATTTCTCGTTCCCGACCATCACGGGCAAGTACATCTTCTTCTTAGGATATCTAATTGTTTCTTCCATCCAGATGGGCGCGAACATTGACTACGCCATCGTCATCGCCAGCCGCTATCAGGAGCTCAAATCCAAAATGCACCACCGCGACGCCATCGTCGAGACGCTGAACTTCGCCTTCCCGACGATCATCACCTCCGGCTCGATCCTCTCGATCTGCGGCTTTTTGATCGGCAGCATGACATCTGAGCCCGTCATCGCGGGCATCGGTGAGAGCCTTGGCCGCGGCACGGTCATCTCCATCATCATGGTCATGTTCGCCCTGCCGCAGATCTTGCTCATCGGCAGCGGCATCGTCGACAAGACCTCGTTCTCCGTCCCGTCCATCACGGAAAAGAAATCGGGTCACGGTAAGGTCTCCGTCAACGGCATGGTGCGCGGCAGCATCAATGGTACGGTGCATGGCATCATGCACGCCACGGTCGAGGGCGACATCGACCTGAATCTGATCTCCGGATCTGCAAATGAGGAGCAAGACGATGAAGAAGACTAATCATTTCTATCGTTTCTGCGCGCTTGCACTCTCGTGCCTGCTGCTCATCTCGCTTCTCCCTGTCACGCAGGTCTTGGCAGACGGGGACGGCGCCATCCATATCAAGAGCGCAGAAGACTTACGATCCCTCGCGCATTCCTGCACGCTCGACTCCTGGTCGCGCGGTAAAACCGTCGTGCTTGACAACGATATCGAGCTGACCGACGATGACGAGCTCCCCATCCCGACGTTCGGCGGCACGTTCAACGGCAACGGCCACACCATCAGCGGCCTTTCCATCACGCAGAGCGTCTCCCCCGCCGGTCTTTTCGGCGTGCTGCAAAAGGACGCCGTCATCAAAAACCTGAATGTTGAGGGCACGGTCACCCCGTCCGGCGACAGCGAAAAAATCGGCGGCATCGTGGGTGAAAACCACGGCACGATCGAAAGCTGCACATTCAACGGAAGTGTTTCCGGCAAGCGCAGCGTCGGCGGCATCGCGGGCCGCAACCTCGCCACGGGCATCGTGCGCGCGTGCGACGCCTCGGGCGCGATCTTCGGCCAGAGCATGACCGGCGGCATCGTGGGCGAGAACCTCGGTTCCATCGTCTCCTGCCGCGGCCGCGCCTATGTAAACATCGAGAGCACCGACCCCTCCATCGACCTGAGCAATTTGAACCTCGAATTCTCGCTCGACCTCGCCAAGCTCTCCCGCGCCGACACGCTCAACACCGCCACCGACACCGGCGGTATTGCAGGCTATTCCTCCGGCGCGATCGCGTTGAGCACAAACTACGCCGCCGTCGGTTATCAGCACATCGGCTACAATATTGGCGGCGTGGTCGGCCGCAGCAGCGGACAAGTGCTCGCGTGCAGCAATGAAGGCGCGATCTGCGGGCGAAAGGACGTCGGCGGCATCGCCGGCCAAATGGAGCCCTATATCCGCATGGAGATCTCCGACGGTCTGCTGCAGCAGCTCAAAACACAACTCAACGAGCTCAGCGGTCTTGTCAACACAGCAACCAACCATGCCGAAGGCGGCTCGAATGAGATTGCCTCGCGCCTGAACAGCATGTCCGGCTATGTGGATAACGCCGCCAACGAGCTAAACAACGTCCGGCTGAACGCCAGTATTGACAGCGTCATCACCGGCGACGGCTCCCATTCCTCCGACACTCTGATCGGCGGCGGCAAGGGCGCAGCCGGCGGCATCGACCACGAGCATTCCGACAGCGGTCACAGCACCACCATCTGGGGCGGCAGTGCCGCAGGCGCGGGCGCGAGCCACGAGGGCAATGCCTCGGGCACCGTCACCGGCTCGACTCAGATTGTCGCTGCACCGGATCTTGGCGGGCTGACCTCGTCGATCAACGGCCTGAGCAGTCAGGTCACGATGCTCAACAACGCCGCCAGCGGCACAGTCGGCACATTGGCAAATGATATTCGTTCGATCAACAACAAGTTCAACGAGCTGACAGGAACGCTGTTTTCCGCCATTTCCTCGCTCAGCGGCGGCACGGGCGACATCATTGTCGACACCTCCGATGTCGACATCGATTCCGTCACGTTCGGTAAAGTCTCTTCCTGCCGCAACAGCGGCGCGGTGTACGGCGATGTGAATACCGGCGGCATCACAGGCTCCATGACCATTGAATACACGCTCGACCCCGAGGACGATGTCACGGGCCATCTTTCGAACATCTACCGCAAGCAGTATGAGTACCGCTCCATCATCCAGAAGTGCGTCAACACCGGCGATGTGGCCGGTAAGCGCAGCTATGTCGGCGGCATCGTCGGCCGCATGGACCTCGGCTATCTGACCGCATGTGAGACGTCGTCCTGCACCATCACGAACGAAAACGGCAGCTACACCGGCGGCATCGCCGGTCTCACCGGCGCAACGGTGCACGGCAGCTTTTCCAAGTGCACGCTCAGCGGCAAGAAGTATGTCGGCGGCATCGTCGGCTCCGGCGTACAGGAAAATGTCGACGGAAGCGGCAGCAGCGTGAGCTGGAACTACTCGCTCGTCGATATCACCGACTGCCAGCAGTACCAGGGTGCGATCTCCGGCAGCGACACGGGCACATTTGAGCATAACTACTATGTCTCCGACGATCTCCCCGGCATCAACCGTCAGGGCTACGCCGGACGGGCCGAGCCCATCAGCTATGCAGAGCTTCTCACGCTGCCCGATCTCCCCGAGAGCATGAAGTCCTTCACGCTCACCTTCGTCGCCGACGACAAGACGGTGCTTAGCCGCGCTTTCAACTACGGCGACTCCATCGACGAAAGCGACATCCCCGAGCCGCCCGCCAAGAGCGGCTGTCACGTCCACTGGGACCGCACCGACCTCACGAATCTACACTTTGACACCGTCGTCACCGCTGTTTACGAGGCCTACACCCCCGGCCTTGCCTCTGAACAGACGCGAGAGAGCGGACAGGCTGTCATCTTGGTCGAGGGCAACTACAACGACGGCGACGCCATCACCGTGACCGCCCAGCCGCTCACGCCCGCGGCGTTCGACGTGCAGTCCGGCACTGTGCTCGACCGCGTGAAGGGCTACTTCTCCTGCCTCAGCCGCGGCGAAATGCCTTCGATGGTTGCCAACGCCGAAGTGCTCGAGCAGTGGCGCATCGAGCTTGCCGACGACGGGCAGGACACGCACACCATGCGCTATCTCCCGCCCGACGGGCAGAAGGAGCTGCGCATCTACACCCGTGAAAACGGCGGCAGCTGGCAGGAGGCCGACTGCGGCACGATGGGCAGCTACCTCACCTTCTCCACGAGCGGCGACAGCGTTGAGTTTGCCGCCGTGCGGACGCTCGACGTCTGGGGCATCTGGCTCGGCGTGCTCGCCGTGCTGGCTGTTCTGATCCTTATCATCGTTCTGCTCGTCCACCGCCACAAGCGCAAAGCGCGCAGACGCGCCGAAGCGCTGGCGCGCAGCGCGAGCGCCGTCTCGCAGGCCGAGCAGATCGTCCGCGGCGAGGACGCCGATGCGTCCACAGCAGACGAAGCCCCTGCCAAGACGGGTGCCCCCGCGTCTACAGCGGTCGAAGATGCCACGCAGGCGGATGCGCCTGTGTCCGCTGAATCTACGGCAGTCCCCGCCGCCGTGGCAGTAGCAGCGACCGCTGCGCCGGTCGTCACCGCCGCGGTCGAGGGCGCAGAAAGCGTTCCCACTTCCGAACCCGCTCCCGCAGCCGATCCCGACTCCATCGAGGCGCGCCTTGCGCGCGCGGAAGAGGAACTTCGGCTTCTTCGCGAGGAGCGCGAGGCACGCGAAAACGTGCTCACGCAGCCCGCAGTACCGCCCGCGCCGAAAAAGCGCAGGCACCGCCGCTTCCTCCCTATTCTCATCACGATTTTAGTCTTGCTCGGCGCGGCTGCGGCGTTCTTCCTCCACTCCGACTTTAAGAAGGACCTCGAAGCCTACCGCCTTGTCGAGGCGCGTGTCAAAGAGGACCCGATGACCATGGACGTCACGGTCGACGCCTCCTATGGCAAAATCAGCCTGAGCGCGGATGCCTCCGTCGCCCGCACGAAGAAGGACGGCGCTCCCATCACCTGCATCGACCGCGACGGCGCGGCGCTCTACTACGCAGACGGCGCGATCTACCTTGAAAACGGCAAGTCCTACGCTGTCGGCGGCGCATTCCCAAATTACGCCGAGCTCATGGATGAGACCGCCGAGCTCTGCCGCACGCTCACGGTGACGAAATCCGTTGACGGGCAGGAAAAGCGCTACACCCTCACCGCCGAGGGAGACGACGCGAGCACACTGCTGCGTCTTCTCACCTCGGACGAGATCGCGAACGCCGGATCGCTTTCCGCGATCCGCGTGGATCTCACCGCCGAGAGCGGTGAGCTGATGGACGTAAGCTTCACGGCGGAAAACTCCGGAGATCTTCGCGTGGAGGCCGCCGCGCACTTCACCGACGCGCTCGCGCCGGTGATCCCCGACGATGTGCTCACCGCCATCCATTCGGGCAGCAATGACGACGCTTCCACGCTGACGGACAACGCGCTCCGTCTGCTGGGTGCCTGGGGCGAGCTGACCGCGGACGATCTGTCCGCCGACATTGCTCTTTCCGCCGACTGCGGCCCGATCGTGCTGAACAGCACGCTCCAGTACGACCGCAGCAGCATCGACGGCCAGAGCTACGGCAGCATCCAAAAAAACACCCTCGCCGTCTACTTCTCCGGCAGCAAGATCTGCGACGCGGACGGCAACAGTGTCGACACCGCGAGCCAGCAGCTCGTCGATGCCACGTCGCTCATTGACCTCTGCTACCAGTCCATTCTGAACGGCAGCGCAGGCTGCGATAAGGTGAGCGACGGCTATCTCTACGGTCTTTCGCTCGACTCCGACGCGATGAGCGAGCTCGCCGCCGCCATCGCGCCGGATATCAAGGCACAGGATGTGACCTTCTCCTCCGGACGCATTTCCGTCCGCGTGAGTGAGCAGGGCGAGCTCCAGTCCGTCAACATCTCGTGCAGCGGCGCGCTGCACCTCATCCTCTCCGACGCTCCGGTGTCGCTCTCCGCCGTCATCACGCCGGCGGATCGTGCATTCTCGATTCCCCAGCCGGCGCTCAACGCGCTGAAACAATAGAAAAGCGGAGGGAGATTCATACTATGGGAAATCGCATCATCAGCATCAGCCGCCAGTTCGGCAGCGGCGGCCACGAAGTGGCCGTGAAAACAGCGGATCTCCTCGGCATCCGCGTCTATGAGCGCGAGCTGATCCGCCTCGCGTGCGAGTACGGCGAGCTTTCGGAAAAAACGCTCTCCCCCTCGGACGAAAAGGCGACCAACCCCTACCTCTTTCAGACCGTGCACGAGGGCAACCACCATGTGCTGCGCGGCAAACCGACGAGCGAAGTGCTCTTCGCCCTGCAAAGCCACGAGATCCGCCGCATCGCCCGCCACGAGGAGTGTGTGTTCGTGGGGCGCTGCGCAGACTATGTGCTGCGCGGCGAAGACGTGAGGCTTCTCACCGTGTTCGTCGCCGCGCCGGACGAGCACCGCATCCAGCGCAAAATGGCGCAGGAAAAGCTCACGCGCGACCAAGCCATCCGCCTGATCCGCAAGATGGACAAGCAGCGCCGCAAGTATTATGAGAGCTACACCCACAAGGCCTGGGGCGCGCCGGAGGGGTATGATCTTTACCTTGACACCGGTGCGCTGTCGACCGCTGACGCGGCGGCGGTCATTGCGGAGCGCTTCCGCAAGCTGTAAAAAAGAAAAGAGCTGTCTCTCTCGAGAGACGGCTCTTCTTTTTCGCACAGGTGCGAAGTGCTCTGCGGCATACATGCCGCGTGATGCGACCCCCATTTTCTTTCCCGAGAAAGAAAACGGGCGTCGCCC
>ERZ835541.3600-NODE-3600-length-10479-cov-3.404931_pt1 | contig 10479 bp, 6 predicted proteins | sample MGYA00519945_ERZ835541 | MGnify/ENA primary metagenome ERZ835541 (study PRJEB31850, sample SAMEA3708780) | human gut metagenome | biome: human gut; feature: human-associated habitat; material: faeces | place: China | collected 2014 ...
TTTTAACGGCGTCGGAAGTGTCTTAAGCTTCCTCCCGATTATAGTCACACTGTTCTTCTTCCTGTCACTCATGGAGGACAGCGGTTACATAGCAAGAGTAGCGTTTATGATGGACAAGCTTCTTCGTAAGATTGGTCTTTCGGGAAGAAGCATAGTGCCTATGCTTATCGGTTTCGGCTGCACGGTTCCGGCTGTCATGGCTACGAGAACCCTCACCAGTGAGAGAGACCGTAAGATGACGATACTCCTCACACCATTCATGAGCTGTACGGCTAAGCTTCCGATATATGCTTTCTTTGTGAGTGTATTCTTCCCTAAGCAGGGAGGAATTATTATGACGGGGCTGTATCTTTTTGGAATATTAGTGGGAATACTCGTGGCATTTCTCTACAAGGGGACACTCTTTAAGGGAGAACCGGTTCCGTTTGTCATGGAGCTTCCTAATTACAGACTGCCAAGTCCTAAGAATGTAGGACAGCTTCTGTGGGAAAAAGCAAAGGATTTCCTCCAGAAGGCATTCTCGGTAATTCTTATTGCAACTATAGTTGTGTGGCTTTTACAGAGCTTTGACATTCATTTTAACATGGTTGAGGACTCGGGAGAGAGCATACTTGCGGGAATATCGGGGCTTCTGGTTCCGTTATTCAGACCTCTTGGTCTTGGCGACTGGCGTATATGCACATCACTTATCAGCGGCTTCATGGCAAAGGAGAGTGTTGTATCTACGCTTGAAGTACTTTTCGGCGCAGGTATCGGTACAGTATTATCGCCGGTGGCAGCGGCGGCACTTCTCACGTTCAGTCTTTTGTACACACCTTGTGTAGCGGCGATAGCGGCAATCAAGAGAGAGCTTGGAATGAAGTGGGCAGTAGGAGTTGTAATATGGCAGTGTGCGATAGCGTGGGCTGCGGCACTTATTGTGAAGCTGGTGGTTGGAATATTTGTGTAGAAATATCAAAGTGCAAGGCTTGAAAGCTTCACCTTCAAGCTGCTTGCTGTTGGCAGTACTTGCGGGCAATGCCTGAAGGCAATGTTTGCAGGCAATGTCAGCAGGCATTGCCTGCAGTACGCATGGGTATAAAATCAATAAAATACGGCTGTATGCCCTTTTTCACTCTGATTATGGGTGGCACGTGGGCATACAAGCCGTATTTTTGCTTCCTATGCCCACGAATTGCCTTATTTCGAGCATTTTAAGGGCAAGAAAATGAAAAAGTGGTCTTTATACCCATGGGCGGTGGCAGCTTGGCGGCGGGAAGGGTTTTTGAAGGAAAAATGAGAGGAATAAACCCATGGAGGGTAAGCGGGTTTTATGCTGAACCGCAATAAAAAAGGAAAAGATGGTGATAAAATATATAATGGAGAATGTGGAACACACTCAAGGTATGGTGGTTACAGTCGACAAGACGGTATTTTATTAAGAGCCTATTTAAGTATTTGAAATTATTTAAGAATTTTCATAATGCGTTGACAAACATAAGAATAAAGTATATATTAGATATCAAGATGTGAAGTTAGTATCTATATGAAATTTCTACTATAATAGTAGATTGAAGTTATCAGGTTTAAAATAACGTATGAATGGTACGTTATTTTTTTACAAATATCACAAACAAAGAATACATAACTTCATAAAAATGAAAGGAGCAAAAATGGGCTACGAAAATTTTATTAACAAGAATTCGTGTGTAAAAACACTGGTGAACGAGCTTCGTCCTACGGAGTGGACAAGAAAGCATATTGAGGAGGATGCTATTCTCTCAGCAGATGAACTTAGGGCAGAGGAAAGTGATAAGCTAAAGAGTATAATGGACGATTACTACAGAAGGTACATTTATACAAAACTTTCCGGGGTAAGTTCGTTAGACTGGGATGAACTCTTCTCAATAATGGAGGTGGCTTATAAATCAGGAAAAAAGGATAAGAATTGCAAAGCTCAACTGGAAAAGGTACAAGAAGAGATGCGAGGTAAGTTTTACAATGTTCTGTCAGACGATGACATATTTAAAATGATGTTTTCCGGGAAGTTTGTAACAAAGGTTCTGCCGGAGTTTGTACGGAACAATAAAGAGTACAGTGCTGAAGAGAAGCAGCAGAAGCTTGACACGTTAAAACTTTTTAAAGGATTTACCACTTCATTAGTTCCTTTTTTTAACAACAGGGAAAATATATTTTCTAAAAAGCCAATACATTCGTCAATATGTCATAGAACAGTTGACGAGAATACGGCAATTTTTTATCAGAATATTATTTCTTATAAAAATATTGAGGATAACGCACCGCAGGAAATTGAGAAAATAGAGCACCAGGGCAGACAGCAGCTTGATGAATGGAAGTTGCCAGACATATATTCTTATAGCTTTTATAATAATGTGCTGACACAGCAGGGGATAGAGTTCTACAATGATATATGCGGAATTGTTAATAGTCATATGAACCTGTACTGTCAGCAGACGAAAGAAAAGTCGGGGCAGTACAGAATGAGAAAGCTTTACAAGCAGATATTGAGCATCTCATCGACAAGCTATGAAGTACCATATAAATATGAAGATGATGCACAGGTTTACAGCTCGATAAATGAGTTCGTCGATAGAATTTTTAACAGCAATTTCAGTGCTAAGGTTGAAAAGATGCTTGGAAAAGCAGAGGAATACGATTTTGATAAAATATATATATCGTCCAAGAATTATAGCAGTATTTCAAATTTTATAAGTGGAAAATGGAATACTTTAGATGATTGTATTAGAAGATATTATGAGGATAATACAGTTGGCAATGGGGATAAAAAAGAGAAGAAGGTTGAGGAAAAGGTAAAAAAGGATAGCTTCAGGAGTCTGGACAGCATAGATAAAGTTGTTGAGATGTATGAGAAAAGGGGGAAAAGTGCTAAAGAATACATATACCAAATCAGAGAGATATATAGCGATAATAAATTATATAAATTTGGGCAGGACGGCTCGGACACTGTAAAGCTTATTGAGAACGATGCAAAGATTGAGCGCATAAAGTGTGTGCTTGATATGCTGCTTAATACAAATCGCTTCCTCGACACATTTGCTGTCGGGGACGGCGAGGCGGTAGACGTGGGATTTTACAGTGAGATTGATGAACTCAAAGAGATAATAGATGGAATTGAGCCTCTTTATAACAGGGTGAGAAATTATGTAACCAGAAAACCATACAATAAGAATAAAATTAAGCTTAATTTTAATTCCCCTACATTGGCAGAGGGATGGTCAAAAAGCAAGGAATATGATGATAATGCAATTATACTTCGCAGAGATGGCAAGTATTACCTTGGCATTTTTAATGTAAAGAATAAACCCGACAAGAAGATAATGGAAGGATATTCGGGAGATGTTGGCGATCAAATATTCATTCAAACTTCCCGAGGATTTTTATTAAATCAGATGAATGCGAGAAAAAGTATAAGCTATCGCAATATATCATTGATGGATATGACAATGACAGACATATCAAGTCAAGTAAGAACTTTGACATAAAGTTCTGCCATGACCTTATTGATTATTTTAAGGCATCAATAAATGCCAATCCTGATTGGAAGGTCTTTGATTTTAAATTTTCCGATACAAAGAGTTATGAGGATATAAGCGGATTTTATAGTGAGGTTGAGAAGCAGGGATATAAAATTAGCTGGGTCAATATCTCAAAGGAAGATATTGACAGGCTTGACGAGACAGGTCAGATATATCTTTTCCAGATATATAATAAGGATTTCTCGGAAAGCAGTATGGGAACGCCTAATCTTCACACCTTGTATTTTAAGAATTTGTTCAGTGAAGAAAATATCAGGGAGACAGTGTTGAAACTTAGTGGTAAGGGGGAGCTGTTCTTTAGAAAGGCGAGCATTGACAATCCAAGCGGACACAGGAAAGGCTCTATACTTGTGAACAAGACCTACAAGGCTGATATTGGAAATGAGGAGGTGAGAGTACCTGTTCCTGATAAAGAGTATATGGAAATATATACATACCTTAATAATGGAAGAACAACGAAACTCTCAGAAAACGCACAGAGCCTGCTTGACAATAAGTTGGTAGAGTATTTCGAGGCTGAGAAAGAAATAATCAAGGACAGAAGATATACGGTTGATAAGTTTTTTATTCATACATCTGTTGTAATCAATTACAATGCAGAGGGAGCAAGTGCTAAGCAGTTAAACGAGCAGGTGCTTGATTATATCTCAAAACAGGATGACATGCACATAATAGGAATAGACCGTGGCGAGAGAAATCTTGTATATGTGTCCGTTATCGACATGAAGGGAAGAATAGTTGAGCAGAAATCCTATAATGTTGTAAATAGTTATAGTTATCAGAAAAAACTTGTTGAGCGTGAAAAGGCGAGGGACGAGGCGAGAAAGAGCTGGAAGGAGGTCGGCAGGATAAAAGACCTCAAGGACGGGTATCTTTCACTTGTGGTACATGAGATTGCAGATATGGTTATTAAATATAATGCCATAATTGCGATGGAGGATTTGAACTATGGTTTCAAACGAGGACGATTTAAGATTGAAAGACAGGTATACCAGAAGTTTGAGAGTATGCTTATAAATAAGCTGAGTTACCTTGTGGACAAAACAAAAAAGATAGATGAGCCGGGAGGTGTTTTAAAGGGCTATCAGCTTGCATTTGTTCCAAAAGATGTCAAGAAGGTTGGAAGACAGTGCGGTATTATCTTCTATGTTCCGCCCGCATACACATCAAAGATTGACCCTGCGACAGGTTTCGTGGACATGTTTAAGTTCAAATCCGGAGAAAAAGAGGGCACGGCAAGGGCAGATAATGACAGAAAGGAATTTTTATCTAAATTTGACTGCATAAGATATGTCGAAAAGAACGATAACAGAGAGGAAATGTTTGCATTTACTTTCGACTATGATAATTTTGCTATGCACAATACGGTAATAGCAAAGAAAAAATGGACGGCATATACTTTCGGAAGCAGAATACAGAAGGTATATGAAAATGGACGGTATACAAGTAGCACACGTGAGATAGACCTTACGGATAAGATGAAAAGACTGCTGAATGAAAATAATATTGAGTATGGTGACGGTCACAATCTTGTAGATGACATTCGGACTTTAGATGTGGATAGTTCAGGTGCGGTGATTAATGAAATTTTTAAAATATTCCGATTGACAGTTCAATTAAGAAACAGTAAAAGTGAAGCGGAGAATGAGAAAAATGGAGAGTATGACAGAATTATATCTCCTATAATGAATGATGCAGGAGAGTTTTTTGACTCATTTAAGTATAAAAAAATGAACGAAGAAACTGAGCCGGGTAAGCATAACGCAACAATGCCGATTGATGCCGATGCCAACGGAGCTTACTGCATAGCGATGAAATGTCTGTATGAAGCAAAAAATATAAAATCAGGCTGGGAAAAGGAAGGTAAGAAAAATAATGACCTGCTGTGCGTTACCAATGCGGATTGGTTTGACTTTATGCAGAATAAAAGGTATGTGTGATGGACGATGCAATAATTATATCAAATTTAAATGATTTTATATTTTGCCCTGCTTCCATATACTTTCATAAGTTATATGGGAGTGAGGACAAGCTTATGTATCAGACGAACTATCAGATTGATGGAACCAAAGCGCATGAGTCAGTGGATAATAAGTCATATTCTACAAGGAAATGCTTTTTAATCTAGTTGATGTGATACTTCAGGTATATGGATTTGATACATATTATGGTGTATTTCATAAATGTTTTTATATGAGAAAATCACTTGTGTGTGACATTATGGAACCTATGCGACCGATTATAGATTATGAAATAAGGAAAGCGATTAATCTCAATCAGTGTAAGAAAGATGATTTTGAAGTATACGATCCCAAAGTAGACAATCAAGTCAGATTAACCCGGGAAGGACTCACAGGCAATAAAGTTATTGAATATTTAGCAATTCCGAGACATGCCGGAACATATAAGATTCCGGGAGTATCTTTCAGCTATTTTGATATTCGCTCCAAGTCTTACAAAACACTGAAAACAGAAGATTATGTAGTAAATGTTGAGAAAGGTGCAGGTAATGCGGATCAAGTAATTGCTAACTTCACGAATAAAGAGGACTTGAAAGTATTAGGTGAAGACATCCGTTATATCAAACAGAATGAAGTTACTCTCCAACCTAAAGGAAGTTTCTTCTATGGTTCAATGACATATTGGTTATTCTATATCATTCCGGCTCTTGCCTTTATTATTTTCTTTATTATTTATCGTAAGCAAGCTGCTGAAAATGCAAATGTTGCTAAAATGCGTACGAAGAAAGCAAATAAAGTGGCAACGAAGCGTATGAAGCTTGCAGGAAAATTACTCTCCGAAAATAAAAAAGATGCTTTCTACGATGAGGTATTAAAGGCATTGTGGGGATATATAAGTGACAAACTGAATATTCCGGTATCTCGTTTATCTAAAGATAATATTGAAGAGAAACTAAGAAATCACGGAGTAAATGAGGAACTAATCAAAGAATTCCTGAATGCATTGAATGATTGTGAATTTGCACGGTTTGCTCCAGGTGATGAGAATCAAGCTATGGATAAAGTTTATTCTTCTTCAATAGAAGTAATAAGCAAAATGGAGAATTCAATAAAACATTAACCCAGAAGAGATTATGTCATGAAAAGGATATTATTTTTTATATTATTATCAATGTCGCTTACTTGTTTCGGACAAGATTCGTTAAGCATTGATACTAGACAAACGAATGGAGTTGATTCTATCCACGCTTCGCATACCACATTTTCCAGTAATACACTGGAAGATGCAACAAAAGCTGAAGGAGATTCCGCATATATAAAAGAAGATTATGCAGCAGCTATTCAGATATATGAAGCATTACTGAAAAATGGAGAAGCTGCCGACGTCTATTACAATCTGGGAAATAGTTATTATAAAATAGGGGAGATAGCGAAAGCTGTTTTAAATTATGAGCGTGCTCTGCTATTACAACCAGGAAATGGTGACATCCGTGCTAATCTTGAAGTGGCACGTGCAAAAACAATAGATAAGGTTGAACCTGTTCCTGAAGTATTCTTTGTTTCATGGATCAAATCTCTGACAAATAGTATGAGTGTAGATGCATGGGCCACATGGGGTATTGTCTCCTTTATTCTATTGATTATCGCTTTCTATTTCTTTATATTCTCCAAACAGATTATGTTAAAGAAAATAGGATTCATATCAGGAATCATTTTGCTGATTGTCACTGTTTGCTCTAATCTTTTTGCTTCGCAACAAAAAGAGCATTTGGTTAATCGAAGTGAGGCGATAGTAATGAATCCGAGTGTAACAGTACGAAGTACTCCAAGTGAGAGTGGGACTAGCTTGTTTATTCTCCATGAAGGGAGAAAGGTAAGTGTCAAAGACAACTCTATGAAAGAATGGAAAGAAATTCGACTGGAAGATGGAAAAGTCGGGTGGGTACCTGCTTCTGCTATCGAGGTGATATAAAGGTCATTAATAGATTTTATATATTCAAGAAAAAAAGATAAGCAAATAATTTGTTTTATCTTTTTTTTTGCTTAAGTTTATAGCGTGATAAAAAAATCACATAGTATTAACCATTAAATTTATGAGACATGAGAACAATAACGTTTAATGAACTTCGTAAAATTAAAGATTCATTGCCTAGCGGTAGCATGCATAGAATAGCAGACGAACTTGGTTTGCACGTAGATACAGTGCGAAACTTCTTCGGAGGACACAATTTCAAGGAGGGAAAAAGCGTCGGAATACATCTTGAGCCCGGTCCAGATGGTGGGCTTGTAATGTTGGATGACACGACCGTTCTTGATCGGGCTTTAAAAATCCTAGATGAATTGAATATGAGTATGCAAAAAGAACAGGCTACCGAATCTGTGCAAGTTTAAAATATAACAAACTGAATCCCAATTGAATCAAACAATTGGGATTTCTTATTTGTTTTCACCTTATAAAATGTACATTTATGGAAGACAAATTAGTAACCCTAGCCATTCTGACATACACCAAAGCGCAGATCTTAAAGAATGTCTTGGAAAATGAAGGTATAGAAACCTACATTCATAACGTTAATCAAATACAACCGGTTGTTTCATCGGGAGTGCGTTTACGAATTAAAGAAAGCGATCTGCCACGTGCTTTGAAAATAACAGAAAGTTCTACATGGCTGTCTGAAAGTATAGTGGGAGAGAAGGAGCCCAAAGTAAAAGATAAATCAAATAAGATTTTAATTCCCGTCGACTTCTCTAATTATTCGATGAAAGCATGTGAATTTGCATTCAACCTGGCAAAAACAGAAAATGCAGAAGTCATCCTGTTGCATGTCTATTTCACGCCTATTTATGCATCGTCGTTGCCTTATGGGGATGTTTTCAATTACCAGATTGGAGATGAAGAATCTGTAAAAACGATTATCCAAAAAGTCCATTCTGATCTCAATGCTTTATCAGAGAAGATAAAAGAAAAAGTTGCATCAGGCGAATTTCCCAACGTTAAATATAGCTGCATCTTACGTGAAGGTATTCCAGAGGAGGAAATCTTAAGATATGCTAAAGAACAGCGTCCTATGGTTATCATTATGGGTACCCGAGGCAAAAATCAGAAAGACATTGATTTAATTGGCAGTGTAACCGCTGAAGTTATTGACAGGAGTCGCACGGCTGTATTGGCTATTCCGGAAAATACACCATTTAAACAGTTTAGTGAAGCAAAACGGATTGCCTTTATTACCAATTTTGATCAAAGAGATCTAATTGCTTTCGAGGCATTCTTTAATACTTGGAAATCATTCCATTTTTCTGTATCTTTGATACACCTTACAGATTCTAAAGATACCTGGAATGAAATAAAACTAGCAGGTATAAAAGAATATTTTCACAAGCAATATCCGGGGCTTGAAATTCATTATGACGTAGTGATGAATGATAATTTATTAAAAGGACTTGATCAGTATATCAAAGATAATCATATAGATATAATCACTTTGACTTCTTACAAAAGGAATATATTTGCTCGATTATTTAATCCAAGTATTGCCAGAAAAATGATTTTCCATTCAGATACACCATTGCTTGTTATTAACAGCTGATCAAATCAGGCAAAAAATGAGCATCCAAGATTAGGGAATAATACTTATTATGTTTAATAGAAAAAGGAGTAATATAATGACCTTACTCCTTTTTCTATTTTTATTTAAATGAAGAAATTTACCTGTTCCACTCAAGTCCATATCAAATATAAGATTTTTCAATTACTACTTTAAACTATTGAATAAAAAAAAGAAGACTACTATTTCTAATAGCCTTCTTATATTTTTTCAGAAAACGATCTTACTTCATCATCTTATCGATTTCTTCGAATTCAGGTCCCATATTCAAGTTATAGTAAACTCTGTAAAGACCTTGCAACCATAAATCTTGTTGATCGGGTTTTAAAGCTCTGGCTTTTTCATAGAATGGTTTAGCTTCTTCGTAGAATTTCTTAACCACAGCTTGTGCTTCAGCGTACTTAGGATCATTGATATCTGTTGTTGCTTTATCAGCATAATCCTGTGCTTTCATCAAATATACCAAACCTACATTAGAGTATGCTTCTGCATATTCCGGATCAGCAGCAATAGCTTTTTTGTAGTATTCGATTGCATTATCATATTCTTTCATATTATGATAAAGATATGCTTTTACATACAAATACAACTTGTTATTCGGATCATTAGCTAACATTCTATCAGCAAACTCCATAGCTTTAGAAGCTTGATTAGAGCTATTATAATAATCAACCAAATTAGCGAAGAAATAATCATTTCCAGGGAACTTAAGGATACCCTCTTCCAAAGACTTAATCCATGCAGCAGTATCACCTTTAGCTTTATAAGCATCAGCCATCAATTGCATTGCAAATTTACCTCCATCTTTATCGGATAAAGCCATAGGAGCATATTTAATGATCGCATCTTTATCACCTACTCTATCAGCAGCTAATGTTGCATAATAAGCAATTTGCGGAAGAAGAGTATCGTTTTTAGCCAATTCTTTATCAGCTAACATCGGATAAGAAGCTGACTCTACATAGGTTGCAAAGAACTTCAAAGCCTCTTTATTCTTGTCCAGGTTGAAATACTGAATACCACCATTAATCAAATTAGGACGTTCAGCCAACATACTGGAAGCATTAGCCTTCCGATATTTGTTTTTAACTTTTCCCTTTTCATTAGGTATTTCCGCTAATTCATCACACTTATTATAGTACTCATACATTTTCAGAATACTATTGTATACTTTCAATGTATCATACGGTTTCTTCAAAAAAGCATTTTTCATTTGCTCCTCGTTGATACGTCTCTGAATAAATCCAGCAACGTCCCATGTGTCAGCAAGATCCTTCGTTTCAGGATTCTTCATAGCCTCCTTAATAAGCTGTTCAGCCTGCTTAAAATTAGGTTTTACGTCATTAGCCATAC
>ERZ835541.3615-NODE-3615-length-10449-cov-2.189436_pt1 | contig 10449 bp, 9 predicted proteins | sample MGYA00519945_ERZ835541 | MGnify/ENA primary metagenome ERZ835541 (study PRJEB31850, sample SAMEA3708780) | human gut metagenome | biome: human gut; feature: human-associated habitat; material: faeces | place: China | collected 2014 ...
CCCTCGTCGACAAAAAACACTCATTCATCGACAAAAAAAATCTCAATATCTAAATTAATTGTATTCGTTTTCAATACCTTATATTTTTGTAAAAAGCAAAAAAAGAAAACAAGATGAATATACAAACAAACATTGCAACCATCCTTTTTATAATCATTCCGTCCTTAGTGGGCTTTTCTCAGGAAAAGCCCACTTCTTCCTGGAATTTAAAGGATTGTATTGATTATGCCCGGAAAAATAACATCCAGGTACAATCGGCAAAAGTAACGCAACAAAATGCTTACATAGATTTATTACAAGCAAAAGCACAGCTTTTTCCATCATTAACATTCAGCAGTTCGCAAAACTGGGGACACCAGAAAACAGAACAATCGGATGGTAAATTCAAGTCTCAGAGTGCTTACACGGGTAATTACACCCTAAACGGGGGATTGACAATCTACAACGGGGGTAAATTAACTCGTTCAATCCGTCAGCAACAAATGACGAACTCGGCACAGGAGTATCAAGTAAACATGGCCGAGAACGACATCGAAATTGCTGTCACCGAGGCCTACCTGCAAATACTTTACGCAAACGAATCGCTAAAAACCAACCGTCAAACGTTGGAAACTTCTGCCGCCCAGCTGGCACGTTCCAAAGAACTATTGGCAGCCGGTTCAATTGCCACCAGCGATTATGCTCAGATTGAGGCACAGTACAGCAACGATCTGTACAACGTGACGATGGCTGAAAACACGCTCACCTTGAACAAATTGCAATTGAAACAATTGTTAGAACTGGAACCGACAGATAGTTTCGACGTCTACTTCCCGGAATTAGAGGACACGCAAGTTCGCACCCCCGCTCCTTCCCTCTTGGAAGTTTATCAGATAGCCCTAGAAACCATGCCGGAAATGAAGAATAGTCAGTTGAACGTGGAATCAGCCCAACTGGAAGAAAAGATCGCGGCAGGTGATCGTTTGCCCAGCATCTCACTCAGCGCATCCGTGGCCACGAATCATGATTCGGAATCAAACCACTCTTTTTCAAAACAACTAAATAATCGATTAAACGAGAATGTGGGGATCAATATTAGTATCCCCATCTCTAAAAATCGCCAAATCAAATCAGCCGTTGAAAAAGCAAAATTACAAACAGAAACAGCCCGATTGGAAGAGTTGAACACCCGCAAAGAATTATGGAAAACGGTAGAAACACTCCACCAGAACGTCCTCTCCGCACAAAGTAGATACGTTGCCGCCACGAACAGCGTGAAATCAGCCTCGATGAGTTATAACCTCGTTCAAGAACAATTCAACGCCGGTATGAAAAACACGGTAGAACTACTCACGGAAAAGAACAATTATCTTTCTGCCTTACAAGAACAGATTCAAGCAAAGTTCGAGGCGATTCTCTCACTCAAACTGCTCAACTTCTACCGTAATCAACCTATCGAAATCTAATGTAAAATATTAATTATAGAACAACATGAAAAAGATTGTTACCATAATCATCGCCATCGCCGTTATCGTCGGAGCCTTTTTCTTCTTCCGTTCGGGAGATAAGAAAGTGACGACGTACGAGACTGTCGAACTGAAAAAAGGCTCTATTAATAATACAGTGACCGCCACGGGAACGATAGAACCAATTACCAAAGTCGACGTGGGTACCCAGGTTTCCGGAACGATTTCACACATTTACGTGGACTACAATTCCGTCGTGACAAAAGGACAATTACTTGCGGAACTCGATAGAAAACTACTGGAAGCCGAACTGAAATCTGAAATGGCAAATCTAAAATCAAGCAAAAGTGAATTCGAGTATCAAGATAAAAATTTCAAGCGCTTGTACCAGTTACACGAAAAAAATTTAATCAGCGAAACAGAATACGAAGAAGCATTATACCAGTACGAGAAAGCGCAACAAGCCTACGAAAAAGCACAAGCCACGCTGGTAAAAGCACAATCAAATCTTGATTATGCCACGATTTACTCGCCAATCGACGGGGTAGTTTTATCCAGAGAAGTAGAAGAGGGACAAACAGTTGCCGCCAGTTTCGAAACCCCGACCATGTTCACTATCGCCAACGATTTGCGCAAGATGCAAGTGATCGCTGACGTGGACGAGGCTGATATCGGTCAGGTACTCGAAGGACAACGCGTGACGTTCACGGTCGACGCTTTCCCGGATGACACGTTCGAGGGAAACGTGACTCAATCTAACGTGGTAACTTACGAGGTAGTTATTGATGCCCCGAATCCCGAGTTAAAACTGAAACCGGGACTGACCGCAAATATCACGGTTTACACGATGGAGAAAAACGACATTCTGCTGGCCCCGTTGAAAGCTTTCCGTTTCACCCCAAAAACTGCCCCGGAAAACCCGCAGACCACACAAGCTCCACAAGCAGGAAAAGGAGAAAAAGTAGTTTGGTTGCAAACGGCAGAAGGCATCGTTCCCAAAGTGATCAAAGTGGGGGTCAGTGATGGAATATACACGGAAGTAAAAGAGGGGATACAGGAAGGTTCTCGCCTAATTGTAGGAGTTCAACGCAACAAAAAAATAGTCCCTCAAGGAGGCAACGAGGAATCCAACCCATTCATGCCACCACGTCCGGGACAAAAGAAGAAATAATTATCGTATAAGATTGAAATCATGGCAAATGATATTATAAAAATAGAAAACCTGAGGAGGGATTTTAAGGTCGGATCTGAAACCGTTCATGCTTTGCGCGGTATATCATTCTCGATCCGTGCCGGAGAGTTCGTAACGATAATGGGTACGAGTGGTTCCGGGAAATCCACCCTGCTCAATATCCTCGGATGCCTCGACACTCCCTCCTCGGGGGACTATTACCTCGATGGTATCGCAGTTAGGGATATGGGGAAAAATGACAGGGCTTCACTGAGAAATCGTAAAATCGGATTCGTGTTCCAATCATATAACCTGTTACCCAAAACAACAGCCGTGGAAAACGTGGAATTACCGTTACTTTATAATCCATCCTTTTCATCCCGGGAACGCCGGGAAAAAGCGCTGGAGGCTTTGAAGGCCGTGAGATTAAGCGACCGGATCAACCATCGTTCCAACCAGATGTCCGGCGGACAGCAACAACGTGTTGCCATCGCCCGGGCTATCGTGAACGATCCGGTAATCCTACTTGCCGACGAGGCTACGGGCAACCTAGATTCCCATACTTCATTTGAAATTCTCACGCTCTTTCAACGTCTCCATGCGGAAGGAAGAACCATTATATTCGTAACCCATAATCCCGAAATTGCCCAGTTCAGCAGTCGAAATATCGTTCTACGGGACGGTCATATTACGGAAGACACGGTTAACCCAAACGTAGCCTCGGCTAAAGAAGTACTGGATGCACTACCGAAAGAAAACGATTAAATAAATGTAGAATTTAAAATTTAGAATGAAATATTACCTGAAAGTGGGAGGTGGTTCAATCTAAAATCTAACATCATAAATCTAAAATTAACACATGAACTACGCAAATTTAATACGAATAGCTTTACGAGCCTTGGCTAACAACAAGTTCCGGGGATTCCTGACTATGTTGGGAATCATTATCGGGGTTGGGTCCGTGATTTCCATGCTGGCTATCGGGCAAGGCTCAAAACGTAGCATTCGTGACCAAATATCAGAGATGGGTTCCAACATGATCATGATCCATCCCGGGAACGGGAAGTTCGGGGGAGTCCGTCAAAGTGCCAGCAGCATGCAAACGCTGAAGCTGGAAGATTACGAGGCGATCGTTCGTGACGTGGATTTGATCGACAAATGTACCCCTTCCGTCAATTCAAGCGGTCAAGTTATATATGGAGCCAATAATGCCCCGACAACCATCTACGGAGTAAACCAGGATTATCTTGACATTCGGAAGTTCAGCGTGGGGGAAGGCGAGATGTTCACGGATCACGACATCAAAACTTCCGCAAAAGTATGTATCGTGGGACAAACCGTCGTTGATAACCTATTCACGAAGGGAGAAGAACCACTGGGAAAGACCATCCGGTTCAACAAAACCCCCTTCCGCATCATCGGAGTATTGACACCCAAAGGATATAACTCCATGGGACAGGACCAAGATGATATGATTATCGCCCCCTATACCACTATACAGAAACGTCTGTTGGCAATCACCTACATTCAAGGAATATTCGCCTCGGCCGTCACGGAAGACGATTCCGAAGAAGCAATCGAGGAAATATCCGCTACCCTACGCCAGAATCATAAAATAGCCACGGGAGATGAAGACGATTTCCACGTGCGCTCGCAAGAAGAACTCAGTTCCATGATGAGTACGACGACCGACTTAATGACCGTTCTGTTGGCTTGTATCGCCGGCATATCATTACTTGTCGGCGGCATCGGAATCATGAACATCATGTATGTATCTGTCACCGAACGAACACGGGAGATCGGTCTCCGTATGTCCATCGGGGCAAAAGGACGACACATCCTATTCCAATTCCTTATCGAAGCGGTCATTATCAGCGTCACGGGAGGTATTATCGGGGTAATTCTTGGAATCGGTTCATCACTTATTATTAAATACGCTATCGGCTGGCCCATATACATCCAGATGTATTCTGTCGTGCTTTCCTTCCTGGTCTGCACGATTACCGGAATATTCTTTGGCTGGTATCCGGCACAAAAGGCATCCCAGTTAAACCCAATCGATGCTATACGATACGAATAGATTGCCGGGAAACCCGGCAGTTACAGGTTGCAAGTTTTCAAATTACCGGTTCGACAGAACTTCTTCCATAAACTTGTAACTTGCAACCCTATAACTTGTAACTTTTTTATACCTTTGCAAGTGGAGAAAGACGATATAATGCAAAAGACACAGAACAAGAAGATATTAACGGGAGCCATCCACGTGCTTGGATGGGGAATATTCTTTGCCCTTCCCTTTTTCTTCTATCGCGGAGAAGGTGTTTCAATTACCCTAAACAGATATTTGGGATACTGTTTCGTCCCGTTAAGTTGTCTTATTATATTTTACACGAATTTTCTCTGGCTAATCGAACGACAGCTTTTCCGCCGAAAAGTATCAGCATTCATTTTAAGTAATATCGTTCTCGTGATGCTTTTGGGTGCCAGCCTTCATTTCTGGCAGGACTTTCACCGGAAACATTTGTCAGAACCCACTCCGAAAGCCTTGAAAGAGTTACAAGAGTCCCTACCTAGACCACCCCGGTACGTGTTTATCGCCCGGGACATGATGCTCATGGCATTGACTGTCGCCCTCAGCGTGGCAATCAAAATGACCGGGGGATGGTATGAAACCGAGAACGAGAAACAAGAACTAAAAAAAGCTCAGGCCGAGGCGGAACTTCAAAACTTGAAAAGCCAATTGAACCCGCACTTTTTATTCAACACGTTAAATAATATCTACTCGCTTATCGCTATCAACCAAGACAAGGCCCAGTATGCTGTTCACGATCTTAGCCGCATGTTACGTCACGTCCTATACGAGAATAACCAGCATTTCGTGTCGGTAGACAAAGAATTCGAGTTCATGAAAAGCTATATCGAGCTAATGAGCCTTCGCTTACCCAAAAGTACACGGCTGGAAGTTTCCATTCCGGAAAGAGGCAACAGGGCCATGATAGCCCCGCTATTGTTTATCCCACTGATTGAAAATGCGTTTAAACACGGGGTCAGTAGCACGCAGGAATCATTTATCAATATCAAACTCGAATTACAGGAAAACAACCGACTCAACTGTCTCGTGGAGAACAGTAACTATCCTAAAAAAGATAACGACCGGAGTGGTTCCGGTATCGGGTTAACGAACTTAAAACGCCGTCTGGAATTACTCTATCCGGGAAAATATATCTTTAAGGCAGAAACCCTTAACAACCGATTTATCACGGAACTACTTATTCAACTTTAAAACGAAAGGACATGACACTGAATTGCCTCATCGTGGATGATGAACCGTTAGCTTTGGATTTGCTAGAGAGTTACGTGAGCCGGACACCGTTCCTACACCTTGTCGCACAATGTGATAGTGCCGTGAAAGCACTTTCCGTCATAGAGGAAGAACCGATAGATCTGGTTTTTCTGGATATCCAGATGCCCGAACTCAACGGACTGGAACTGTCCCGCCTCGTGGGCAACAAAGTGAAAATCATATTCACCACCGCTTTCGAGCAATACGCTCTGGAAGGCTTTCGGGTTGATGCGCTAGACTACCTGCTGAAACCGTTCAACTACACGGAATTTCTCCGGGCGGCCACGAAAGCTTTACGATGGAGCGAAATGAGCCGGGTGGAAAACGTTTCTGCCAACGTACCGGATTCTATTTTCGTGAAAAGCGATTACAAATTGATCCAAATCCAGTTGAAAGACATTCTTTACATCGAGGGTCTAAAAGATTACATTCGCATCCAAACCGAGGACAAGGAGGGAGGTATTCTCACGCTGATGAGCATGAAGAGTATCGAGGACCATCTCCCCGGAGACATATTCATCCGGGTACACCGTTCCTATATCGTCAATATCAACAAAATTAAAACCATCGAACGGAACCGAATCGTGTTCGGTAAACTCTATATCCCCATTTCCGATTCCTACAAAGAACGATTCATGGAATTACTGGATAAACGAGCAATTAATTGAAAATTGAAAATTGAAAATTGAAAATTATACCTACCTTTGCAAAAAGATAATAAGTCAGTGCTAACATCAAGATAATTTGAATCCTTGAAGATGGATTTTCATGAGAAACATTCATTTTCAACTTTCAATTTTCAATTTTCAATTGTTATGAGAAAAGACGAAAGATATAACCAGCGAGGAGTGTCCGCATCTAAAGAAGATGTGCATAATGCCATAAAGAACATCGACAAAGGTATTTTCCCGAAAGCTTTCTGTAAGATTATCCCCGATTATTTAGGCGGGCAGAAAAGTTATTGTAACATCATGCATGCCGATGGAGCCGGTACAAAGTCTTCACTTGCCTATATGTATTGGAAGGAAACCGGAGATTTATCCGTGTGGAAAGGGATCGCACAAGATGCTCTAATCATGAACATTGATGACTTACTCTGCGTAGGTGCCGTGGATAATATCCTGCTCTCTTCCACGATCGGAAGAAACAAGAAACTGATACCGGGAGAAGTTATCGCAGCCATCATCAACGGAACGGAAGAGTTGATCGAGGAATACCGGAAGTTGGGAGTCAATATCTATTCCACCGGAGGAGAAACCGCAGACGTGGGAGACCTGGTAAGAACTATTATCGTGGACTCCACGGTAACTTGCCGGATGAAACGTTCGGACGTAATTTCAAACGACCGGATCAAAGCGGGAGACGTGATAATCGGATTATCCTCTTACGGACAAGCGAGTTATGAAACAGAATATAATGGTGGAATGGGTTCTAACGGACTGACATCTGCCCGACATGACGTGTTTGCCAAATATTTGGCAGAGAAATACCCGGAAAGCTATGACAACTCCGTACCGGAAGAACTCGTTTATTCCGGGAAATGCAAACTAACAGACGAAATTGCCGGATTGGGCATTGATGCCGGGAAACTGGTATTGTCTCCGACCCGTACGTACATCCCGGTAATCAAGCAGGTGCTTGACAAGTACCGGAAACAAGTTCACGGCATGGTACACTGCTCCGGTGGTGCCCAGACCAAAGTGATGAATTTCGTGGAGAATATGCACATCGTGAAGGATAATATGTTCCCCGTTCCTCCCTTGTTCAAGTTGATTCAAGAACAATCGGGGACCCCATGGGAAGAGATGTACAAGGTGTTCAACATGGGGCACCGCATGGAGATCTACGTGGGTGAAGAGATCGCCGATGACATTATCGCCATTTCCAAAAGCTTTAACATTGACGCCCAAATCGTTGGTCGTTGCTACGATAACGACGAGGGAAAAGGTAATAAGCTCACGATTATCAGCGGACTCGGGAAGTTCATATACTGAACCGTGGGTTTGATTCTTAAAACCTATATATAAAATGAAAGGATGCTTTTAGGGGCATCCTTTCTATTTTTCTGCAAAAAACTACTTTTTCAACGTTTCTTCAGCTAAATAATCTTCCTATTGAGAAAATAGTAAAACTTAATCTATAACTTTTCCATTGTAATATTTTAAAAAGCCAACTTCGCCCATGCCTTTTAAGAGTTCTTGATTTTCAACAAAATTCTGTCCATACTTTAACCAACGTTTGGCAAATCCTTTAAATTTGGCACATGGAAAATCCGTACATTGGAAACAATGTGTTATCCCTTTCTCCAAGCAACATAAATGAAATGTTTTACATTTTTCACAACGAGAACGATTCAAGTCGGCTCCTTGACAAGGTCTTTCTTCTCTCATGTACATCGGACAACCTCCACAAAAGACACCACAAGCTGGAATACGTCCCTTATAAAATTTCATTTCGTCTCCCCCTTGGCCATCCAAAAATTTGTAAGAGAAAGTAAATTTGCCTTGCGCTTCTGCTCTTTCTCGACAATATAACCTCTTTTTTCAAAGAACGGACGAGCAGTTAAACTAACTTCTGACATAATCCGCATAATTCCGGTTATATTTGCATACTGTTCTATTTCATCTAAAAGCATCGAGGCAATGCCTCTACCTTGAAAATCTTTGTGAACGAACATGGAATGCAAATATCCCTGTTTTGTTATAGATGAAAAGCCAACAATTTGCGCCTGCCGATTAACGGCCACAATGAAATAATGTGTCCTAATCATTTCTTCTATACGAGAGAGATCATTACCACATGACGCCCAATCTTCCACTTCTGCCTGTGAATAATCTCGTTTGTTTATTGTGAGGACTGTATTTTGAAATAAGTCGCTGAGTTCTGCGGTATCGGACTGCCGAGCAGTTCTGATTGTAAAATCTGTATTCATTTCCTATTCATTATATTCACTTCTTCGCCGCCTGCAACATCTGACGAATCTGATTTCGTACATTAATCTGTGCACTATCTACTTTCGCCCGTTTGGAAGGGATAAACAGGTTCTTGTATTTAGCCTTCGTGATCTTGAATTTCATCTTCTCCATAGACCCATAAATGTCTACTCCTAATTTGAAAGGTACCGGCGACTTCAGCACGGAAATATGATAATTAAATGTCATATCTATTTTATGCTCTCCCCCTACTGCTACCTTGTAACGATCCACCTCGACCAAGAAGGGAAATACTTCAATCATGCCATCCTTTATACGAAAATCCACGGCCACGCTATCAATCAAATTACGTTCTTTATTTTTAAACATCAACATCTTGGAAATCTCCGAGAACGTCTCTCCATCCATCAATACCAAATCCTTACCATCAATGTAAGCCACGGCTCGTAACGTCGGCAAATCAACCATCATCGTGGAATCCAGCTCAGTCTCTGCTGCCATATGGAAATTTACCAAACCATCGAAAGAACGTAACATCGGTACAATAGTGTCTAGGGAAGGCATAAAATTAATTAATGCTCCCACATCAATATCATCCATTCGCAAATCAAAACCAGTGTACGCTTTCTCTTTTCCGGAAGCCTTATACAGCATCGTGGTCTTCACATCTGCCGCCATAGAACGCATACTCAAATCAGACAATTCAATACATTGATTTTGCATCACCACCTTCCCGTGAATACTATCCAATTCCAATTTCCCGTATAACACCTTTTTTATATTCGTTTCAAACGTGAAATCAACACCGGGAGGAACAACAAAAACAGACATGGTAGAGTCAACCACGTACGTGGAATCAGCCGCCAAATCCACATCAGACAATTCATCCTCACTCAATTCCTCTTCTGTCCCCCACTTCATCTTTATTCGATTGGCAGCCCCAACTTCCATGGCTTTCATCAATTGATTGCAATTGATCATATTCGATCTCACCTTCAAATTAGCTTTCAAATCCTCCTGCCGCAAAAATGCACCCGCCAGATTGTATACTTCCCCGGTTAACAGAAGATCAGAACGTCCCATCTTCAACTTTGCACCATTCAATTTAATATGTCCGGGACTTAAAGTAATCTTCGTCCCCGGCATACGCATCCGCAGAGGAAACAAGGGGGTGTATACCCGCATATCCTTAAAGCCAACCACACCACTGACAAGCCATTGACGTTTATTTTTCCGGTCTGGAACTCCCGAAAGATCAAATCCGGCATTCGCCAACCGTAAACGATTCCCTCTAGCTCTTACCCGTAAACTATCCATATTGACCTTCGCTTTTACCAACGGGAGCTTTTTATCTTCCGGTGAGGGAGCCAAGGCAAAATTAGCCGCACTATTTCCCATCCGGAACCGCAGGGAGTCACCCATCACCAAGTCAATCCACCCGAAACGAATGTCTGCCGACATAGAAGCGACAGCCGTGGTATCTCGCAAGGGAGAAGTTTTTACCTTCACGTAAGAAGTATCCATGTGAAAGGTTAAAGCATTCTTCCACTGTATATC
>ERZ835541.3621-NODE-3621-length-10439-cov-14.642527_pt1 | contig 10439 bp, 8 predicted proteins | sample MGYA00519945_ERZ835541 | MGnify/ENA primary metagenome ERZ835541 (study PRJEB31850, sample SAMEA3708780) | human gut metagenome | biome: human gut; feature: human-associated habitat; material: faeces | place: China | collected 2014 ...
ATCTTTGAAAATTTCTCAGGTTTTCACTCGCAAGAGTTCAGCATAACGCTTCTTCAAATTCTAAAATGTCTTGAAGGGAGTTTCCTCTCTTCAAATGCAAAAATATGAAAAATGTAGGAAGCGCAATAATATTTCCTGCATTTTTTATGTTGGCACATAAGTATTTATAGTCATTACAGTTTGAATCCCTTGTTTTTCCGTTGCGGTTGCTGTATCGTTGGCCGTATCCGTCGGAGCAGCCTCTCGAACTGCTCCCTGAACCAGTCGAGGATGTTCTTTCCGTTGATGCGCAGGACAAAGCGTTTCCCTTTCTCTCCCTGCTCTATCCCCATCTGTGCGGTGACGTCCGTCACGGAGAGGCTTTTCTTGTGCTCTTCGGAGTAGAGGTTTCCGCTGTATTCCAACGGCTGGAAGGTGAAAAGCCGGTCCGTCTGCTCGGGCGTGAAGCCTGCCGAACGGCAGTACCCCTCCATGCGCATCGCGTCGGCGAAAAGCGGGAACCATCCGCACGCACGATCCGTCCATTTTTGCAGATATGCCGTCCGCTCCCTTTCCCTTTCCAGTTTTTGGATGTAGTCGGTCTGCACCGTGGCAAGTTCCCTGCCGTACTGTGCCCGCTGCCGTTGCAGACTGGCCTGCAAGTCCTCTATGCTCTCCTCGCGGGCGGCTATCTCGTTCTGAAGGCTGCGGTTGTCCGCCTCCAGCTCCTTGATTTTTCCACTGCCCAAAAGAGAACCCACCTTTGCTATGATGGCGGTCTTTGCCTCCACCTTGACCGCCTCCAGCTTTTGCGTGTTGATTTCCTTTCTGGCCGTTTCCAGCCGTTTTTCCGCCTCTTCCTGCTCGGCTTGGAGTTGTCGCACGTTCGCTTCCAGTTCACCCGTCTGCCGCCTCAAATCGCGGTAATACTGGGCGGTGGAGACATGCCGGGCTTCCGAACCTCTTACCCCGCGTTGCAGGTCGTATTTCACCATGACCTTGGCATAGTCGTCGTGGTAGGCAAGCAGTCTGGTGCGGTTCAGCACGTCGTCGGCACACAATCTGGCGGTATTCGCCTTCTTGCGGTAGGTTCGTCCTCCCTCCTTCGGTTTCTTCTGTCCCGCCTTCCTGCGCTCTCCCGTCACTATCGGTACAAGTGTGGCGTGTATGTGCGGCGTGTGCTCGTCCATGTGCAGCACCGCCGAGACCACGTTCTCCCGCCCGAAGGTCCTGTACAGCCAGTCCATGCTGTCCCGGCACCAGTCGTCCAGTTTTCCGGCTTTCTCTATTTCCATCATGTCCTCATGTGTTCCTGAGAGCATGACACGGATGGCGCGTACCTGGTCGTGGGTGATTTTCCTCCTGATGCCCGCACTGCTGATGCGGGCGGCAATCGCATCGTCACGCTCCCTGATGCCTTCGGGCATCCGGACGAGCTCGCGGTTCAGGTGCGTGCGCATGGGGTCGACGTTCGGCGCTATCACCCTGCGCTCGATATGGTCGGACATCCGGCTGTCGGATGCCCCCTTCGCTTTTCTGAAATCGAGTGAGAAATATCCCATTGTAAAGTCTTTTTAGGTTTGACAATTCCGCCTGCCGTGCGGATATGCCTCACGGCGAACGGGGTGTGCAGAGGGGCCGGCCCCTCGCCTCAATAGGGCGTTTTTAGCTGCGCTTGCGCTGCGTGAAGAAAACGCCCTATTGAGCTATGGCTTTTCACTGTGCAAAAAGCCTGCGGGATGCGTGGGTTACATTCCGATGCCCTTCCCCTTTTTCTTGCCCGGCTGCTGCACCCACTGTACTTGCTTTGCCTGCTGTACCGGGTTCACCTGCTGTGACAACTTTTTTCCGTTCAGGTAGTCGTTCAGGTCCTTGTACCCGCTGTACACAGGTGATGCGTCGCGGACACGCGAACCGTACTCTCTTTGGATTTCGCGCAGGGCTTCCAACCCGGCGCGGTCGTTGTCAAGGAAGCAGTGTATCCGCTCATAATCCCCCAGCGGCCGCAGGGCTTTGGAAAGGTTGGAAACCGAGTTCAGCACGATATAGTCCTGTCCGTTAAGGGCGGGGCGGTCGGGATGCCTCTCCTGCCGCAGCGTGAGGAAGGAGAGGTAGTCCATGAAACCTTCGAAGAGGCAGCAGGTTTCCCCCGGTTCCGTTTGCCGTATGTGGGTGATGTCTTTCGGGGCTATGCATCCCTTGAAGAACTTGTTGCGTATCTCGTAGCCTCCCGAACGGTTGGGAAAACCGACGGCAAAGTAGGGTTTGCCGTCGGTCAGATAGTGCACCTCCCTGCATTCTCTTTTTGCCAGTTCCGTATTTATCCCCCTTTCCCGCAGATAGGAGAATAAGGCGGGGGAAGAAAGCGGCATTACTTCCAACTGCCGGAAGCTTGGTTGTGATAATGTCTGCCCGCCAAAAGAGAAGGAGACGGGGCGCACGTGCGGTGCCTGCCTTGCTATCATTTCCAGAAGGTAGGGCACATGGTCGGATGCGTAGAGTTCCGCCGCCAGTGCGATGATGTTGCCGCCTTTCCCGGTGGCAAAGTCGTACCAGAGATTACGTTCGGTGTTCACCTTGAACGAGGCCTCGGTTTCCTCCCTCAGCGGTGACTTGTACCATAGGTTGTCGCCCTGCCGTCTTACGGGTGAGTACCCCAGACTGTGCAGGTATTCGGCTATGCTGATTTGTTTCGCTGTCTGAATGTCCATACGTGTAAGTGTTTGAATGAATGACTGTTTTTGTTTTTTCGCCCGCACCTTCTTATATAAGGTACGGCATATACATGGCTTCACTTAAATGCTCGTATATATAGGATACGGGTATTAAGTGAAGCGGTTGCGTGATGTCCGCGTACCGCTTCGCTTTTCCCTTATATATAGGCACCGTGAATAAAGTGAAGCGTTTTTCCGCAGCCGGGTTAATAATGGAAATCGGGCATGAAGGTGTATTTCCTGCCGTTCTCCTGCACTATCATCCGCTTGCTCCGTAGCGTGGTGATGAGTGATACCGCCTTGTGGTGGTTCAGCTTCACGCCGACGGCGGCATAGGCATTTATCAGCGCGTCCTCCAGTTCCTTGTAGCCGTATTCGCTTTTCAGTGCGAATGCCGCCTCCAGAGCGATGCGGTGCTGTTGCTCCGTGATGTGCCTGTACGCGTCAAACGGCTCCTGCTGCGGTCTTCCGGCCTTCCTCTCCTGCGGGGCATAGTTCTCCACCAGTTCGGGAAGTGCCCTGTCATTGATGCGGAAGGCGAACGGCTCGAAGTCCATCGCCCGGATGTGCATGGCCGACACCCGGCTGATGTCGCTGTTGTTCTTGTCCTTCTCCACCAGCAGCACCGTCTCGGCCTTGTTGTTCAGCTCCGTACCGATATGCCCTCTTGCGTTCTCGTCGCCCTTGTTCTGGTGCAGTATCGTGTGGATGTGTATCTGGCGGTCGTCCGTCCACTGCATCAGCTTGGAGATGATGCGTGTGGATTCGCCGGGGCTGTTGATGTCGTACACCATGTCGCGGATGCCGTCTATCACGACAAGCCCCAGTTCCGGGGTGTTGTAGATGGCCTGCTCCACAGCTGCGATGCGTTCTTTCGGGGTGTACTTGCGAAGGGCGAGAAATTCGAGGTGCTCGCTGTCCCGGTCGGTCGGCAGTCCCGCCATGCGCAGGATGCGTTCCATCACCTTGAGACAATGATAGGGGCTTTGTTCGGTATCGACATAGAGGATTTTCCGCTTGTCCTTGGGCAGTTCCGCCGAGTACAGCAGTACCGTGCCGTTCTTCAACGCCGCCGCGACGATGGCGGAGACGTTGAACGTCTTCTTGCTTTTCGCCTTGCCGATGGACGCGCTGAAATTGCCCAGTGTGCCGACGACAGTGCCGTTCGCCTTCAGTATCTCGGGGGCCTTCTCACATTTCATGCCGATGCTCAGCCGTGAGGCCTGCCAGATGATGATGGCGTTCTCACGGGTCACTTCTTCTATACGCTCGTTACTTTCCATGGCTGCGGAGTTTTCGATTTGCGCTTCTGGCGATGGCGAGTGCCGCTTCGCCCTTGTCGTTCACACGTCTTGCGAGGCTTTCAGCCCATGACAGCAGCTCCCTGCGGGAGAACAGCAGCTTGTTCCCGTACTTGCGGAACGGCACATCCCCCTTGGCGGTCAGCTTGTAGAGGCGGGCCTTTGAAATCAGGAACCCGTGCTGTTCGAGCACCCCCACAGCCGCATCCGGCGTGAGGTTGTCGGGTTCGTTTTTCGGCAGGGTCAGCCCCGCCAGTGTCTGCGAGACGCTCTCGCTCACGATTGCCCGGAGTTCCTCGGGCGTGGTAAGAATAATCTGGTTCATGTCCTTCCTTTCTTTTTGGGTGTTTTACTATGGCTGTCGTCACAGCCGTTCCAACCGGTTGTGGCGCAAAGGAAGAATAAAGGAAAGCGAATATCAAACCGCAAATAACTTAACACGGATATGACTTTTATGGACGTTTCATGACTTTGGGTGACACTGCGTGGGGCGGGTAAAAAGAGAAACGGTGCAATAGGCGGACATAATCCTCCAATGGCACCGTTTTGCACACATATGTCAAGTGATTCGGAATGTACTATTATTTCACACCCTTTAACTTTCCGAGTTGGGAAATGACTTCTTCTATTACGAAATATTTCTCTCCCGGTATCCCGATGTCGGAGCGCGATATGAAGCCCAGCTCCTCCCACCGGGCTATGGTCTGGCGGCTCACGCCCGCCATTTTTGCCAGTACGCTCTGGCCTATCATCTCCCTGCCGAGGATGGCGGGATACCTGTACTTGCGGGTGGCGTGGCTGAACCTTATGCGTTCGATGACCGCCTCCACATTGTTTATGGTGGGCCGTACCCGCTCCTGCACGCGTATCACGGCCTCCGTTATCTCATATCCGGCAAGCCCGGGATGTCCGGAAAGCTCCTCCCATATGGCACCGAAACATTTGAGGTGCCGTATCTTTATCTCTCTGGTCTTCTTTCTTGGCATGGTCAGTCGAATTTGGTAAGTAACTGCGCGTTCTTCATCCGTTCGTCCCGCTCGAAACTGGCAAGGTAGTTCTCCGTTATGGCAAGGTTGGAGTGCCCCAGACTTTCGGATATGTAGGAGATGTTCGTCCCGCTGCGCTTGAGCACGGTGGCGAACGAGTGCCGGGCCGAATACGTGGTCACGGGGGGCAGCCCCACCGCCTCGGCTATCCTGCCCAATACCTTGTTGCATTTCTGTATGACCGTATCGACAAGGTGCTTGGTGGCGAAGCCGTCTTCCTTCCCCGTGGCGAACTTGAAGATGAGCGTGCCGGGGTTTCCGTCATCGGGGTTGCCCCAGCGGTCCATGATTTTCCGCATCTCGGGAGTGAGCACCGCACGTATGGTACGCACTTGCTTGGAAGTGTTCATCGTCTTTGCCCTGACAAAACAGATTTCACCGCCCACGATGTTCCCGTAAGTAAGATAGAGCATGTCCCGGAAGTTGATGCCGTTGCAGAGGTAGGAGAAGAACCACATGTCCCGGTAAAGCTCGGTTTCCTCCCTCCCGTCGGTATAGGTGACGAGCCTCTTTATCTGTTCCAGCGTGAGTGCCAGCTTCCTGCCCTCGGCTGAGGGTATCTCGAACCTGTTCCTGCCGAACGGGAAGTGCGCCTCCTTTATTATGCCGTCCGCCTTTGCCCGGTTCATTATCGCCTTGAGCATCTTGAAATAGACGCTGAGCGTGGACTTGCTTTTCTTTTGGCCCGTCCAGAATCTTCCGCAGCGGTTCAGCCAGTCCACCGTGACGGCAGAAAACGGAATGTCTTTCCCTGCAAACTCCTCCACCGCCGTCAGCAGTGCATGATAGCTGCGGTACGTACCCGCCTGCCCGTTATGTTTCAACTCTTCCGTCTTCGCCTTTATCGCGGCGTTCACTGTCGCGGTGGAGCATCTGCCCAGCCGGACACTCAAAAGGTCAAACGCGAAATCTCCACGTTCGGCGAGTGCCTCCACCTGCCCCTTGATGATTGAGAAGCTGTTCTCTATGTTCGAGCGTGCCTCCGTGAGCCTGCGGCTCTTGCTTTCCGCAAGGTTCGCCCAATCCTCCTTTGACAGCTCCTGCCCCGTGGAATAGTATTTCTGCCTGCGGTTGTGTATGACTTGTATCTTCACGGGGAACAAGCCGCTTTTCTTCGCCCTGCGTGCGTCCAGTACCGACAGCACCGAAATTCCGTCCTTTGAATACTTGTACATAATCTGCCGTTTTTGATGGTTCTTTACTTGGTCTGTATGCAAATATATGTGCATACGATTTGCATACAAAAATAGAGATTATCGGAAAACGATGCAAATTATTTGGAGAGAAAATTTGCTAAAATACGCTATAATACAGTGATTTGCGTATGTAGGTAAAATGGTGGAAAATAAATAAAAATGGGCTTATTTTAACTTTATGTTAATGTGTTATTGTTCCGTTACTTCATCAATGCCTAAGACTAAGTCCAAATCAGCTTTAGCTACCAGATAGTCATAGATGGACTGGTTATAAGTCAGTTGGGCCTCTGTTAAAGCCACTTCCGAACTATTCAATTCCAAGATAGTTCCTTTTCCAACTTCATATCTTTTTTCGGCAATAGTACGCCCTTTCTCCGCCTGAAAGACAGCTTCTTTATTACTTACCACCTGTTCCGTACTAGCGGCCATATTATCCAAATAACCGGTAGCTTGCATAGTGAGTTGCCGCTCTGTATTGATACGGTTCTCTTCCAGTTGTTTCATCTGGATACGGGTCTGTTTCAATTGAGTAAAATTACTTCCTTTGAACAAAGGAATGCTTAGATTCAGGCCGATAGTAGAATAGGGCCTCCAATCGTATTCCTTGAACTTGAAATTATCATTCATTGAAGTATACATATATTGGAAACTGGCAGAAAGGGTCGGCATAAAGTTGGTATACTGCAACTTCAGCGTCTGCTTTAATTGCAATGCATTCAGTTCCAATTGCTTCAACGTACTGTTATTTGTCAAATTGTCTGGACGAGGCATTGCCTGACGAGTAAACATAGACATTTCATAATCCTTCAGATTGCCTTCAACCGCTACCTTTACATCAGACTCCATTCCCATCAAGACCTTCAATTGCAAATTTGCCAAATTCACTCCGTTACGGGCAGACACCACGGTCGGTTTCAAGCTGCGCATCTGCACATCCGCACTAATCTTATCATATTCACTGACAGTCCCCTGTTCATATTTAGCTTTCACCACATTATAATTATCTTCACTCTGCTTATAACTTTTAAGCAGCACTTCATAACTGTCCTGTGCCAAAAGCAACTGAAAAAATGCCTTGGTCACTTGATTTACCATATCCAGACGTGAAGCACGTGATTTCTCTACCGCCAGGTTCACATCTGTACTTGTCAAACTGATACTTTTGTAAAGAGCCGGAGCAAAGACAGGCAGACTAACAGACAGACCACCACTATAAGTATTATCTGTACCGACTTCAATCACCTCTCCCATCATGGCGAATGACTGCTTTTTTATGGCTCGTGAATAACTGCCCACCAAACTGGCTTCTGGGAAAAGACCGGCATAAGCTTCCCGACGGGCTTCTTTCTTTAACAGGATTTCCTGACCGGCGACTTTAATGGTGGGATTGTCGCTCAATGCTATCCGGACTGCGTCCTGTAAGGTAATCCTCAATGTGTCTTGTGCTTGTGCACTTTGTATTGCTACATAAAGCAGCAAAAACAAGGTTAACGTAGGTTTGCAATAAAATTTCATTAACTATTATTCTTTATTTAGTGACTTATTTAATTTCTAACCATACTTATTATGTTCGTTTCCTTTTAAATTCAATAAAAAATTATCCACAATCTTCAACCCCTTTTCAGTGGAAATGCCACGCATATGCATAAATACAACTGTTTCATAAATTTCACCAAGCGAATAGGACTTGCATATTTCCGAATGCAACAACAAATCCATCTGCTCACATACCATAGCGCGTACAATATTATAATTTACATCATTTCTAAAAATGCCTTGTTCCACTCCTTTGCGATAAAATTCCATAGCCGAATCCAAATTCTCCTTCCGGCTTTCGTCAATGTAACGCATTACCTTGGGATATTTCTCAATATCCTCAAAGAATTTCCTGTTTGTATTCTGAAAATCCTGGGCACTTCTTTGAAAAAACTTCAAGAGGACTTCCAAAACATTTTCTGCTTTGGAAGCCACTTGAGTCATATATTCCTGCATCTCCTCCCGATGTAACTTCATGACATCAAGTAATAAATCCTCTTTGTCATGAAACAATTCATAAAGCGTACGTTTAGATATAGATAATCCGGCAGCAATATCATCCATTCTCACTGTTTTGACACCTTTCTGGGCAAATGATTTCGCTGCTGCCAAAACAATGTGTTCCTTCACTACCGTTTTATCCATTCTTTTTTTCCTGACGCTATTCATTCTTAACATAAAGGGAGACAAAGATACATTTATTTTATAATACCCAACTTAGAACTTCTGACAAACTCTATCAGATGTACAATTTCAGGACTAGACGGAACCTGTTCTTCAATACGACGCAATGCATCCTCTGTAGATGTATTCACTTTATACAATATACGGAAAGCATGCGCTATATGTTTAATAACCGTTTCCGAAAAACCTTCATGTTGCAACACGGTGGTATTGATGCTGTAAAAAGCCGTAGGCTCATGGGCTGCCACACAATAAGGAGGAATATCCTTGGTAAAACGACACCCGCCCTGTACGGCGGCATAAGTCCCCAAACGAGTCTTTCCCTGCATCAGTACATTGGAAGTAAGAATAGCATAATCCTCGACTACACAACAACCTGACACCTGCGAACCGTTACCAATAATACAGTTATTACCGATGGTCACATCATGTGAGATACGTGCTCCCTGCATAATAAAGTTACCGCTTCCTACCACAGTTTCATCTCCGGCGAAAGTGGCACGAATAATAACCGCATTCTCACGGATGGTATTATTATTACCTATACAGGCGATGGTATCATCACCCGTATATTTAAAATCTTGCGGAGTAGCAGCAATTACAGCTCCGTTATAAATGGTATTTCCGTTACCGATGCGTGCGCCGCTCATAATGCTGGCGTTGGGCATAATTACATTATCATCACCTATCTCCACATTCTTATCAATGTAGGCAAACGGGTGAATAGTTACGTTTTTCCCGATTTTTGCAGACGGGTCTACATAAGCTAACGGACTAATCATATTCATATTATTTTTAAGGTTAATTATTCACGTCCACCGCCCAATGCGCTGTACAGATTGATAACAGCCTGCATACGCTGGAAAGTATCGGATACTTCGTTCAACTGGGCACTCAGCAATGACTGTTGTGCAGTAATGATTTCCAGATAAGTGGCCTTTCCCGCCTGAAACAAATCATTGTTCATCTCCACCGCTTTTTGCATTTCAGAAACCTGTGCCTGGTGCTCGCTCAACTTTTTGTCTGCCGTATCATACAGGAACAAAGCATCACTTACTTCCTTACCAGCTTCCAAAATAGTCTGCTGATAATTCATCTTGGCAATCTGTTCTTCCGCTTTCGATACTTTCAAGTTGGCAATCAATTTTCCACGCTGGAAAATGGGTTGCGTCAATGAGCCGATAGCATTCCAAAGCATAACGGCAGGATTAGAAATCACTGTACCATTGGAACCATTAGTCCATCCCAGAGTACCTGTAATATTAACACTGGGATAAAAAGCGGAACGCGCCTGATTGGTAGTATAATAAGCGTCGGCTAATGCCAATTCTGCCGCTTTTACATCGGGCCGGTTCTCAAGCAACTGTAAAGGAACTCCCACCGCCAAATCAGCCGGCATCACTTGTTCCTCCAATGTTCCACGGTCTATGTTCTGAGGAGCCTTTGCCAACAATACGGAGATAGAATTCTCAGTTTCACGCACCTGGCGTTTCAAGTCAGCCAATGAAGCCTCCGTCTGGTGATAAGCCCCTTTACTCTGTGCCACAGCAGCTTCGGTAGTCATACCGGCTTCCTTCATAGCTTCCATAGTGCGCACTGTTTCTTTCATTAACGCCACATTCTGTTCGGTCACACTGACTTGACGGTCTAGCATCAATAAAGAATAATAAGCATTGGCTATACCACCAATCAACTGTGAACGCACTGCCTGCTGATAGGCCTTACTTTGCAAATAAGAAGCTTTCTGGCCACGATGGGCATTCAGCAATTTGCCGAACAAATCAACTTCCCAGCTTGCAGAAGCAGGTAAAGTATAGTTCTTAACAGGAGTACTTTTGTCCACACTAGTCAACGAACCTTGTGGAGCAAGGGCCAAAGAAGGGAGATAAGACAAACGAGCTGATGTCAATAACGCCTTGGCCTCCTTTACACGCAGGATAGCAGCCTGCATATCTACATTGTTTGCCAATCCCTCTTCAATCA
>ERZ835541.3631-NODE-3631-length-10419-cov-2.983308_pt1 | contig 10419 bp, 5 predicted proteins | sample MGYA00519945_ERZ835541 | MGnify/ENA primary metagenome ERZ835541 (study PRJEB31850, sample SAMEA3708780) | human gut metagenome | biome: human gut; feature: human-associated habitat; material: faeces | place: China | collected 2014 ...
AACTGCGATAGCGTTTGCAACTAATATAATTGATAGAAGCGTTGTGTCTTCGGTATTATAAAGAAAACCTAGGAAATTTTCTAAATGAATACAGCGAAATGATGGCACAGTGGATTTCTCACGTCTATAAGGCGTGGGTCTGCTGTTCGTTTAAGCTGTGTTCGGGCTTCCTAGGGCCTTCTTTATAGTTAAATGACACGCAGTTCCACGCTTCTTTGTATCTATACGTCAACAAAAAAGTGTTGGTCTCACCCCGGAACTGCAAGAAGACCGAAATAAAAAAAGGAGGAAAACAGAAAAAATAAGATTAAAAACCATATTTATCGAAGCGTTGTGCTCTATTCTTGTTTAAAGAAAACCTAGGAAATTTTCAAAACGAACACATATAGAAATGGCACTGCTGATTCTCATGCTGAGAAGCGTGGGGCTGCTGACCGTTTACTGTATGAAGAAAGAACTCCGGTTCATTCTTAGTCTGAAGACGGCACAGCAGTTCCACGCTTCGTTGTTTAAACAAATCACAAGCCCGAAAGGAACTGGGAAGGCTTACAAATTCAGTTTATTTATGGAAAAAGAAGAATCTGAAAGCTATGTTCCGCCAGCAGTGGAAGTAATCACAGTGAATGTAGAAGAGGGGTACAGTTCCAGTTTTGAGGTAGTCCCTTGGGAGTAACAAATTTAACTATTTAAACAACTAATCGACATGATGAGAAAAAAACAGATTTCCAGAATGCTGATTGGAGCATTGGCCGTCTGCCTGGCAACGGCTTGCTCCAACGAAACGGATGTCTTGACGGGACTCCGAACGGACGGAAACACATTGTCCGTCAATTTACAAACCACCGACGTCGGTGTAACTACGCGCACGCAGATAGCTTCCGACAGAGAATCTAACGTAGAAAGCCTCAGTGCTTATCTCTTCGATAATAATGAAGAGAGCGGTTATCAATTGGAGAAAATTTATAACAATCTGACTTGGAATGAGAACGATCCTGCTCATACCGTAGCCTTGACCGGCATTGCGAAGCGTGGTCCCAAGAAGGTGTATTTTGTGGCCAACGGTGGAAGTATAACCGCACTTGGCAATGTAGGCACCGGTATTTCTGAAACTGACTTCAAAGCTCTGCTGATGAATGAGATGAAGGAAAATCCCGCTACTCCCTTGACCATGACGGCGGAGGCCGAACTGGCGGAGTGGATCGAGGGGGCAAACAATGTTACAATACAGAAAACCGTGCAACTGAAGCGTGTGTCTGCCCGCATTGACCTTGTGGTTGCGCCACAAGCAGGGCTGACATTCACCGTCAAAGATATTAAGATGAAAAGTCGTGCCAATTCCTATCTTTTCCCTAACGATGCACCGTATATCGTTGAAGGCGTTGTGGAACTTACCGGAACGGCAGGCGAAGGTAGCACTGATGCAGATGGGAATACCGCCTACACTTCGCTCCTTTACCCTTATGAAACGCCCGGAGGCGTGGTGACGGAAGTGGAAGTCAGCGGTAGCGTGCAGGCAGGTGAAGTGACGAAAGAGGTTACTTTCGCTGTGCCTTTCACGAATGAAACCTATGCAGATGGCATTCCCATCGAGCGCAACCACCGCTATACTGTGCAGATTGCCCGTATTGATGGATTCTATTCTGCAGAAGCAACCATCACCGTTAGCGATTGGAGCACAGGTGAGGCATCGGGAAATTTGTTGGCAGGTGAAGAATTGAAGATGACAGCTACAGAAGAAATTAGCGGGCAACTCTCAGATGAGCCGACTGCCACTGTTGTATATCCTACGGATGATAGTAAGACTGCAACTGTGGAATTGGCAGCTGACGATGCCAAGATTTATAAAATCTATGTAGGGAGTGCCAACATCGAAGCTGTGACTTCATGGGGCGAATTGCCTGATGGCTGGACGATTGCGGAACCTGCTTCCACCAGAACGGAATACCTATGGGAAAAGTCTTACTGGACACTGACTGTTCCCGCTAATGAAACGGATGCTGCCAAAAGCGTAACAATAAAAGCCGTAAATAAGTTAGAAAAAGACGATACGGATAAATTTGTGCAAATTACGTTTACGCAAGCAGGAAAGGAAGAAGTGGTGGATCATAGTAAGAATCCGCTGCTGAAGTGGGCGGAAAAGAATTCAATCAATTACTTGCAAAAACAATATGGCTCGAGCCAACAATGGTGGACATTGAAGTATGAATATTCCTCAAGCGACTATCCGGAAAGCGATTGGGCTAACGGAATAGGTTCTTACTATCAATGGGGACGAAATGCGGGTTTCCCTTTCCCCACAAACTATAATCTTCCTTATTCAAATACCGGTGGAATCTCTTGGGTTAAAGTAACATCTGCTCTTCCCACAAAAAAGGTTGCCGCAAAAACAGCCAATCAACATCTGTTCTTGATAAACGGAGATGGGAACGATTATGTATCGGATGGGACAACTACAGAAACATGGACTGACCGTACTTCTAAGCTTTATAATAATGACGGAAACGCATCTTATAATAATCCCCGTCCTTGGCCCTGTCCGGAAGGATATCGATTACCCACAACAGCAGAATATCTGTATATCATGCCCAAAAAAGAAAATCAGACAAAATCATTCACAAGTCTGGTGGAACTGAAAACACTGGAAGATGGTACGAAATACGCAATAAGATGGGCTTATTCTGATGATAATCCTACTTTTACAGTAGGAGGTTCAGCATGGAACGAACATCTTACGATAAACTGTTTGATTGTACCCAATACATGTACGGATCCTTCTTCAGTTGATTGGTCGGATAGTCATGTTGTAACAAGGGTATTTTATACTGGTGGTTCAAGATTAGGAGCTTATTATGGTAGCCATAGTAACCCCACAAACCCTGCACCTGTAACATTTGACTGGGATAATACTGCTTATTATTGGACTTCTGAAAGTGCTTCGGTAAGTGGAACTGCATGGGTCATGACATTTAGAACAACTAGAAGAGACGATGACCAGACTGGCAACTATGGACCTTGGTTCCAAATAGCTGCTTATCCTAAAGACAACGCTCAGTTAGTCCGTTGCATAAAAATTGATTAATCATTAAACAAGCAATCATTATGAAGAAACAAATATTCTTCCTCTCCGCCCTTTTAGCTCTCGGCTTCTCCGGTTGTTCCGATAAGGAGAACATCGAGACGGGCAACAGCGAGGAAATCCGCGTTGCGGTGACTTTTGATATAGGAACAAATACTCGTGCCGTAAACGACCTTTTCTTGGGTCAAGTGACACTCTACGTATTCAATGAAGAAACAGAAGCGTATGTAAGCACTCAGGAAACCCAAATTGAAGGAGGTACCATCACTTTCCCCGGCAAAGGAAGCTACATCGTAGAAGCCATTGCCAACGAAAAGAATAACTTGAAAGGATTGAAAGATTACGAAGACTTCAAGAGCCGAACTACCGTTTATGACAATGCTAAGGAAGGCTGCCTTCAAATGCGCGGGGTACAGACGGCAAAGGTGACCAACGTTACCCAGAATCCATCCATGTACTTCCAGATGCGCCGCCTGGTGGCACGCATCAACATTGTGAATGAAGTAACAGACTTCAAGTTGACCGAAGCCCGGTTGTCAGGAGCCATGTCTGCATCGCATTTCTATACCGACGAAAGCATGGGCTATTGGACGGCATCGGAAACGCAAGAAATGACAGTGAGCTCTTTTGCTGAAAATCCTGAGAATGATACTTACAAGTCTGTATTCTATGTATACGAGTGTCCCAATGCCCAATGCAACCTCTCATTGGACGTGAAGGGAACCATCGACGGTATAGAGCACGCTGTGCCTACACTGAAAACAGTAGATTTTATCGGCAAGTATGCTCCCCTCCGCCGCAACGTTCAATACAATGTGACATTGAACGAAGTAGATGGTGCCATTGTTGCCACTCTGGAAGTCACAGACTGGGAAGAAGGCGAAGAAACCGGAGGTGCTGTTGTTTCTCCCGATGCAAATTCAATCGAAGTGGAAATTTCTGCTACAGCAGGAACTTCTGCTTATGCTACAGCCTTTCCGGAAGAATGCGCCGTAAACGACTTGTCTGTCTATCTTTTTGGTGCCGAAGGAACCCTTGAGAAAGCTTATACCAATCTATTGACAGAAGAATGGACACCCGAAAATGTAGATGAAGGAAAGAAAATCATCCTGAAAAATGTGCCCACAACAGGCGGAAAGACTCTATACATCATAGCCAATGCCGAACAAGCTACTTCTTTGACAGAAGTTTCCGAAAATACCACAAAGGATGACTTCAAAGCCTTGCTTGCCGTCAACGCTACCGGTAATCTGAAATGTCCGTTGCTGATGTTTAAAGAAGTGGAAATCACCGCTGAAGGATGGACTGATAATGTAGCCCAGGTATCAGCCGTGCTTGAACGTGCAGCTGCCCGCATAGACCTGAGGGTGAACGATGAAAGCGGATTCACTCCCGAAAAGGTCACCTTGGTAGGTGCCAATAGTTCTTCTTATGTCATTGCATCCACTGCCGCATCCGGAACTCCCATCAATTTGGAAGGAACAGTGGAAGCGAGCAATAATGAGGAAGCGGGCTATAAGCTATATCCGCAACTGTTTTATCTCTATAGCACCGGCAGTACCGAGGGCATGTATCTCCTGCTGGAAGGCACGCAAAAGAGCGGTGACAAGACGGCCGATGCCATTTATAAAAAGCCCTTGAGCGAGATGGAATTCAGCAAAATTGAGCATAATACATGCTATACCATTACAATAAATGATGTTGACGGTGTACCTATCGTAGCCGGAGGCAACATCGATGGTGAAGTCGTGGAAGATTAAATTGTATCAACTTTATTTAGTAACGCTTAAAAAACAACTTGGTATAAATGGGTGTTTTATTTTTCCGATAGGAGAAATGTTTTTTCCCAATAGGAGAAAAACAGTTCAGTAATAGCCGGCAATAAAATGGGGAATAAATTATCATTGATATCCCAAGCTTTTTCTTTTTTACAGACTAATACCTATCTTTGCATAAAAACACATTTAATATACTTATGAAGAAACTTATTGCTTACATTGCCCTTAGTTTCGCGGCAATAACCAGCTATGCAACCACTCCCCTCTGGATGCGTGACGTACAAATCTCACCTGATGGGACAGAAATCGTATTTTGTTATAAGGGAGACCTCTACAAAGTGCCTGCCAAAGGCGGAACTGCTACACAACTCACTACGCAAGACTCTTACGAATGTACTCCGATATGGTCGCCGGATGGCAAACAGATAGCCTTTGCCAGTGATAGAAACGGGAATTTCGATATCTTCATCATGTCGGCAAATGGCGGAACAGCCCAGCGACTGACTACTCATTCAGCCACTGAGCTACCCTCCACTTTTACCCCGGACGGCAAATATATTTTATTCTCAGCATCTATTCAGGATCCGGCAAGCAGTGCCCTCTTTCCTTCAGCCGCCATGACTGAACTCTACAAAGTTCCTTCAGTCGGCGGACGCACCGAACAAGTACTGGCCACCCCTGCCGAAGCGGTATGTTTCGATAAGTCTGGCAATCGCTTTTTCTATCAGGACCCCAAGGGAGGTGAAAACGAATGGAGAAAGCACCATACTTCTTCCATCACCCGTGACGTATGGATGTACGATGCCAAAACAGGTTCACATACCAACCTTACCCAGCACGCAGGCGAAGACCGCAATCCGATTGTATCACCGGATGGACAAACCGTCTACTTCCTGAGCGAACGTAATGGCGGCTCATTCAACGTATATTCTTTCCCGGTTTCGCAACCCCAATCGATAAAAACAATTACCAGCTTTAAAACCCATCCCGTGCGTTTCCTTTCAATGAGTAACAACGGCACCTTGTGCTATGGATACGATGGTGAGATCTATACCCAGCAGGAAAGCTCGAATCCCCGGAAGATAAATGTAGAAATCATTCGCGACGACCAGCCACAAATAGCTTATCTGAAATATCCGGATAGAGCAACCTCTGCTACAGTTTCACCGGACGGCAAGCAAATTGCTTTCACTGTACGCGGTGAAGTATTCGTAACATCGACAGACTATACCACCACCAAACAGATTACACATACGGCAGCAGAGGAAGATGGTCTCTCGTTTGCCCCGGACAACCGGACGCTGGCCTATGCCAGTGAACGCAGTGGTAACTGGCAGATTTATCTAGCCAAGATAGTTCGGGAGGAAGATCCGAATTTTCCGAATGCAACTTTAATAAAAGAAGAAGTATTATTGCCTTCTACCACCGTAGAACGTTCGCATCCGCAATTCTCACCCGATGGTAAGGAGTTAGCCTTCATTGAAGACCGCAATCGTCTGATGGTACTCAATCTGGAAACCAAGAAAGTACGCCGGATCACCGATGGTTCTACCTGGTACAGCACAAGCGGAGGGTTCGACTATGCTTGGTCTCCGGACAGCAAGTGGTTCACATTGGAATTTATCGGAAACAAGCACGACCCATATTCGGATATAGGTCTGGTCAGCGCACAAGGCAATGGCGAGATTATCAACCTGACCAATAGTGGATACAGCAGCGGTTCACCCAGTTTTGCGCTCGATGGCAATGCCATTCTTTTCACTACCGAACGCTACGGTATGCGCGCACATGCTTCATGGGGTTCGCTGGACGATGCTATGTTGGTATTCCTGAATCAGGATGCATACGACAAATTCAGCCTGAGCAAAGAAGACTACGAACTATACAAAGAAGCAAACTCTGACCGGAAAAAGGTTGCCGCAAAAGACAGTAGTAAGGTAAAGGATGTCGTAGTGGAATTGAAAAACATAGAAGACCGCATCGTACGCTTGACACCAAACTCGTCTAATATGGGAAGTACCCTCATCTCCAAAGACGGAAAAACCCTCTATTATCTGGCCAGTACCGAAAGCGGCCGTAACTTATGGAAAATGGACCTGAACAAGAAAGAGACCAAGTTGCTCCATAAAGTAGATGCCGGCTGGACCTCCCTGGAAATGGATAAAGAAGGGAAGACTCTCTTCATCCTGAACGGTAAGAATATGCAAAAGATGAACTTGGCTTCCGATGACTTGAAGCCCATTAAATATCTTGCCCAAGTGAAACTGGATCTGAGCGCCGAACGCGAATACATGTTCGACCATGTATACAAACAACAACAGAAGCGTTTCTATAACACCAACATGCATGGGGTCAACTGGGACGCCATGACAGCTGCTTATCGGAAGTTCCTGCCACACATCGATAATAACTATGACTTCGCCGAACTATTGAGTGAATGGCTGGGCGAGTTGAATGTCTCCCATACCGGAGGCCGTTTCTATCCGGACGGACAAAGCGAACCGACAGCCAGCCTGGGACTACTTTTCGACTGGAATTATCAGGATAAAGGAATGCTCATTGCTGAAGTGATAGAAAAGGGTCCGTTCGACAAAGCCACTACAAAGGTGAAAGCCGGTGTCGTTATTGAAAAGATCGACGGTAAAGAGATCACTCCCGAAGCCGATTATTATGTGCTTCTCAATGACAAGGTAAAAAAGAAAACACTTGTTTCATTGTATGATCCCAAGACGAAAGAACGCTGGGAAGAGGTAGTAATCCCTATCAGAGACAGCGAACTCAGTGCATTACTTTACGAACGTTGGGTTAAGCAACGTGCAGCAGACGTTGAGAAATGGTCGAACGGTAAACTGGGATATGTGCACATCAAATCAATGGGTGATGACAGCTTCCGTTCCATCTACTCGGACATTTTAGGAAAATACAACAATTGTGAAGGTATTGTCATCGACACCCGTTTCAACGGAGGCGGTCGTCTACATGAAGATATAGAAATACTGTTCAGTGGCAAGAAATACTTCACACAGGTGGTTCGCGGCCGTGAAGCCTGCGATATGCCGAGCCGCCGCTGGAACAAGCCTTCCATCATGCTGACGTGCGAAGCCAATTATTCCAATGCACACGGTACACCGTGGGTATACAGTCATCAGAAACTGGGTAAACTGGTAGGTATGCCTGTGCCGGGCACTATGACCAGTGTATCATGGGAGCGCCTGCAAGATCCGACACTGGTATTCGGTATTCCTGTGATTGGTTACCGTTTGCCCGATGGCAGTTATCTGGAAAATACGCAGTTGGAACCGGATGTAAAAGTAGCCAATTCGCCCGAAACAATCGTGAGAGGCGAAGATACACAATTGAAAGTAGCAGTAGAAGAATTATTGAAAACTAACAAATAATCTAAATTCATGTTTGCTGACTTACTCAATTCCTCCTATTTCGCCCTCTTCCTCATTGTTGCATTGGGCTTCATGTTGGGGAGAATCAAAATTAAAGGATTATCTCTGGACGTTTCCGCAGTCATTTTCATTGCTCTTCTCTTTGGACACTTCGGTGTAGTCATTCCTAAAGAATTAGGAAACTTCGGATTGGTACTTTTCATCTTTACTATCGGCATTCAGGCCGGTCCCGGTTTCTTCGACTCGTTCCGAAGTAAAGGTAAGACCCTGATCATAATCACCATGCTGATTATTTGCTCGGCTTCTCTGACGGCTATCGGGCTCAAATATCTTTTCGACATCGATACCCCCAGTGTAGTAGGCTTAATAGCCGGAGCACTGACCAGTACACCAGGACTTGCCGTAGCCATCGACAGTACAAATTCTCCGTTGGCATCCATCTCCTACGGTATCGCTTATCCGTTTGGAGTTATCGGTGTAATACTGTTTGTAAAGCTGCTTCCCCGCATTATGCGCATTGATCTGGATAAGGAAGCCCGCCGACTGGAAAAAGAACGTCGCGGACAGTTCCCGGAATTGACTACCTGCATTTATCGCGTCACAAATCCTGCCGTATTCAACCGCAGCTTGATGCAAATCAATGCACGAGCTATGACAGGGGCTGTTATTTCACGCCATAAACATGATGAAGTTATTTCCATCCCTACAGCTCATACGGTGTTACATGAAGACGATTACATACAGGCAGTAGGCAGTGAAGAAGCTCTGAACCAACTTTCGGTCTTAGTCGGAGAACGCGAAGAAGGTGAATTACCTTTGGTAGACACACAGGAAATCGAATCCTTATTACTGACCAAAAAGGATATGATCAATAAACAATTAGGGGATTTGAACCTGATGAAAAACTTCGGATGTACGGTAACACGTATCCGCCGAAGCGGTATTGATCTGTCTCCGTCACCGGATTTAACTCTGAAATTCGGCGATAAACTGATGGTGGTAGGAGAGAAGGAAGGCATCAAAGGAGTAGCCCGCCTACTGGGAAACAATGCGAAGAAACTTTCCGATACTGATTTCTTCCCCATCGCGATGGGTATTGTGCTGGGGGTCTTATTTGGTAAGTTGAATATTTCTTTCTCCGATACACTGTCGTTTTCACCTGGATTGACCGGAGGAGTATTGATGGTGGCGTTGGTTTTGAGTGCCGTTGGTAAGACAGGGCCTATCATTTGGTCTATGTCCGGCCCCGCCAATCAACTGTTGCGGCAGTTAGGTCTGTTGCTTTTCCTTGCTGAAGTCGGAACCTCTGCCGGAAAGAACCTTGTGGCTACTTTTCAGGAAAGCGGATTACTGATGTTCGGAGTGGGTGCAGCTATCACAGTAGTACCGATGCTGGTTGCGGTAATTGTAGGACGCTTGGTATTCAAGATCAACATACTTGATCTACTGGGAACCATTACGGGAGGTATGACCAGTACTCCGGGACTGGCTGCTGCCGATTCGATGGTAGACAGTAATATTCCAAGCGTGGCATACGCGACCGTTTATCCGATTGCTATGGTATTCCTTATTTTATTTATACAGGTGATATCTTCAGCTGTGTATTAATGAAAATCAGTATATATAGGTATTGATTGTTAAAATAATAGTTTGTATCTTTGCCGCCTCAAAATTTAAGATGAGGTGAAACGATTGTCATTGAATATCATGCGCTGTTTCTTGCCGGTACTGTTTGTATCGTATTTGGTAAGTATCACATTCTTTGCTCACATACACGTGGTCAATGGCGTGACAATCGTCCATTCGCATCCTTTCAAGAAAGGGGCGGCACATAAGCACTCAACAGTCGAACTGTTATTAGTTCATTTCCTGTCACATCTGACAACGGACGGTGCGGCTGTTGTGTTTGCTCTCTCTTTTTATTCCATTCCTCTTGTGGCGGTTGCATGGTATTACGCAGCATACGCACTACTATTCTCCCTATCATGGGGTGGTGGCACTCAGAGCCCCTCCTGCTATTCGTTTTTCCGTCATTTGAACCGATGGTATCCTGCTTTATGGTAAAGCGGGAAGTCCTCATCTGTTTGTTCACATCATCACTTAACGAAAACGAATAACAAACGAAAAATGAAGAAATACATCTTTTCGCTTGTCTGCTTGTGCTGCG
>ERZ835541.3633-NODE-3633-length-10418-cov-3.824086_pt1 | contig 10418 bp, 9 predicted proteins | sample MGYA00519945_ERZ835541 | MGnify/ENA primary metagenome ERZ835541 (study PRJEB31850, sample SAMEA3708780) | human gut metagenome | biome: human gut; feature: human-associated habitat; material: faeces | place: China | collected 2014 ...
GGCCTGTTTTCTGCCTGTCGCACTGGCCGCGCTTTTCTATGCGGGCGGCTATCTTGCGCAGTTCATCTACAACTATCAGGCATGGACAGCCGAAGGCGGCACGCCGTACAGCGGCACTTCGCCGCCGATGCCGGACGCTGCGTTCGGCGTCTGCCTGCGGTTCGTGTTCCGTTTTCCATACGGTCTGTACGGCATAGGGATTTTTCTGGCGGCAATCGTGCTGCTGGTCGTGGCGATCATGCACATGGGCGCTGGCGGCGACGGGCAATATGACAAAACCAGAAACCTGACATATTCCCACAAGGGCACCTACGGAACCGCCGGTTTTCTCAATCCAAAGGAAGCCGGGCAGGTGCTCGACTTTGTACCGGACCTGCGCAAGCACCACGGCACGATCCTCGGTGAAGTGGATGGCCGTGTGGTCTGTATCCCGGAGAAAACGCGCTTCAATGGCAATCTCGCGATCTACGGCGCGAGCGGCTCGAAAAAGACACGCGCGTTCTGCGTCAACATGATTCTTCAATGCGCGGCACGGAAAAGCTCACTGGTCATCTGTGATCCTAAATCAGAGCTGTACGAGAAAACCAGCGCGTATCTGCGCGATCAGGGCTATACCGTGCGCGTGTTCAACTTGGTTACGCCTGCGTCGTCAGATTCGTGGAACTGCCTGTCCGAGATCGACGGACAGGAGCTGATGGCGCAGCTTTTCTGCGACGTTATCATCCGCAATACGGGCAGCGACCGGGGTGACCATTTCTGGGACAGCGCTGAGATGAATCTTCTCAAGGCGCTCGTCCTGTTTGTCGAGCGCAGCTATCCACCGGAACGGCGAAACATTGGCGAAGCGTATCAGCTGCTTGTAAGCTGCTCGGAAAAGGAACTGAACGAACTGTTTGACGCGCTCCCGCTGGGGCATCCGGCCAGAGCGCCGTACAGCATCTTCCGGCAATCGTCGGAGAGCGTGCGCGGCGGCGTCATTATCGGTCTCGGCTCCCGGCTGCAGGTGTTTCAAAATGCGGACATTCGCGCCATCACCAGCCATGATGAGATCGATCTGGAGCTGCCGGGCAAGCAGCCGTGCGCTTATTACTGCATCACGAGCGATCAGGACAGTACCTTTGATTTCCTGTCCTCGCTGTTTCTGTCGTTCATTTTTATCAAACTCGTTCGCTACGCCGACCAGAATTGTCCGGGCGGCTGTCTGCCGGTTCCCGTTCATGTGCTTGGCGAGGAGCTTTGCGCCTGCGGCGTTATCCCCGATCTCAGCCGAAAAATCTCCGTGATCCGTTCCCGGAACATCAGTATGTCCTGCGTGTTTCAGAATCTCGCCGGTCTGCAAAACCGCTATCCCAACAACCAATGGCAGGAAATTCTAGGAAACTGCGACGTGCAGTTGTTCCTTGGCTGTACGGATGCACTAACGGCAGAGTTCATTTCCTCACGCTCCGGCGAGGCAAGTGTCGCCGTGACCAGTCAGGCCAAGCAGCTCGGCACATGGCGTATTTCCAACTATACCCCGGAATACCGCGAAACGAGCGGTGTCGGCCGCAGGCGGCTGCTCACGATGGACGAGGTTTTACGACTGGACGTGGATAAGGCGCTCGTTATCATCCGCGGGCGCAATATTCTGGAGGTCGATAAATTTGACTACTCCAAGCACTACGAAGCGAAGAAGCTGCGTCCGGACAAAGCGGCGGCACATATTCCGCACTGGAGAAGCGAAGCGTCTCCAACACCTGCCACCCCTGTTCCGCGCACAGCCCCAGCGCCCAAAAAGGATGCTCCTGCAAAAAAGCAGAAGATCATAACCACCAGCAAGGAATCCATTTTATCCAAACCAAAAAAGGAGGAATGACCCATGCCCAGAAAAAAGGAATTGCCTGTTCCGGACAGCGGCGAACAGGACGACCTGCTTTCCGCTGAAACGCAGGAGTTTCCCGACGCACCGCTCACCGAACCGGTGGTGGAACCCATCCCCACAGAAAGCCCGCCCGATGAAGGCGCACCGGAGGATGATGCGCCGTCCGAAGAATACGAAGAATTTCTTCAGGCGCTGAACGAAGCTCCCGCGCAGGAAGAACCGCAGCCTGTTTCATCTGACGAAGCGGAATCGCCGCCGGCGGATGAGAAACCGGCACTGACCATCCCTGCAGAAGAACCGTCCAGTGAACCCGCACCTCCGGAGTCTCCGCCCACGCCGCGCAATGACGCAGTCCTGACGATTGCCGCCAGAACGCGCATCAAAAGCGAGGCCGAAGCCACGGACGAACTCTGGCATGAGATCCGCAACGCCTATCGGACGCGGCGGATCTTGACGGGTACGTTGGACGGTATTGAGCAGACCGCAGGCGGCAAAACGCTGGCAACGGTCAGCTTCCGTGGTTTCCGCATTGCCATCCCGATCCGTGAGATGCTTGTGCTGGAGGACCGGATGCCGTCCGGCAGAGCGTATGCCGACTATATGAACCGGCTGAACCGCATCCTCGGCACGATGCTCGGCGCGGAGATCGATTTCATCGTCAAGGGCATTGACTCGACCACACACAGCGCCGTTGCCAGCCGACGGGAAGCCATGCTCCGGAAACGGCAGACGTTCTATCTCGGCAAAGACGCATCCGGGAATCCTTACATCTATCCCGGCCGTCTGGTCGAGGCGCGCGTGATCGCCGTCGCGGAGAAGGTGCTGCGCGTCGAAGCCTTTGGCATTGAATGCGCCATCTTTGCCCGTGATTTGTCCTGGCAGTGGGTGTCCGATGTCCGCGACCTTTACAGTGTCGGCGACCGGGTTCTGGTCCGTGTGCAGGAGATCAGCGGCGAGGATGCCGAGCATCTTTCCATCCGGGCGGATATCCGCAGCACGTTCTCCGAAACCAGCGTTGATAACTTGAAGAAGTGTCAGGTGCAAAGCAAGTACGCCGGCAAGGTCACAGATCTTCGCGGCGGCGTGGTGTATATCCGCCTGAACAACGGCGTCAACGCCATTGCGCACACCTGCTATGATTCCAGAATGCCCGGCAAGAAGGATGATGTCAGCTTTGCAGTCACGCGGCTGGATGAAGAACACGGCATTGCTGTCGGCATTATCACACGGATCATCAAGCGGAACCTGTAATCCGGCAGCGTTCTGCCTATGACCGATTTCATGTTCCCTGCAGCGTCCATGCTGGAACCGCTGCTGCGCCGTCTGAGGGTGCCTCCCTGACGGTACTAAACTACAAAAGGAGTTTTCTCTATGAAAGCCAAAGAAGAATACGTTGACGCCCCTCGTGAAACACGCTCGAAGGACATTACCGTCTATGCGATCATTTTCCTCGTCCTGCTGGTCGGCGCGGGCATTTTCCTTGCGTTCAGGCTGCTGCATAAGCCCGCAGATACGGCGCTTGCAAGCAGCAAATCCGGGATCATTTATGATTCGTCCGCAGTCGAGGGTGGCTGGGATAATCTCAGCCCCGAAGAAATTGCGGAACGCCTGAATCAGAAAGTCGAGGAAGGCATGATCAATATTTCAATGAACACCGCACCTTACTTTGAAAACGGTAAGGCCGAGGGCAATGTCATGATCGTAAACGAGAGCATCAATCTTTACCCGCAGCAGGTGGAATTCGTCCGCAACGACACGCAGGAGATCATTTATCAGTCCAAAGCAATTCCCGTGGGCAGCAAGATCGAGCGTGCCGCCCTTGATGTGGAGCTTCCGGCTGGCACATACGAATGCACAGCGATGTTCCACAACCTCGACCCCGACACCGGCGATATTATCGGCACGGCCGGGGCAATCATCAACATTACCATCAAGAACTAATTTTCAAAACAAAAGGAGTAATTTACAATGAAAAACTTTAAGAAGACCATCTCTCTCATCCTTGCGGTCTGCATGATCGCGTCCCTCGCCATCTCCGCTTCTGCTGCCAACACCGTTGACGCTTCGGGCGGCACCGGCACGTCCAGCGTCACCCTGTCCTCGACCGCAGATGGCTCTATTGGCGGCGATCCCGCGGCCACCAAGATGTCCGTAACCGTGCCGACCGTCCTGCCCATCGCTGTTGGCACTGACGGCACTGTCTCTACGGCCACTGACGCCAAGATCGTTAACAACTCTTTCGGCGCTGTCAAGGTCAACAGCGTTTCCATCGAAGCCGCGCAGAACTGGCATCTGACCGCGTTTGGTGACAAGGCAACCCTTGCCCGTGAAAAAGTGGACAGCAACAAGTTCGGTTTCCAGCTGTCCATTGGTGACGGCGCTGCCGCGGCCACGGACAACAAGGACGCTTCCAAGCAGGCGCTTCTGAACGCTGCTGTTGAGGGCTGCTTCATGTCCGGTGTGGGCGATACCTCCGCGAACAGCGTCGGCATTGCCTATGGCGCCATCGTGACCCCGGTTTCCGAGGCTGTGACCAACACCGCCATCGCGTCCGTACTCTTCATCATCGCGTGGGATGCAGTCTAATCGCAATTTATTCAAGGGGAACGCGCAAGCGTTCCCCTTACCTTATGAAATGGAGGACTTCAAATGAAACACAAACGAATCCTCGCAATGATTCTTGCCGTTGCGTCGTGCCTGTCTCTGGCAGTAGGTGCATCGGCGGCAAATACGACCACTCGCAAAGCAACAGATTTTAAGGACTTTGATAAAACCGCATGGTACGCCGAAGCTGTAAGCGCCGCCGTGGATAACGGACTTTTGTATGGCAAATCCAGCACTATTATCGACCCTAACGGCGATATGACCCGTGCGGAGATGGCGGCGATCATCAACCGCTCATTCGGGTGCTATAAGGCGGCAGACATCAGCCAGTACAAGGACGTTGCAAAATCCAAGTGGTATTACAAAGACGTTGCAATGGCCGTCCAGATGGGTACTTATAACGGGCGCAGTTCTTCCTCAATGGCACCAGATTCGCCTATCACGCGGCAGGAAGCCATGACGGTCGTTGCCCGTGCGCTGGAGTTGGACCACGATTCGTATTCCAAAACGGATCTGTCCGCGTTTTCCGACCGCAGCGAGATTTCCAACTGGGCGCTGCCCTACGTCAGGGCGATGGTTGGTGCGGATTACATTCATGGTCGCGGCAAAGTCCTTGCTCCGCTGGACAATATCACACGCGCGGAATTTGCGCAGATTTTCCATAACATCATCGGCAGCTATATCACAGTAAAGGGTAGCTATGACAAGGACATCAAGGGCAGCGTCCTGATCCGCACCGACGAAGTGACGCTCCAGAACATGACCGTGGACGGCGATCTCATCATCGGCTGCGGTGCGGCAGACGGTAAAATTACGCTCGACAACGTGACCGTCAAGGGTCGTCTGCTCGTCTGGGGCGGCGGTACAAAAGCTGTTTATTGCAACAATGGCACAAACACGCCCGAAGTGATTGCCGCGAGAGTAGACGACGCGGTAAAAATTATTTTTGACCGCGACAGTACATTGGCTGTGATTGATTCGATCAAGGCTAGAATCACCGAGCGTGCGAAGCAGAACAAAGAAACTGAAATCATCTTTTACGATGTTTCCGGACTGCGCGAAGCCCAAAAGCAGCTCAACGTCATCGTCGCGGACAATCAGATTGATATTACTGCTCCTGCTCATCTATATGCTCTGGTCGGAGAAGCCGGCGTGAAAGCCGAGTTTGCGAACAACAGCAAATCGGACACCTACAAGATCGAGATTCGCCGCAACAAGGATAATACACTGATTGCCGACGCTTTTGAGCTTGCCGCTGGAAAATCCATCTCGACATTGACGTTGCTGGAAGCGCCGGAGTTTGGCAATGTGGATTGCACGGTCACAATTATGGCTTATCGTGACGGTAAGCAGATCGGCACGCTGAACACAGAGCTGACCTTGCACACAGCGTATTTGTGGCCCAAGGAGGTGCGCTGATGAACAATGTTAAAAAAGCAGCGGCGCTGCTTCTGGCGCTGGCGCTTATTTTCGCGCTTCCTGTGCCTGCGTCGGCAGCGGAAACGACCGAGGCGCGCGTGCCGGTGACGCTCACCGTAGTCAATACGGTTTCCCCGATCTCATGCACGGTTCCTGCCGCGTTGCCTGTCTCGTTGGTAGATGGCTACGTCGTTTGCGCAAATAATGCGGCAATTACCAACACCGGCAAAACCGGTGCAATCCGCGTGACTAAAGTAGACGTTCAGGCAGGCACGTTTGAGATCGGCAGTTATGACGATTTCTCGGCTTCCAAAAACAGTATTGCACTCAGTATCAACGGCTGTGCGACAAAAGGTGCTGGCAGTCTGACGCTTGTCGATGGTGCGTTTCCGGCAATCGCCGCCGAGAAAAATCTTGCCATCCGCTACAAGGCAAAGGTTTCCGCAAGTGAAGCCGTGACCAACGTCAATGCGGCAACTGTGATTTTCACGATTGCCGCTGTAAACGAAAAGGAGGCTGCATAATGGTAGCACCAGATAAGAAAACATTGAAAAAGTCAGTAAAATCAATGTTTTTTATGGTGCAAACACGGTGCGAAGTCGAAACAATCAAATACTGACAGGCTCAAAGGGCGTTGATATGCAAGTATCAGCGCCCTTTTCCTATACCCACAAGCCATAGGCATTGAAAACCTATGGCTTTTTTTTATACCCATTTTTGAAGGAGGCTGGCAATGAAACTGACAGAAGCAGAAATGAGGATGGTGTTTCAGATTGAAAGTACCAATCAGAACGCCGCCCTGAATGAGATTTACATGACATGGCGCTATGCGCCGAACCCGGCAATGAAAGAAACGGCGGAAAGCCTTCTGGACAAGCTCCGTCCCCTGTCGGATCAGGAGTGCATGGATTTGATCCGCAAGGTGCAGGCCGAATACCGTCTGCCGGAGAAAGCCCGCACCATCGGGGAAATGCTGGCAGAAGCCAGGCAACGATCCGGGGCGCAGAAGTTATCCGGCCATGACATTATGGCTTTGGAGCGTTTCGACCCGGCGACCAGACACATGATCGTCTTTGATGTTCTTACCCATGACTCGCCTGTTGGCTGGAAGGGTGAGAAAATGCGCCTGTTCCTGACCGACACCGGATACAGCAAGGCTTTGGAAAATCAGGAAAAGGGACATATCAAAATCCGTAGCCATGCGAAGGTGCTTTCCGGCGACCTCCACTATGACCATAAAGACCGTGAGAGGTAGCCGCCCCCAAAATGTATCAAAATCAGCGAAAAATCTTCTGTTTCTTCCTCCGTGGCTTGCGTTCTGAACAGGGCATGGATGCTTTCCCATGCGGGAGGCTATGAAGGCGTACAGACAGATAAACCGCTCAAAATCAACACTTTTTATTTTCACAGGAAGGAGGTGCGAAGATGGCTGTTTTTCGTATTGAAAAGACCCGTGATTATACGGTCATGTCGAACCATCACTTGAAAGATCGGACGCTGACCCTGAAATCCAAAGGGCTGCTGTCCATGATGTTGTCGCTCCCTGACGAGTGGAATTACACCACCAGAGGGCTTGCGGCGATCTGCCGGGAAGGTGTGGACAGCATCGGTGCGGCATTGAAGGAGCTGGAAAACCACGGGTATATCCGGCGCACCCAGCTTCGGGATGAAAAAGGCAAGATCACGGATACCGAGTATGTCATTTACGAAATGCCTCAGTGCGAGCCGTCGTCAAGCCCAGGTACGCCTTTACCGGGTACGGCAAAGCCATATACGGAAAACCCGGATATGGGTATCCCGGATACGGCGGAACCGTGTACGGAAACCCCCGCACAATTAAATACTAATCAAACAAAGACTGATTTATCAAGTACGGAGATATCAAATCCTATCCAATCAAATCCCCCTACCCCCGCAGGGGCAAGGATGGGAACGGATCGGATGGGAGCCAGAGAATGTTATCGTGAAGTGATTTTGGATAACATCGAGTACAGCTATCTGGTGCAGGACAGCCATATCGACCGTGAGCAGCTTGACGAGATCGTTGACCTGATCGTGGATACCGTATGTTCTGCCCGCAAAGTCATCCGTATTGCCGGAGACGATTATCCGGCGGAGGTGGTAAAGTCCCGGTTTATGAAGCTGGACAGCTCCCATGTTCAGTATGTTATGGACTGCATGAAGGACAACACCACCTATGTCCGCAATATCAAGAAATACCTTCTGGCGGCACTGTATAACGCCCCGACCACCATCAACAGCTACTATTCTTCCCTGGTGCAGCACGATATGTACGGGGACGGGCAAAGGGGGCGAGGCTAAATGCAGGAGGAAGTAACGCGTGGCGCCGTAACGCTCATTGTTGACGGAGCCAAGCTAAGCGAGCAAGTCTTTGAAAAGGCCGTCAAAAAGTTCCTGGAGGAAATCCAGAAAAGCCAGAAGCCAAAAATCTACCGCGGCAGGCAGAGCCTTAAACAGCTTGCCAGCCAGAACGCCGGTCTTGCCAATATCGAGATCAGCGACAAGAATATCAAGGCTTTCTCCCGTGTAGCGAAGAAATACCATGTGGATTTTGCATTGAAGAAGGACACCGTTGCAGAGCAGCCCCGTTACCTGGTCTTTTTCAAAAGCCGGGACGCGGATGCCATCACAGCGGCATTTCAGGAGTTTGCCAGTCGAAAAATGAGCCGTGAGGAAAAGCCCTCCATCCGGGAGCGGCTGACCCAGGCGAAGGAACAGGCGGCAGAGAAAGCGGAACACCGCACCATTGACCGGGAGAAAGTAAAGGTCAAAGATCGGAGCGTGCAGAGATGAACATGAAAAAACTGTTTTTGCTGAACCTTCCGTATCTTCTGTTCGTGTATCCCTTCGATAAGTTGGCACAGGCTTTCCGGCTTGCGCCCGGTGCTGACCTTTCCGGCAAGCTGCTTTCTATCGGTGACGGCTTCACGGCGGCGTTTTTCTCCCCGTGGCTCAGTTTCCATCCCACGGACCTGCTGATCGGCATAGCCGGTGCGGTGGTCCTTCGCATGGCGGTCTACCTGAAAGGCAAGAACGCTAAGAAGTATCGCCACGGGATCGAGTATGGTTCTGCCCGCTGGGGGACAGCGGCGGATATCGCTCCCTACATGGACAAGGACTTTTTCCAGAACATCCCCATGACGCAGACAGAGCGGATCACGATGGCGAGCCGTCCAAAGCAACCGAAGTATGCCAGAAATAAAAACATTCTGGTGATCGGCGGTTCCGGCAGCGGCAAGACGCGGTTCTTCTGTAAGCCGTCGCTGCTGCAAGCTCATTCATCCTATGTCTGCACCGATCCTAAAGGAACCTTGCTGCCGGAGATCGGCACTTTCCTGGAACGGAAGAAATACCGTATCAAGTGCCTCAACCTGATAAACTTCCGAAAATCCATGAGGTATAACCCGCTGGCCTACATTCGGTCAGAGAAGGATATCTTAAAGCTGGTGAACGCCCTGATTATGAACACGAAGGGCGAAGGCGAAAAATCTTCGGAAGATTTTTGGGTCAAAGCGGAACGCCTCTATTATTCCGCACTGATCGGCTACATCTGGTATGAGGCCACGGAGGAAGAAAAGAACTTCATCACACTTCTGGATCTTATCAATGCCAGTGAAGCCAGAGAGGATGACGAAACCTATCAAAGCCCGGTGGATCTGCTTTTTTCTCAGTTGGAGGAAAGGGAGCCGGACCACTTCGCCGTCAAGCAGTACCGCAAATTCAAGATGGCTGCCGGCAAAACCTTAAAATCCATCCTCATTTCCTGTGGCGCCCGGCTTGCTCCCTTCGACATCAAGGAGCTGCGGGACCTGATGGAATATGACGAACTGGAACTGGATACCCTGGGCGACCAAAAGACGGCGCTGTTTGTGATCCTTTCGGATACGGACAGCACTTTCAATTTCGTGGCCGCCCTCATGTATAGTCAGCTTTTCAATCTGCTCTGTTGAAAGTTTCTTCCTTCCCAACAGAGATGCAAACAATTTATCAACAGAACCATCATATATTTTGTTTATCAATTCATTTGTTTCTGTTTCCTGTACGTCCTCTTTTGCTATCAATGCATGACACATAAAATTTGGTTCTGTACGCTCTATCGCTCCTTTCTTCATACACCGCTTAATCAATGTATAGGTTGTATTTTTATTCCAACCTAATTCCTGTGTTAATCGGTCTGCAACATATTTTGCCGGAACAATACCTTCTTTCCACAAAATATCCATAACTTTCAGTTCCGAATCAAAAAGTTTAATATTTTCTGATTGCATTATTCTTTCTCCTTTCATAAGACTGTTGTCGTCTGTCTCATCCATAGACTACCACAGTCTTATACGTATGTCAAGATATAGATTTTTTCTTGCTAATTATTCTTCATTCGTATCCTTATCTGTTGTTTTGTCCGCTTAGAACAATACTTTCCACACCACACAATCCTGCACCGGAAGCTCTGCTTACACTCATGCACACACTTCTTTCACTGTTGTAGTTAGAATTATTCTCAAAATACCCGTCC
>ERZ835541.3635-NODE-3635-length-10409-cov-3.144002_pt1 | contig 10409 bp, 9 predicted proteins | sample MGYA00519945_ERZ835541 | MGnify/ENA primary metagenome ERZ835541 (study PRJEB31850, sample SAMEA3708780) | human gut metagenome | biome: human gut; feature: human-associated habitat; material: faeces | place: China | collected 2014 ...
GACGATGGTCTTGAGGAAGTAGGGGTGTTCCGGCAGCTTGCCTGCCCGGCGCATGGCCCCGATGAGGTAATCCAGCATCAGAACGCCTGTCTGGTTGCCGGTGACGGGAATGAAGGAGCCGTCCCGGCTGCGGACCATGATGCCCACCCGGTCGCTGTCCGGGTCGGTGCCCAGAATAAAGTCGGCGCCCACCTTGTCCGCCAACTGAATGGCCAGATAGAAGCCCTCCGGGTTCTCCGGATTGGGGGAGACCACCGTGGGGAAGTTGCCGTCCAGCACCATCTGCTCCGGAACACAGTGCAGATGCTTCACGCCCAGACCCCGCAGAGCCTCCGGCACCAGCTTCCAGCCGCAGCCGTGGAAGGGGGTATAGACCATATGGAAGGTATCGGCCACCTTGGCCATGGACTCCCGGTCGTTGACCATGGCCATGACGTGGGACATGAACCGTTCGTCCGTCTCGGCGCCCATGATCTCGATGAGGCCCTGGGCCTTGGCATCGTCAAACTCCATCCGGCGGACGCCGGTGAAAATGTCGATCTGCTCCAGCTCACGGGCAATGGCGGCAGCGTGCTGGGGCGGCAGCTGGGCGCCGTCGGACCAGTAGACCTTATAGCCGTTATACTCCTTGGGATTGTGGCTGGCGGTGACATTGATGCCCGCCTGACAGTCGTATTCCCGCACGGCGAAGCTCAGCTCCGGCGTGGGCCGCAGCGACTCGAAGATACGCACATGGATGCCGTTGGCGGCGCAGACCTCTGCGGCGGCTCTGGCAAACTCCATAGAGTGGTTGCGGCAGTCCATGCACAGGGCCACGCCCCGGCGCTTGGCCTCCTCGCCCTCAGCGCAGATGACGTTGGCAAAGCCCTGAGTGGCCCAGCGGATGACGTGGATGTTCATCTGGTGCAGGCCCACCTTCATGGTGCCACGCAGACCGGCGGTACCGAATTCCAGCGGCCCATAGAACCGCTCCCGGATCTCCTTCTCATCGTCCCGGATGCTCTCCAGCTCGGCGTGCTCCTGCTCGCTCAGGGCAGGGGATGCCAGCCACTTTTCATATTCCTGCATATAAGACATGATGGATGCTCCTTTCGGTTTACTCGCCTGCCTCGTCGGGCATGGGCATGGAGGCCAGCAGATTCTGGGCGTCCTCCGCCATGGAGGCCGGGACGTACAATCCCACGCCGAAGCCGGAGAAGCCGTTGATGACCTTTCCGGCGCCGCCCTCCTTGTCGTAGTATTTGAAACATGGGATCCCGTAAGCCGTCAGCAGGGAGATGGTCACGTCTGCGTCGGCAGGGGAATCGAAGGTGTGGGCAAGCAGGACTGCCTGCTCCCGCTCACCGTTTTCGTCAGTGGGCCAAGCGGGGATATTGGGGGAGATACCCCAGTAACTCAGTTCCATGGATAGGCCTCCTTTATATATGTCCTTGTATTATATCACGAATTTTCTTAAAAGGGAAGTGTTTCATTTGTGATATTTTGTTCCGGCGGAGATTTGATACGCCCGATAGATCTGCTCCAGCAGCATGATCCGGGCCAGATGGTGGGGGAAGGTCATGGGGGACATGGACAGCCGCCAGTCCGCCTGCCGCTTCAGGCTCTCGTCCAGCCCCACGCTGCCGCCGATGAGGAAGGTCAGCTGCGTCTTACCGGCCACGGCCAGTTCCTCCATCCGACGGCTCAGCTCCACGCTGGAACAGGGCTTTCCCTCGATGCACAGGGCGATGACTGCCCCGCCCTTGGGGAGCCTTTCCCGGATGGCCACCGCCTCCGCCGCCAGCGCCCGCTGTACCTCCGCCGGGGAGGGAGACTCCGGCAGACGGCTCTCCGGCAGCTCCACCAGCTCCAGCTTGCAGAAGCGCTGGAGCCGCTTGACGTACTCCGCCGCCGCCTCCAGATAGAATTTCTCCTTCAGCTTCCCTACGCACAGAACCGTCACTCGCTGCATACCAGCACCTCCGTCCCGTAGGGGGGACTGACCTCGCTGCGGGGGGCCACCTCCAGCAGTACCTCCGCCTCCACCGTATTCAGGCGTCGCTGCACCGTGTCCCAAGCCCGCTGGGGGGTGTTGTTCTCCCGGCTCAGGTGGGCCAGAATGATGCACCGTGTGCCGCACCGGGCCATCCGGACGGCGAACTCCGCCGCCGCATCGTTGGACAGATGCCCCTCGTCCCCCAGGATGCGGGCCTTCAGGGAATAGGGATACGGCCCGCTGCGGAGCCACTCCACGTCGTGGTTGCTCTCCAGCACCAGCGTATCCACCCCCGCCAGAGCCGTCTCCGCCTCCGGGGTCACAAAGCCCGTATCCGTGAGAAAACCCACGGCGGTGCTGCCGTCCACCCGGTAGTCCACGCTCTGGGCGGCGTCATGGGAGGTGCGGAACACCGTCACCCGGCAGTCTCCCACGGAAAACACCGTCCCCGGCTCCACCGGACGCAGCAGGGACTCGATGCCGGCAATGCGGTAGGCCAGCTGCCGGGCGGTGCCGGGACTTGTGTAAATGGGGATGCGGTGGTGCTTTACCATGGTCTGCAGGCCACTGACGTGATCCGAATGCTCGTGGGTGATAAGTACGCCGTCCACGTCCGCCATGGTCAGCCCCAGCTGCAAAAGCCCCGCCTTGATGCGGCGTGTGGAAATTCCGGCGTCCAGCAGCAGATGCACGCCCCCGTCCGACAGCAGCAGGCAGTTCCCCTCGGAGCCGCTGGCCAGTGTATGTATGGTCATCAATGTATCTTTCCTCGCAATAAACCGACTACCGCCGCAGACTGCCAACAGCCTGCGGCGGAAAGATTATGTCCTATCAGCAGATGTGAGCCTCGGTCTCCTCCGGCTCCGGGATCTCCTCCACCCGGATATCGGCGCCCAACTGGCGGAGCTTGCCCACCAGATCCTCGTAGCCACGCTCGATATACTGTACCTGCGTCAGCTCCGTTTCGCCCTGAGCGGCCAGACCGGCGATGACCAGAGCCGCACCGGCCCGTAGATCACAGGCCTGCACCGGCGCACCGGTGAGTTGTGTGACGCCCTCCACCACGGCCACCCGGCCGTCCACCTGGATCTGAGCGCCCATGCGCCGCAGTTCCTCCACATACTTGAAGCGGTTGTTCCATACGCCCTCCGTCACCAGACTGGTGCCTTGGGCCAGACACAGCGCCACCGTGATCTGGGGCTGCATATCCGTGGGGAAGCCGGGGTAGGGGAGGGTCTTGACGTTGGCCCGCTGCAGCGGCCCGCTGCGGCGGATGAGCATGGTGTCGTCCTGCTCCTCCACCGTGACGCCCATTTCCATGAGCTTGGCGGAGATGCAGTCCATGTGCTTGGGAATGATGTTGCGGATCAGCAGCTGCCCGCCTGTGGCGGCCACAGCGGCCATATAGGTACCCGCCTCGATCTGGTCGGGGATGATGCAGTAGGTGCCGCCGCTGAGGCGCTCCACGCCCTTGATGCGGATGGAGTCCGTACCGGCGCCCTTGATGTCGGCGCCCATGGAATTGAGGAAGTTGGCCAGATCTACGATGTGAGGCTCCTTGGCGGCGTTTTCGATGGTGGTGGTGCCGTCGGCCAGCACGGCGGCCATCATGATGTTCATAGTGGCGCCCACGGATACCACATCCATGTAGACGTTGGCGCCGGTGAGCCGGCCGCCTCTGGCTGCGGCATGGACGAAGTTGCCCTCCGTCACCTCGGCGCCCATGGCCCGGAAGCCCTTGACGTGCTGGTCAATGGGCCGCACGCCGAAGTTGCAGCCGCCGGGCATGGCCACGGTGGCCTCGCCGAAGCGGCCCAGCAGCGCCCCCAGCAGATAGTAGGACGCCCGGATGCGCCGTGCCATATCATAGGAGGGATGGGTGCTGCGGACGGTGCGGCAGTCGATCTCCACGGCGTGCTGATTCAGCACCCGCACCCGTGCGCCCAGCTCATCCAGAATGGAGAAAAACAGGGTCACGTCGCTGATTTGGGGGATGTTCTCGATGCGGCATACGCCGTCCACCAGCAGGGCGGCAGGGATGATGGCAACGGCGGCGTTCTTGGCACCGCTGATCGTGACCTCACCAAACAGGGGACGGCCACCGTGAATGATATACTTGTTCAAAACAGGCATCCTCTCTTTTTACATATAGCCGGGACAAGGGTAGCTTGCCCGGAGACGGTAAGCTTCATACGGCCGCGGCCGGAAGCGTTTTAACATAAGGATACCCTCGGCTTTTCACGAGGGATACATAACATAGTATACCACAATTTTTTCTAAAAGCAATGACAAAGACATTACAGAGCGAAAAAATCTGACGGAAAATTTCGCTCCGCAATGTCTTTTTTGTTACCGTTTTGTTCTTTTCCCGTCAGCCCAGCCAGCGGAAATGTCCTGTCACCGTCATGCGGGGGATGTCGTTGCGCTCCACCGCCTCGTCGATGGGGTTTCCGTGGTGGATCAGGAAGGGGATACCCTGCCGGTTCCGCCGATCCGAGCACAGCCCGATATGGGCCCGGTCACCGAACACCACGATGTCCCCCGGCTGCCACTGCTGCCCATCCGACAGGTCGCAGGTCAGCACCTGCGCATGGCGGCGGAAGAAGGTATCTAAGGTGTTGACCCGGCGGAAGTCGATGTTGGAGTCGGGGGTGGTGATGTGGGGATACGCCTCCGGACAGGCGGCGATGTCCGCATCCACCAGCGCCTTCAGGTCATAGCCTGCCGCCTGAAGAGCCTGCCAGATGACGTCGGTGCAGACGCCCAGTCCGTCGTCGGGATAGCCCCCGGCATAGTACTTGCTCTGATAGTGGGGATCCGTGGCGATGTAGGCCCGTGCGCCCAGCACCATATCCGTCCAGTCGTCCACGCCGTCGCCGTCGGCGTCGTTGGGGCTTTGCAGGTCCGTCAGTCCCAGCTGCTGGGCGGTGTAGGACCGCTGCGGCCCAAAGCGCCACAGGGTATATCCCGCTGCCGCCAGTACCGGGATCATCAGCAGCCACAGCCACCGAAAGCGCCGCCGTCTGCGGCCGGAGTATCGCTTTTCCATCCGTCATCCCTCCTTGTTGAGGAGAAGTATACCAGACGTCTGGCGAAAAATCCATTACATTTCCGTCACCGACAGCTGCTCCGGGGAAAAGTGCAGCCGGAAGGAATTGCGGTAAAACTCGATGAGCCCCTCCTGCTGGAGCCTGCTCAGCTCACGGGACAGGGCGCTGCGGTTCACCGCCAGATACGCCGCCATCTCCTCTCGGGACAGGGAGAGCTGGAAGCAGTCGGATCCCTGACGGCTGCGGCAGTCTTGCAAATACAGCAGCACCCGCCGCCGCAGGCTTGGCTCGGAGAGATAGGTGACCCGGTGCCGCATCTGCCAGAACTTCTGGGCCGATTCCCGCAGCAGATTCATCCGCAGCCGGGCATGGCCCTCACAGTGGCGCTCACAGCCCTCCATGATCCGCTCCAGCGGCAAAAACAGCACCTCCGCCCCCTCCGGGGAGAGCACCGATACCGGGCTTGCCTCGCCTGCTGCCATGAGCATTTCCCCGAACACGCCCCCGGCGGTGTGGCGGGCCACCAGCTGCATGGCCCCGTCCTCCCGGTACTGTACGGCATCCACGGCCCCCTGCAGGACGATGCCCGCCTGCAGGACCGTGTCCCCGGCGTGCCAGAGGAACTCCCCCCGGCCATAGTGGCGCACGGAGCCGCCAAGGCACGTCAGCAGGTGCCGCAGCTCCTCCGCCTCGATGCCGGAGAAGAGAATGGTTTGTTGTAACAGAGGGATGTCCGGCTGCATAGACGGCTCCTTTCGTTGCACGGGCAACGTAAGCCCGGCGGTAGTGTGGTAAAATAGGGAAAAACTTCTGGAGGTATAAACCCATGAACAAGAAAACACTCTGGATCACGGAGACCGCCGTGATGATCGCCCTGCTGGTGGCGCTGCAGTGGGCCACCAAGCCCTTGGGACAGTTCGTCACCGGCTCCTGCGTGAATCTGGTGCTGGGGGTATCGGTGCTGGTGGGTGGCCTGTGGTGCGGCCTGACGGTGGCGCTGGTGAGTCCCTTCTTCGCTTTTCTGCTGGGCATCGGCCCGGCGTTTCTGCCCATTGTCCCCATGGTGGCCGTCGGCAACATGGTGCTGGTGGTTATCCTGCACCTTCTGGCAAGCCGTGACAAAATTGCCGCACGCAGCTATCTGGCCGTGGCTGTAGGAGCCGTGACCAAGTTTCTGGCCCTGTGGCTGCTGATCGTGAAGCTGGTGCTGCCTACACTGGGACTGGCGGAAAAGCAGGTGGCGGCAATCTCTGCCAGCTTCTCTTGGCCCCAGCTGGTGACTGCCGCCATCGGCGGCGTGCTGGCCGTGACCATCGCCCCCCTGATCCGCAAGGCCCTGCGCTCCAAGTAAGAACGTATCAACCGTCTTTTAACGTAAAACAGCCTGCCGGTGTTACCGGCAGGCTGTTTTTTGCTTGCCAAGGTCGGCGCTTGAAAAATCTTTAGATTTTCGGGCAGCGCTATTACCGCTCCCGCCACATCCGTGGGGAGAGCATCACCAGAATGGGCATCAGCTCCAGCCGCCCCAGCAGCATCAGCAGCGACATGACTACCTTGCTGAACCCGGAGAAGGGGCTGAAATTCCCTGCCGGGCCCAGACGGCCCAGCCCCGGTCCCACGTTGCCGAGACACGTCAGCACGGCGGTGAAGGACTCTGTAAAGCCCAGGTTGTCCCAAGCCAGAAGGGTGGCCCCACCCAGCAGCAGGATCATATACGCCACCATGTAGGCCGCCGCCGAGGAGACCACCCGGTCCTCCACCAGCTGTCCGTCCACGGTGATGACGGAGATATGCTTGGGGTGCAGGATCTTTTTGATCTCCCGGTGCAGCAGCTTTCCCAGCAGCAGGATGCGGGAGACCTTGATGCCACCGGAGGTAGACCCGGCGCAGGCGCCGGTGAACATGAGGATCACCAGCAGCATCTGACCAAAGACCGGCCACTGGGCAAAGTCCGCCGTGGCGAAGCCGGTGGTGGTCACGGTGGACACGGCGTTGAAGACGGAATCCTTCAGCGCCCGACCCAGCGGAACGCTCTGCTGCACCATGAGACTGGCGGCGATAAGGCCGATGGACCCCAACGTCAGCAGGGTATACAGCCGCAGCTCCTCGCTGTGCAGCGCCGCCCGGATGTGTCCCCGCAGGGAGATGAAGATCAAAGAGAAGTTGATGCCCGACAGGAACATGAAGATGGCCACGATCCATGTGATGGCCGGGGAGCCGAAGGCGGCGATGCTGGCGTTGCGGGTGGAGAAGCCACCGGTGGAGATGGTGGAAAAGGAGTGGAGCACAGCCTCGTAAAAGTCCATGCCTGCCAGACACAGGGCCACGATCTCTGCCGCCGTCAGTCCAATGTAGATGCCATAGAGTACCTTGGCGGTGTCACTGACATGGGGCAGCAGTTTGCTCTTGATGGGACCGGGACTCTCGGCCCGCATCAGGTGTACGGCCCCCGCCCCCGTCCGGGGCATCAGGGCCAGAAACAGCACCAGCACACCCATGCCGCCCATCCACTGGGTCAGCGCCCGCCAGAAGAGGATACCCCTTGGCATGGCCTCCACATCCGTCAGGATGGTGGCTCCGGTGGTGGTGAGGCCAGAGGCCGTCTCGAACAGGGCGTCAGCATAGTGGGGGACAGCCCCGCTGAGGACGTAAGGCACCGCCCCGAACAGGCACAGCACGATCCAAGCCATGGCCACCACCGCATAGCCGTCCCGGCCCTGCAGACGGTTCTTCCGGGCCGGGATGCGGGTGAGGATCAGCCCGCACAGGCTGCACAGCCCCAGCGTCCACAAAAACGGCTCCCAGCAGGCCTCACCATAGCCTACGGACACCAGCAGCGGCAGCAGCAGGCACCCGGCTTCCACCCAGAGGGTATAGCCCATGATGTTCAGTATCAAACGAAAGTTCATGTCACTTGTCCTTTGCACATTCCGTAAATATTATAATAAGAAATAGCCGTATCGCAAATGGCCATAAGTATTCAAATTATATTCCCCCGGACTGTCCCTGTCAAGTCCGGCCCGATGCCCCCTCCGGAGAGGGGAGGGGACTGCGTGGGACGAAAATTTTTGCACAAAAAACATCGCCGCAGGAGGGCAGGACGCCCGGCCCCCATGAGGTGAAAAGCCATGTTCCATGGAAAAATCTCACAATTCTTGCGGAATTGTATACACTTTCGTGACTTTTTCAGAAAACTAATGATAATTTTTCACTGCAACAAAAGATTTTATCCCATTGACTTTGGCTGTGAATTATGTCATTCTTAACATAATTCAATCATATGCGCCGGAGAATGGGGCGCTATTCTCCGTGCCGACGAAAGGAGTGTCCTGCTTTGAGCAGACTGGATATCAAGACACCCAGCCGGGCCCAGACCGTGGTGGAAGGGCTTTACCGGGATATGGAGCGGCGCATTGCCGCCAGCCCTCCGGGCCTGTGTCCGGTGGATATGTCCCTGTCGTTTCTGCAGCTGTGCCATGCACAGACCTGCGGCAAATGTGTCCCCTGCCGGATCGGGCTGGGGCAGCTGACGCTGCTGATCAATCAGGTGCTGGACGGCGAGGCTACCATGGAGACCATCGCCATCATCGAAAAGACCGCCCGCAGCATCGTCAACACCGCCGACTGTGCCATCGGCCGTGACGCCGCCCGTCTGGTGGTGGAGGGGCTGGAGGGCTTCCGGGATGACTACGAGGAGCACGTGAAGCACAACCGCTGTCTGGCGGGCCTGCAAAATCCCGTTCCCTGTGTGGCACTGTGTCCCGCCGGCGTGGATATCCCCGGCTACATGGCGCTGGTAGGGGAGGGTCGCTGCGCTGATGCAGTGCGCCTGATCCGCAAGGACAATCCCTTCCCCACGGCCTGCGCCTATATCTGCGAGCATCCCTGCGAGGCCCGCTGCCGCCGGAATATGGTGGACGATGCCATCAATATCCGTGGCCTGAAGCGCTATGCCGTGGACCACGCCGGGGTGGTACCCCAGCCGGAGTGCGCTCCCGCCACCGGCAAGAAGGTGGCCATCATCGGCGGAGGCCCCAGCGGTCTCAGCTGCGCCTACTATCTGGCCCTTATGGGTCACGGGGTCACGGTGTACGAGGAGCGGGAGCAGCTGGGCGGTATGCTGCGCTACGGCATCCCCAGCTACCGCTTCCCCCGTGAGAAGCTGGACGCCGAGATCGAATCCATTCTGTCTCTTGGCATTGAGGTACATACCGGCGTCACCGTGGGCCGGGATATCTGGCTGGAGAAGCTGGAGCAGGAGTATGACTGCATCTACATCGCCATCGGCGCTCATCAGGATAAAAAGACCGGCATCCCCGGCGAGAACAGTAAGAACGTCATCTCCGCCGTGGAGATGCTGCGTGCCATCGGCGACAACGAGATGCCGGATTTCACCGGCAAGCAGGTGGTGGTCATCGGCGGCGGCAACGTGGCCATGGACGTCACCCGCAGCTCCATCCGACTGGGGGCCGACAAGGTCACCTGCGTCTATCGCCGCCGTCAGGCGGACATGACGGCGCTGCCGGACGAGATCACCGGTGCGCTGGCGGAGGGAGCCGAGCTGATGACGCTGGCCGCTCCCGTCCGCATCGAGGCCGATGAGGACGGCGCCGCCAAGGCCCTGTGGGTCCAGCCCCAGATCATCGGGGAGGTGGACAAGGCAGGGCGTCCCCGTCCCGGCAAGGCGGCGCTGGAGGAGGTCCGCATCCCGGCGGATGTCATCGTGGTGGCCATTGGACAGGGCGTCGAGATCCAGGGCTTCGATCAGGCCGGTGTCCCCATTCAGCGGGGTGCCTTTGTGGCGGGCCTGTCGGGGCAGGTGCGGGATATGGACAGCGTGTTCGCCGGCGGCGACTGCGTTACCGGCCCTGCCACTGCCATCCGGGCCATTGCCGCCGGCAAGGTGGCAGCCGCCAACATCGACGAGCATCTGGGCTTCCGCCACGAGATCACCGTGGACGTGGAGATCCCCAGCCCCAAGCTGAACAACTCGCCCCCCCACGGGCGCATCGATACCACCGAGCGGGAGGCCTGTGAGCGCAAGCACGACTTCGAGGATATCGAGTGCGGCTTGACCCAAGAGGGGGCCTGCGCCGAGGCAGGCCGCTGCCTGCGGTGCGACCACTTCGGCTACGGAATCTTCAAGGGAGGAAGGAGCAAGGAATGGTAAACCTCACCATTGACGGACGCCCCGCCCAGGTGCCCGAAGGCACCACCATTCTGGAGGCTGCCCGGCAGGCCGACATCCACATTCCCCACCTGTGCTACCTGAAGGGCATCAATGAAATTGCCGCCTGCCGGGTGTGCTGTGTGGAGGTGGAGGGGGAACGGGCCATGGTCACCGCCTGCAACAACCCCGTCCAGGAGGGCATGGCCGTCCATAC
>ERZ835541.3663-NODE-3663-length-10328-cov-3.089750_pt1 | contig 10328 bp, 8 predicted proteins | sample MGYA00519945_ERZ835541 | MGnify/ENA primary metagenome ERZ835541 (study PRJEB31850, sample SAMEA3708780) | human gut metagenome | biome: human gut; feature: human-associated habitat; material: faeces | place: China | collected 2014 ...
ACGGGTACCCTGCGGGTTTCCCGCATGCCGGCCGGCTCAGTCGAGAAAGCCCTCTTCGACGAGACGCTGCCGCACCTTGACCCAATTGACGAACGGGCGTTTGATGCCGTCTTCGAACTTGATCGGGCATCCCAGCGCGCTGTCGTCGATGTAGAGGTCGGCGAAGACCTTGGGCGAGTCGGTCCACTCCCGCTGTGCGGGGTTCTCGTTGACGGCGTAGAGCGGAATGTCGTTGCGGGCGAACCATGCTACGGCGTCGTCGAGCAGTCTCCCGCTGCGCATCGTGTAGAGAATCACCCGGCAACCGTTGCCGATCAGTTCCCGCAGCACGGGAACGGCGCCGATGTCGTTGCCGATATGGGGGTAGGCGTGCGTAACGACCGTACCGTCGAAGTCGACGGCGATAATTGCATCCCGGATAGCCATTGCGGTATTACTTTTTATCGTTCAGACCCAAGAAATCTTTCAGCCGTTGCGTGAGGTTGTAGCGGCTGTCGATGACGGCCGAGGACTTTTGGCTCTCGTCTTCGCCGTAGCCGTATCCATAGCCGTAACCATACCCGTATCCGTAGCCATATCCGTAACCGTATCCGCGGCGTGCGCCTCCGGTCGAACCGTTGAGCACGATGCTCATGTTGTGGAATTTCTTCTCGCGGTAGAGTTTTTCGATGTCGGGCAGCTGCCGGCGGTCCAGCAGTCCTTCGCGGATCACGTAGATCGTCAGGTCGGCCAGGCGGTCGGTAATCAGCGCGTCGGCCACGGCCATGGCGGGCACGCTGTCGATGACGACGTAGTCGTAGCGTTTGCGCAGGTCGGCCATGAATTCGTCGAACTTCTCCGACAGGAGCATTTCGGCCGGGTTGGGCGGTTGCAGACCGGCGAAGATGATGTCGAGATTCTCGTGCAGGCCGCTCTGGAAGACGATGTCGTTGAGGTTGGCGATCGTTCCGGAGATGTAGCCCGATACGCCGTTTCGGTTGTCGCGTTGACCCATCTGTTTGGAGAGGGTGCGGCGGCGCAGGTCGAGGTCGACGATGACTACCTTCTTGTCGGCCAGGGCGAGCGTCATGGCCAGGTTCGTCGTGACGAAGGTCTTGCCCGCATGGGGATTCGACGAGGTGACCATGATGATCTGCAACTTACCCGACTTGACGCTCATGAAGCCCAGGTTCGAACGGATCAGCCGGAATGCCTCCGAGACGCTGTCGCGGCCGTTGTCGCGCACCACCACCGATCCCTGCCGGGTCGAACCGTGGTATTCGGGGATGTCGCCGAGGAACGGAATGCTCAGTTTGTCCTCGATGTCCTTGCGGCCGCGGATGGTGGTGTCGAGAATTTCCATCAGGTAGATGATGCCGAACGGCGTGGCCAGACCGAACAGCAGTGCGATGAAGAGGATGATGACCGAGCGGGGCGCCACGGGGGTGCTGCTGCCGTAGGCCGGATCGATGATTCGGGCGTTGTTGTCGGCGATGGCCTTGGTCAGTTCATTCTCCTCGCGTTTGTTCAACAGGTAGAGGTAGAGCTCCTCCTTGATGCGCTGTTGGCGGGTATTGTCGAGCAGTTCGGTGCTCTGGCGGGTCGCCGAAGCGATGCGCGTACGGGCGAGGCTCTCCTCGCGGCGGATGTTGTTCAATTGGATTTCGAGCGTCGAGATATGCGATTGGAGCGAGGCGATGATCGCCCGCCGCAGCGCGGCCAGCTCGCTGTCGAAATCTTGGATGACGGGGCTGTTGCTCGATGCGTTGCCGGCGAGTTTGTCGCGGCGGAGCATCAGCTCGTTGTAGTTCTTGATCTGGTCGGAGATCGACACGTTGGTGATGGCGACGTTGGCCGGGATCAGGTCGCGCAGCTTGGTGTCGTTGAGCAGATAGTCGCGGATGTACTGCGCCATGCTGATCTGGTTCTCCACCGAAAGACCTGCGGTTTTGAATTGCGAACTCTCGGTCAGGCTTTGCGTGGCCTGCGCCGTGATGTCGTACATCTCGTTGTCTTTCTTATAGGTAGAGATCTTGCGGTCTACGGCGTCCAGCTCCGAACCAATGATGCGCAGCCGCTTGTCGATGAAGTCGGCCGTGTAGTCGGCGATACGGTTCTTGTCGTTGATCGACTCGTCGTTATAGCGGGCGATGAGCGTGTTGATGACGTCCTCCGCACGGCGGGGAATGTTGTCGTCGAGCGAAATGGAGATGGCGTTGGCCTGCTTCTCGACCAACTCGATGGCGATTCGCTTGTTGTAACCCGAGGCCACGCTGCTCACGATCTGTTTGCTCACCGAAATCGGGTCGCCGAAGTAGTCGTCGGACATGTAGAGCGTCGGCGTCACGACGAGTAGTCCGCACGGCGTGGTGATCGTGTCGTTGAACCGCCCCGTCATCTCGACCTCGTAGATCTCCGAATCCTTGTCCTTGTCGGAATCGGCCGAGGTGCGGTTGACGAACTTCGTGAGCGAGAACTTCTCGTTGTCGACGGGGGTCAGTTCGAACGCCAGCGCCTGCCGCTCGTTGTCGTCGATGAAGGTGACGTCGATCGGCGAACGGCGGTAGAGGTTCTCGGTGCGCAGCCCGTGTTTGACGACGTAGTTGACGTGCAGGTTGAGCCGCCGTACCACTTCGGTCATCAGGTTGCGCGATTTGAGCACGATGATCTCGTTGTCGACGTTGCGGCGTGCTGTGGCTCCCAGCAGGTCGCCGAAGGCGGCGATATCCGTTTCGCTGCCCTTCTTGCCGTCCTTGATGAGGATCGTAGCCGTGCGGTTGTAGACTTTCGGCGCCGTGTAGATATAGAAAAGCGCGCACGAAAGGCAGACGACCGTCGACAACAGGAACCAGAACCAGTTGCCGATGACCATTTGTATGAGGTCGTGGATCGAGAAGTTGATGCTGTCCTCGTTCCCTTCCGCAGGGACGTTGTTTACATTGCGATTTTCTTCCATGAAAAACTGGCGATTATTAGCGGGTGATGGTGACGAGGAGCGTCGCCACGGAGACGGCTACCGAAACGAGCGAGATGTAGAACGAACGGTTCTGGTTGATTTCGCCCGCCTGCGCCTTGTATTTGTTCGGCGTGACGTAGACGACGTCGTCCTGTTGCAGATAGAAGTAGGGCGACGCGAGGATGTCCGGGTTTTTGAGGTCGAAATAGTGCACCGTCCTCATGCCGTTCTCTTCGCGGATCAGCGCCACGTTCTCGCGCTGGCCGTAGATCGTCAGGTCGCCGGCCATGGCCAGGGCGTCGAAGAGCGAGATGCGGTCTTTGGTGATGGAGAACTGTCCGGGGCGGGCGACCTCGCCCAGGACGGAGAATTTCACGTCGGCGAACTGGATGATGACGATCGGGTCGTGCACCATCCCGTTTTCGCGGATCGTGTTTTCGATCTTTTTGGCAAGCTCGTTGCGCGTGAGTCCGTCGCAATCGATCTCGCCGATGATCGGCAGCTGGATTTTGCCCTCTTTGTCGACGGTGAGGATTTGGAGGTTTCCGTTCGAGGAACTCGAATAGGTGGAGAGTCCGTTGAGCGAGTTGTAGGAGGATGCCGCGTTGAACGGGGCTGCCAGTTCGGGGTCCTTGCTGTTGATGGTCACCGTGAGCCGGTCGAGCGGTTTGATGCGGATCTGGTAGTCCTGTTCGATGGCGGTCGGAATGTCGGTCTGTACCTGTTGGATGTAGGCCGCGCGTTTGTTGGTGGCGCACGATGCCAGCAGCAATGCGCCGAGTATGAAAATCCCGAGATGTTTCATGGGTTTTATGTCGACTTAATCTTTAATGTTTTGAATGGTTGCGCAAAGATATTACTTTTTTTCCGATAATCCGCCGCGGGAAGGGTTGAAAAGTAAAATATTTCGGATGTTGCCGAATTTTCCTATTTTTGCGGTCTGAATCGGATAAAAATGGACGAAACGACACATATTCCGCATCCCGCATGGAGTTATCCTGCGGTGATCTATGAATTGAACGTGCGGCAGCTGACGCCCGAAGGGACTTTCGCCGCCGCCGAAAAACATCTCCCCCGCCTGCGCGAGCTGGGCATCGACGCCGTGTGGCTGATGCCGATCCACCCGATCGGCGAGACGAACCGCAAGGGGACGCTGGGCTCCTACTACGCCGTGCGCGACTACTGCGGCGTCAATCCCGAATTCGGGACGATGGCCGATTTCGACCGCTTCGTGTCGACGGCGCACGGGCTGGGGCTGAAAGTGCTGCTCGACTGGGTGGCCAACCACACGGCGCGCGACGCGCGGTGGGTGACCGAGCGTCCGGCCGACTGGTACGAGCGCGACGCGGCGGGCGAGCCGGTCGTGCCCAACGGCTGGGACGACACGGCCAAGCTCAACTACGCCAACCGAGCCGTGTGGCAGGGGCAGATCGACGCCATGCGCTTCTGGCTCGCGGAGCACGGCGTGGACGGGTTCCGCTGCGATATGGCCATGCTGGTGCCCACGGCCTTCTGGCAGGAGGCTGCGGCGCAGCTGCGCGAAGTGAAGCACAATCTCTTCATGCTGGCCGAAGCCGAGCAGGCGGATCTTTTCGACCGTGCGTTCGACGCCTGCTATGCGTGGGAGTTCCACCATATCGTCAACGACATCGCGCAGGGACGCCGCCGCGTGTGGGACCTGCGCAACTACCTTTACGCCGACCGCGACCGTTATCCGCGTTCGGCCATGCGGCTGATGTTCACCTCCAATCACGACGAGAATTCGTGGAACGGCAGCGAGTTCCGCCGGCTGGGCGATGCGGCCGGAATCATGGCCGCGCTGACGTTCGTGCTGCCGCAGTCGATGCCGCTCGTCTATACGGGGCAGGAGTTCGGCTACGACCATTCGTTCGCCTTCTTCGACCGCGATCCGATGGTCGATCCCCGTCCGGGGCGCTTCACGGAGCTGTACCGGCTGCTGTGTCTGTTGAAGCACCGCAACCGCGCGTTGCAGGCGGGCGAGCGGGGCGGTTCGTTCGTCGAGATCGAGAACAACGCCAAGGATTGCCTGATGACTTTCGTGCGCGAGGTGGAGGGCAACCGCGTACTCTGCGTGATGAACCTCTCGCCCTATACGATCCACGCCGATTTCAATACGGGCATCTATCAGGGCGAATACGCCGATGCGCTGACGGGCAACCGGATCGTCGTGCCTTATCGCGTCGAGCAGGATATGGCGCCGTGGAGCTACCGGATTCTGATTCGGGAGTGATCCGGTCCGGGGCTTGTCGGGAGGGGTGCGGCGAAAGCCGGCGTTTTCCTGTGGCGGCGTAACGATTCGTTCGGGCAAACCTCTTGCCGGAACGAATCTTTTTTGCTACCTTTATACCCGTTTGGCAAACTGTATACGCTGACCTATGGATACCGACCGATACGACATTTTCCTGAGCTACCGCCGCCGAGGCGGCTTCGAGACCGCGAAACATCTTTTCGACCTGCTGACGCGCGACGGTTACAGTGTCAGTTTCGATATCGATACGCTCCGTGCGGGCGACTTCGACACTACACTGCTGCGGCGTATCGACCAGTGCACGGACTTCATCCTGATTCTCGATCGGGAGGCCTTCGACCGCACGCTCGACCCCGCGTTCGACCGCAACAAGGACTGGATGCGCATCGAGTTGGCCTATGCCCTCGACAAGGGCAAGAACATCATCCCCGTGATGTTGAGCGGGTTCACCGAGTTTCCCGACAATCTGCCTGCGGACATCGCCGCCGTCGAGCGCAAGAATGGCCCGAAGTACGACCAGTACTATTTCGACGCTTTCTATGCGAAGCTGCTGCGCTTTCTCGATTCCCGTCCGGTCGAGCGGGCTGCGGCGCCCTTCGGCGAGCCTGCCGCCGGAAGTTCGACGTTGAAGATCAAGAGCGACACGGATTGCCGCATCTTTGTCGACGACGAGGAGCGGGGCACGGCCCGCGCGGGGTCGCTCTTCCGCCTGCCGCTGCGGGGCGGGAGCTATCTCCTGCGGTTCGTGAGCGTCGAAAACCCCGCCGATGCGGTCGAGCAGACATGGCGTATCGAGAAGGATGTCGAAGAGTTGTACGTCGTGGCATTGGCGCCCGTCCGGCGGCAGCGCGAGGAGCGGGAAAAACGGGAAGCAGCAGCCCGTGCTGAGGCGGAACGCCGGCGCCGCGAAGCCTATCTGCTGCAACTGCCCGACGAACGATTCGTGGCAGTTAAGGATAATGGCAAATATGGTTTTTCAGATCGGGAGAATAGCGAACTTCTGATTCCTGCTAATTACGGTTATGCCTACTCTTTCAGCGAGGGTTTGGCGAAGGTCAAGAAGGATGGGAAATTGGGTTATATCGACAAGTCGGGCAAGACGGTGATTCCTTTGATTTACAATGACGCAGGTCCTTTCCGCGTGGGTTTGGCGTGTGTCCAGAAGGACAGAAAATGGGGTTATATCGATAAGTCGGGCAAGACGGTAATTCCATTTATTTACGATGACGCATACTCTTTCCGCGTGAATTTGGCGTACGTCAAGAAGGACGGAAAATCTGGCTATATCGACAGGTCGGGCCGGTGGGTGAAGGATGCCTGACACCCGTGTAGAGCGTATCGATGGGCGGAGACATCCGGCGTTTTCCGGTGTCGGAGCAGGGGGCGGCATCGGAATTGTACGCGAGGCTTGGCGGTTCGGAAAATTCGAGCTATCTTTGAGACGATGATACGCAATTTCCTCCTGTTGGTCTGCCTGTGCGCGTGGCTGCCCGCCGCGGCGCATCCCTACGCGGTGGAACAGATCGAAAACGTGCAGTCGGCCGACCGCACGCGCTTCACGTCGAATCCCGACGGGATCCTTTCGCAGGCGGCCGTGGCGCGCATCGACTCGATCTGCTACGGCCTGCGCCAGCGCGGTGCGGCGCAGGTGGCCGTGGTGGCTGTCGACGCCATTGCGGGCGGCGATCCCTTCACGTTCGCCTACGAGCTCTTCTCGAAGTGGGGCGTCGGCCGCCGCGAGGACAGCAACGGCGTGGGCATTCTGCTTGTGAGGGAGCAGCGCGAAATCCGCTTCGTGACGGGGCGCGGCGTCGAGGGCGTGCTGCCCGACGCGCTCTGCAAACGCATCCAGACGAATTACATGTTGCCCGCCTTCCGCGAAGGCGACTACGACCGCGGCATGGTGCGCGGCGTCGAAGCCGTGGCGGCCGTGCTCGCGGGCAGCGAACTCGAAACGGGCGTGCCGGACGCCGTTCCGCAGGAGGACGACACGCCCTGGTGGGTGATCGCGCTGATCGTGGGCGGATGCGTCGCCGTGCCGCTGGTGGCCGTCGTGCGTATGCTGCGCTGTCCACGCTGCAAGCGGTGGTTCGCGCTGCGGTCGCAGGGCGAGCGGATCGTGCTGCGTGCCGAGGGGTGGCGCATGGTCGAACAGACGCTCGTCTGCCGCCGTTGCGGCGAGACGATCCGGCGTCGCCGCAGGGAAGCCGACGGCAGCGACATCGGCGGAATGTGGATCGGAGGCCGGGGTCTCTTCGGCGGAGGTTTCGGCGGAGGACATGCGGGCGGCGGCTTCGGGGGCGGCGGCTTCGGAGGCGGCGGTGCTGGTTCGAAATGGTGAAAAGCAAAAAAGCGGCGGGCAGGTTAGTAACCTTGTCCGTTCGTCCGTATTAATTAACGTATTTAACAACGAAAACGAACCTTTTCGTTAGGCCGAGCGCCGAGCCGCACTTGTGCGGGCTATGCCGAGGCGAGAAAAGGAGCAAGAAAGTGAACAACATGAAAAAGAGTCTTTGGATTGTCCTTGCGGTCGTTGCGGTGCTCGCCGTCTGGGGGTATTCGGTCTACAACGGCCTGGTCGAAAAGGAGGAGGCCGTACACGGTGCGTGGTCGAACGTCGAGACGCAGTATCAGCGCCGCTCCGATCTGATTCCCAATCTGGTCAATACGGTGAAGGGGTATGCCGCCCACGAGCGGCAGACGCTCGCGGCGGTGGTCGATGCGCGTTCGAAGGCGACTTCGATGAATGTCGACGCCGACGACCTGACGCCCGAACGGTTGGCGGCGTTCCAGCAGGCGCAGGAGGGCGTGCGTTCGGCGCTGGGGCGTCTGATCGCCGTCGCCGAGAACTATCCCGATCTGAAAGCCAACAGCAATTTTCAGGAGTTGCAGGCGCAGTTGGAGGGGACGGAGAATCGCATCGCCGTAGCCCGCACGGCCTTCAACGAGAAGACGCAGGCCTACAACGTCGCCGTCCGCCGTTTTCCGGCCAATCTGGTGGCGGGAATACTCTCGTTCGGGCAGAAACCCTATTTCGAGGCGGACGACAGCGCTGCGCAGACGCCCGAAGTCGCCTTCTGATACGACAAACTACTAACCCTGATTCGATATGAAACGATTTTTTCTGTTGACACTGGCCTCGGCGGCGCTTCTCGGCGCTTCGGCCGCACCGGTCAAAACCTATGAAGTGAAGAGTCCCGACGGTCGTCTGGCCCTCGTGCTCACGGCGGGCGAACGGCTGAGCTTTACGGTCGCCCGCGACGGGGAGACGCTGGTCGCCCCCTCCGAAATGGCGCTGACGCTCTCGACGGGCGAGGTGCTGGGCGAGTCGCCCCGGGTGCGCTCGGCACGGCGGCGTGCGGTGACCGAGACGATCGACGCGCCGCTCTACCGCCAGAGCCGTTTCGATGCGGCCTACAACGAACTCGACCTGCGCCTGCGCGGCGATTACGGCATCCTGGCCCGCGCCTACGACGACGGCGTCTGCTACCGCTTCTATACGGAGCGCGACGGCGAGCTGACGATCGTCGACGAGACGGCGCAGCTCAATTTCGAGGGCGATCCGTCGGCCTACATTCCCTATTCCAAAACGGAGATTCCGATGCGGACGTCGTTCGAAAATACCTACGAGTACGCGCCGCTGAGCAAGTTCCGGACGCAGACGGTGGCCTTCATGCCGGTGCTTGTCGATCTGGGAGAGCGGGGTTACGTGCTCTACACCGAATCGGACGTCGAGGCCTATCCGGGCGTCTACCTTACCTACGACAAGGAGGCCAAGGGGTTTGCGGCCCGTTTCGCGGAGTACCCGACCGAGACGTCGCTGACCAAACGCTTTCAGGACGTCGTGGAGCGGAGTGCCGACTACATCGCCCGCGTCGACGGCCGGCGCAGCTATCCGTGGCGCATCGTGGCCTACGCCGCGACGGCGACCGAACTGCCCGTGAACGACATGGTCTGGCAGACGGCCGAAGCGAGCCGCGTGGCCGACGCCTCGTGGGTGCGCGACGGCAAGATCGCATGGGACTGGTGGAACAACTGGGGCGTCTACGGCGTCGATTTCAAGTCGGGCATCAATACCGAAACCTATAAGTATTTCATCGATTTCGCCGCCGCCAACGGCATCGAGTACGTGGCGCTCGACGAGGGATGGGGCGTGCGCGACGGCGACGTCATGCACGTCGTGCCGGAGATCGACCTGCCGGAGATCGTCTCCTACGCCCGCGAGAAGAAGGTGGGCATCATCCTGTGGGTGGTGGCCAAGGTGCTCGACGACAAGCTCGAGGAGGCGTGCCGCTACTATTCGGAGCTGGGCGTCGCGGGCTGGAAGGTCGACTTCATCGACCGGCAGGACCAGGCGGCCGTGGAGCGTGTCTACCGCATCGCCGACGCTGCGGCGCGCTACCGCATGATCGTGGATTTCCACGGCGTCTACAAGCCCACGGGGTTGCAGCGCACCTATCCCAACGTCGTCAATTTCGAAGGGATCTTCGGGCTGGAACAGCTCAAATGGACGGACAAGACGGACGCCGACATGCCGGCCTACGACTGCACCTTCCCCTTCATCCGTCAGGTGGCCGGCCCGGTCGACTACACGCAGGGGGCGATGCGCAACGCTTCGCGCAAGAATTTCCGTGCGGTCAACAACCATCCGATGAGCCAGGGCACGCGCGCCCATCAGGTCGCGACCTACGTCGTCTTCGATTCGCCGCTGGTGATGCTCTGCGATTCGCCGACGGCCTACGAGAAGGAGCCTGAGACGCTTGATTACATCGTGCGCTTCCCGACGCGCTTCGACCAGACGTTGATTCCCGCCGGAGAGATCGGCCGCTACATCGTCACGGCACGGCGTGCGGGCGACCGCTGGTATCTGGGTGCGCTGACGAACTGGGATGCCCGCGAGGTGGAGGTGAAACTCGATTTCCTAGGCGACGGCCGGTGGAAGGCGCGCATCTTCCGCGACGGCGTGAATGCCGACCGCTACGGTGAGGATTACCTCTTGGAGGAGCGGACGGTGACGGCGGCCGACAGTCTTGCGATGGCGATGGCCCCCGGCGGCGGTTACGCCGTGCAGTTCGAACGGGTGCAGTAATCTCCGACCGACGATACGAGGAGCGCTTTCGGGCG
>ERZ835541.3673-NODE-3673-length-10286-cov-2.267129_pt1 | contig 10286 bp, 6 predicted proteins | sample MGYA00519945_ERZ835541 | MGnify/ENA primary metagenome ERZ835541 (study PRJEB31850, sample SAMEA3708780) | human gut metagenome | biome: human gut; feature: human-associated habitat; material: faeces | place: China | collected 2014 ...
TGGAGAATTCACCCGTTTATAAGCATAAAACATCTGCCCCTCACCATAAAATTCTTTCTCGTATTCTTTCAATATATCAGACTGTAATTGTATCTTCGTTGAATACGTCAAGGTCTGTAGATCCCTCGAAGTTCTGAATTTTCTAAAGTACGAGATACCCTCTTCTAAAGTCGGAGCTGCCTCTGCAGCCACCAGATACATCTCCGAAATTCTCATAACTGGTAAAGACGACAAGCCTTCTTGAGTATACTTCGTAAACAAATACGAAAAAATAGCTCCACTTTCACTTGTATAATCTTTCCATAAATTCCTTCTCGTATCCGCCGTATTATTCTCATACAATCCGGTAAGCACCATCTCTTTTGTTTTCGTTAATTTAGCTCCTGCTCTCGCCTCGATAAAATTCACCTGCACATCATCCGCCAAGCCTTTAACACTAATACCAAATATCCACTCGCCTGTTAAAGCTTTATTGTCACTTAAAAAAACTGTTTTATCGGCTAGTGTAAAAATATCTCCCCCCAAAGCACTCTTTGCCTCAATAACCTCCTTGGCACAAGAAAACGCTGAATCCTCCTGATCAATCCACAAATAAAAACGCGCCATCAAAGCTTTTAGAGCGTAATAATTTACTCGCAATTCTCGGCTTTGAATAAAATCATCCATTGCTGCATCATACAGTGAAGTATTATCTCCTATTATTGGGTCACTTACAGCTAGTAAAGATTCAGCCTCCAACATATCTTGTTCCAACAATTTGATATACTCATCAAAAGTAATATGTACATTAGGGATTGTTGAAACTTCTGTAACATAAGGCAAAATTCGTTCCCCAGACACAACAGCTGCCGGAGTCGGACCAAACAAACGTAACACGTCAAAATGCATAAAAGCACGTATAGCCAAAGCCTCTCCTTTCACCAATTCATAATATTTTTTGGTAAATACATCCTTACGACCATCAATATTATTCAAGATATTATTACAGGAAAGAATCACCTTATACCATTGCTCGTACACGCTACTAAACGTAGCCTCCACAATTGCATCAGAATAAACATAAGTACTTAAATTCTCTTCATAAGTTACTAAAGAATAATTCCAATGCTGTGCCAAATACTCTAACGTCGTGTATGTCAAATTTTGTCCATATAAACTATTCTGTTTCATTTGAATATAAGCTCCAATTAAAGCATCCTTGAAACCTTGTTCTTTAGCAAACAAATCATCTTCTTTCGATTCTGTCTGAGGTTTTATATCCAACCAATCCCCACACCCCGATACCAAAACCATCAAACCCAACACGAATATTTTAAACAAATGTTTCATAACCATTTCTATTTAATTTTTTAAAATATCACACTTAACATGAACGAAAGTTTACGAGAATACGGATAATAAATTCCTCGTTCCTGCTTAACTGTTGAAAATCTAAACGGCTCTCCAAAATCTCCAGTAATGCTTAACCGAGATATTGACAAATTATTTTCCAACCATTCAGAAGCTACTTCGTAACTTACATTTATATTATAGCACTCAAAATAGTTATTCTTTTGTACAAATCGCGAAGACATTTGAGTCATCTCTGTATTATTGACATCTTTATATTGCGTTACTTGCCCCGCAGAAATCCATCTCCCTTCATACACCCGTCTATCGACATTATAATTCCTTACATCCGCATTTTCAACTTTATCAATAAGCGTATTATTATATAATTTCCCTCCGAATGCATACCCACAGGATAAATTAGCCATCAAATTTTTATAACGAAACATCGTACTTACCGTTCCTCTATATTTCTCTGGAATACCGGCATTTATTTTATCACGAGCGTCCCAAGTATATGTTTTTTGACCGAACCTGTCTAGAAACAATTCCCGCCCGTTACTTGGATCTATTCCTAATGATTTAACCACGTAAATAGCATCCATTGCCTCGCCTTCCCTATAAATAAAATTCGGATTAGTTCCTGCTGCCAACTCCAATTCTTCATTTGCCTTCTTCAAGGCCTCGGAAATACGTACTATTTTATTGGTATTCCTCAAAATACTACCTGAAACAGTCCATAAAATACTTCCTTTATTGAATATCCGCCCGGTTGCCATTAATTCGAACCCACGATTTTCCACCTCACCAATATTCTCCGTATAAGACGAAAAACCACTAGAAAGAGGTAATTGATTTTCTGACAACAAATTATCCGTAGTATTTATATAGTAATCACCTTTAATTGTCAAAATTCCATTAAAAACTTCAAGATCAAAACCTACATTTGATTTTTTCGTTTCCTGCCATTCCAACTTATCATTTCCTATTGCAACCATTGCCGTACCTATCCAGTTGGCATAACTATCATCAATATAGTACTTGTATGTTCTCATGGCCTGGTAAGAAGAAAATTGCTGAGATCCGGTTACCCCATACGAATACCGCAATTTCAACATAGAAATCCAATTAACATGGAAAAACTTCTCTTTATGAACATTCCAAGCCAAACCAACAGACCAAAAAGGAGCAAATCGCTTATCACTTCCAAATTGCGATGAACCATCCATCCGAAAAGAGAAATCAAGAGCATAACGCTGGTCATACATGTAATTCATATTTCCAGTAATCCCTATTCTACGGGTTAATGATTCATTACCAGATGGCTTACTATCTTTTGCGTAAGAAAAAGCTGTTGCTAAAAAATCAATATCCTCGTTTGGGAAACCCTCTACCAAGAATGTATAATCAAAAGACTTTTGCTGAGAAAGATCAAAATTCCCTCCAATATTTACCATATGTCTTGCTGCAAAAATTTTGTTATAATTTAAAGTTAAATTTACATCATAATTTAAGCTCTTACCGGATAAATAACTATAAGATCCTTTTCTATCCAACTCTGTCACATTAAATAAGGTATGTTTTGCTGGTAAAAATTTATCGCAAGTATTGATATTTTTACTCAATCCAACCCTCAAATCTATCCTCAAACCATCAATAATTCGCCAACTCAACGAAGTATTATTCCGGATATTCGTATACTCCGCCTTATCTGTCGAATTAAGTATTGCATTATAGAGAGGATTCATCACCGTATGCAAATGAGGCGCAGCATTATTCTCCAAATAATATTTCAAATTACCTTCCTTATCATAAGGAGTGTAATACGGATTTAATTGCACATACTGGTCAAAAGTGCCATAAGGGGAATTATTACTTTTGGATAGTCCTATTGTTAAATCATTAGAGAACGATATAGACTTGCCAAAATAAGAAAGTGTCAAAGAACCATCAAAGCTCAATCTATCAGAACCTTTCATCACCCCCTTCACATCATTCACGGCAACATTTACAGCATACCGAAAAGCTTGATCTCCCCCGTCAACAGTAATATCATGCCGTTGTCCACATCCAATTCGCAAAGGTTTCGACAACCAGTAAGTGTCAACACCCCTCTCAACATCGGCTAACTTCTTATTATAAATCTCATCTAGACTCATTTGCTCGTTAGCATCATAATAACTACTTTTTTCTAGAGTATAAACACCTGCATCATATTCTAACTGCAATTTTTCTCGTGCATTCAAAACATCATAATCCGTCAAATCAGGTATCTCCATATTCAACCCACCTCTATACGTCACCCTCAACTTTCCCATTACCGGTTTTTTCGTCGTAATCACGACAACTCCATTAGCGCCACGAGAACCGTAAAGGGCCGTAGCACTCGCATCTTTCAACAGCGTGATTGTTTCCACTCTATCTGGATTCATATCCAATACTCTCTCTAGTGAAATCTCGAAACCATCCATTATAAAAAGAGGTTGATTCAAATTCGTTCGTACATTATTTTTCAAATTATCTACATTTTGTGGTAAGGATGAAGTTCCTCTCATCTGAATTTGAGGTGTGCTATTGGGATCAGAACCATTAAAATTATCTGTCAAAATATTAAAAGATGGATCTATATTTCGAATATTAGTAATTATACTTCTATTCCCGAATTTTTTTAATTCTTTCTCCGTAATCGTCGTCACAGCACCAGTATAACTCTCTTTAGCTCTATTAAAAATACCAGTTACCACGACTTCTTTCAACTTCTCTACATCTTCTTCCAACACTACATTTATCACCCTCTGATCCGTTACTTTTATTTCTTGTGTAACCATCCCGACAAATGAAAACACTAACGTAATACCCTCTTGTACTGGTAGAGAAATTTTATAATTTCCGTCAACATCCGTAACTGTACCTAAACTAAGCCCCTTCAACACAACAGTCACCCCTGGTAAAGAACTCCCATCCTTATCTTTCACCGAACCTGTCAAAGTAACCATTTCTACATTTTGCTCCTGTTTTTCTTTACGTTTAATTAATATTGCTCCCATCTCGAAACGGTACTCAAAAGAAGTTCCAGTGAATAACTTCGACAACACGGAATCAACAGACACGTTCTTCACATCCATCGTAATGCTCGACATCGAAGCCAGTTGATCCGGATCATACACGAAATTCAATTTCGTCTGTTCCTTAATCTGCCGGAAGACCACCGACACGTCCACATCTTTCACGTGAATTGATACCTTCTGTTGTTGTGCGAAAGCCCCGAAAGAAAAGCCCAAGCACATCACGATCGCCAATAACCAGCGGCGACATAAAAGATTTGAATTCTCCCGTTTAAAAAAATCGGGAAAAACAAAACTCGTCTTGTTTTTTTTCATAAATTTGTAAATTAACGATTAAAACTAACGGATGCGCAAACATCCCGAGACAAACCGTAAACGTGTTGACGCACTTTACGGTTTTTTATTTCCATCACTCATCATTGTCCATATTTCACCGTAACCACGTTTCCCTTTACCTCGAAACGCAGTGTTGCAGGCCCCTCGATCAAACGAAGTACTTGTTCTATATCTTCATAACGACTGATCACCCCGGTAAATCGTTTTTGTTTCAACGACTCGTTTTCATAGAAGACCTTCACGTCATACCACCTTCCAAGTCGTTCCATGATCTCCTCGATCGTTTCTCGTTCGAAAACGAATTCCCCGTCTTTCCACGCTATATATCTATACGGATCAGTATCTTCCACCCGAACCATACCCGTCTTTTCCGAGTACTCGGCCATCTGTCTAGGCGCTAACATCACCTCTTTTCCTGTAGCATTCACCCGAATACCCACCTTACCACTTACCAACACGGTCTGTACCCCACCGTGTTGATACGTGTTCATATTAAATTCTGTCCCGTACACTTTCACCTCCATCCCTTCCTCCGTCACCACGATAAATGGATGTTTTGAATTAGGAGCCACCTCGAAATAAGCCTCTCCTGTCAAATACACTTTTCTCTCTTCGCCTGTAAAAGCAACCGGGAAACGAAATTCTGTCATCGAATTCAACCAAACCTTACTCCCGTCAGACAACGCCAACTGGTAAAATCCCCCCACCGGGATACGCATCGTATTATAAATCATCCCTTCCCCCTGCACCTTTGCCGTCGTATAATTCAATCCGGTCACCGAATCATTTTGAATTCCCGTCTCATTCACTCCCTCTATTGATACACATTGTTGATTCAAAACCACTCGTTCGCCCGTACTTAAAATTAACTCAGCTTTCACACCCGGTACAATCCGTTCTGTCTCCGCCAGCATCCGCATCTCATCCAAATTTCGCCATTCATTGACCATACGTCCCACGAACAAACCGATAAACAAAATAACAGAAGCAGCCACCGACCAACGTAACGTCATCCGTCGACTCTTTCTTTCTTGAATCGTGTTTTCCAACCGGGCAAATTCCTCCTTCTTATCCCGGTTAAAATCTATATTCATCCGCTTCTGATAAACCGTGGCAAATTCCTTCAGCAACATCACGTGTTCCGGATCTTTCAACCTTCGCATCATCCAAATTCCCCCGATCCGTCAATATCAGGTTAGCAAATTCGATATCTTCATCCGTGTATCCCATAGATTGTCATTTTACATCTATCACACGTACCCTTCAAAAAAGGGTGACAAAAAAGATATTTTTTTATCTAAAATCAAAAATAAAAAGATAATCACCTATTACTCAATATGAAAAGTAAAATAGATTCGCCCTGTAACTCATCCCTCAAAAACTTCAACGCCCGCGACATATGTTTCTTGATCGTGTTAATACTCACATCCAGTTCATCAGCTACCTCTTGATATTTTTTCTCCTCCACCACGCACTTCAAGAAAACCTCCCGTTGTTTATCCGGCAACTGAGCCAATTTCTCTTCCACACGAGCATAACGCTCATCGTACTCGGCTAATTCGTCTGAAGCAGCTTCCAGTAGCTGACTCACCTCCCGTTCGTTCACCTCCACCACCCGCAAATGTCTCAAGTAATTCAACGCATAATTCTGGGCCAACGTAAACAAATAAGATTTTGCAGAATAGGATAAATCCAACCGTTTCCGGTTATTCCAAAAAGTCAAAAAAGTATCGTGAACAATATCCTTAGCCACCTCTTCATCCCTCACGTAACCATACACGAATCCCACGAGATTCCCGTAATGCAAATCAAACAACTCCACAAAAGCCTTATGCTCCAAAAAATCTTTCGACATATTATCCTTTATTCACGACATCTTACCTGCAAAAATAAACTATTTGTCGTGTTATACAATAACCCTCGGAAATATTTAATTAAAAAAGAGGCTATTCCCAAAGGAATAACCTCTACAAACATTTATACAAACACAATTCGTTATTTCTCAAACAACTCTATCAACTTCGTATCCAACCACCCTCCACGAGCATTTGTCAAGATAATCTTACCTTGGGGATCGATCAGAAAAGAACTAGGAACCCCGCTAATTCCGTATTTTTTCACGATAAACCCGTCAAATCCTTCTCCTTTATCGCACACCTGCAACCAAGCCATTTGTTCCTGTTCCAATGCTTTCTTCCACTGTTCTTTATTAGCATCAATTGACACGCTCACGATATCAAATCCTTTCGCGTGATAAGCCGAATACGCATCTTTCAGATGAGGAATATCCCCCCGACACGGACCACACCAGGAAGCCCAAATCTCCAACAAAGTATATTGACCGGGGTTTATCACATCCGATAAATTCACCGTATTCCCTTCTTTATCCAACATATCAATATCCAGATACTGATCCCCTACGTAAACCGGGATGCTATTTAATCTTTTCTCCAGCGCCTTTCCCTTCGGACTATTTCGCAACGGTTCCGACAACAAAGCCAACACCTTGTTTATCTCACCTCGCCCGTACTTGGTTATCGCCAACGTACCAGCAACATACAGGGCTACCGGAGAATCCGAATTCTCTTGAATAAATTTCACCTTGTAACGATAAATCTCATCTTTACAATTCTCCAATTCTTCCAAAGCGTCATAAGCGGGTTGCATATTCTTACGTCCCAACTCGTCGGCCTTCGCGTAATAATAAGCCACTCGATACTTCTCGAATAATGTAGAATTCAAGGTGGACAAGGGTTCCAACCCTTTATCGTATTTCATGTACAAATCATTAGCCGGAGAACCAGTAATTTTAATACATCCCGGAACCGTCTTACTCGATTTAGTAGGCAAACTATCATAAGGAGCTTCCAACGTCATGGATGAATTATCAACAAAGATCGGTAACTTCACCGTACTTTTCCATTCTCCTCGCTGACTGTCATTTTTATAAATCGTGATACAACGCATTTCAGGAGATTCCACTTTCCCGTTAAATTCAAACTCACCATTTTTAATCGTGGTGCTATCATAAAAATGCCTGTATTGTGAGAGATCAGTCAAGAAAACTTTCACCCCCTCTCCACCCCCACTGATTTTCCCTTTAATTTTAAAACCATCAGCATGACACAAACTTATGCTTGCCAACAAGATTACAACGTAAACGCATATAAACTTCATCATAACATTACTTCTTGTTATATTTTTCCAACAGAGGAACAATCACATCTTTTTCAGAAGGACGGGGAGCAGAAGCGGAAATAATCTTAAAATCTTTATCAATCAACAAGAAACGTGGAATTCCCGTAATATCCCATCCCGTCCGAACCAACGGATCGGTAGAAAACAACTCTAACACCTTTCCATGATCGGCATCTCCTTTCAATTTATTCAACCACACCTCCGTATTGTCATCCAAAGAAATACCAACGAATTGAATATTCGGAAACTGCTTGCTTAACTCGTTAAAATAAGGCATCTCTCCCAAACAAGGCATACACCAAGTAGCCCAAAAATCCACGAACAAAACTTTGCCTTTATAATCACTTAATTTACCCTCCTTCCCATCCATATTCACTACCGTGAAATCAATTGCAGGACGTCCCTCCATCAACTTTGCCCGTTTCTCCAATCGCCCTAAAAATGCTTGTTTAAAATCCGCATTTTTCAACTTGGAACCGTAGGCATACAATTCATCATAAAGTGATTTCGTCATTTCCTCATCCATCCGTTCCCCCACACCATAAATTTCATTCAATTCTTTCAACCGTTGTGATTTCGGGAAATCAAAAATAGAAGGGTCTATTTCATTACAACTCGACAACACATCTCTCACCACAGCAACCTCCAAATACTCATCCTTAGCAGAAATCTCCTTTAACAACGGATTTATGTATTCCCGGATAGACTTGTTAAAATCATTCGCAACCTTTTCTCCCTCTTCCCGTGTCTTACAATCTTTCAAAAGATCAGAATACCATAAATATGCCATATAACTATTAGCCAAATCTGCCTTAATTCGCATCATTTCCATCTCCCTAAACTCCTTGCTCACGTTATTCAACGCTTTCAACTCTTCTATTCGTTTTTGAGCCATTCCATCAATTAACTTTTTAGTTTGCTCAAAATTCTCTTTCACGTTTCGTCCAGCTTCCATAAACGAACCAGCTTTAGGGAATAAACGTCCTTTCAAATAATTATTCGCCTCTTCACCTTTCCCTTTGAACCAACTTTGCGGCTGAGAAGTTCCCAAATTCACCTCCATATCATCCCCCGGAGACAAGTACAACGTATTCCGTCCAATCTGAAAATAAGTCGGTTTTTCCAACGGTACCACTAAATCAAAAGTTCCGTCATCATTCACCGGGATACGGATTACATTTATATCCGATACATCACCCACGGCTCCCGCCAATTCCATTTTTACATTGTTACTTCCGAATTCTTTCAACGAACCGTGTAAACGAGCGGACTTCGGTCCCGCACAAGCACCTATCCCTAAAAGAAGAAGGGCTACCATCATCATTAAATTTTTTCTCATACAGTAATTTTTATTAATTTAATTATTAACAAGGCAAAAAGAGAACTCTATGCCTGCTCCCCCGAAGAGGATTAGCAGGCACATCGTTATATCAAAAACTTGTTCCCTATTCTACAAGAACAAAATATCTTTCACATCACCAAAATCAGTATAAACTTGAGTCGCCGGATAGTTTTCACTATCAGTCCCAACACCTCCGGTTACAGAAAGATTCAGTACGACAAAATCACATTTTCCGTTCCCCATGTCAAAAACAATCCCCAGACTACGATTAGGATCAAATTCATAATTCGTAAAATCCAAATAATTTGTGTTAATCTTAGCCTTTTTGGCAAATTTCATCATCGTTGCTTTTCCTCCCGCGTGCGTGTACACCGGAGTCGCTTTTCCCCCACTCTGTTTAAAATCCAAACGATAAACCGTATTGCCGGAAGCGTAAAAAAGAAGCCCACTGTACGGAGGGGTAGAGGCAAACACTGCACTTTCGTCCAAACCTTGGGGGATATTTATGGTATAATAGCCATTAAACGAAGCATTGTCCGAATAATTAAATCCTCTCGGATTGAACTCATAGACGAAACATCTGGTATCGTTTTTCGCCAAAGCATAGGCATACACACTGGTCCAGGCAGAAGCATACTGATAACCGGTTCCCAGATACAAGACTTTCTGGTCTTCAGGCAGTTTATTAGGATTTACAGCCGACACATTTCCATCCCGGGTCGGTATAGCCTTGATCAGATTCGTATTTTCCTCGCTTTCAATAAAATACAAGGGATCGTATTTCTTTACACCCAAACCGTCACTCGTATTATAATAGAAAGCGAAACGATGTCCTGCTTCATCGTACAACAGCGCATTATTACTAATTTTAGAAGCAAGCGTGATATTTACCTCTCCTTCCAGATCAGCAGCCGGCTTATAAATTTTCCCGGCACGGGGCGACTGATAAAGCATGCCGCCGGACAGCAACAAAGCACTGGCAGCGCCATCACCATCTGCTAAAGTGACATGCTGAA
>ERZ835541.3679-NODE-3679-length-10273-cov-3.180466_pt1 | contig 10273 bp, 7 predicted proteins | sample MGYA00519945_ERZ835541 | MGnify/ENA primary metagenome ERZ835541 (study PRJEB31850, sample SAMEA3708780) | human gut metagenome | biome: human gut; feature: human-associated habitat; material: faeces | place: China | collected 2014 ...
AGCTCGCGGGCTTTGACGCGAAAGTCAAGTCCACGGTGCTGCCCGGCTCGGGCCTTTCCAGCTCGGCAGCGTTCGAAGTCCTGATCGGCCGCATCCTGAACGGCCTGTTCGCCGACAATGCGGTTTCAGCCATTGAAATTGCGCAGATCGGGCAGTATGCCGAAAATGTATTCTACGGCAAGCCTTCGGGTCTGATGGATCAGATGGCGTCGAGCGTTGGCGGTCTGGTGTTCATCGACTTCAACGACCCGAAAATGCCGGTCGTGGAGAAGGTCGATTACGACTTCGCACACTCTGGCTATACGCTTTGCACCATCGACGCCGGTGCGGATCATGCCGACCTGACGGACGAATACGCGGCGATTCCAGCAGAAATGAAACAGGTCGCGAGGTTCTTTGGCAAGGAAGTTTTGCGCGAAGTGGATGAAAAGGAATTCTACAAAGAAATCGCCGAACTCCGCAAGGAAACCGGCGACCGCGCGGTGCTGCGCGCCATCCACTTTTTCAACGAAAACAAGCGCGTGCAGCTTCAAGTCCGGGCGCTGAGGAACGACAATTTTGATGCGTTTCTGCACTACGTCAACGAGTCCGGCATGGCGTCTTGGACGCTGCTGCAAAACGTGATTCCTGCCGGATATATTGAGAAGCAGGATATGGCGCTTACGATTGCGCTCTGCCAGCAGCTTCTTGCGGGGGAGGGCGCGGTGCGTATCCATGGCGGCGGCTTCGCAGGAACGGCGCTCGCCTTCGTGCCGAATGAGAAGTTTGAGCAGTTCAAGACTGCCATTGAAGCAGCGCTCGGTAGCGGTTGCTGTCACAAACTTGCGATTACAGAATAATACCTCTGAATTAACCTGAAAATTCTCCAAATTACCTTAATATGCGCGTTTACAAGTGAGTAAAAATATGACAAACTAGTGATAACAGATGACAAAATATAAAGAAGAATACATACACTCCGATCATTTGTTATACGTTCAACTTGGGGAAAATGTGCGGAAACTACGAAAGCAGCGGAAGCTTTCACAGCACGAACTCGCAGAGCAAATAGACAGTGACCAAAAGCAAGTCTCCAGAATTGAACGCGGTGAGGCTCGTCCGAACTTGACGCTTTGCCTTAGACTATCGTACTGTTTTTTCGCGCCCTGACGAATACTGCTCAGCCACATATCCTGCATCAACTCACGTACCATCTGCTCGCTGACACGGCAGCCTCGTTCTTTCAGGATGGCAGCAATTTTTCCAGCACCGTAGATCTGGCGGCCGTCATCGTAGACTGTTTGAATTTTCTGGCGAAGCTCCTCCCGGCGCTTGTCGTACCAAGCACAGCCGCGTTTGCTGCGCAGCAGATAATTATAAAAAGTGCCCCGCGGCACGCAAAGCGCATCGCAGAGCATATGAACGCTGTATTGGTCATGCAGATCATCGAGCGCATACAGCCGGTCTTCCAGCGGTGCGGTCGCGGTGCAGGGCGCTTTTTGCAGGATTTCAATGATGCCTTTCAACCGGTTCACCTTGTTTTCCAAGCTGCGATATTCACGCAGTGTGAAACTTGTTCCCTTCTCAGAATTTTCGGCTCGCTCATCGGCAAGCCACGCGTAGATCGTGCTGCGTGGGATTCCTGTTTCGGTGACGAGCAGAGAAACGCGTTTCCCTGCTTTGTAGGCAGTGATGATATTTTGTTTTTCTTCCGATGTGTGTTTGCTGTTCATACGATCAGCTCCTTTTGGAGGATAAGTATAGCAGATGGTGATATCATTCTGAACGTTTTATTTGCAGGCAAAATCAATAAAAAGAAAACGAAATATGTTATAATATCAACATATAAAGCTGCACTGGAGGGAAACATATGACAAATCGAGAGGAATTCTGCGCTTTGCTTTACGGTACATTTTATGAATCGATTATAGATCCCGCAATCATCAGACAGCAGCACGAAAAAATCCGCACATGGGTTCAAAATAATATACCATCAAGATTGTATCGTTATCGGGCTGTAAACGAGCATACTTTTGACGCGCTCCGAAAGGATGAAATATGGGGCAGTTCCATTTTTTCATTTAATGATCCGTTTGAATGTATGCCCCATTATGATCCGGAACGTGCGAAGGAACTATTAAAAAGGGAAATGGATATAGGGCAGATCGCAGAAAAATACCGCGCATATAAAAACGGAGGTAGCGTGCCAGCTCTTCAAAGCATATTCTCAGAAGAACAGCTTCAATGGCTTTTTTCAGTTCTCCCGGAAGACATTCAACCTGAGGCACTCGAGAAACCTTTTTCGCTATTCCGTGAAAATGCACTGCGTTTATTAGAATGTTGTCAGGATGAATTTGAAAAGGTGTTCTATCGGACGTTGATTGATGAGCAGAAGCGGAGAAGCATTGCCTGCTTTACAGAGTCAAATGACAATTCGGCAATGTGGGGACATTACGCGGACAGCCATCGGGGCTTTTGCATAGAGTATGATTTTCAAAAAATTTTAACAGCCTGTTCTGAAAAGTGTGCGGACGTTCAGCACTGTACCAGTCTGATGATGTCCCCTGTAATTGCGCCCATGATATATACGGATGTACGGTATGATGCATCCCAGATCATCCTGCCGCTGCTGCTTTCTCGTATGGCGGATTTGGCGCATACTGCAATCAAACCATTTTATGAAGACCTTTTGGTAATTGTAAAGAGCCTGCTTACAAAATCGTCGGTTTGGAGCTACGAAAACGAGTGGCGAATGATTTCTATGTTACCGGATAATACGCTTTTCTGCCGAATCTATAGCCTGAAACCGACATCTGTTTATATAGGGGTGCGACCAGACGAGGAGGCAGCGAATACACTTTATCAAATATGCTGTGAAAAAGATATCCCGTGCTATAAGATGGTACCCGCATACCTGAGCGGCAGCTTTTCCATAAGACCAGTTGAATATGAAGTGCATATTGAGGTAGCGAATCGACTAAAGCAAAAGAATATGCTATAATATAGAAAAAAGGAACGGAGAAGAGGACATGGCACGGGATGATCGAATCCAGCTTTTTGAAAACAAGCGCATCCGCACTGCATGGGATGCAGAAAAAGAAGAATGTTTTTTTCTATCGTCGATGTGGTGGCTGTACTGACTGACCAGCCGGATGCCCGACACGCCAGTACCTATTGGGCGGTATTAAAAAAGCGCTTGAATAATGAAGGCGCAGGACAACTGATTACAAATTGTAAGCAGTTGAAAATGACTGCAACAGACGGCAAAAAGCGTCTGACTGACGTAGCCGATACGGAACAGCTCCTGCGCATCATCCAGTCCATCCCCTCTCCGAAAGCCGAGCCGTTCAAGCTCTGGCTGGCACAGGTCGGCCGGGAGCGAATCGAGGAAACCATCGATCCGGAGCTGACGATCGACCGTGCGGACGACGCTGGAATTGGTTCTCAATATGCTGGCCGAGGCCACGACAACAGAGATATCCAAGCAGAAAGCGCCGGAAGGTTTGCGGGAAAACGTCGAGGTTGCACGCTCCGGCGGTAAGGTCGCGGGCGATGCTCGGAAAGCAATCGAACAGCAGACCGGTGTGCCGGTCATCACGTCAAAAAATGCTGCGCAGCTCAATCAAGTTGTGACAAATCTGATTGAAGCGACCAGTGAGATTCCGGACAAAAACAAACCGAAAGAGTAAATTACAGAAATCAAACGCTGTGATGTGTTCATCTATAGTGTAGTGAAAACACAAAAATCCCAGACATCATCCGATGTCTGGGATTTTTTGCGCCCCGCACATAGGAACGAACCCATCGGTTCGACCGCCCGATGCTTCCGTGCGAACGCACGGCAATGGCGTGAAACGCCATTGGTTTTGCCGTCCCGGCGAAACAAGCACCGAGGCGGCACGCAGGCGGACAAAGCCGCCGGAGTATTCCTGTACAGCTTCCCGCTGATCCATAGTGTTCACATGACACAACCCCTTGAAAGTTTCTGCTTTCAAGGGATTTTTATTTGCCGAAGTTGCACAAGTAAGCACAACTTCTTCTGCATTTGCCGCTGCATGTAGAAGTAATTATTTTACATACAGGAGGCGTATTATGACAGAGGAAAACTACAACTACCGGACAAGTCAGATCATGCTGCGTAATCAGTTTCCGGGGGACGGAAGATGGAACATCCCAATCATTCCGAAATTTCAGGAAAAGCCCGGGGACTTTGACGATTTGCTTCTGATTGGCTTTGACAAAACCAGCACGGATGAGCAGAACCACAATGCCCGTATGGTACATTTCTTTCTCTACGATTACCGGTTCGAGCGTGTGTGGGAAAAGCCGGACACAGTACTGGAGAAACTCCGTCCTTACCGCGCGGTACTCTCTCCGGATTTCAGCATGTATCTGGAAATGGCGCCGGTTTTGCAGCTGTACAACGTGTTCCGCAACCGCTGGTGCGGCGCATACTGGGGCATCACAGGGATTGCGCGTTGTCCCAACCGTCAACTGGGGCAATGAGACGACGTTCGATTTCTGCTTTGCTGGAATTGAAAAAGGAAGCGTTGTTGCCGTATCGACCTATATGGCATCGGCACACGACAACCGATGCGATCAAAAGGAATGGTTTCTGACAGGCTACCGGGAAATGCTGCGGCGGATCGAGCCGGAAAAGATTATCTGCTATCATACGCCGTTTCCGGAGATGGAAGGAAATATCGTCTATGTGGATTATGAACGCAGCTCGTGGCGGTATCTGAACACGCGGCAAGCTTTTTCAAAAGAAAATCTGGAAGATTTTATGATTGGCGAGACATATCGTCCGGAATCTGATAGAATAGAAGCGTACCTGGACATTCCCTCATTCAAAGGCGGCGGCAGCGCCTACGGCGGAAAATGGAAACCGAATCCGAACAAACCCGCCGATAGCCGATTTCTTGGCGAACCAGGTGAAATTAAACGGACATTTAAGGACGGCTACTGGGTGGATACAAAGATTGGCGATGATGGGCGCGCAGTTATGGAGCGCCATTATACCGATCATTGCAGAGCACACACGGGTCATACAAACCCACACGATCATCCTATCACATGAGATAATCCAACCGAGTATCCACATCCAGGGTCAGCGATCAATTATCCGAATGGCGCACCAGAATTCAAGCAATATCAGGGGATATGTAATATGAAGTATAAAATTGTTCCAAATAATACACCGGAGCAGAACCGTTTTGTAAGCATCAGTGATTTCAAAGACTGTATGCGTTGGGGTGGTGAGGTGGAATTTGTCTGGAATGGAATCCACTATGGCGTTATGCGCTATGGCATCAATAATATGATTACTATTTATAGAATGGGATACCCTGAAACAGATAGGGTCTGTAAAGACGCTGATGAAGCGTTGGAATATATGGTGGGAGAAGACCGCCTGCGCGATGTGATTACGCAGGTGACTGTTCTTGACCGCACCATTTGAATTTCATTCATAGTGTAGTGAAAACACAAAAACCTGCAATCCATTGAGATTGCAGGTTTTTCTTGTATTTTCAGTGCACTCCGCCATTTAGGACGTTCCGCATTCCAGAAACGCAAAATGCCAATAAAAAATGCGCATGAATTTCCGGCCCTGCGGCCCTCCCACAAATTTTTCTTCCAACAGCCCAAACAGCCATACCGCAAACGCAATTTATCTGCTATAATAGCTCATGGAAGGTCCTCCCGTCTCCGGGAACCTTTTCCACCCCCGCATCGTCTCACCATTACCCGGCCTCCGCAGAGGACACACAGCACGCGCTCTCCCCTGCGCCGCGGGCTCTGCGCGTCAGAGCTTCAGATTTCAGAAAAAGGAGTTACATTATGGGACTTATCAACGCAGCATTGGGCGCCGCCGGCGGCGTGATGGCCGACCAGTGGAAGGAGTATTTCTACTGTGAAGCCATTCCCGAAAACGTCATGGCCGTCAAGGGCCTGCACCGTGTTTCCGGCCGCAGCACCAACTACAAGGGCTCGGAGAACGTCATCACCAACGGCTCTGTCGTCGCCGTGGCCGATGGTCAGTGCATGATCATCGTCGATCAGGGCAAGGTCACGGAGCTTTGCGCCGAGCCCGGCGAATTCGTCTATGATTCCTCGACCGAGCCCTCCATTTTCTCCGGCTCTCTCGGCCAGAGCATTCTTGCCACCTTCAAAAACATCGGCAAGCGCTTTACCTTTGGCGGCGAGCCCCCGAAGGACCAGCGCATCTACTACTTCAATACCAAGGAACTCATCGGCAACAAATACGGTACGCCAAGCCCCGTTCCCTTCCGCGTCGTCGACCAGCGCGCGGGCATCGACATCGACATTTCCCTTCGCTGCTTCGGCGAATACAGCTACCGCATCTGCGACCCGATTCTCTTCTACACGAACGTCTGCGGCAACGTCTCGGAGGAATTCACCCGCGACCGTCTGGACGGCCAGCTGAAAACGGAGCTTCTGACCGCCCTTCAGCCCGCGTTCGCAAAAATTTCCGACATGGGCATCCGCTACTCGGCGCTCCCCGGCCATACGATGGAGCTGGCAGAGGCGCTCAACGAGGTGCTCTCGGGCAAATGGCGCAACCTGCGCGGTCTTGAGATCGTGTCGTTCGGCGTTTCCAGCGTGAAAGCCAGCGAGGAAGACGAGAAGATGCTCAAGGAGATGCAGCGCAACGCCGCGTTTATGGACCCGACAAGAGCCGCAGCCCACCTGGTCGGTGCGCAGGCCTCCGCGATGCAGGCCGCAGCGAGCAATCAGGGCGCAGGCTCCGCGATGGCCTTCATGGGTATGAACATGGCAGGTCAGGCCGGCGGCATGAACGCGCAAAACCTCTATCAGATGGGCGCGCAGCAGCAATCTCAGCAGCAGGCCGCGCAGCCCGCCCCTGCAGCCCCGGCAGCAGGCTGGACGTGCACCTGCGGCAAGACCGGCAACACCGGCAAATTCTGCGCCGAGTGCGGAAGCCCCAAGCCCGTTTCCGACACGTGGACGTGCGCCTGCGGCGCGGTAAATAAAGGAAAGTTCTGCTCCGAATGCGGCAAGCCCAAGCCCACCGCGCCCCGGCACTATAAGTGCAATAAATGCGGCTGGGAGCCTGCCGATCCCACCGATCCCCCCAAGTTCTGCCCCGAATGCGGCGATCCGTTCAACGACGCGGACCTGACCTGATCCACAGCCAAATCATCTGGAAAAGAGGGAAGATATGCCAACTCAGGTAACGAACTATCAATGCCCCGCCTGTACAGGCCCATTGCACTTTGACAGCGCGACCGGCAAGCTCACCTGCGACTACTGCGGCACAAGCTACGAAGTCGCCGAAATTGAGGCGCTCTTTGCCGAAAAGGAACAAAAGGCCGCCGAAGCCAAAAAAGACGCCGACCGGAAGTCCGCGCAGCAGAAACAGCAAGCGCAGGCCGAGGGCTGGGACACATCCGATCTTGGCAGCGACTGGGGACAGGACGCTGCCGGCATGAAGAGCTATTCCTGCCCGTCGTGCGGCGCGGAGCTCATCTGCGACGAATCGACCGCCGCGACCGCCTGCCCCTACTGTGGCAACCCCAGCATCGTCCCCGGCCAGTTCTCCGGCAGCCTCAAGCCAGACTTCGTCCTGCCCTTCAAGCTCTCGAAGGACGACGCAGTTAAGGCGCTTAAGGCGCACTATAAGGGAAAGCCTTTCCTCCCGCGTCAGTTCACAAACGAGAACCACGTGCAGGAGATCAAAGGCGTCTATGTCCCGTTCTGGATGTTCGACGGCAAGGCCACGGGCTCTGCCCAGTACGAGGCTACGCGCAGCCGCTGCTACACCTCGGGCGACTATGAGGTCACCGAGACCGACCACTTCGATATTTTCCGTGAGGGCTCCATCTCCTTCGAGAAAGTCCCCGTCGACGCATCGAGCAAAATGCCCGACGACTACATGGACTCCATCGAGCCCTTCGACTACAAGGAGCTCAAACGCTTCTCGACCGCATATCTGCCCGGCTTCCTCGCCGACAAATACGATGTGTCCGTCGAAGACTGCCACGAGCGCGCTGACACCCGCTGCGAGGGCTCTCTCGTTGCGGCGCTTGGTGATACGGTCACGGGCTACGATTCCTGCGTCCCCGTCTCCCACGATGTGAAGCTCCGCCGCGGCAAGGTGCATTACGCGCTGCTTCCCATCTGGCTCCTCAGCACCAAGTGGCAGGGCAAGAACTATCTGTTCGCCATGAACGGCCAGACCGGCAAGCTCGTCGGCGACCTTCCCACCAGCGCAGGAAAGTTCTGGGGCACGTTTGCCGCCATCTCGGCCGTCCTCACCGCACTCATTTCGGCAGGCTATCTGCTGTTCGCGTAAGGAGGGACACGGCATGAAAAAACGGATCATCACAATTCTTCTCGCGCTAACCCTTCTTCTTTGCCTGAGCGTCTCGGTCTTTGCCGAAAGCCAGCTCTGGAACATCACCGACGATGCCGGGCTCCTCTCGGACGAAGAATACACGCAGCTTGAAAGCTACGCGGAGTCCATCTCCGAAACCTACGGCGTCGGTGTCTACGTCATCACGATCGACAACTACGAGGACTACTACGACTCACCCTATGAAACCGCCTGGCAGTTCTACCACGAATATACCCTCGGCGAGGGTGAGGACCGTGACGGTATCATTTTGCTTCTCAGTATGGATAACCGCCAGTTCGCGAACTTTGTTTACGGTCCCAAAGCAGACTATGCCTTCGACGAACACGGCGTTCTCGAGCTCAACGACTGGTACCTCGACGATTTCCGCAACGACGACTGGGCAGGCGGCCTCAACCACTTTGTTGCCGGCTGTGAGGACTTCCTTGCAAAAGCAGCCGCCGGTGAGCCCGTCCGCCGCAGCACGACCGGTCCCATCCTTCTCATCACCCTCGGCTCGATGGTCTTCGCGCTGATTGTCTGTCTCATTCTCAAGGGCAAGATGAAATCCGTCCGCGCCGGTACGCACGCAAACGCCTATGTCGTCGGCGCGCTCAACGTCACGGCCAGCCGCGACCAGTTCACCCACACCACCGAAACCCGGACGAAGATTGAAAAGGAATCATCCTCCAGCTCGGGCAGTTCCGAATCGGGCGGCGGCGGTCACGGGAGCAGCGGGAGCTTCTAGCCGCAAATCAAAAGTCGCAGCCTTTTGATTTGGAGGGGTTGCGCTCCGCACCGCGCGTCCTTGCAGGCAAAGCCTGCAAAGACACACTCTCTCCGCGATAGGTATTTTTCCGGTCGGCGGAGCCGCCGGATAACATGGATTTCCAATTTCTTTCACGCCTGCGGGCGTGAAACTCTGCGAGGCTTTTTATGCCTACATAGAAAGAGAAAAGCGCTTTCCCGACTTCCCCGCTATATGGCGGGGTCTTTTTTTGCCCTCTTTTGCCGAACAGGTCGCGTGAAAGGCTTCCGCTTCATATTCTATTGTAACGAATATCAGAAAAGAGGGGATGCGTTTGCTTCACACCTTTGCCGTCCTCGGCGGCGATGCGCGCCAGCATTATCTCGCTGAGCTTCTGACCGCCTCCGGCTTCACGGTCCATACCTTTGCCGTCCCGGAGCTTCCGAACACTGCCGCTTCCTTGGAGGAATCCGTTTCGCAGGCCGACGCGGTCTGTCTGCCCACCCCCGCCGTCACCTCCGGCGCGATCACAGGTCTCTCAGGCCTCACACCCGCGCACCTTTTAAGCCTCCTGCCGGAGCGCGCCGTCGTCTTTGGCGGCGGCCTCGGCGCCTTTAAAACGCTCCTGCAGCGAACGGACACACCCTATTATGATCTCCTGCAAAATACCGCCCTCGCCGCCCAAAACGCCTCTCTCACCGCCGAAGGCGCGCTTCTTCTCGCCCTGCAAGCCATGCCCATCGCCATCCGGGATTCTGCCGTCCTTGTTACCGGCTTCGGCCGCATTGGAAAAAGTCTTTCCGCCAAACTCCATGCCCTCGGCGCGCACGTCACAATCACGACGCGTGACCAAAAGAACTTCCCCGCCATTGCGCAGCTCTCCTGCACCCCCGACGAAACCGGCCGCTACCGCGAAGGCCTATCGCAATACGACGCCATCTTCAATACCGTCCCCGCACCCATCTTCTCAGTTGAGCAACTGAAAGCGCTCCGTCCCGACTGCTTTTACATCGAGCTTGCGTCCAGCCCCGGCGGCATTTCCCCCGACGCGCCAAAACCCGCCCATTACATCCCAGCCCCCGGCCTTCCCGGCAGAACCGCCCCGAAGACCGCCGCGCAGTTTATTTTCCGCGCCATGTGCGACTCTCCCTATCTATCCCAACCGGAGG
>ERZ835541.3694-NODE-3694-length-10233-cov-2.815091_pt1 | contig 10233 bp, 8 predicted proteins | sample MGYA00519945_ERZ835541 | MGnify/ENA primary metagenome ERZ835541 (study PRJEB31850, sample SAMEA3708780) | human gut metagenome | biome: human gut; feature: human-associated habitat; material: faeces | place: China | collected 2014 ...
TGCCTACCCGTGTACAATAACACTGCACTGATACTTTCCCTGATAAAAGCGGTAACCGCCGCCCAGATTATAAACCTCATATCCCATCCGGTCATACCAGCCGCACACCAGAAGGCTTTCACTCCCCCGCGCACAGTAAAACAGAAGCGGACGTTCACCTGTAAGTGTCTGCCGGTTATCCTGAAGCCATAAAAATGGAATATTTTCCGCCTCGCAGAGGTGAGACACATTATATTCTTCCGGCGTCCGAAGGTCAATCAGCCGTCCCGTGTACCCTTGCTCCAGCCACGCGTCCAGATACCGCACCGGTATGGTCTGATACATCCGTCATCCCTCCTCATTTTATACAAAAACGGTTTCTGACAGAACCCGATTTCTTTTTTACCTCTATGTAATATTAATATATGCTTTGTCCGGCGGACAGGTGTCAGAGGAGATGCGGCAGCCTCTTCCATTGGCACGAAAGTACAAAAGACGAACAAATGCCGGGAAACGGTGGATATTCCGCATTCCCGGCATTCACTATTTTTTCTCTTATCTGCCTGTCTCATCAGTCACAATCGCTGTAATCATCCTCTGTCTTGTCCTGATACTGGTTTTTAGAGCTATTTCTGGAACGGTTCTGGCTCTGGTTCTGCATGCGGTTCTGGCTCTGGTTGGAACCATAATTAGAGCTGTTCTTGGATGCATTTTTGGTGCTGTTTTTCTCGGCACTGTTATCATAGTTGCTGTAACTGTTTTTGCTTGACATAAGTCATTCCTCCTAAATTCCTGCCCTGTCAGGTTTTCTACGTGTCGGTTCCGGCTTCCTGTGAACAGCCGCTTAACCGTCACTTTCTTGTTACAGGTCTTAGTATGGAATTTTACTGCGAAAGTATGCAGGGTAATTCTTACTTTTTATGCCAGTAATATTTTTTTGTTTCATCGGACGCAATTTCCTATGAAATCAAAAAACATCTGCATCCAACCCTTTTTTCATGAAAAGGTTCAATGCAGATGTTTCGTAAATTCATTCTTAACCCAGCACGTTCACAATCTTAACCGGTGTGCGGTAGTTCCATGGGGAAGTCTTGATGCCGGTCCTTTCAGTTGAAGCATGTACCACTTTGCCGTCGCCGATATACATCGCTACATGGTTGATACCTCTTCCGCTTCCGTAGAAAATCAGGTCACCCGGCTGCATCTGGTCAGCGCTGATTGCTGTACCCTGCTTGGACTGGGAAGTTGAAGAACGGTTCAGGCTCACACCGGCACCGTGCTGCATCACATATTTCGTAAAACCAGAACAGTCAACCCCTGTGTGCGGGTCGCTGCCGCCAAATTTATAACGTCCACCTACAAACTGCAGTGCATAATTGACTAACTGCTCTCTGGTCGAGAGATTGCTCTGCTCTGCGACAAATGCATCTGCGACTGCAGCTGCTTCCTCTGCCTTGCTGAGCATAACGCTACTCTGAACCTTCAAATAGCCTTCCATCTCACCGGCCGCTACCTTGATCCAGCTGTCATCTGCCTTTCCAACTACGTCATAGGACTCGCCCTTTTCAGCCATCGCTACTACTTCTGAGTTTTCATCCTCATCCGCATAGATCGAAAGGTCTGCTGCCACGGTTGCCACCATGTCGCTCTCATAACCTGTAGACGGCCCCGCAAAAGCTGCCTGCGCGCTACCAATGGTCAGCATTGAGCACACGCATACCATACTGAAAAGTTTCTTTGTTCTATTTAAATTCATGCTTCAAAACTCCTTAATTAGATTTCGTGATTCCCGCAGATATTGCTGAAACAAAAGAATCGAGTCCCAATCGCTGTGGTGTTATCTATCGTTCGAAATGTTACATAATTATTAAATCTTGTTACATTGTTATTATATTTTCTTTTCTTTTCGTTGTCAAGGAAATGACGGATCTTTTATATTTATTTAAGATTTTAATTTCGGACAAAAAAACGCAAAAACACAGGGAATTTCAACCATATTGGGACAAAATATTTTTGCCCCAGGCTGCCGAAATTCCCTGTATTTTCAAGTGTTTTTTATATCATCTCATATATAATGCAAATCACGATTCTGAAACATATTTCATAATTCTAAGATTCTGTCTCTGGCAAAATTTTATTTTCATTTTTCACCAGCCGTGTCCAGCGTAAACCAGAACTCCACACCGTTCTCATGGTTCTTCACACCGCACGCCTTATGGTGCATCTCCATGATCGCCTTGACGATCGAAAGCCCGATGCCGCTGCCGCCATATTCCCGCGTTCTCGCTTTATCTACCTTGTAAAACTTCGTCCAAAGGTTCGGAAGCGCTTCGTCCGGGATCGGATTTCCCGTGTTAAATACTTCCACGCAAACCTCTTTTCCATCGCGCCGGTGGTCAATCCGAATCTGAATCTTCTTCTCCCTGCCACCCACATGATGAATCGCGTTCGTCAGGTAATTGGTGATGACTTCCTCTATTTTAAATTCATCGCCCATGACGTAGACTGGTTCCTTCCCGTCAAAATCCACAGTCAGCTCATTCTGCTTAAGCAGCACACCGGAAGAAGAAATCACACTGGCAATCAGCTCCGTCAGGTCAAACCGCTCCACAGACAGCCGTTCTCCCCCAAATTCCAGCGCCGTCAAGGTCAGAAGTTGGCGCACCATCCGATTCATTTTTCCAGCCTCGTCCATGATAACGCCGCAGTAATAATCGCGGTTCTCCTTGTCCTCCGCCATGCCCTCGACGAGTCCTTCCGCATAGCCCTGAATCAGCGCGATCGGCGTCTTTAACTCATGCGACACATTCGCAATGAACTCCTTCCGCATCTCATCGATCTGCACTTTCTCGTCAATATCCTTTTTAAGCTGTGCATTCGCCTCTTTCAGTTCCCCGATCGTTGTCTTGAGGCGCTCCGAAAGCACATTCATGCTGTTTCCAAGCGTATCAATTTCCTCCGTCGAGCGGCGGCTTGTCTCATAGCGGGCATCAAAATCCAGGTTCGACATCTTTTCCGACAGCTCCGACAGCCGTTTGATCGGCATTGTAATGTGCCGGGTAATAAAATAAATCAGAATACTTCCCGCCAGAATTACCACGATTCCAACAAACATCAGAAACCGGTTTGAGATAGCCGCACTCTCATGGATGCTCTCCATCGGCATCGTCATGATGAAAATGGTCGCATTATCCGAGAAAAATCCCCAGCTTTCCAGATAAAACGTCTTGCTGAGCGGGTCAAACGTCTTCTGAATCATGTAGTTGTCATATTCCCGCAATACATCCCGCTTCGCCCCCGCATGGCCGACGATATAGCGCCGCACCCGGTCACGCATGACTTCCACATCCCGCGCCGAGGAGACGAGTGTCTGGTCACTCTCGCTGTCATATAAAAGCAGGGAAATATTCGACCGGTCACGCAGCTCGCGGATCACATTTGCCAGCCGGACACCGCCGCTCGAAGCTTCCTCCCCATCCAGTGCATCCGCCGATGCATCCTCCGAATCATCCTCCAGCACCACCGTGTCACCTTCCGCATATTCCCCCAGCGCATCCTGTGTCTCATCGCCAGCCCTATCACCGGTTCCATTTTTACCAGACTGAGCCGAACCGTCATCCGCACTGTACATATCAGAACTTCCATCTTTCGACTTCTGGTACTCTTTCCAGCCCGAATTCAGCTCCGCCTGTGCGTCCTCCAGCGAACTCTCGCCATTCCGGACCTCATCCTGGATAATCGCGTCAATCGCCCGATATCCCTTTTCCAGCGTATGAATCTTATAATTCTGGTAATATCCGGACAGAAACCAGTTATTGATACACCAGATAAGCGCGATTGCAACCGTCATCAACCCGGCAAATATGATTGTAAATTTCCATCGGACCGAACGTTTCATTCGCTTACCTCAAATTTGTAGCCCATGCCCCAGATCGTCTTGATGTACTCGCCTTTCTCGCCCAGCTTACTCCGAAGCTTCTTCACATGCGTATCGATCGTCCGCGCATCGCCGAAATAATCATAATTCCATACATTATTCAGAATTTTTTCTCTCGAAAGCGCAATTCCCTGATTCTCCGCAAAATACGTCATCAGCTCAAATTCCTTGTAGCTTAAATCCACCGGTTTTCCATCCACGCTGACCTGATGTGCCGTCTTATCAATGTGGATGCCGCCCACATCGATCACATCCTGGCTGCCGCCGTTGCTGCGGCGCAGGATCGCCTCCACACGTGCGACCAGGATCTTCGGACTGAACGGTTTGGAAATATACTCATCCACGCCCAGATTAAAGCCCTGCAGCTCGTCGCTCTCCTCGCCTCTCGCCGTCAGCATGATGATCGGCACCTGCGAATACTTGCGGATCGTCTTCACAACCTCCCAGCCGTCCATCTTCGGCATCATCACATCCAGAAGAATCAGCGCAATGTCCTTCTGCTGGAAAAACAGATCCACCGCCTCCTCGCCGTCCCCGGCTTCCAGCACCTGATACCCTTTAATCGAAAGGAAGTCCTTCACCAGCTTCCGCATCCTCGCCTCATCGTCCACGACCAGTATTTTAATCTTATCCATAAAATCTTCACCTCATTTATTTTACTCTGCCGTGTATGACAGAACCTTTTTCCACGCTGTCATATCCTGATTACATTCTCAATCTGTCTGTATTTTAGCAGATTCGGGTGGGAGATTCCATAGGTTCACAAAAGATTCATAGTTTCTACCACATATAGAAAAGAGAGTCCTTTTCCATCCTCCTGGGTTCCCCAATGCAAGCAATTTATATATTCAGTTGCCAAGGACAAATGGAACTTTTTCATCTCACACGCAAAACAGGACTGTCCGACAAAATCCAGTATTTCCCTGCATTTCTCATCCAGCCCTGTTTGCTTTCTATTTCACAGTCTTTCCAGGCTGTTCCATATCTTACATTTTATTCTTCGGTTTTCTCCGCCTCTTCGCTCTCAACCACGCCAATCGAAAGATCCTGCAGCTGTTTCGGATCAACCTGAGACGGTGCTTCCATCATCAGGCAGGAAGCATCTTTTACCTTCGGGAATGCGATGACGTCGCGGATGCTGTCTGCACCGACCATCAGCATAACCATACGGTCCATACCGTAAGCCAGACCAGCGTGCGGCGGTACTCCGTATTTAAATGCGTCTAACAGGAAGCCGAACTGCTCCTGTGCTTTCTCCTTCGTGAATCCAAGAACCTCAAACATCTTCTCCTGGATGTCTGCCTGATGGATACGGACAGAACCGCCGCCCATCTCGGTACCGTTCAGCACGATATCATAAGCCTTGGCGCGCACACGTCCCGGATCCGTATCAATATACTGTATATCCTCATCCATGGGCATGGTAAATGGATGGTGCATAGCTACGTAGCGATCCTCTTCCTCTGAATATTCAAGCAGCGGGAACTCGGTTACCCACAAGAACTTGAAATCATCCTTCTTTAAGAGGTCAAGCTGTCTAGCGATCTCCAGACGTAAGTTTCCAAGTACATCAAATACAACTTTATCCTTGTCAGCTGCGAACAGAAGCAGATCACCCGGCTTACCGCCCATAGCAGCCACCAGTGCATCCAGCTCTTCCGGCTTCATGAACTTGGAGAAGGAGCACTTGTAGGTACCGTCCTCATGGATTGCCAGATATGCAAGACCTTTTGCACCAAAGCCTTTTGCATACTCAACCAGCGCATCGATCTTCTTTCTCGGCATAGCGCCCTGTCCTTCTGCGTTGATACCGCGGACAGAGCCGCCATTTTCCAGTGCGCTCTTAAATACAACAAACTCGCAGTCTTTTACTACATCCGATACGTTTTTCAACTCCATGCCGAAACGCAGATCCGGCTTATCGGAACCGAAACGATCCATTGCCTCGCGCCAGGTCATACGCTGGATCGGAAGCTGCAGATCGTAATTGCAGATCTCCTTGAAGAGCTTCTTTAACAGACGCTCATTGACATCCAGAACGTCCTCAACGTCAACGAAGGAAAGCTCCATATCGATCTGGGTAAACTCAGGCTGACGATCGGCTCTTAAGTCCTCGTCACGATAGCAGCGTGCCAGCTGGAAGTAGCGGTCATATCCAGAACACATCAGAAGCTGTTTTAACAGCTGCGGAGACTGCGGCAGTGCATAGAAGCTGCCCGGATGTACACGGCTCGGTACCAGGTAGTCTCTCGCGCCCTCCGGAGTACTTTTAATCAGAGTCGGAGTCTCAATCTCAAGGAAGCCTTCCTCTGCTAAGAATGCACGGGTCAGGATAGCCACGCGGCTTCTTGTCATCAGGTTTCTCTGGATATCCGGACGTCTCAGATCCAGGTAACGGTATTTCAGGCGAAGATCCTCTTTGGTTTTGGAGTTCTCCTCGATCGGGAACGGCGGTGTCTCAGACTCTGCCAGAATGCGGAGGTAATCCGCGCGGATCTCAATCGCACCTGTCTTTAAGTTTTCATTTACTGCACCGGAACGTGCCTCTACGCGTCCGGTTACAGCGATAACGAACTCGCTTCTCAGCTTTTCTGCCTTTGCAAAGCTCTCAGCGCCGCAGTCAGCTTCCTCGAAGATCAGCTGCAGGATACCAGAACGATCCCGCAGATCCACGAAAATAATGCCGCCTTTATTTCTGCTCTTCTGAACCCAGCCCATAACGGTTACTTTCTCACCGATATTGGCAGTTCCCAGCTCGGTACAGCGATGGGAACGTTTCAGTCCTGCCATAGATTCTGCCATGATAGTATTTCCTCCGTTTATTATAGTTTTATCTGAAAAATTCAAAAACTGAATCACTTCAAACTGTCTTTGTAAAATTCCACGATCTCCTCGTAGCCGTCCTTCGCCAGCTGCTCCTTCTGGAATTTCTTGTTCTTGTTCATCTGTGCGACTGCCACGCGGGTGCCGTTAGCGCGCTCTTCCTGTGCTTTCTTTAAGACGGCACGGAACTGCTCGCCGCTTAAACCTTTCTCATACAGGAATGCTTTCTTGCCGGCTGCCTCCGGTACTTTGAAACCGGAATCCATCAGGATCGTGATGATACGCTCAAAACCGATGGAAAATCCGCACGCCGGTGTATCGACGCCGGTAAATTTGCCGATCAGCTTGTCGTAACGTCCGCCGCCTGCAACGGAGCCGCCGAAGCCTTCCATGGAAACCTCAAAAATCGTTCCGGTATAGTAGCCCATGCCGCGCACCAGCGTCGGGTCAAATTCAAGACCAAACTCAATGTCTGCGACAGCTTTAACTGTCTCCATGATCGCAGCCAGATTCTCTGCCTTTGCCGGATCCATCACGCCAGAAAGCTTCTCACCCAGCGCGCGGACGCCTGCCGCATCGTTCTGAATCTCTGCCAGAAGTCCGGTGTATTTCTCAACCGCCTCTGGCGCATAACCTTCTGCAAGCAGCTCTTCGCGGACACCGTCCAGACCGATCTTATCCATCTTATCGAGAATGATAAATACCTTATCGGTCTCATTTTCCGGAAATCCGCTGTAATCTGCCATACCCTTTAAAATCGCACGGTCGTTCACGCGGACGGTGTATGCCTTGTCCGGGCAGATGCGCTTCAGCGCCTTGGTAAGCGCCAGAATCTCCTCGATCTCAGCCAGGTTTGTCGCATCACCTAAAATATCGATATCACACTGTACAAACTGACGGAAACGCCCCTTCTGCGGACGATCGGCACGCCATACGCTTCCGACCTGCAGCGCCTTGAACGGCGCTGATAAATTAGCAGAATTGTTTGCATAATAACGGCTGAGCGGCAGAGTTAAGTCATAGCGGAGACCACCGTCTACGACATCTGCCTCTGTCTGTGCTGCCTCGACGTTCAGCTTCTCGCCTCTCTTTAAAATCTTGAAGATCAGCTTCTCATTGTCGCCGCCCTGCTTGCTGGTCAGGTTCTCAATGTGCTCCACGCACGGAGTCTCGATCGCTGAGAAGCCGTATCCGCGGTAGGTATCTTTGATGATATTCAGCACATAATCCCGGATCTCCATCTCGCCCGGAAGAATGTCCTTCATGCCTGTAACTGGTTTTTTCTTTAAAGCCATGTGTCAAACTCCTTCTATGTCTTTCTGCGACCATATTTCCCGCGCAAAGAAAACTTCACTTTTCCATGCTGGAAACTGGATTTTTATGTTTCTCTGTTACAAAGTGTTTTTCTGCATCTGACACCCTGTATCTGTGAATTTTTCGTTTTTACTCTCTTCGTCCAAGCAGCTTCTCTTTCCGCCCGATCATCTCATCGATCCGGTCGATATACTGCTCAACTTCCTTGACGTTCTCCGCCCTCTCAATCCGGTTTTCTGCCGGGAAATAAACCTTGGTAGTCGTTCCCGCACCGCAGGCGGCGATCGTCTGTTTTTCTTCCATAATCAATATATTATAGAGACATTCCTTGCCCGGAACCGCATAACCGACATTTTCAAAATTGCCCGCCATATTTTTCTGGCGGTAGAGATAGTACGGTTTCAGTCCCATCTCCTCGGCATACTGCGCGGTCAGGTCAATCATCTCCTGTGTATTGACAATCTTCAGATTTCCGTAGCGCTCCTTATAGATATTCAGGCGCGCCGCGCGCTTGATCGCCAGCGAATGCACCGTCACGCTGTCCGGTCTGAGTGCCTTGATCTCCTCCATTGTCTGGCGGACATCGTCGATCGTCTCCTCCGGCAGACCCACGATCAGATCCATATTGATATTGTCAAACCCCAACTCCCGCGCCAGCAGGAATTTTTCCTTCACATCCTCCACCGTATGACGGCGTCCGATGAGGTCAAGCGTCGCCTGCTTCATCGTCTGCGGATTGATGGAAATACGGGAAATGCCGTGATTCCGGAGCACCTGCAGCTTTTCGCGCGTGATGCTGTCCGGACGTCCCGACTCAACGGTAAATTCAACTGCCTGTTCCACCGGGAATAATTCTTCCACCTTTGTCAGGATCTCATCCAGATCCTGCGGATTTAACGAGGTCGGTGTGCCGCCTCCAAAATAGATGGTCGAAAGCGGGCGATCCTTCATCTGCTCCGCCACATATTCCATTTCCTTAAAAAGCGCCTCTTTGTAGAGGTCCATCCGTTTTTCCCATTTCACAATCGGAAACGACGTAAACGAACAGTACAGGCAGGTTGTCGGACAGAACGGGATTCCCACATACAGGCTGTACCCATTCTCATAATCGATCGTGGACAGCAGGCGTCTCTCGCGCTCCGCCACGTCGATGCTCAGATCGATCTTTTCCTTGCTGGTGAAATACGTCTCGCGCATATAGGTCTCGATCTGCTCGTCCGTCCAGCCATCATACAGCTTCGTGAGCGCAATCTTCGTCGGACGGATGCCGGTAAGCGTCCCCCACGGAAGCTCTCTGCCGGTCTGGGCACTCAAAAGACGGTATAACGTCTGTTTGATCTCATTTTTCGTCTCAAAACGGTTGGAAAAATCCGGATAAATCAAAGCAAAGTGAACAGCTTCTTTCTTCACCGGCGTCACATCCAGTGAAAACGAGTTTCCGTCCCGGACTCCCCGTACAATCAGCTCCACCTCCCCGGCTTCCTCTTCCTTGTGCGTAAATGTCTCGCCCGGATAAAATGCCATCAGGAGCTCACGGATATCCTGTTCAAAGGACGCGTCATTTAACAAAATCGCTATCATGCTTCGCGCCCCCTGTATCCCGCCAGCGGATTGTACTGTTTTTCGTCGGCGATCGTCGTATATCCCATGTGTCCCGGATATACATTCGTATCATCCGGCAGGTTCAGAAGGATATCTGCCACCGAATGAATCATCTGACGTCCGCTTCCAGTCGGGAAATCGATGCGTCCGTAAGAACCTTCAAATAAGGTATCTCCCGAAAACAGCACCTTCTCTGATTTTACATAATAACAACAGGAACCTTCTGTATGTCCCGGTGTATGAAGCATCTGGAACGTGTAGCCCGCTGCCTCGAACGTCTCTCCATCCTTCAAAAGCATATCCGCTTTCAGATGCAGACCGCCGCCCTGAAACTGGACGGACAGGTTCTTATCCGGATCCGCCAAGACCGCCTGCTCCTGCTCACAGGCATAGACCGGCACGCCCAGATCCCGTCTCAGCTCTTCCATCGCCGTCACATGGTCAAAATGTCCATGAGTCAGCAGAATCGCCTTTGCCTTCGCTCCGGTCTGCGCCAGTGCATCCTCGATCCGCGCCGCCTCATCGCCCGGATCGACAATCACAGCTTCTTTCGTCTCCGGATGCACCGCAATATAACA
>ERZ835541.3706-NODE-3706-length-10202-cov-3.010939_pt1 | contig 10202 bp, 7 predicted proteins | sample MGYA00519945_ERZ835541 | MGnify/ENA primary metagenome ERZ835541 (study PRJEB31850, sample SAMEA3708780) | human gut metagenome | biome: human gut; feature: human-associated habitat; material: faeces | place: China | collected 2014 ...
CGCCACTAATCATCTTATTGATACGGATATACTTACCAAGTGATTTAATAACGATTTCCATCTGGCCAATCAGACTGTCTACTACAAGTCCCGCCTGCTTATCGCCTTTTCTTACGACAACGACTGTAATATTTTCTGATTCTTCCGGTTCTCCCGGAACATCCAGTAAATCTCTTAAACGGATTAACGGAATAACGTTACCTCTTAAATGAATCACTTCTTTGGCATGTACATACTTGATATCACTTACAGGAATATCTTCGATGGTTTCAATAGAACCAAGTGAAATCGCATACTTTTCATCTCCGAGCTTAACCATCAATGCCTGAATAATGGCAAGTGTTAATGGAAGACGGATACTGAATGTACTTCCTTCACCGTACTTTGTCTTAACTTCAACATCACCACCCAGGGCTTCAATCTTTGATTTTACAACGTCAAGTCCAACACCACGGCCGGATACATCTGTTACCTTTTCAGCAGTTGAAAAGCTTGGTCTGAATAATAAATCGATTGCTTCTTTATCTGTCATGACATCAGCCTGTTCCTGTGTAATTGTACCTTTTTCAACTGCCTTTGCTTTTACCTTTTCTGTATCAATACCATTACCATCATCACGGACTTCGATAACAACATTGTTACCTTCCTGGAACGCATCAAGGAAAATAGAGCCCACCTCGCTCTTACCGCGTTCTTTTCTGATTTCAGCGCTTTCAAGACCGTGGTCAGCAGAATTTCTTAATAAGTGCATAATCGGGTCACCGATTTCATCGATAACCGTTCTGTCAAGCTCTGTATCTTCACCTGACATATATAACTCCATCTTCTTGCCAAGCTTCTTGTTCAGATCACGAATCATTCGTGGGAATCTGCTGAATACACTTTCAATTGGCATCATACGCACCTTCATAACGGATTCATGAAGGTTCGTTGTTACTCTTTCAAGGTATTCAATCTGTTCTGTGAAACTCTGGTTCAGTGCAGCTGCTTCATCACCTTCAACATGACTTGCAGATACAAGACCGTTCTTTGCAATAATTAATTCACTGACAAGGTTCATTAAAACATCAAGCTTTTCAATATCTACTCGTACTGTATGGCTGACTGAACCGGATGTCTTGCCTGTAGAAGTAGGCTTCTTTGCTGCCGGTTTTGCAGCTGCCGGTTTTGCAGTCTGTGATACTGCTGATGTTTCCTTCTTTTCTTCTTTTGCTTCTTCTGTCTGTTCCTCAGGGAAAGGCTGCGTAATTTCCTGGCCTGCCGCATCCTTGATTTCAGATACATTCTTAATTAATGCAATGATATTATCATATTTTTCTTCTGTTACAACAATAATGCTGAAATCAAAGTCAAACTTCTCATCTTCAATATCCTGTACAGACGGTTCTGATTTAATGATATCACCATGTCCTTCAAGATTTTTAAATACAAGAAACGCTCTGGCAGCCTTTAAAATACAATTCTCATCTACGCTGACCTTAATCTTGTATACATGAAGATTCTTTTTTAGCGCTTCGTTAACTGCATTCTTTTCAAAATCTGCAAGCGGCATATCCTTATCATCTGCCGGTGCAGCTGAGGCTGTTGCTGCCGATGCTTCTTCCTTCTTTGCCGCCGGTGCTGCATTTCCTTTACCTTCTGATGCGATAAACGCATTCAGTGCTTTGATAATCGGTTCATTATCATCTGTTCCTTCGTCCTGTGTTTCCCTGATGTTGTCCACATAGGTTTCCAGTGCATCCAGACACTGGAATAATACATCCACAAGATTTGAATTCACTTCCATATTGCCGTTTCTGACTTCGGAAAATACATTTTCCATATCATGTGTCAGATTCTGCATTCTCTTATATCCCATTGTGCCGGCCATACCTTTTAAAGAATGGGCTGCACGGAATATTTCATTAATCGTATCACTGTTATCCGGTTCTTTTTCCAGAATAATTAACTGGTCACTCAGTGTCTGTAAATGTTCATTTGATTCATCAATAAAAATCTCTAAATACTGGCTAACATCCATCTTATGATACCCCCACGTTCTTCGTAATTACTTCAGCGACACGGTTAAGCGGTACTACCTCATTAACCAGTCCCGTCTGAGCGATGGCCTTTGGCATTCCATACACCACACTGGTGTCTTCATCCTGCGCGATGACATAAATCTTTTTATGTCTGTCTGAAAGGCCCTTGATTCCTTTGGTTCCATCTGCTCCCATACCGGTAAGCACTACACAGGTGATTTCATCGTAATCACACCGTTCTAATGATTCATACATAATGTTGGCACAAGGTCTTAATCCTTCAATTGCCGGTTCATCACTTAACTGTATCTTATGTCCTGAACCATTTTTTACAATTCTTAAATGTTTTCCGCCCGGCGCAATATAGACATGCCCTCTGCGGATAATATCTCCGTCTTCTGCCTCCTTTACCTGTACGTCACTCATCTCATCCAGCCGTTGTGCAAGCGAGGCTGTAAAACCTGCCGGCATATGCTGTACCAGCACAACACCTGCATCCAGATTTCTAGGGAGCATCGGGATGACCTGTTGCAAGGACTTTGGTCCGCCTGTTGAACAGGCAAGTGCCACGACCTTTTTACAATTCGTTTTCACATCCTTATATAACTTCCCATCTACTTTTTTAGCCGGTGCCGCACTTTGTGCTGTCCCGGTTCTGGCACGGATTGCCTTTAAAGCTTCTGCGCCCGCCATGCGGCGCTGTTCTCTTGCAGCTTCATCCTGCGTTTTTCCCGGTGTAAACCGGCTGCTTCCTGACGGTACGGCTCTGGATACGGAAGAAGCACTGACTCTTTCAAGTGTCTTTTTAGTGCTGGTCGCAACATTAAGCATCTCATGAATACGTTTTCTAAAGCTTTCGCTTTTCGTTTCCAGATAATTTTCCGGTTTTGTAACGAAATCGAATGCCCCGTATTCCAATGCCTGAATTGTTTCCCGTGCGCCCTCTTTCGCCACCGTACTGACAACAATAACGGTCTGCTCAATATGCTCACGCTGAAGCTTCTGCAGGAGTTGTAATCCATTCATCTTTGGCATATTAATATCAAGAATAACTGCACTGTAAAGTGTCGGATTCTGGCGGATATATTCGTATCCCTCCAGGCCGTCTTTTGCAATTGCCGCAACCTCGTACTCATTGCCTGACTTAATTATATCAGATATTACTCTTCTCATGAGTGCAGAGTCATCAATAATTAATATTTTTTTCGACATATTTATCAACTCCTTTTACACATTCTTTTTTGCAAAAAAGTTCTTAAAATATCCCCTGATCCCTCTTCTTGAATCCGGAACATCCTGCTGTGTGCCGGACATTTTCTTTGCAATCGCTTCAAACTGCTTTGAAGCCGCCGCATTCGGATACATAATGGAAACCGGCTTCTGTTTCATAATTGCCTTTGTAATGTAACTGTCCTGCGGAATAACACCGAGAAATTCAATATTAATATTCAAAAATTTAGAAACAACCATACTCAGCTTTTCATATAGATTCTTTCCTTCACCTGCATCAGACACCCTGTTTGCAATCATTTTAACGGTTGTATTTTTCCCCTGGAACCCTTCTGTCATGCTCAGAGCCTTTAGCAGCGCATAAGAGTCTGTTACAGAAGTCGGTTCCGGTGTTGTTACCAGAATCGTTTCAGGACTAGAAATCAGGAATTCCATAACGCTTGGGTTAATACCGGCGCCTGTATCAATAATAACAATATCTGCTATTTTTTCAAGTTCCGTCATTTTATTAATCAGCCGTTTCACCTGCTCTTTGTCAAAATTTGCAAGATTGGCAATTCCCGAACCGCCGGAAATAAACTGGATTCCCTCCGGTCCCTCACAGATGATCTCTTTCAATTCCCGCCCGTTATACAGCAAATCACTCAGATTATATTTCGGAATCACACCAAACATAACTTCTACATTGGCAAGACCAAAATCGGCATCTAAAATTACAACACTTTTTCCCATTCGCGCAAACTGAATCGCCAGATTAACGGACACACTGGATTTTCCAACGCCTCCCTTTCCACTGGTAACTGCAATCACACGTGCTGCTTCTTTTGCCTGTTCTTCCTTTTGCTGCATGATTTTCCTTAAATTTTCTGCCTGATCCATTATTCAGCTCCTCCCAGAAGTTGTTTTGCCAACGCCTGCTTATCAATCACTTCAATATCATTCGGTACATTTTGTCCCAGTGTCGTATATGACAACGGTGCATCTGTTATCATTCTGATATTGAGAATATTGCCAAGCGAACAGGTCTCATCCAGTTTTGTAAAAATAACCGACCAGTCTTTAATATCCTGATAGCGCTCTACAATGCTGACAAGGTCCTTACTTTTGGTTGTAACACTTAATGTCAGATAAATATCCACATCAAATTCATCGCTTTTTTGTCTGGTTCTTTCAATCAGTTCCATCAGCTCATCCATCTGCCCTTCAGCCTTATGGGATCTTCCTGCTGTATCTACCAGAATCAGGTCATAATCCTTATACTCTTCCAGACAATGTTCCAGTTCGTCTGCCGAATAAACGACACTTACCGGACAGGATATAATAGAAGCATAGGTATTGAGCTGTTCAACCGCTGCAATTCTATAAGTATCTGATGTAATAAATGCAACCCTTGCATGTTCTTCCAGTTTAAATTTGGAAGCAATCTTTGCAATCGTCGTTGTTTTTCCGACACCTGTCGGACCGATAAAAAAGGCAACCTTTGGCTTATCTTCCTGTAATGTAATAATATGGGGTTCACCCAGTTTTAAAATCACTTTCTGATATACTGCTGCCAGAATGCTGTCAATATTGGATTCCTTTTTTAAAGAATTTTCAATATCACCGATAATGCTGTCTGCACATTTTTCATTCACATCATTTTCAAGCATCTTCTTATATATAAGCTGCAAAAATCTGTAATTGGTATTTTCACGTTCCTGCACCACACGTCTGCCTTCATCTGCACCATTCAATTCATAGCTGTTCTGAACATCCTGCGCTGCCCGGTCTGCCGTTCTTTCTTTCGATACAGTATAGTCATAATCCATGCGGTTCTTTAAAAGCTGCTGGAGAGAATCTAACTTCTGCTCAATTGCCGCAGTATCCGCTGCCGACACCTGTGAGGACGGCTGATAGGCCCCTGCCGGGCGCGGGCTTCTTACCGGCATTGACACGCGCGGTGCGTAACCTGACGGTGTATATGCCGCTGCCGGACCTTCCTGTACCGGCATGTCTGTATCTGCAAGGACATCCCCTGCAATTTCATCAAAAGAAGTCCTGCTTTTTTCACCTGCACCTTCGTTTTCTTCCTGTGCAGCCGTAATTTCTACCATATCTTTCCGAAACAGCCTGAAAATTCCACGCTGTTTCAATGTTTTTACATTTAATACGACGGCTGAACTGCCCAGTTCATCTCTCGCCTTTAATACTGCTTCTGTTTCCGTCGGTGCCTGAAATTTCTTTACTATCATTTATGCTGTCACCATCCCAACTGATTGTAATTCAATATTTGATTCTACTTCATTGTAAGAAATTACAATAATATCCTTATAATAATCCATTGCCAGCTTCTTAAAATACATTCTGACAATCGGCGAAGTAATCACAATTGGATTTTTTCCCATATCTTCAAGCTTCTTTAACTGTTCACCCAAAGACTGCATGATTTTTTTTGTCCGTTCCGGATCAAGCGTCAGGTAAGACCCCTGTTCTGTATTCTTTACAGCACCCATAATCTCTTGTTCCACTGCCGGGTCTAATGTAACAACACTTGTTACCTCATCAACAGGGAAATATTTGCCTGAAATTGCACGTTTCAGACTCTGTCTGACATATTCTGTCAGAATATCCGTATCTCTTGTAACTGCTGCATGATCAGCAAGGGTTTCAAAAATTGTAACAAGGTCACGGATTGAAATTCCCTCTGAGAGAAGATTCTGTAATACTTTCTGGATTTCACCGATACTCATCAGCTTCGGTACAAGTTCATCCATTAATGCTGTATTATTGTCTTTAATATTATTAATAAGATTCTGAACATCCTGTCTTGTAAGCAGTTCTGAAAGATGCTGCTTAATCACTTCCGTCAGATGCGTTGCAATAATAGACGGCGGATCAACAACCGTATAGCCTAAGGATTCCGCACGTTCTCTCTGACTTTCCGTAATCCAGATTGCCGGAAGATGGAAAGACGGTTCAAAGGTCGGAATACCGGTAATTTCTTCTTCGACATATCCCGGATTCATCGCCATATAATGGTCAAATAAAATTTCTCCTTCGCTGACCTGGATTCCCTTAATCTTAATAACATACTGGTTCGGATTTAACTGGATATTATCACGCAGTCTGATAATCGGCACAACCGCACCCAGCTCCAAGGCTACCTGACGACGAATCATAACGACACGGTCAAGTAGGTCACCACCCTGATTCACATCTGCAAGCGGAATAATACCATAACCAAATTCCAGTTCAATGGGTCTACATTAAGCAGTGATACTACATTTTCCGGTTTACGGATTTCCTGTGCTTCTGTTTCTTCCTGTTCAACCTCTTCTTCTATCTTGGCAGCACCTGCATCTGCCCCCACTTTACGGCTGTATATAATCAGTGCCACGCCAATCGGAATGAAGACATACCACGGCAGTGGTGTAAATGCTCCTAAAAATGCCATTGCCGCACCAACCATCAGCAAAACCCTGTCCATGGAGAACAGCTGTCCTACCATCTCATCACCAAGCTCACCCTCGCTGGAAGCCTTCGTTACAAGAATACCGGTTGCAAGAGAAATGAGCAGTGACGGAATCTGGCTGGACAGACCATCACCGATGGTAAGAATGGTATACTTTGACAATGCCTCATTAATTGTCATTCCGCCATAGAGCATACCCATGGCAATACCACCGATAATGTTGATACCGGTAATAATTAAACCTGCCGTTGCATCACCTTTTACGAACTTTGTCGCACCATCCATAGAACCAAAGAAGCTGTTTTCCTGCTGTAACTTCTTTCTTCTGAGTGCCGCTTCCTTATCCGTAATGGCACCTGTATTCAGATCGGAGTCGATTGCCATCTGTTTACCTGCCATCGCATCCAGTGTGAATCGCGCCGTTACTTCTGAAACTCGTTCTGTACCTTTATTAATAACAATAAACTGGATAATAATGATGATGACAAAGATAATAACACCAATAATCAAATTACCGCCGCCCACAAATTCTCCGAATGTTTCAACAACATGTCCGGCATCACCATTTTTTAAAATCAGTTTTGTTGAAGATACATTTAACGAAATACGAAACAATGTCGTAAAGAGCAGCATGGTCGGATATGCCGCCATATCCAGAACCTCTTTTGCATATAATGTATTAAATAAAATAATCAGTGCTATTCCGATATTGATAGCAAGCATAATATCCAACAACCATGAAGGAATAGAAATAATGAAGAATATAACTGCTGCAAGCAGATACAAACCCATGAATAAGTCATTCTTCTTTACGCTCATTATTCCATTCTCCTTTCGTCTATTTTAATATTTTTTCAAATGTCACATATGTATTTATTCTATCATTTTTCTTTTTACATTTCAAATATTTGTAACATTTTGTCTTTTTTTCTATCTGATCCCCATACCATTTTATAACAGCATCGTTTTTTGTTTACCCGGCTGCAGGACTCTCGCAAGAATTTCCGCTACAACCTGATATAATTCCGGTGGAATCTCCATGCCAATATCGACATTGTGATAAAGAATTCTCGCAAGCGGTTTATTTTCCACAATTTCAATATGGTATTCTTTTGCCTTATCCTTAATCTGGAAGGCCAGATAATCCGCACCTTTTGCAATAACCACCGGTGCTTTGCCCGAGTTCGGTTCATATTTTAGCGCAACCGCAAAATGTGTCGGGTTGGTAATGACAACATCTGCCTCCGGCAGTGCTTCCATCATTCTTCGTCTTGAAATTTCCATCATACGCCGCTTGACCTGACCTTTTACCTGCGGATCACCTTCGGAATTCTTAAATTCATCTTTAACTTCCTGTTTGGTCATCATATTGTCTGTTTTAAACTTATGCCGCTGGAAAATTAAATCAGCAAAGCCGATGATCAAAAAGACGGCACTTACTCTAATTCCCATGTCAACCAGAATATTCCCGACTGCCGCAATCGCCGTATATAACGGAATGTTGTAAAATGTCAGTATCAACGGCAGTTTATCTTTAATCGTCTGATAAGCTACTACGCCGATAACCGCCATCATCGCAATAGCCTTTAGCAGTTCCACCAGCTGTTTTACCGAAAAAATCCGCTTAAATCCGCTTAACGGACTGATTTTACTGGCTTTCGGCTGTAACGGCTTTGCCGTTACCATCCATTTCTGCTGTAAAACATTTAATAAAAATGCAATGATAACTGCCACAATCAAAAACGGGGCCGCAATCAGCACTATTGATATCAGCATCTGTTTGACTGCCTCCAGTGAAAGATTCATCGGAAGCCCTGTGGCACTGCTTGATATAATTTTATCAAATGTATTGTAAAAATCCTGAAATACTTTCAGTAATTTTTCACCTACTATCCCAATGTAAACTTTAATCAATACAAATAGTGCAAGCAGAGATACTGCTGAAATCAGTTCCTTGCTTTTCGCTACCTGTCCTTCTTTTCTGACATCATCCAGTTTCTTGCTGGTCGCCGGTTCTGTTTTTTCACCACCCGGACCGTCTTTTGCAAAAAACTGGAGATTGTATGCCAATACCAAATTCTCCAATTCCATCATGTCACTAACTCATTCCTCTTACCAGTGCTGCAAATATGGTTTCTATTTCTTCCAATATGTAGCCGGATACCGCAGGCAGCATGGAAATTGTAAAATAAATCACCAAAAGTCCTACAAATAATTTTAACTGGATACCGACTACAAACATATTCATCTGCGGTGAAACCTTCGCCATAATGGCAAGAATACAGTTTACCAGCAGCATGACCGCAAATACCGGAAGCGCAATACGAAATCCAATCACGAAATATTCACTGACGAATTTCAAAATATCCGTATAAATCGTAGAGGAAAACTTTACGCCACCTACCGGAATTGCATTATAAGTTTCCACAATTGCCGCTACCAGATACCGGTGCAGTCCACTTACAATCAACAGAAGCATGACAAGGTAGTAATAAAAATTTCCCATGATACCGACCTGCATACGTGTCGTCGGATCATAAATCTGTGCCATGGAAATACCTGTATCCATATCAATAATCTTACCGGAAAACAGAATAATCTGTGTGCAAAATGATGTAACCGCTCCCAGCAGAAGCCCTACTGCCACTTCTTCAAGCACCAATGCCGCATATCCGATTACCCCGTTGTATGACACAGAAACATCACTGCCCTGTAAGCTGTAAACCAAAATAGATAAAAATACCGAGAAGCCGACTTTTGTTTTCTGCGGTGTCCCCGATGTATTAAAAAAAGGAGCCGTATAGACAAAAGAAGCCATCCGCATTAATATCAATATAAAAATTTCAAATTGATCTAACGCAACCTCGAAATCCATCATCTGTAACTCCTTAATCAGCTAATATACTGGGCAAAACTGCCCCATAAAATATTCATATAAGAAACGATTTCATTCAGCAGCCACGGTCCCATAATCATCAGTGCAAGCATAATTGCCAGCAGTTTCGGGACGAATGTAAGTGTCTGTTCCTGTATTGACGTCAATGTCTGCAAAAGACTGATGATCAGACCTACAATCATTGACACCAGAAGAATTGGAACCGATGTCTTTATAATAATCCAGACCGTCTGTCTTCCAATCGAAATAATATCGCCTGCATCCATACAAGTCTTCCTCCCATTTTTAGATTTCAAAGCAGAATATCTGCCTATAAAGTAAGATATTCCCCAGACTATAAAAGCGGGGAATCTTACATAAAACCAACTGAATTGCTACTTAAATGTTGTCATAAGATTGCCGATAATTAAACTCCATCCATCTGCCATTACAAATAATAAAATCTTAAACGGCATTGATATCAGGGAATATGATCCGCAGACAGATGCCTATCTGGCGAACCATTACAACGAGACCAATCACACGGAGGGGAAGGGACTCAATAAGTTAAAGCTTCAGAAGCTTTTGGGACTCCCGGTGGATAAGGACGTATTTTTACTTGGAA
>ERZ835541.3711-NODE-3711-length-10186-cov-2.447241_pt1 | contig 10186 bp, 8 predicted proteins | sample MGYA00519945_ERZ835541 | MGnify/ENA primary metagenome ERZ835541 (study PRJEB31850, sample SAMEA3708780) | human gut metagenome | biome: human gut; feature: human-associated habitat; material: faeces | place: China | collected 2014 ...
GCCACGCCGCTGATGCCCTACAAATTCTACTGCCGCAACTGGGATTTCGGCTACGGCCACTACAACGGCTTTGGCGCGCGGCTCGTCGGCGTGTTTTTTGCGTGGGGCTGGCTGCGGCATGACCGGCTGCGTGCCTTTGACTGGGCGGGGCTGGCCGCGCTGGCGATCTTCACCTACAAGGTTCCTGGCAGCCGCGGGGCGTTTGGCGGCATGGCGGTGCTGTTTGTGCTGTTCTTTGTCCAAAAATTTCTGCCGAGACTGTTCGACAGCAAAATCTTTTACGGGTTGGCGCTGGCGCTGCCCGTCGCGCTGGCAGTGTTCAGCCTCTACGCTGGGTATGTCTACAATCCCGAGTGGCCCTATGAGCGGATGGCACTGCTGCTGTTGAGCATTGCGTTGTCGGGGCGTTTTGAGATCTGGCACAACGTATTCTGGAGCGCGCCGCTTTCTTTATTGGGCGGCCTGCCCACCGATGGTGACGAGCACCACGCCATCGACAACACCTTTTTGGCCGTACCTATGAACAAGGGTCTGCTGGGCGCGATCCTGGTTGCAGCGGTCTTTCTGCTGCTGCTGTGGCGGCTGGCAAAAAAGCATCGCTCCACCGAGGTCATCTGCCTGGTAGCGCTGACGCTGTATCTCTTTATGGAGAATAAGCCGTTTTTGCTCTCCGCCAACCCGTTTTTGCTGATGCTGCCGGTGGTGTTTTTTAACGCAGAGACCGGCAAAGCACAATCCGAATCGTAAAAAAGCCGCCGACCGGTTTTGTCCGGTCGGCGGCAATTTTTATTATGGTTTAGCGGTTCTGCGGGCCGTTCTTCAGGATGACGTCATGGCTGCCGCCCTCGACAATGGAGGTGGAAGAAACGACGGTCAGGCGGGCTTTTTCCTGCAGCTCGGGAATGGAGAGCGCACCGCAGTTGCACATGGTGGAGCGCACCTTGTACAGCGTCGTCTGCACGCCGTCGGCCAGGGGGCCGGCGTAGGGCACGTAGGAGTCAACACCTTCCTCGAAGCTCAGCTTCTGGGCGCCGCCCAGGTCGTAGCGCTGCCAGTTGCGGGCGCGGTTGGAGCCCTCGCCCCAGTACTCCTTGACGTAGTTGCCGCCGACGCGCAGCTTGTTCGTCGGGGACTCGTCGAAGCGGGCGAAGTAGCGGCCCAGCATAACGAAGTCCGCACCCATGGCCAGCGCCAGCGTGATGTGATAATCCTGCACGATGCCGCCGTCGGAGCAGATGGGGATGTAGACGCCGGTCTCCTTGTAGTACTCGTCGCGGGCCTTGGCGACCTCAATGACCGCCGTAGCCTGACCGCGTCCGATGCCCTTAGTCTCGCGGGTGATGCAGATGGAGCCGCCGCCGATGCCGATCTTGATGAAGTCTGCGCCGGCCTTGGCCAGGAACAGGAAGCCCTCGCGGTCAACGACGTTGCCTGCGCCGACCTTCACCTTGTCGCCGTAGTTCTCACGGATCCAGGCGATGGTGCGGGACTGCCACTCGCTGAAGCCCTCGGAGGAGTCGATGCAGAGCACATCCACACCGGCCTCTACCAGCGCGGGCACGCGCTCGGCGAAGTCGCGGGTGTTGATGCCAGCGCCGACAATGTAGCTCTTGTTCTCGTCGAGCAGCTCATTGACGTTCTCCTTGTGGGAGTCATAGTCCTTGCGGAAAACCATATACTGCAGGTGGCCTTCCTCATCGACGAGCGGCAGGGAGTTGATCTTGTTGTCCCAGATGATGTCGTTGCAGTCATGCAGGCTGGTGGTGGCGGGGGCCGTGACCAGCTTGTCCAGCGGGGTCATGAACTCGGTGACCTTGAGGTCCATCGTCATGCGGGACAGGCGGTAGTCGCGGCTGGCCACGATGCCCAGCAGCTTGCCGTGGGCGGTGCCGTCGTCGGTGATAGCGACGGTGGAGTGACCGGTGCGGGTCTTGAGGTCGAGCACATCGCCCAAGGTAGCCTCCGGGGGCAGGTTGGAGTCGGAGGTGACAAAGCCCTTCTTGTAGGCCTTGACGCGGCGGACCATATCGGCCTCCTGCTCAATGGTCTGGGAGCCGTAGATGAAGGAGACACCGCCCTGCTTGGCCAGGGCAATCGCCAGCTTCTCACCGGAGACGGACTGCATGATGGCGGAGACCATCGGGATGTTCATTTCCAGCGGGCAGGCTTCCTCGCCCTTGCGGTACTTGACCAGCGGGGTCTTCAGGCTGACAGCCGTAGGGACGCACTCCGAGGAGGAGTAGCCGGGGACCAGCAGATATTCGCCAAAGGTACGGGACGGCTCGGAAAAATAATATGCCATAATACACGCTCCTGACTTTCCTGTTTCGATGTTATTTGCTTATTAAAAAGATTGTACCACAACCGCGGACAAAATACAAAGTTTTCTGCGGAAATCTTTCTTGCACTGTCAAAACGAAAGTTGTGGATTTTGAACAATGGATTGGGTGTGTAGTATGACTTTGTGGCGGCCGGGCGGGCCGATGCGAGCATCGGCCCCTATAATACGGGATTACTGCGTCGTCGTCAGCACTACATCGCCCATCGGCGCGGTAAGGGTCACGCTGCGGGGCGCGGCAGCTGTTTGGGTGTAGGTGCTGCTCATCGTCCTGCCGTTGAACATCACATTCCCCATGGACGTTTGCAGGTCAAGCGCGTAATCGTCGGGCCTGCCGTCCACCGTCAGGCCAATATCGCCCATGGCAGCTTCGACTTTAGCGGTTTCAACGCCCGCCAGCAGCCCCAAATCAAAATCGCCCATTGAGATATTCGCCGTAAACTGCTCTGCCTGCACGGTGCTACCGGTAAAGTTGCCCATCGCCAGGTCTAAGTCGATGCTGTCGGCGGCGATGGTATTGCTGTTGTCAAATTCTGCATCGCCCATAGCGACAGTGATGGAGAGCCTTTTAAAATGGAAGGTATTCGCATCCGGCACGGACAGGACAAACTCAGGCTCGGGCCCCAGCTCTTTGCCGAGGTTGTAGTTGGCGGGCACCTTGTAGCTGACACGCACCGGGCTTGTGTTGTCGCCCGTGTTGGTAAAGGTGAACCAGTCCTGACGCAGGTTCGTGCAGAAAAGGGTCGGCTCCGCCGCACCACTGTCCACAACGACTGTGACCGCGCCGTAGTCGATGTCGAAGGTTATATTTTTGGCGTCGGCCAGACCAGTGGTGAAATCCATCTTCTCCAATGGGCTGCCGCTGTCCGCGTCCTCGGTGGCGGCGATCCCGTTGTAAAAGTCCTCGGTGCGGACAAGACCGGATGCAGCGGTTTCTTCCTCCGTCGGCGCAACAACCATCGACGCCGTACCGCCGCTGGGCTTTGCAAAACCCAGCACAAGGACGCCCAGCTGAATGAGCAGCGCCGCAACAATGACAACGGCGAAAATCAGCCACATGGTTTTTGCCCCGGGACCGTGCTTTTGGGGCCGGGCGGGCTGTGGGTCGGCGGCGGGCGGCTCTGGGGCGGCGGGCGGCACAGCACCGCCGCGTGCGCTCTCGGGTGCGTCAGGGTCGGCATCCGGCGTCAGCCCCTCCCCTTCCAGAATCTTGCGGGCGGCCTCGGCAGGGTCGCCCAGCTCGGCGGCGGTGGCGTCCTCGTTATCGGGGCCTGCGGCGTCGAAGTATTCCTCATAATAATTCAGTGCGTCGCGGCGCGCATCAGCAGGCAGGGCAGACAGCCGCTTTTCCAGCTCGGATAAGTACTCGTATTTTTTCATTGCTGTTCCCCCTTAAAGAGCTTGTTGATCTTTGTGGTGTAGGCTTCCCACTCGGCGGTAAACTCTGCCAGCCGTGCGCGGCCTGCGGGCGTGATTTGATAGTAGCGGCGGTTGCGGCCATTGAAGGCTTCGTCATGGACGGTCAAGCAGCCGTCCTTTTGCAGGCGGCGCAGCACCGGGTACAGCGTGGATTCCGACAGGTCCAGTACCGTGCGGACCTCCTGCGTGATCTTATAGCCGTAGGTGCCCGTTTCCTCCCGCCCGACGACAGCCAGCACAATGGCATCCAGCAGCCCCGCCGTGGTGTTGATGGCCATAGGGTGCCCCCTTTCCGGGTGTATGGTGTATAGGGTTATATATTATATAGCATATAATATTATAGATTGCAATAGGCTGCGGCAACAAAATTATGTAGGGGCGGACATGGTTCACCCCCGGTCTCGTGTGGCAGTACATACGCTTCCGCGCCGCCGCATAGTAGGGGCCGGACATGTCCGGCCCTGGCGCTATAAGGTATAGCCGCGTTTACGGGAAGGCCGCGGGCCGGGCATGCCCGGCCCCTACAGGGCTGCACGCCCGGAATCGCGCGGTTACCGCAGAGTCGGCAGACAAACAAGATTTGCCCGTCCGCCTTCACTTCTCTATTTCCTTATATAAATACCCCAGCGCGTCTCTCAGGCCGCCCAGCTCGTCTATGAGTCCCTCCTCCACGGCCTGCCGGCCATCCAGGACCGTGCCCATGTCCATGACCAGTTCCCCCGTATTGTGCATGAGCTGGGTGAACCGCCGGGCCGTTATTTTGGAGTGCTCCGTCACAAAGCTGACAATGCGTTCCTGCATCTGCTCAAAATAGCGCAGCGTCTGCGGCACGCCCAGCACCATGCCGGAGTGGCGCACCGGATGGACCGTCATTGTCGCGGTGGGCACAATAAAGCTGTGCCGCGCCGCGACGGCCAGCGGGATGCCGATGGAGTGCCCGCCGCCCAGCACCAGCGTGGCGCTCGGCTTGCTGACTCCCGCGATCAGCTCTGCCAGCGCCAGCCCGGCCTCCACGTCACCGCCGACAGTGTTCAAGATGACCAGCAGCCCCTCGATCTCGGGGTCCTCCTCAATGTCCACCAGCTGCGGGATGACGTGCTCATATTTTGTCGTCTTTTGCGCATCAGGCGAAAGGGTGTGCCCCTCGATCGTGCCGATGACCGTCAGGCAGTGGATGGCGTGGCGGCCCTTCGTCGCAGGCACAATGCCATCGTCGGTGATCAAATCGTGCTCCAGACGCTTCAGCGCGGCGTTTTCGGTGGGGTTTAGCTTGGGGCGGGCCTTGGCTTTGGGCTTTTTTGCGTTCGCTTCCATTCCTGCTCTCCTTATAACAAAAGTAGCTGCACAGACTAAGTCTGCGCAGCGGCATTGCAAAATATGCGCGGTTTCGGGTGACGGGTCAATGGTGTTTGTCGATGTTGTCAAAAAGTTTCCGGTTATTTTTGTACAACCGTCTAATATTTGGGAAATCAGCCAAAAACTTAGACAAAAAATTGACAATTGGTGCGGCGCATTTTATAATAGTCATAAATGAGTATTGCAGATGTGAGGTAATCGAGCATGGCTGTTCAGAACAAGGTGTCGCTTCCGGTCATTAAGCGGCTGCCGAAATATTATCGTTATCTGACCAATCTTTCTGCCGACGGCAAGGACAAGATTTCGTCCAGCGAGCTGGCCCACATGATGGGCACCACTGCCAGCCAGGTGCGCCAGGACTTCAACTGTTTCGGCGGTTTCGGCCAGCAGGGCATCGGTTATAAGGTGGATGTGCTGCGGGCAGAGATCGGCAAACTGCTGTTTAGCAACGGCGAAAAGCTGCCCACCATCCTGATCGGCGCTGGCCGCCTGGGTTCTGCGGTGTCCAGCTTCATCAGCCGCGACGCCAACGGCTACAAGCTGCTGGGCGTCTTTGACGTCAACCCCGACCTGATCGGGAAAGAAATGTGCGGCGTGCCTATTCTGCCGCTGAGTGACCTGGACAAATTCTGTGCGGAGCATCACCCCGAGGTGGCCGTGCTCTGCGTGCCGCGCCAGAGCGCCATGGATCTGGCCGGGGAACTGGTGAACCAGGGCATCAAGGGCTTCTGGAATTTCAGCCACTACGATCTGTCCGTGGAGTATCCCGACGTCACAGTGGAGAACGTCCACCTTGGCGACAGCTTGATGAGCCTTGGATACCGGCTGAGAAATCAGGAAAAGTAATATCTCTATAAAAAGACCGCCTTGTAGGGGCCGCACATGTGCGGCCCTCAGCCTACTGGTTGACGCGCGATTGCGGGAAGGTTGAGGGCCGGGCATGCCCGGCCCCTACAGTTATCAATAAACCGATAAGGAGTCATCATGGCAAAGCTATATTTCCGATACGGCGCAATGAACAGCGGCAAGACTACCGCACTCATGCAGGTCGCCTACAATTATAAAGAGCGCGGCATGCGCGTGCTGATCCTGAAGCCTGCCATTGACACCAAGGGGCAGGACTCCATCATCTCCCGCCTGGGCATCAGCTGCAAGGTCGATCAACTGGTCACCCCCGAGATGGACGTTGTTGAACTAGTCAGGGCCAACGAGGCCGCCCATGGCAAAATTGCCTGTGTGCTCTGCGACGAGAGCCAGTTCTTCACGCCCGAGCAGGCCGACCAGCTGTTTCTGGTCACGGTGGACCTGGGTATTCCCGTTATCTGCTACGGTCTGCGGGCTGATTTCATGATGCGCGGCTTTCCCGGCTCGACGCGGCTTCTGGAAATTGCGCACACGATCGAGGAACTCAAAACGATTTGTGCCTGCGGACGCAAGGCCATCTGCAACGGGCGCAAGGTCAACGGCGAGTTTGTCTTTGAAGGTGCGCAGGTCGCCATCGACACGGTGGACGATGTGGAATACCAGAGCCTCTGCCCCCAGTGCTGGTACCGCGAGTACCGCGCATTTCTGGCACGGCATCCCAAAAAGTAAATATTTTGCGCTGATTTTCCCGCCGGGTGCTGCCCGGTGGGATTTTTTTGTGTGATTCGCATCATTTTTTTGCAAATAGCGCACTTATCTTGCACCGTACAGATTCAGATGCAATAATAATTGCAAAAACGCATGTTTTTTGCAACGATACTGCATATTTTGCGGTTTCCGGCGTATTCCAGCGTATTTTGCAAGGTAAAGATAGTTGCGTTTGCTGCGGTATCCGCGCGGCGGCGCAGGGGTGCACCAAGCAATATGCACAAACACCATTTACAATATTCGTAAGTTTTGACGGTGATGTCAAATTGGTTACAGCCAACATAGCAAGAATTGTACGTTTCCCTGCCGGAACAAACCAAAAAAGCTGTTTATTTTCTGTGAGCGATTTGTTATCATATAGACAAGCGAACAGCAGATGGTGTGGTACGGTATCCCGCACACAACGGTCTGCAAGAATAAATCGCACAGCAATTTTAGGAGGACAAAAACATGAAAAAGGCAATCTCTCTCGGTGTTGCCGCCGCCATGGCCGCCACTCTGCTGGCCGGCTGCGGCACGGCAGCCAGCAGCGCCGCTGCTTCCAGCGAGGCCGCAAGCACTGCGGACAGCACCACTGCCGAGTCTACTGCTACTTCCGAGGCCGCTCCCAGCGAGGCCCACGAGATCAACACCACTGATCCCATTGAGCTGACCATCAGCTGGTGGGGCGGCGACTCCCGCCATGAGGCTTACCAGAAGGCTCTGGAAGCTTTCCATGAGAAGTACCCCAACATCACCGTTTCCCCCACCTACGGCGCATGGTCCGGCTGGGAGGAGAAGCAGTCCACCGCACTGGCTGCCGATCAGGGTTCTGACGTCATGCAGGTCAACTGGAACTGGCTGTACCAGTACAGCCCCACGGGCGAGAAGTTCGTCGATCTGCGCGAGTACAGCGACGTCATCGACCTGAGCCAGTGGAGCGATACCGCCAAGAACGCCTGCATCGTTGCCGACAGCCTGCAGGCAGTGCCCATCTCGATGACCGGCCGTATCTTCTACTGGAACATGAACACCTTCAAGCAGGCCGGCATCGAGGCGGTTCCCACCTCTTATGATGATCTGATCGCCGCCGGCAAGGCCTTCCAGGAGAAGCTGGGCGATGATTACTATCCTCTGGCCATCGGTCAGTATGACCGCATGATCCTGATGACCTTCTACCTTGAGTCCAAGTACGGCAAGGCCTGGGTCGAGAACAACGAGTGCCAGTACAGCGAGGAAGAGATCGTTGACGGCCTGAACTTCATCGACTCCCTCGAGGACAACCACGTTATCCCCACCCGTCCGACCATGATTGCTGCAGGCTTCGACTCCATCGATAAGTCTCAGGAATGGATCGACGGCAAGTACGCCGGCATCTTCGAGTGGGATTCTGCCCCCTCCAAGTACCAGTCTGCTCTGGCTGACAACTCCGGCTTCACCGTCGGCGAGGAGATCAAGTTCGGCGACAAGGCCAACGGCGGCTTCTCCAAGGTCTCCATGGGCATGGCCATCACCAAGTCCTGCCAGCATCCCGTTGAGGCTGCTGCCCTGATCGACTTCCTGTGGAACGGCGAGGGCGCTGCCATCATGGGCTCCGAGTGCGGCATCCCCGCCTCCACCGCCGGTCTGGCTGCCGCTCAGGCTGCTGACGCTGTGAAGCCTCTGGTCCTCGAGGCCAACACCAAGGTTCTGGCCTTCGTTGATATGCCGCTCGATCCTTACTTCGAGTCCAGCAAGCTGAAGGACACCACCGATGGCGTTTACACCGATGTGTTCGACGGCTTCAGCTACGGCGACTACGACGCTGAGGAGGCTGCCGAGATCCTGCTGGACGGCGTCACCTCCGTTCTGAGCGCTAACGCCTGATTGCAATCGTCCTTATAAAATGTAAGATTTAGCCGGCTCCTGCCCCGTTATCACGCATGGCGGGGCCGGCTATTTATGTTAAAACGCAATACAGCAATTTGTCGATAGGAGGTTTTTGGATGAGCTCTGCAGCCCCCAAAACGGTTCAGCGCACCCCGTTCAAGCGCTGGTGCGACGAAAACACCGGTCTTTTCTTCCTGATTCCCTGGATCCTTGGTTTCCTGATTTTCAAGGCTTATCCGTTCGCCAGCTCTCTGGTGTACAGCTTTACTGACCTGAACTTCTTCAAGGGCATCAGCCAGTACGGCCTCATGAACTACGTCGAGATCTTTACCAGCCGCAAGACGGTCTCCGTCCTGCTGACCACCGTAAAGTATGCTTTCATCACGGTGCCCCTCAAGCTGGTCTTTGCGTTGTTCATCGCCTACATTCTGAACTTCAAGATCAAGTTCGTCAACCTGTTCCGTACCGTCTACTACATCCCGTCCATCCTGGGCGGCTCTGTGGCCATTGCCGTTCTGTGGCGTGCCCTGTTCAAGGATACCGGCGTCGTCAACACGATCCTCGGCTTCTTCGGCATTGCCGGTCCCGACTGGCTGGCTGACAAGACCTGGGCGCTGTTCGTCATCTGCCTGCTGCGTGTGTGGCAGTTCGGTTCTGCCATGGTTCTGTTCCTGGCTGCCCTGAAGGGTGTGCCTGCCGACCTGTACGAGGCCGCCACCATTGACGGTGCTACCAAGACCCGCCAGTTCTTCTCGATCACCGTTCCGATGATCACCCCCGTTATCTTCTACAACCTCGTTACCCAGATTGCACAGGCGTTCCAGGAATTCAACGGCCCCTACATCATCACCCAGGGCGGCCCGCGCAATGCTACGACGCTTGTCTCCCTGCTGGTCTACAACTACGCCTTCAAGTCCAACGAGATGGGCATGGCGTGTGCGCTGGCCTGGGTCATGTTCATTGCCGTTGCCCTGCTGACTGTGATTGCCTTCACCAGCCAGAAGCACTGGGTCTACTACGCTGATTAAGGAGGAATGAAAAATGAAACTTTCTACCGCCCATAAAATCGGCCGTTTCTTCCAGTACTTTGTGCTGATCCTTGTCGGCGTCATCATGATCTACCCGCTGGTCTGGATGGTGGGTGCCACCTTCAAGTCCAACGCCGAGATCTTCGCCGGCATCGGCTTCCTGACCGCGAACCCCACGCTGCAGGGCTACATTGATGCCGTCACCCAGAACTACGGCGGCGACATCAGCATCTGGCGCGCCTTCATCAACACCTACAGCTTCGTTATCCCCAAGGTCATCTTCACCGTTATCAGCTCGGTCATTGCCGCTTACGGCTTCAGCCGCTTTAAGTTCAAGGGCCGCGATATGCTGTTCGGCATCATGATCTCCACCCTGTTCCTGCCGCAGGTCGTTCTGAACGTTCCCCAGTACCTGATGTACAACTCCTTCGGCTGGATCAACAGCCCGTTCTACCTGCCCCTGTGGGTGCCCACTCTGTTTGCGACGGAGACCTACTTCGTCTACCAGCTGGTGCAGTTCATGCGCAGCATCCCCCACGATCTGGACGAGGCTGCCGCCATTGAT
>ERZ835541.3712-NODE-3712-length-10183-cov-12.741114_pt1 | contig 10183 bp, 9 predicted proteins | sample MGYA00519945_ERZ835541 | MGnify/ENA primary metagenome ERZ835541 (study PRJEB31850, sample SAMEA3708780) | human gut metagenome | biome: human gut; feature: human-associated habitat; material: faeces | place: China | collected 2014 ...
TCTAATTTGGTGTATGTGGCCGGTCACTTTGTCGAGTGGCCGGCTTTTTTTGTTGCTGTAAGGAGGCAAAACACATGGCTCTGCCCAACGATCCCATCATGCTGCTGAGCGTGGTGAACCTGAAGCTGCGTGATTTTTACAAAAACCTCGATGCTCTGTGCGAAGATCTGGATGCCGACAAGGCCGACCTTTGCGCAAAGCTCCGGGCTGTGGGCTACGAGTACGATGCCCAGCGCAACCAATTCGTGTGATATTTCCAGAGAAAGCTTTCTTTTGATCGCCAACGACCGGCACCAACGTGCAGCGACTGCGCCCGGGCCGGTGAATATAGAAACAAGGAGTGCTTGATTTATGATCCAGGGTACCTATTACAAAGAGTGGAGCAGCGTGCTGAACCGCGAGATGGAGTTCAAGGTATACGGCAGCGCCGGTGTGCCGGTGCTGGCCCTGCCTGCCCGCGGCGGCCGCTTTTATGATTGGGAGAACAACGGTATGCCCGATGCCATTGCCCCGCTGCTGAACGAGGGCAAGGTGCAGCTGTTCTGCGCCGACAGCATTGACGGCGAGGCCGTACTGAACGGCGACATCCCGGTGCGCCGCCGCGCCGAGATGGAGGAAAAGTACTTCGTCTACCTTACCGCCGAGCTGGCTCCCCGGGTGCTGGCCCTGAACGGTGCCGCAAAGGATGCCAAGCTGTGGTGTGTGGGCATCGACCTTGGCGCTGTGCACGCCGTCAACTGCCGCCTGCGCCGTCCCAAGCTCTTTGCCGGTGCCATCGGCCTTTCCGGCATCTACGATCTGGCCCGCTTCTGGGGCAGTGAAGCCGACGATCTGGTGCTGCGCTGCTCTCCCCTGCAGTATCTGGCCGAGAACGGCATCGCCGACAAGCTGGCTCTGGCCAAGGCCGAGGAGAACAGCCTGATGCTCTGCGCCGGTCAGGGTGCCTACGAGGACGATGCCAAAGCCGACACGCAGGCGCTGGCCGATGTGCTGGCCGCACAGGGCCTGCCTGCCCACCTCGAGATCTGGGGCGGCGATGTCTCCCACGAGTGGTACTGGTGGGGCAAGATGCTGGGCCTGTTTGTGCCGCGGATTCTGGAGAAGTAAAAGATATTTGATAGAGGGAAGGCATTTGCAGTGCCTTCCCTCTTTTTGTTTGTATTTTTCAATTCCCTACTTGATTTATCGGGTTTGCTGTGCTATACTCATGCTGTAAGATGTATACCCCCTATGGGTAAAGGAGATATTTTATGGACAACGAGAAAAAGCCCTGCTGCTGTTGCGGCACGCCCGCCCAGCCCGAAGCTGCCACGGCTCCGGCCGTTGACGCATCCGCTGTGCCCACCGAAAGCGTCACCCCCTCCTGCTGCCGCCACAAGGACCGCACCCCTGAGGAGCACAAGGCCCTGCTGAACCGGCTCAGCCGCATCGAGGGGCAGGTGCGCGGCATCCGCGGCATGCTGGAAAAGGATGCCTACTGCGTGGACATCCTTGTGCAGGTGGCGGCGGCGAACTCGGCGCTGAACAGCTTTTCCAAGGAGCTGCTGGCCCAGCACATCTCCACCTGCGTGGCGGACGACCTGCGTGCGGGCAGCGAGGCAAAGCTGGACGAGCTGGTGAATCTGCTGCCCAAGCTCATGAAATAAGAAGCCCTTTCCTGTGCATACTCAACGTAGGAGTGATATTTTATGGAACAATACAACGTTACCGGCATGAGCTGCGCAGCCTGCTCCGCCCGGGTGGAGAAGGCCGTGAGCAAGGTGCCCGGCGTTGCCAGCTGTTCGGTGAGCCTGCTGACCAACTCCATGGGCGTGGAGGGCACCGCCAGCTCTGCCGAGATCATCAAGGCCGTGCAGGATGCCGGTTACGGTGCCAGCCCCAAGCGTGCGGGCGCGGCGGCTGCCAGCTCCACCAGCGCCGACCTTGACGCGCTGGCCGACCACGAGACCCCCAAGCTCAAGCGGCGGCTCATTGCGTCGCTGGGCTTTCTGCTGGTGCTGATGTACTTCTCCATGGGCCACATGATGTGGGGCTGGCCCCTGCCCCGCTGGTTCGACGGCAACCACATCGCCATGGGCCTTGTGCAGCTGCTGCTGGCGGGCATCGTCATGGTCATCAACCAGAAGTTCTTCATCAACGGCTTCAAGGGGCTCCTCCACGGCTCGCCCAACATGGACACGCTGGTGGCCATGGGTTCCATGGCAAGCTTTGTGTGGAGCACCTACGCCCTGTTCGCCATGACCCGCGCGCAGGTGGACGGCAACAGCGAGCTGGTCATGCACTATATGATGGAGTTCTACTTTGAGTCCGCCGCCATGATCTTGACCCTCATCACGGTGGGCAAGATGCTGGAGGCCCGCTCCAAGGGCAAGACCACCGACGCGCTCAAGAGCCTGATGAAGCTTGCCCCCAAGACCGCCACCCTGCTGCGGGACGGTGCCGAAGTGACCGTGCCCATCGAGCAGGTGCAGAAGGGGGACATCTTTGTGGTGCGCCCGGGCGAGAACATCCCCGTGGACGGCATCGTGCTGGAAGGCACCAGCGCCGTGAACGAGAGCGCCCTGACCGGCGAGAGCATCCCCGTGGACAAGGCTGCGGGCGACAAGGTGAGCGCTGCCACCACCAACCAGTCCGGCTTCCTGCAGTGCCGGGCCACCCGCGTGGGCGAGGACACCACCCTTGCCCAGATCATCCGGATGGTCAGCGATGCCGCCGCCACCAAGGCTCCCATTGCAAAAATCGCCGATACGGTGTCCGGTTTCTTCGTGCCTGCGGTCATTACCATTGCGGTGGTCACCACCATCGTGTGGCTGCTGCTGGGCCGGGAGCTGGGCTATGCGCTGGCCCGCGGCATCTCCGTGCTGGTCATCAGCTGCCCCTGTGCGCTGGGTCTGGCAACGCCGGTGGCCATCATGGTGGGCAACGGTCTGGGTGCAAAGAACGGCATCCTATTCAAGACCGCCGCTTCGCTGGAAGCTGCAGGCCGCACCCAGATCGTGGCGCTGGATAAGACCGGCACCATTACCAGCGGTGAACCAAAAGTGACCGACATTCTGCCCGCCGAGGGCGTTTCCGAGGCGGAGCTGCTCACCCTTGCCGCCGCACTGGAGCGCAAGAGCGAGCACCCGCTGGCAAAGGCCGTGCTGGCCTGCACCGACGCGCAGAAGCTCACCGCCCCCGAGGTATCCGGCTTTGCCGCCCTGCCGGGCAACGGTCTGGCCGCAAAGCTGGACGGCGTGGAGATCTTTGGCGGCAATGCGTCCTTTATCGGCACCAAAGTCACCGTGCCCGCACAGCTGCAGGAGAAGGCCGCAGCCCTCTCCGCACAGGGCAAAACGCCCCTGTTCTTCGGCGGAGCAGGCCGTCTGCTGGGCATCATTGCAGTGGCCGACACCCTCAAGGAGGACAGTCCCCGCGCCATCCGGGAGCTGCAGGCCATGGGCATCCGCGTGGTGATGCTCACCGGCGACAACCAGCGCACTGCCGACGCCATCGGCAGGCAGGCAGGTGTGGACGAGGTCATTGCAGGCGTGCTGCCTGACGGCAAGGAAGCGGTCATCCGCCAGCTGCAGGCATCCGGCAAGGTGGCCATGGTGGGCGACGGCATCAACGATGCCCCGGCCCTGACCCGTGCCGACACCGGCATCGCCATCGGCGCAGGCACCGATGTTGCCATCGACGCGGCGGACGTGGTGCTGATGAACTCCAAGCTGTCGGACGTGCCCGCTGCCATCCGCCTGAGCCGCGCTGCCCTGCGCAACATCCACGAAAACCTGTTCTGGGCGTTCATCTACAACATCATCGGCATCCCGCTGGCGGCCGGCGTGTTCATCCCCTTCGGCCTGACGCTGAACCCCATGTTCGGTGCTGCTGCCATGAGCCTTTCCAGCTTCTGCGTGGTAAGCAACGCCCTGCGCCTGAACCTGTTCGACGTGCACAGCACAAAGCACGATCGTGCGGCAAAAAATGCTGCTTCCCTGCCCGCTGTCTCCGCACAGCCCGCAGCGGTTGCAAATAAAGAGAGTACCAAGGAGGACACTGCTATGAAAAAGACCCTGAAGGTGGAAGGCATGATGTGCGGCCACTGCGAAGCCCGCGTGAAGAAGGCTCTGGAAGCCCTGCCCGAGGTGGACGAGGCCGTGGTGAGCCACGAGGCCGGCACCGCCATCGTCACCCTGAACGCCGAGGTCGCCGACGACGTGCTGAAGAAGGCCGTTGAGGATCAGGACTATCCTGTGACCGGCATCCAGTAAACCGCCGCTGAATACTCCCCATCAAATGGAAAGGCCGCTGCATGTGAACGCAGCGGCCTTTTTATCGTGTTTACAGGCTTTTAAAATTGATTCAGAATATCATGGTGTCCAATGTCCAACAGCAGAATGATCGTATCACCGTCGTACTGCCAGATGACCCGCACGTCCATGTTTACGCTGAACTCGAACAAGTCTACCGTGCCTTGAATACGCTTTGTGCGCAGCGACGGATACAGCGGGTCGATTTCCAGAATTTCCAGCTTCTTTTTCAGCTGCGCCCGCTCCGCTGCGTTCAAACGCTTCAGGTTCTTTATGAATCGTTTGGTGTAGGTGATCTTGTAATTCATTCGTCCGCACCGTCCAGCGCTTCAAACAGTGCGTCCACAGTGTCGAACACCGGCTGCTCCCCTGCCGCAATTTTGGCCTTTGCTTCGTTGATCTCGCTGCGCAGCTCGTCCAGATACTTTTTGGGGTAAACGGCTACCGGCATCAGCTCGATCACGCCATCCTTCTCCACGATCTCCAGCTTGTCGCCCTCACGCAGGCCCATCTTCATTACAATATCCTTTGGAATGGTGATCTGGGATTTTGTCCTCAATTCCGTCAGCATCCTTCATCCTCCTTTGTGCGATTTTCTTACTTTCTCACTTTTATTATACTCTGCTTTTTTCAAAAAGCAACCATGCACCATAAAATTTTACAAAGCGTCGTTTCTGTGGGTTCTGATTGTATTTCGTCAGAAAGTATGTTAAACTAAAAATGCCGCCCCAAAGGGTGGCGTTAAGGTGCTATCTGCAAGCGCAGGTGGTCATGCTTCCCTCCGGCAAGCGTCCGGGGGACGTAAAAGCTTATTGTTTGTTCCCCCGTTCGCAAACGCGGAAGGGGGGATGCATCATGGTGTTGAACGATGTTCTGCAGCTGTTCGTCATTGTTGGCGGCACAGTTGGGATTACATTTCAGATCGCATGGGCAATCTTCAAAGAGATCCATAACAATAAGAAATGACCGCCCCTGTCTCCAAACGGTAAGCGGTCATTCTTATTGATCCAACCGGAAGGAGCTGACCATTGCGGACAGCACCTTTTCTATTTGTAGTATAGTTATTTTTTGCCGTTTTGTCAAGAGAAGGTGCCCGCCTTCTCTTTTTCTTTCCCCATTTTCCTGTGCACTTTCACCCCGGAAGCTGTGGCTTTTTGCGCAAAAACTATTTGTTGACACGTTGTTTTTTCAGAGTTATACTTATAGCAACAACATTTGGTTTTGCTTCCAGTTATAAACCACAGCGAAAGGAGAAATGTATTTTGGGAGTATCCATTCAGGACCGCACAGACTTTCTGAACATGCTGGATGCCTGCAGGACCGAGCAGCAGCTGTTCAGCCGCCTGACCTTTGCGGTAATGTTCCACCAGACCGACCCGGCTGCACGGGAAGACCTGCTGGACGACGTGCGCGGCGCAGCCTGCAACATGCAGCTGCCCGCCGTCAATTACAAGATCGATCAATGGCTCAACACCTGCAAGCAGGCGTGGCAGGCCGACCCCGCAGCCTTTATGGCAGCCGTGAACGCGGACGCAAAGCAGCGCAAGCTTGCGCTGGAGGGCAGCGCGGTGCAGCCCGGACTGCTGGCCGATGTGCCCATGCAGAGCGTGGCGTGGCTGGTGCCGCAGCTGCTGCCGCTGGGCGAAGTGTCGCTGCTGGGTGCCGACGGCGGCACCGGCAAGGGCATCTGGCAGGCACAGCTCATTGCCTATGTGACGGCGGGCAAGACCTCCGGCTTTTTTCCGCTGCCGCCGCAGCAGACCGGCAAGGTGCTGCTGCTTGCGGGCGAGGACGACCCCGGCAAGGTGCTCAAGGCCCGTCTGCTGGCGGCCGGGGCCGACATGAACCGGGTGCTGGTGCTGACCGCCGACGACTACTTTGGCAAGACCGGCCAGCCCCTTACCCTCAAGGACCAGGCACTGGCGGATTTTGCCGCCAAGGCCGGGCCGCTGCTGCTCATCGTGGACCCGCTGCAGAGCTTTCTGCCCGCCGATGTGGAGATGGCAAGCCGCAACCAGATGCGCAGTGCCCTGCTGCCGCTGCGCGCCATTGCCGCAAAGCAGGGCTGCGCGGTGCTCATCGTGATGCACTCCAACAAAAAGCAGGGCGTTTCCGGCCGCGCACGTCTGGCCGACAGCTCGGATATCTGGGACATGGCCCGCAGCGTGCTGATGATGGGCCGCGCCAAGAACGACGGCAAAATTTATCTCAGCCACGAGAAAAACAGCTACGCCCGCCCCCAGCAGACGGTACTGCTGCACATCGACGATGTGGAGGTGGAGGGCGTAAAGACCGCGCGGGCCGTGTTTGACGGCTACACCGACAAGAAGGATGCCGACTTCATTGAGGAGCGGCGGGTGCGCACGGCGGAGACCCGGCAGGACACCCGCAGCGCCATCCTGAACGTTCTGTCCGAGAGCCGCCTTGGGTCGATGCCCAGCAACGAGCTGCGCGTCGCCGTCCTGCGGGAGATTGGGTGCAGCGACAGTACATACAACCGTGTGTACAGTGACCTCACGAAGTCCAGCCAAATCGCAAAGCAAGCGATCCGCGGAAAAGATGGCAGGAATCGCTGGTATACCTGCTACTGTGGAGAAACATCTGACAAAGTTCCATTTTAAATACTTATCTACGTTATAAATTTGATGTTTGTCAGCTTGACAAAGTTCGGATATTTGACAAAGTTGGAACTTTCTCAGAACAATGGAACTTTCTCACCTTGACAAAGTTACTTTTTAATCGTTGTATCGTTTAAAAGTTCAAACTTGCTCAGATAACGCTCCTACAGTAGCACCTGATAAAGTTCCCTGAAACCAAGGGCTGTGGGCTGGGAGTTTCTCCAGCGAATGTCCGGGAAGTGGGGCCCCGTGCGTAAGCACAGGGGCGGAACCGTGGGTTCCGGGCTGTTCGCGGAGAAAGCTCCCAGCACGCGGCCTACTCTACAGCCCGAACAGCAAAAAAGCTCCCCTTTGCAGGAGAGCTTGCGAACATTCTTTAAGCGTTTGCGGTGCGGGCATCGTGTTCCTTCTCGACGTCCTTTTCCTTCTGCAGGCGTTTGCGCACCACAAAGTAGGCCGGAATGAGGAAGAAGCAGGCAAAGAACCATGCCACCGGGCTTGCGATGCAGGCCGCAAAGTAGCCCCACAGCGGCACGAACCAGAAGCCCACCATGGCGCGGGCCACCATCTCGGCCACACCGGCAAACATGGCAAGGCCGGAGAAGCCCAGACCCTGAATGGTGTAGCGGTAGATAATGAGCACCGCCAGCGGGATGTAGAATACGCTGTTCCAGAAGATAAAGCTCTGGGCATTGGCCATGATGGCGGTCTCGCTGGCATCCAGGAACAGGCCGATGAGCAGCTTATCCGTCACGCGCAGGATGAGGAAGGACGCAATGCTGTATACGCAGCCGATGCCGAGGGCGGTGTACACACCCCGGTCCACACGGTCCAGGTCCTTTGCGCCCATATTCTGGCTGGCATAGGTGGTCATCGCTGTGCCGATACTCTCCAGCGGCACGCAGAGGAACTGCGCAGCCTTGCCGCCGGCGGTCTGCGCGGCCACGATGTCGCTGCCCAGACCGTTCACCGCACCCTGCAGCACCACGCTGCCAATGGCCGTAATGCTGCACTGCAGGCCCATGGGAATGCCCATGCTGCACAGCTTTGCGCAGTGGGTCAGGCTGAAACAGCCCTCTTCCCTGCTCCAGCGCAGCTCCGGGTAGTGGCGCATGATGTAAATAAGGCTGCCGATGCCCGCCACAGCCTGACTGACCACAGTGGCAAATGCCGCACCGAATGCCCCCATATGGAACATGATGATGCACACCAGATCCAGCCCGATGTTCAAAAAGCTTGCCACCAGCAGGAAATACAGCGGGCGCTTGCTGTCGCCCAGTGCACGCATCAGGGCGCTGGTCACATTATAAAGCAGAGTGAAGGGGATGCCTGCAAAAATGGTGCGGATATAGATATCCGCAAGGTCGATGATATCGGCCGGGGTGTTCGTCCACACCAGCACCGAGCGGGTCAGCGCCACAGTGACAATGGTCAGCACCACCGCAAAGAAGATGGAAAGCCACACGGTGTTGGCAGTGTAGCGGCGCATCTCTTTGTAGTCCTTTGCGCCGAAAGTCCACGAGATGGGGATGGAAAAACCGCAGGCGATGCCGTTCACAAAGCCCAGCACCAGATAGTTCAAACCGCCCACGCTGCCCACAGCGGCCAGCGCTTCCACGCCCACAAAGCGGCCCACGATGATGGTATCGGCCAGATTGTAGAACTGCTGGAACAGGCTGCCCAGCATCAGCGGCACCGCAAATGCAAGGATCAGCTTGAGCGGACTGCCTTGGGTCATATCCTTTGTCATAGTATAAAATCCTCCTGCCACACTGGGAACCGGCTTGATGTCGTGATTTTTGCCGTGAAAAACGCCCTGCCGGAAAGGGGCAGGACGTCGTGTACATTCATGAATGATATTATAGTGGAGTGACGCAGGATTTACAAGATTTGCATTGCATCAACATTTACGAATTTTTGCCGCAAGAATTGGTGATTTTGCTTATTCTCCGTAATGCGAAAGGAACTGTTTGGTGCGCTCCTCCTGTGGGTGCTCAATGAGTTGCTTGGCAGGGCCTTCCTCCACCACCACGCCGCCATCCATGAACATGATGCGGTCGGCCACGTCACGGGCAAAGTGCATCTCGTGGGTGACGATGATCATGGTGGTCTTGCGGTCGGCAAGGTCGCGCAGGACGCGCAGCACCTCGCCGGTCAGCTCCGGGTCGAGGGCCGAGGTCGGCTCGTCGAAGCAGAGAATGTCCGGGTGCAGAGCCAGTGCGCGGGCAATGGCCACGCGCTGCTGCTGACCGCCGGAAAGCTGGTGCGGGTAGTGGCCTGCCCGGGCAGAAAGGCCCATCTGGGCCAGAAGTTCCTGTGCCTGCTGTTCCAGCTCGGCATGGATGGCCTTTTTGTTGGCCTTGTAGTCCGGGCGCTCCTTCGCCAGCAGTTCACCCGCCAGCATTACGTTCTGCAGGGCGGTGTACTGCGGGAAAAGGTTGAAGTTCTGGAATACCAGACCAAAGTGCAGCCGCTTTTTGCGGATCTCGCTCTCGCGCTGGGTGGCGGGGTCGGCAGCGTCCCACATGGTCTCGCCGTTCACCTTGATGATGCCGGTGTCCGGCCGTTCCAGAAAGTTCAGGCAGCGCAGCAGGGTGGTCTTACCGGAGCCGGACGAGCCGATGATCGCCAGCGCTTCGCCCTGTTCCAGCGTGAGTGAGATATCCTTGAGTACTTTGGTATCGCCAAAGTTTTTGCCGATGCCGGAGGCTTCAAGCAGTGCCATGATCTAATTTCCTCCCTTTCATCAGCGGAAATAATCCAGTTTCTTTTCGGCCCAGCCAAACAGCAGGGTGAGTGCACCCACGAACACCAGGAAGAAGATGGCAGTGGAGAACAGCGGCCAGATCAAGCCCTTTGCACTGTACTCCTTGGCCATCATGATGATCTCCTTGTTGGCAATGGTGTTTGCCAGTGAGGTATCCTTGACGAGGGTGATCACCTCATTGCCCATGGGGGCCAGAATGCGCTTGACCACCTGCAGCAGCGTCACCTTGAAAAAGATCTGGGTCTTGGTCATGCCCAGCACCTGACCGGCCTCGGTCTGGCCCTTGGGAACGGCTTCGATGCCGCCGCGGTAGATCTCGGAGAAGTAGCAGGCGTAATTGATGGCAAAAGCCACCACCGCCGCCACCATGCGTCCGCCGGAGCCGGAGGGCCAAGGGTTATTCATGCCCAGCAGGCCGGGGCCAAGGTAGATCACGATGATCTGCAGCATCAGCGGCGTGCCGCGGATGACCCACACAAAGGTCTTTACCGCGCCGGAAAGCGGCT
>ERZ835541.3719-NODE-3719-length-10167-cov-8.128362_pt1 | contig 10167 bp, 6 predicted proteins | sample MGYA00519945_ERZ835541 | MGnify/ENA primary metagenome ERZ835541 (study PRJEB31850, sample SAMEA3708780) | human gut metagenome | biome: human gut; feature: human-associated habitat; material: faeces | place: China | collected 2014 ...
TCGTGGTGAATTCGGTGAAGCTGAGATAGATACCCATCACCAGCGGCACTACGAAGCCGAGGGCGAAAGCAAAGCATGTCGGTAGTACAAACAGGGGCCACCAGCGCCTGATGGCCCGACCGGTCATAGTGATCATGACAGGGTTTCCTCACTCGCCGTAAGCAAGCTTGTATTCGCTGGCCCAGTCATTGGTGAATACCTTGACAACATCATCCCAGCTGCCGGTACCGGCGGCGTAAGCGGTCAGAGCAGAACCAACGCCGTTCTTCCAGTTCTCGGAAGGCATGGTGGAGAAGTTCCAGGCCACGGGGGTCTTGCCCTCAGCGGTCATTTCATTGTCGACCTTGACGAAGAGGTTCGGGGACTCAGCAGCATTCTTGAAGGGGATAACGAAGCCCATGTCATCCGCCATGGCCTTGGTGCCCTCGTCAGAGGAAACGCACCAGTAGATGAAGTCGAGCGTTGCGTTGATGTCGTCCTCGCTGGCTTCCTTGTTGACGCACCAGTAGTTCTCAGTGCCGGTGCACAGACCCTGATTGGCCTCGTCGCCAGCGCCAACGTAGATGGGAATCATGGTCAGATCATCATCGGTGAAGGGCTTGCCATCGCCGACGAGGTTGTTGTACTCCCAAGAACCATTCTGGAAGAAGACAGCCTCTTCGTTCAGGAACTCGTTGCGGCTGTCGTCGCCGGTCTTGCCAGCCAGTTCGGCAGGGTCGCAGGTGGAGTTGTTGATGTACAGGTCAAAAATATCCTTGTAGTTGTCGAGATAGGTGCCCTTGATGGCGTCGGTGTTGTCGATGCCGTCCTCCTGATACTCGAAGTAGATGGGCAGGTTGGCCAGATGGGTCTTGTAGCGCCAGTCAGAGGAGCCGTCCATACCGGCGGAGCTGAAGGCAGAGAAGCCCAGCTCGTCCTTGCGGGCGGTGATGTCCTCGGCAACCTTCTTCAGGTCGGCAAAGCTCTTGATGTCGTCAACGGTGTAGCCGGCCTTCTCCAGCAGGGTCTTGTTGGTGATCAGGCCGTAGCTCTCGATAACGTAGCCAACACCCAGCGTGGCGTCGCCGTCCTTCAGGGCGTAGGAATCGCTCGTCAGATCGCCGAGGATCTTGGTACCGGTCAGATCATAGCAGTAATCCTTCCAGTTTGCCAGACCGACAGGGCCATTGACCTGGAACAGGGTGGGCGCATCGCTCTTGGCCATCTCGCTCATCAGGGTGGTCTCATACTGGCCGGAAGCGGCGGTCACGACGGTGACAGGCACGCCGGTCTGCTTGGTGTAGGAAGCAGCCAGATCCTGCCAGGCCTGATCCTGCTCGGGCTTGAAGTTCAGGTAGTAGACCTTGCCGGCAGCTGCGGGAGCGGCAGAAGCTGCGGTAGAACTGGCGGTGGAAGCAGCGGTGCTGCTGGAGGAACCGCCGCAGGCAGCCAGACCGAGGGCGGCAGCAGAAGCGCCGGCGACCTTCAGGAAATTACGACGAGAAATCATTTTTTTCATAATTGTTCTCCTTCTTCATCATGTGATATACACATTCCGCCTGGCAGCGGAAATGAGACGAAATAAATCAGACAGCCCTTACGCTCTCACCGACCTGCAGCTCAGGCTGGAGGGTGATCTTCTGGGCCGGGGCGCCATGCTCGATCTGCCGCACCAGCAGCTCGATGCTCTGGAGCGCGATCTGCTCGCCGGGCTGGACGATGGTGGTCATCACCGGCACACAGTAGCGGGACATCGAGATGCCGTCGAAGCCGATGACCGATACATCTTCCGGCACCCGGAACCCGGCGCTCACCAGCGCCCGGATGGCACCGAAAGCGATGACATCGCTCATGGCGAACAGGGCGGTGAACTCGGCCCGACGGGCCAGCAGGCTGTTCATGGCGTGGTAGGCAGACTCGAAATCGTAGTTGGACAGGCCGTAGAGCCGGTCGTCAAAGGTGAGCCCGGCATCCTCCATGGCATCCTGTGCGCCAAGGCGGCGCATCCGACTGGGGTAGCTGGTGGTCGGACCGCCGAGAACGGCGATCTTCCGGTGGCCCTGCGCGATGAGGTGGGAGACGGCGGTGCGGGCCGCAGCCCGGTCATCCACGCCCACCATCGAGAGGTTCGGGAAATCCAGTTCGTCGGAGACCAGCGTCGTCAGCACCGAGGGGACGGTGATGTTCGCAAAGCCCTGCTGGAAGTTCGCCACGCTGCCGCCGAGGAATATCATGCCTTTGGGCTTTATCTCCCGCAGGATCTTTTGGGCGGCGTCTATCTCGTTGGCATTCTCGTCCAGGTAGGAGACGATGCCGCTGTACCCGTAAAGGGTCGCGGCCCGCTGCAGCTGAACGAGGAAGTCCGAGAAGAAGAGGTTCCGGGTACCCTTGACCACAAAGACGAGGCTGCGGGACTGCTGGATCTTCAGCTGCCGGGCGTTGGTGTTTGGCACGAAGCCCGACTCCCGCATCATCTGAAGCACCTTTTCTTTCGTTTCGGGACGCACATCCGGCCGGTCATTGATGACGCGGGAGATGGTGCTGACGGAACAGCCGCTCAGACGGGCAATGTCTTTGATGGTCATGTTCGGCATTCCGGGAAGCACCTCTCTTTCGGTCGAAGTTCTGGTTTTTACTGAAATCGTGCGGGAACGATGTCGGGAACGGTTTCAGTGACTATAGTATGGCATAATTTGTGGAATAAATCAATAACCTCAAAACACTTTTGGCAGAATTGCATAACAAATCGACCCTCCTTTGTGCAGGTTGATTTGCCCACAGAGCGAAAAGCAAATTGATTTCCGGTAATTCCCGGTACACGTCAGAACCTCCCGGGACGACCGTACTCTTTTGTAACTTTTATAGCAAAAAAGCGCGTTCTCATGCAGGATGGATACAAGCTGAACCGCCGGGCCGGAGCAAAAATAAGCCGAAAAAATCCCGGTATCCCTGCCGCCGGAGCGGAAAGGATACCGGGAATGAGATCTCTGGGGTTTACTCGGCGCGCAGGGCTTTGACGGGGTTGCACTTGGCTGCGCCGCGGGCCGGGATGATGCCGGCCAGAATGGTGAGCAGGGTAGCCAGTGCCACGAGGAAGAGGGCTGCATCCACAGGCAGGGAGGCAACGAGGGTCGAAGTGCCGGAGACTTTCTGGATGATGATGTTTCCGGGGATGAGCAGGATCTCGCTGAGGACGATGCCCATGACGCCCGAGCAGAGGCCGATGATGAAGGTCTCTGCGTTGAACACCTCGGAGACGTTCCGCTTGGAAGCGCCGATGGCGCGCAGGATGCCGATCTCCTTCCGGCGCTCGAGGACGCTGATATAGGTGATGACGCCGATCATGATGGAGGAGACGACCAGCGAGATGGAGACGAAGGCCACCATCATGCTGCTGATCATGTCCACGATCTCGGTCACGCTGGTCATCAGGGTACCCACGAGGTCGGTGTACTGCACCATCTTTTCGTCTTCACCCTTTGCAGACATCCCGGCGTTGTAGGCATCCAGCTTTTCCAGGATGGTGGCCTTGCTGGCGAAGTCCTTCGGATAGATCTTGATCTGGCTGGGGGCGGCCTCGTCCGCGTAGCCGAAGGCCGTCAGGTTGGCCTCATAGGTGGCGGAAGAGGAGCGGAGGGTGGAGCGCATCAGCTCGGTCAGCTCGGAGGCGGTCATGTTGAGCTGGATGGCCTTCTGGAAAGCCGACGCGTCGATCTTGATAGCGCTCTCCATCTGGCTGCTCAGCTTGCCGATGTTCTGCTGGATGGCCGTCTTGAGCTGGGACTGTATCTGGTCCTGGAAGGTGACGATGCCCTTCTGGATGGCAGCGTCCAGCTGACTTTTCAGCACCTCTGTGATCTGGTCGGAGTAGGTCTCCATCACGGTCCGGATGGTAGTCTGCAGAGCGCTCGAGAGCTGGCCCTGCAGCTTGTCCGGGTCAACGAGGTCTTTCATGGACTCGGCCATCAGCTTCTGGAACCGCTCGGTCTTGAGGTAGGCAGAGAAGCTCCACTTCTTGAAGTTGAGGATGCCGTTGCCGATGATATACTTTTTATAGTCCTTGAAGATCTTCTGCACGAGCTCCTGCAGCGCCTCCGGCGAGACGGAGAGGTCCAGCTCTGCAAAGGCATCGCTGAGGTCGATGTCGGGCAGCTCGTCGATGTTGAGGGAGAAGTCGGAGAAGTCCAGCAGGCTGCTCAGGTCGAAGCTGCCGCTGCTGAGGTCGAAGGCACCGTTCAAATCGAAGTCGAGGGCACCGGCATCAAAAGAGAAGGCATTCTTGAGGGCGTTGGTGTCGATGGAGAAGAGGCTGGTCAAATCGAAGTCGCGGAGGCTCTCGGCCTTGCCGAAGCTCTCGCCGGTGAGGACGTTGGTGGCGGGGTCGGCCATCTGCTGTTTCACGATGTCGCTGTCGGCAGCGTCCTTCATGACCTTCTCGGTCAGGGAGGCGGGGTAGGCGATGCCGGAGGTGAGCATGGAAGCGGAGGCGGTGTAGTCCGGCTGGACGATGCCCACGATGGTGATGTCCTCGCCGTTCTCCACCAGCTGCTGCATATAGTCCTTGTCGTCGGCCTTGCTCTTCCAGATGCCGTAGGTGTCGTCGTAGACGTAGGTGTCGGCGCTGTTCACCAGCTTGAACTTCAGGCCCATCAGCTCGTCGTAGCTGTAGGTGCGGAAGTCGCTGGGGACATCGACGTTCTGGTTCTGGGCAAACTGCTGTATCATCTTGTCCAGCTCGGCGGAGTCCCGCAGACCCATGGAGTAGAGGGCGTAGTCGGTCACAGTGCCGTATTTGCTCAGCACGGCGACACATTCGGTGGGCTTTTCGGGCCAGCGGCCGGCCTTGACTTCGTACTGGGACTTATAAAGGTCGCTGTTGGCGGGCAGCTGATAGAAAACGCTGGTGTTGCTGCCCATGCTGTTCATCAGGCTGCTGGTGACGGAGGTGGAGCCGGAACCCGAGCTTCCCAGACCCAGCATCGAGAGGGTGGAGTCCGGGTTGACCTGATGCACACTGCCGTCGGCGTCCTGCCGGTAGATCTGGGGCGAGACGCTGTAGGAATACTCGATGGAGGTGGCGTCATCCGCAATGGTGGACTCGTCGCTGTCGAGATATTTCTTTAAGGAAGTGAGGTCGTTGGACGTCAGGCCCGACACCATCTTGGTGATGAGCTGGCGGACCGAGACCATTCCCTCCACGCCGCCGGAGGTGTCCTTTTTGCCGTCCTCGTCGGTGGGCAGGCCGGTGGCTGTGGTGCCGCCGCTGCTGCCTGAGGACAGAAAGCTCGTGATGTCCACGCCGCTGCTCAGGATCTGCAGCGGGTATTCGCTCAGGGTGGAGCGCTCCATGTCGGCGATATAGGCGTTGACGCCGGTGGACAGCGAGATGATGAGGGCGATGCCGATGATGCCGATGCTGCCCGCGAAGGCTGTGAGCAGGGTGCGGGCCTTTTTGGTGCGCAGGTTGTTGAAGCTCAGGGCCAGCGAGGTGAGCCACGACATGGACGAACGGCCCATGTTCTTATGGATGGGAGGGGCAAGCTTTGTGTCGTCCGGCTCGAAGGGGCGGGTATCGTCGGTGATGGCGCCGTCCCGCAGACGGACGATGCGGTTGGCATACTGCTCCGCCAGTTCGGGGTTGTGCGTGACCATGACCACGAGGCGGTCTTTTGCCACATCCTTCAGCAGCTCCATGACCTGGATGCTCGTCTCGCTGTCCAGTGCGCCGGTGGGCTCGTCGGCCAGCAGGATGTCGGGGTTGTTGACGAGGGCGCGGGCGATGGCCACGCGCTGCATCTGGCCGCCCGACATCTCGGTGGGGCGCTTGTGGAGCTGGTCTCCGAGGCCCACCTGCCGCAGCGCCTCGGCGGCACGGCGGCGGCGCTCAGCGCCCGATACGCCCGAGATGGTCAGGGCCAGTTCGACATTGGCGAGGACGGTCTGGTGGGGGATGAGGTTATAGCTCTGGAACACGAAGCCGACGGTATGGTTGCGGTAGGAGTCCCAGTCCCGGTCGGTGTAGCGGCGGGTGGAGATGCCGTTGATGATGAGCTCGCCGCTGTCGTAGCGGTCGAGGCCGCCGATGATGTTGAGCAGCGTGGTCTTGCCCGAGCCGCTGGGGCCGAGGATGGCGACAAATTCGCTGTCGCGCAGGTTGAGGCTGACCCCGTTGAGCGCTGCCTGTGTCAGATCGCCGGTGGTGTATTTCTTTTCGATATTGATAAGCTGAAGCATTGGCCTGCCTTTCCGGCAGCAGAACGGGGAAGTGTCTGCTGGCCTATTCCGCCCGGCATTTGTGGACGGAGAGGGAAACATAGTATCTGCTTGATTTTATCAGAAGAATATGAACAATTTATGTCGTAACGGGTGCCAAGTTCTGTGTTTTCTGCCGAAGGATGGAAAAGCGCTGCATCCTGCGCGGAAAAGCGTCCCAAATCAGGAGAATGCGGCAGATGTGTCTTGATTTTTGGAGCGGTTGATGGTATTCTTGAGACAGTATCCATGTTAATATCTTCAGTGTTCCAAAATTCGACGAAAACTGACGCAAATTTGTCGTTGTAACTCCTTTCGACGCTCCATACAATTTTATACAGTATCGTATAAAGTAATTTGTCCGGCATAAGTGGAAGGGCCGGACAGATGGGGCGAGGAGGATGCAGAATGAAACAGGATACCCCGTTGGTGAGGAGATTTTCGACGCTGGAACCGTATCAGGAGGCGTATACCCTTGCCTGTTCTCTGGAGACGGAGGGACAGGGCTGCTGGCTGACCGTGAGCCGGACAAAGGCTCCGGACGCCCCGGCAGACACAGCCCGTACATGGGTCCCGGCCCCGGAAGAGGAGTGCGGACGGCTGCTGCAGTTTTTGTATGAGAATTCGGTCCAGCCGGAGCTGTGGCAGGATGTTATTTCCTGCTGGTATCCGCAGGCGAAGCAGGCAGAACGCCTGCAGGAAGGGAGGCGCGTCGTGTGAGCTATGAGGAACAGGACGTCATATGGCGCGTAGCGCTGGCCAGCTATGACCCCAGAGAGATGCGGGTATGGACACGCTATCTCGAGGAGCGCAACCCGGCCATCCGCTGCACGGGCTACCGCAGCAGCCGGCCGCTGCTGGAACGGCTCGAGCAGGGCGATGTGGACGTTCTGGTGCTGGGCGGCAGACTGGAGGACATGGACAGCATCCAGTTTCTGCCCAGGATACGCGGCCTTGCCCGCAAGCCTCTGGTGCTTCTGCGGGACGACGGACGCAACGAGAAGTCGGCGGTGGAGAGCCTGAGTCAGGAGGATGCATGCTACCTCATCCGTCAGGCCACACTGGAAGATATGCTGCAGGAGCTGCGCGCCCCAGCCCACCGCCCGGCGGAGAGCCTGGAAAAGCGCTGCGAGCGCATCTATCTCAGCTGGGGCGTGAGCACCTGCGACGCCAACAAGCGCTACCTGACCGGTGCGCTTCGGGTGATGATGGGCTCCGACCACCGTCTGGCCATCCGCAAGGAGATATTAGGGCCGGTGGCGGAGGAATACGGTCTCACCGTGGCGGCTGTGGACAGCGCCCTCCGGCGGCTGCTGGAGACGCTGGACGAGACCGGTACCCAGACATGGCGGGATTTTCGAAAAGAGTATGGCTTAGAGCGCAGGAAGGTGACCATCGGCCGCCTGCTTTATGCGCTGGAAAGTAGACTGAGTCAGCAGTGAGGTGCTGACCACACGACGCGGAGGTAGAGCAGAATGCGCAGGCGAAACGATGGAGCAGGAGTCTCCCCTCAGGAGGAGTTTGGGGATGTGTGCTTCCATGCCCTTGGCATCATCGACCAGAACCGGGAGTATCTGCAGATGCATCTGCTGGCGTCGGCCGACCTGCCCACCCGGCAGGCACTTTCAGACATCCAGATAGAGTCTGCCCGGCTGGACCGCACGGTACGCAATGCCATAACACTTTATCAGCTGGAAAATGAAGAGCTGAGCGAGCTGCAGCCTCTGGACCTGTGCGGTCTGCTGGAAAAGGCGGGGCGTCTTGCCCCGGACATCCAGCGGTCGCTGGAAATAGCGCTCACGACGGAGAGCGGGGGCATCGAGCACTGCGCCGTCATGGGCGTCCCCGATGAGGCCGAACAGCTGCTGCTCCACCTCATCTCCAACGCGCTGCGGGCCTGCGATGCAGGCGGCAGGGTGTGGGTGAGCCTGAAACAGAAAAAGACGGGCGTCGCGCTCCGGGTAGAAGACAACGGCTGCGGCCTGATGGAGGAAGACCCCATCGAGAACAACCGCCGCTTCCTCAGCGGCGCAAAGCTGGGTCTCCGCATCTGCAAGCTCATCTGCCGCCGTGCAGGCTGGAAGCTGACGCTGACGGCCCGGCCGGGCGGCGGCACCCGGGCGCAGGTGGTGTTCCCGCTGGCCTCCTGCGAGGACATCCCGCCGGAAATGGAACTCCACTCCGACGAGGAGAACGACATCCGCGCAGCGCGGTTCGCAAGCCGGGCGGCACAGGAGATCCTTCTGCTGCGGAGATATTGAACGAGACAAAAAGGCATCTGCAATGCGGCCGGGACGGCGCAGCGCAGATGCCTTTGCTTTGTGTGCGGGACAGGGAAGAGAGCAGAAAAATTGACAGACGGTAAAGAATCTTAGTAGAAACAGCCCGAAATTCACAGAAAAGTTTGCGAAATTAACAAAATGTTTAACTTTGAAAGGTGATTTTACTGTTTTTAAGGTGTAAAATAATCCCGAATGATTGATTGTCAGCCGGATTTGGTTTATAATACCCGTGTATGCGAGTCTGAAATTTGATTCGTTAGCAAACAACTTCTGCCCGGGCCGGAGAGCCCTGTGTGCAGAGGGAGAGTGCATTGTCCTTCAGGAGGAAAAACAACTGTGAGAGTAGGTCTTGACATCGGCAGCACTACCATCAAATGTGTGGTGCTGGATGAAAACGATACCCTTTTATATTCGACGTATGAGCGCCACTACAGCCACATTCTGGAAAAGGCGCAGGAGCTGCTGCGCCGCATCGACGCAGAGCAGCTGCATGGCCGGAAAGCGCTGCTCAGCATCTCCGGCTCCGCCGGCATGGGCCTGGCCGACAGCTGCGGCGTGCCTTTCGTGCAGGAGGTGTTCTCCACCCGCGTGGCAGTCAAAAAGTTCGTCCCTGCGACGGACTGCGTCATCGAGCTGGGCGGTGAGGATGCAAAGATCCTGTTCCTGACCAACGGCACCGAAGTCCGCATGAACGGCAGCTGCGCCGGCGGCACGGGCGCTTTCATCGACCAGATGGCGACGCTGCTCAAGATGGGTGCCGATGAGATGAACAAGGCGGCCGAACAGGCCACCCGTACATACACCATCGCATCCCGCTGCGGCGTTTTCGCCAAGAGCGACGTGCAGCCCCTCATCAATCAGGGTGCAAAGACCGAGGACATCGCGGCCAGCATCTACAAGGCCGTGGTCAACCAGACCATCGCCGGTCTGGCACAGGGACGTCCCATCCAGGGCAATATCCTCTATCTGGGCGGTCCGCTGACCTTCAGCACCGTGCTGCGCAAGAGCTTCGACGAGGCACTGGGCGTCACCGGTACCTGCCCCGAGAACAGCCTGCTCTACGTCGCGCTGGGCGCTGCCCTCTACGCCGACAAGGAGTTCGTCCTCTCGGACGTGGCCGCTGCGCTGGATGAGTACGCCGCCACGGCGACCTACGCCAGCGAGCCGCCCCTCTTCGCCAGCAAGGAAGAGTATGAGGTATTCCATGCCCGCCATATGTCCCACAGTGTGCCGCGGGTGGCGTTCGGCGCCCAGTGCGGCCCGGTGCATATCGGCATCGACTCCGGCTCCACTACTGTCAAGCTGGTGGTCGTGGACGAGCAGAGCCAGATCCTCTACACCAACTATCAGCCGAACCTCGGCAATCCGCTGCCCCTTATCCGGCAGCAGCTGCTGAAAATCTATAAAGAGCACCCCGGCCTCAAGGTGGCCAGCGTGACCACCACCGGCTACGGCGAAGAGCTGGTCAAGAACGCCTTCCGCTGCGACTTCGGCCTCGTGGAGACCGTGGCCCACTTCACGGCAGCAAAATACTTCATGCCGGACGTGGACTTCATCATCGACATCGGCGGTCAGGATATGAAGTGCTTCAAGATCGAGGATGGTGCCATCAGCAACATCTTCCTGAACGAAGCCTGCTCTTCCGGCTGCGGCA
>ERZ835541.3725-NODE-3725-length-10156-cov-4.035244_pt1 | contig 10156 bp, 9 predicted proteins | sample MGYA00519945_ERZ835541 | MGnify/ENA primary metagenome ERZ835541 (study PRJEB31850, sample SAMEA3708780) | human gut metagenome | biome: human gut; feature: human-associated habitat; material: faeces | place: China | collected 2014 ...
ATATCAAAAAAGTAGACACATTCCTTTTATGTCTACTTTTATTTTACAACTTCAATAGTTAGTTTATTTCCTTTTTATATTAATTGTATATTTTGAATTACCTCGGTAATTATTTTCTTTATCAAAGTCGTCTTCATCATAAGTAAAGGCTGTTAAGGTTATGCTCTCTACTTCATCTATTTCGTCTACGGCATATAATTTAACTGAAGTCATAAGTGTATTATCATTTATACTTTCTAAATGACTATAAAAGCCATTTGGAGCATTAACATCATCATAGAAGTATATATAGAAATATTTACTATATCTAAATATATCTGGTTCTAAGAAAGTACTATTATAACTAGTACTGTCTTTTAATGTATATCCTATATTATACCCTATTTTATATTTATTAATATCTTCGTATTTATCATAATATTTTTGCCATGTATCTTTAAACTTGGTACCACTTATTGTTTTGTCATCAGTTAAAAATACTTCAAATGATCCTATATCTACCCCATTTGTAAGGCTTGTATAGTAGGTATCTTCGATTACTTCTTTATTATAGTAATTATTATTACTTAAGAATATCCCTAATTTTATAGGATTGTTATCAATATATGTGTCTTTTACTTCTTCTTTTACTATAGGTTCTTTATGTTCTTCTACTACTTCTTTTTTAGTACACCCACTGATAAGAAGGAATACTACTAGGATAATTAATTTAATTTTTTTCATAAATACTATCTAACTCCTTTAATATTGTTTTTTTAGAACTTTCTATAAAAGTAATAATATCATCTATTTTAAATAAATATTTTTTTCCTTTTTTGGATTCTTCTATTAAAATCCCTGTTTTGTCTACAATTAGATTTAGTCTATCTATAGGTATTTCACTAATTATATTTGGTATATATGGTATTTCTTCATAAAATATTTTCATTGGAAAATTATATCTATCTATTAACTGATTATTTAAGTTTGAATAATCGTTATAAACATAATATTTAAATGTTTTTTCGGTATATTCTACTAATGTTCCATCTAATTCTTTTATATAATTGCCTTTAATTATATTAGGTATGAAATATTTAAACCATAAATAATCAGTATATAAATGTATATAATAGCCTAATACAAAGTCATCATTTAAATAATTACCATATTTATCTAAAAATTTATTTATATTTGGAATATTATTATTTACATTATCTAAAAAATGACTATAAAATTTAGTTTCTCCTAGTAACTTAGAAATATCTGGAGCTATTGTTCCTATTAATAATTTTTTACTATCTCTGTTAATAGTTTTATTTATTTCATTTGCTATACATATATGTATTACTGAAGATGCCATTATCTTGTACCTCTTTCCTTAATATAATTATATCAAAGATTAGAAAAAAAACAAGCCTTAATTGAAGGCTAGTTCTACATCAATATTTTCATCATTAATTGCTATCGTTAAGAAAATAATACCACTAATTAGTACTAGTAATGTTCCTATAAATGATGCTTTAGTAAGTATTATCTTTTTTGTTGTGTCACTACTATTTAATTTTAAAATATCATCATAACTACTTTTAGTAAAATGATAATAGATTATTACTAATATACTAAATATTATTATAAGTAAACTTTGATATTCTCTTCTTGCTTTTTCGTCATTATATAATAGATATTGCTTTTCTTTACTATTGGCATAATAACTTAGAATTATTATTATTATATATATTATCCATATTAAATTTTCTTCTCTTATATCTTCTAATTTATCTAGTTTATCATTCATATTATATAATATTAATTAATTAATTATTTATTAATACCATAGAATAATTTTAATATTGTTTCTTTATCAGGAAATTCTTTTTCTAATTCTTTATTTATAAATTTATTATAATCATATGTTATGTTTATTTTACTAAACATTAAACTCTTATTTATATCTATTAACATATAAGAAGTATTATTATCTATAGTGCAACCACTACTATCAAGAATGAAAATGTTAGTTAATTCATCTATAGCTTCTATATAATCTCCACTTATACCATCTACTTCATTTTCATTAAATGATTTATGTAAATGACCTACTATATATGTTATATCTTCATTATTATATTTGATCCATAAATTTATATCTTCTTTTAGGTTTGTTTTTTCAAAGGGATATAATTTACTAGTATCTTCTAGTAGATAATGACTAAATATTATCTTTTTATTTTTTATTATATTATTATAACTTATATTACATTCATAATAAAGAGGACACTTTTTTAGAAAGTCTATCTCTTTAGTAGTTAAAGATTCTCTTATCCATTTATAATGTTCTTTTTGTACATTACTATTTATACTACTATCAATATCAGTACCATATAAAGCACATAATTCATGATTACCTAAAACCATTTTAATATTATTTTCTATTATTAGATCAAGACATTCTTTAGATTCGGATCCTAATCCTATTGTATCTCCTAGACATATTATTTCATCTACATTCTTAGAATTTATATCATTAATAATAGCTTTTAACGCTTCTAAATTACCATGAATATCTGTAAATACTGCTAATTTCATTTTATACCTCCATATTATAAATTATACTTTTCTTTTATTTTATCTATATCATCTTTAGTAAATATACTTAATTCTAATGATCTATTTTCTAAATCAATCATAAATTCTCTATCGTTAGTGGCTACTACTTTACTAACTATATTATCTAAATTAACGCTATCAGTGGCACTAATTAATTCTATTAAGTAGTAGCTATCTCTTTTATCAATGAAATAATCTTCAATTAAAGTAAAGTCCATCTTTTTATCATAATTGACTGCTAATCTCCATAAGGCTTCTCTATTATCTTCTTTAATGCCTACTTTTACTAAGTCATTAAAGTCTTCTTGCTTAATAGGAGGAGGTAATGGTACTGATATATATCTAGTTATAAAAGTCAATAATTCTTTATCGTTCATTTTGCTAGCGGACTTATTTATTACTGAGTTATTAGTTAATAAATCTGTTATTTTAGTATATAACTTACCACCATCTTTTATTTTTTCTTTTTCTTTAAGTAAATTATTATATTGCTTTTCTATAAATTCTTTTAGTTCATTATCACTAGTATTTACTTCTTTAAATTTATCTAATAAATTATCTATTTCTTCTAATCTTTTCTTTTCTACTTTGTCTATCTCGTTAGGAGTCTTCTCTCTTACTTCTTCTATATCTTTAATTAATTTATTTATTACTTCTTTATCTTGATAATTACATATATCTATCTTCTTTAATTCTTTTATTAATTCATTATTATTTATAAATCTATTTACATATCTATACATTAAATTAACTAATTCCATTATTATCTCACTTCCTATACTTAGTATATCATTTAATTATTAAAAATAAAATACCTATCATTACTGATAGATAAGTTTATTAATTTATTTCTTTTGGTATTATTCCATCATTACATTTATTTAATATAAATCTACTTAATTTATTATTATATTTTATTAGTAATATTCTACTACTATACTCCATGTTTATATCTACTTTCTTTGTATTTAAATTAATGGTGCAAAATATAAGAATCGAACTTATCTCTAAGCATTACGAAGGCCTTGTTCTACCACTAAATTAATTTGACACAATATAGCTTTACTTCTATTTCCCAAAAATCAATTTTTTTCTATTTTGGGAAATAGAAAGATATGAAAATGTACCTAGATTACATAAAAAGTTACTATGAATTACATTATTTTTTTTATTAAATATAATAATCTCGAACTAAAATAAGTAGTTTGAGTGTTAATCAATCTGGTGCCTTTTTGGAGGAAGTACAACAACTTCTAGGACAAAATAAATAGTTAGTAATAATTATTGAACGATTAAAAAATACTACATTTTACCTAAAACAAGTAAAAAATGTTACAAACCAATAATTTTGTGTTATAATAAAACGTACAAAGGAGGTTTTGGAATTATGGATAATAATTTAATAAGATGCTCTCAAATAAGTGTTGATTGTGTTGCTAACGATCCAGTAGATATTCGTTGTGGTGGACCAGAATATTTAGGATTTGATTTTAATGTTAGAGTAGAACAAACTGAAGAAATGAAAAAATTTATTGCAGTAACATTAGAAATTTTTGAAATACCTTTAACAAATTTATATATTTCTGGTACAATTGATTTAAGCGAAAAAGATGTTTGGACTAAAGAAAGAATTGTTAAAGCTGTTAAAGATGATGCAGAATACTTGCAAGGCGAGGCACAAAGAAATTACGGTTCTTCTCTTAGAAGATAATTTATAATTTTAAAAGGGTTAGACTTTTTACGATGTTAATATGATATGTCAATTTACAAGTGCGTTTATTAAATCGACAAAATAAAACTACTTTCAATTTAATTTAATTTGAAAGTAGTTTTTATATTATCTCGAAAAGTTCGAGTTTGGTATCAATCTGGTGCCAAATATAAGAATCGAACTTATCTCTAAGCATTACGAGGGCCTTGTTCTACCACTAAACTAATTTGGCACAATATAATTATAATATATTTTTATTATTTTGAAAAGATATATTTATTACCTTTCATGAAAATCCTAGGTATTTTCATGTCATTACTAGCCTATTTTATAGTCTAGTAATAAATAATTATAAGATATTATATCCATGGTGAAATACTTTCTAACTAAGAATTTTTCGAATAGAAAGAAAGATAATTAGTATTCTTTTTATATGTTAAATATCCAATAGTATAATTAGCCATAGTTACATCTTACAACCATTCCTATAGATTATCTATATAGACAACAAAGGAAAAGATTATCATAGCAAGTGCTACAACTGATTCCACTACTTAAACCTCCAAACCCTAAGAAGTAAAATAAATAGTCAATATAATATGACTATTTATTTTAATTTATATATACATATAATTGTTTATGATAGAGACTATTATATAGGCTCTATCATACCACGGAAAACTTAAGTTTACTTAAGGTTGAAATGGCTAAAATAAATATATTATACTTTTTCTAAAGTATTATCTAATATAGAATATAAGTATATAGAAGTATCTTTATTAAATGTATTTTCAATATAATTTTTATATCCATTTAATTGTTTTAAATAAGCATTATCATTGATATTCTTTAACTTATAATCAATTATCTTAATATTATTATCATATTCTAACATTAAATCTATAATACCATGATAAGTAATATTATTATCTTCATATATAAATTCATATTCTTTGTATACATTAGCAGTTCCTATATCTACTTTATCTAAGAAATTAGTAATTATTTCTTTATTTTTGCCAGTTAAATTACTAGTATTATTAAAATCAGTTAATTCAAATAATTCATGTATTTTCTTACCATAATCTAATTTAGATTCTTCTTCTTTAGTGATAAGATGAATATTCTTTTTAGAAAAAGTTTTTTCTTCTTCTTTTAAAGTATTTATATTTATATTATTTACTTCTAAAATATCCTCTACTTTATTAAGTAATGCTTTATAATTACCATTCTTTATCATATTATAATTTTTAGATAAATTAATATTTTTTATATCTATATTAGTATAATACTTCTTAGTTATATATTCTAAAGAATACATAATGCTAGCAAAGCTATTATACTTTTCTCTAATGCTATTGTCTACTAGGTCATTTATATATGTTTCTTCTTTATTATTTTCTGGTAATAAGAAGATCATTTTTTCTTTGGCTCTAGTTAATGCTACATAGAATAATCTTATTCTTTCACTAATATTTTCTTTTACATAGTTTCTATAACTTAGAGTATGATAAATTGTATTATATAAGAAATTATCTTTATATGGAATTATTATTCCATATTTATCATCATAACTAAATTTACTTATGGCTTCTCTTATATTAAATTTACTATATAATCCTCCGTAGTAGCAGATATTAAATTCTAATCCCTTAGAAGCATGAATAGTCATTATTTTTACTGTGTCATCACTATTATCATTAAGAGTAAATTCTATCTTTAAATTATTATTAATGATATCTTCTAGATATTCTTGATAACTATATATATCATAATCTAAATTAGTTAAATTACTAGTTATTTCTTTTAATTTTTCTATTCTAAGTACATTAGAAGAATAATCTCCTAGTAAGAATAGCTTATTGTTAAAGTCATAACTATAAGTAATTATATCTATTATCTCATCTAAACTAATAGTATCTAATTTCTTAGTTATTTCATAACTTATTTTATAAATATCACTATCTTTATAATTATTATTTAAAAAGTAATCAAATAATGTATCATCATCTATATTAAATAAGAAACTTCTACCAAGAGATATAAATAATTTTTTAAATTCATTATCTATAATATTACTCTTTAGTTTTATTATAAAACTTATAATATTTTTAATTATGGTAATTACTTCACCATCTGTTAAATTTATGGACTTATTTATAATGGTAGGTACTCCATTATATTCAAGTATCTTCTTATATAATTCAAAGTATTTACTACTGTCAAGTAATATAGCAAAATCGCTATATTTTATTTTTCTAATACCATTGGTATCTTTTCCAAAGGCTAAGTAGCCTTCTTCTACTTTCTTTTTAATATCACCCGCTATAATAAAGGCTTCTACTTCTTCTTTTTTAAATGATGTATCATTTAAGTAACTATATACTTCAAAGTTATTATTTTCTTTATTATCACCTTCTCCTTTATACATTAGATTACCATATACCATTTGATGACTCTCTTTATAGGAGGCTCCTCCTATATCATCATCCATTATCCGATTAAACATTAAATTTATATTATTTATTACTTCTTCTCTACTTCTAAAGTTTTTATTTAGATCAATTTTGATACCTCCATTATTAGTACTATAGGAATCATATTTATTCTTAAATATATATGGATTAGCATTTCTAAATCTATAAATAGACTGTTTAATATCTCCTACCATATAGACATTATTACTTGATATATAAGAAATAAATTCTTCTTGAACATCATTAGTATCTTGATATTCATCTATTAGTATTTCATTTAAATTATTCTTTATTTCTTCTCTTACTAAAGTATTTTCTTTTACTAATTTTATAGCTAGTGATGATATATCTGAATATTCAAAATAATTATATTTCCATTTATATTCTTGTACTCTTCTATCTAATTCTTTTATAATATTAATAATTTCTTCGGTATATTCTTTAGTTTTTAATATACCTATCTTTATGCTATCATAATTATCATATATTATTAATTTTTTTATTTCTTTAATACTATTAGATATTTTTTCTTTATATTCTTTACTTATATCGGATAGTCCTCTGGCTATTGGTAATTTTATATTAATATTATTTTTTATTTCATTATAACTAGAACTTTCTAATAGGGGATTAATTATGGAATATAATTTATCTAAGTAATCAGAGTCATCTATGTATTCTATATAATCTCTTATATTGCTAGTAAGATTTAATATTACTTTAATATATTCTTCAATATCTTTATCTATATTATCATTATTATATTTTATATTAATATAATTATCTAAGTATTCTCTTTTATTTGTCTTTAAATCTAATTTATTATTTATATTTAGAATAAAATCAAATATTTCTTTATCATCTTTTATACTATATTCTTTTATTAATGATAAGAACTTAGAATCTTCTTTTTCATATAATTCATTAAAGATATCTTTTAATACTTTTCTTTTATATAATGTTATTACTGAGGCATCAATTATACTTATATCTTTACTTACATTTAGATAATAATGATATTTTTTTACCAAAGATAAAGCATAGGCATCAAAGGTTGTAATATCGGCGGTATCTAGTTTGGATAATTCACTAGTTAAACCAGCTTTCTTTAGTTTGTCTCCTATTCTCTCACGCATCTCTTTAGCGGCCATCTTTGTAAAGGTTAGTATTAGAAGGTTATCTACAGAGATACCATTTTTTACTTTTTCTAATACTCTCTCTGTTAGTACTGCGGTCTTACCAGAACCTGCTCCTGCGGAAACTATTATATTAGTGCCATCTTTGTAAATAGCGGTTTCTTGTTCTTTTGTCCAAGCCATATTATCCTCCTATCTTTTTGATTTTTTTCCTTTTGAACTTATTTTTTTTGAATTGTCATCAGGAGTTAATACCACTTCTAGTGATGATGGTTCAACATATAGACTGCCTTCTTTTATATCATCAATAGGCATTAGTGAAGCGTTAAGTTTGGCAAAGGCACGATCGTAAATTGCATCATTTTTTTCTTTATCATCAGTAATTCCAAAGGGGTATAAGCAGTCTAATATATCGTTTATTCTAGCCCAAGCATGGTCATCTTCCATATAGGCTACATCAATATTTTTTTCTTCTAATACTCCTTTTCCATTTTCCATTCTATAGATATCTCCTCGATAAATATATTCCCAGTTATACATCTTCTCCATCTTTATCTTCCTCTCTATTTATATATGTAATATCTTTCTCTCTTAAGTAGCAGATATCTCTATACTCACAAAAACTACAGCTAACATTAGTACCATCTATTACTTTAGGATTAATAGTAAAGTCTCCTTCTAGTATTTTGTCTATTCCCTCATTAATTAATTTATCGGTATTATTAATCATACTATCTATTTCTTCATCATTTAATACTTTACTATATGTACTAAATCCTTTACTAGTTGTTTTCATTCCTTTAATTAATTTAGAATCGTTATATGTTGTATCAAACTTAGATAAAATATTCTCATTATCGGTAGAATATCCTTCTAATCTAAGATTATTTTCTCTAGCGGTTTCATAGTCTTTACTATTATCTAAAGTACTAGTAAATAATTTTTGTAAGTAGAAGCCTACTACTTTTATGTTTTTTAATTCCATTTTGTTTGACAAATATAGATATATAGGAAGTTGTAATCCTAAGCCATATTCCATATTCTTTAAATTAATATTAGTACTACCTGTCTTATAATCTACTACTACTAGATATGTTATATTATCTTCTTCTTTATATAATACTTTATCTATTACTCCCATAAATGTTACTTTAATATTTTTATCTTTATTTACATAGATAGGTTTTTCTTTCATACTTTTATTAAATGTACTATAAGTTGATTGTTTCTTAATAGTAGAAGTAACAAACTTTAATTCTTCTTTTATATTATCTAAAAAGAATAATTCTCTTTTACTAAATTCTCTCTTAGTCTTAACATAATTATTAAAACAAGTATCATAATCAAAATCTTGATCATCCATACATCTAAGTACATAATGACAGATATCTCCGATTAAGATGGCAAAATCATCTTTTATGATATTTATTTTTAAGATATTACTTATGTAATATTTGAATTTACATTTATAAAAGTTCTCTAATGCTGTATATGATAATGTTAATTTATTATCTAAATATTTATATAATTTTTCTTTAGATATACCACTATAGGTATTATCATAATTCATATATGGAATATTATAATTACTAGATAATAAATCTAAATCTTTATCTTTGATATTATATTTTACTAAGTTATCTAAATATGTAGTTAAGAAAATCTTATTCATCATATTAGAATTTATATACTGATGTTTATAATCTTTTACTATTTCTATATCATTTAATAAATTACTTCTTGTATAAGTATTATTGCTATCAGTTAATTTATAACTAATTATAAGATTCTTAATATTATGGATCTTTCTTATTACTTCAATCTTTTTATTTATATTTAATTCATTACTAGTATCTAATCCTAGTACTTCTTTTTCTTTATCACTAAAGTATTCATTATCTTTATATAATACTGGTATATTCTCTTTATTAAATCCAAGTAAAAATACATAATCATCATTATTATAGATATCATCAATAGTAGATACTTTAATACCATTATTATCTTCATCTAAATAAGTATTTTTTAAATCATTAATAATTAAATCTAATACTTCTTTTTTATCATTTATAAAACTATAATTATTTAATACTTTAATTACTTTTTCTTTAATATTATCTTCTTTAATATTATTAATACTATTTTCTAGATCATCTAAGTTGTTTAATATATCTTTTACTACTTTGATAGAATATATACTTCTCTTTTTTATATTAATTGGAATATTATATATTTTAAATAAT
>ERZ835541.3733-NODE-3733-length-10127-cov-2.955322_pt1 | contig 10127 bp, 9 predicted proteins | sample MGYA00519945_ERZ835541 | MGnify/ENA primary metagenome ERZ835541 (study PRJEB31850, sample SAMEA3708780) | human gut metagenome | biome: human gut; feature: human-associated habitat; material: faeces | place: China | collected 2014 ...
TAGAACGCCGCTGTCAGGTGGTCTTTTTAGCCACCTGATCTAAAACAACTGAAATCACATTATCCTTCGTTCTATTCGGATTTCTTACACTGTTTTTCATGCAGAACTTCCGGAACGATCATATAATGCTCCTCAATCAATTTTGCTGTCTTTTCAACAGGCAATTCTTTTATTCCTTTTAAAAGGATCTCATGATTGTAGCGAAGTACATCAAAGGGGATGATGGATTCAACACCCATTGTATAATATCCGCACAAATTGCTTTCCCGGAGCATTGCCCATATTTTATATAAGGTTTCGCACTTTGCTGCTCGAACAATGCATGAATGAAACTGTTCATCATAACACATAATGTGGTACACATCTTTTTCTTTCGCAGCTTCTTCCATCTGGTCCAGACACTCATCCATTTCCCGTTCGATTTCTTCCGGAAGTTTTCCGGCAATGATCCTGATTGCCAGAACTTCCAGGGTAGAGCGGACAAGATATTTTTCCTGCATTTCTTCATAGGAAATCGTCTTTACTGTACTGCCTTTATGAGACTCATAAACAACAAATCCTTCCTCCCCGATATGACGCAGGGCTTCTCTGACCGGTCCCCGGCTTACATGAAACTTCTCCGCAATATCTTCTTCTACAATTCGTTCCCCCGGTTTGATCTTCCCCCGAATGATATCTTCTCTTAATACATCAGCGATTTGCTGCCAAAGAGTTTTTCTTTGTATTGATGCCTTCCTGGTATAATCCATTCATTCTTCCTTTCAGATTTTTGCAGTTTTTTTATAAAAAGAACAGGCTGATCCCCACAATTACTGCCAGTGTAATGGCCAGAGCCGGCCAGAGTGCCCAGAATGCCCCCAAAACCATTGCCAGATAATCTCCCTTTTCAAAAACAATGTTCTGGTCACTCATCTGCTTTTTAAATTCCAGGAACTTTTTATCCTGTTCTTCCAACTGTCTTCCTCGTTTGCTGTATCCTCCAAAAAAGCTCATGCTAATTCCTTTCTGATTTTATGAATCCTTTTCTACGCCGAGTGGATTATGACAGGCTACAAAATGTCCAGGTCTCATTTCCACAAGTTCCGGTGTAATATGCTTACAGATTTCTGTACAGTATTTACATCTTGTATGGAACTTACATCCTTTCGGCGGATGAACCGGACTTGGGATATCTCCTTCAAGCGGGATCATCTCTCTGTTAGAATCTACGTCTGTCGTCGGAATTGCTGATAACAGCGCTTCTGTATATGGATGTGTAGGGTGATCAAACATTTCCTGTGACTCTGCAAGCTCTACGATGTTTCCAAGGTACATAACACCAATTCGGTCACTGATATATTTTACAACACTCAAACCATGTGAAATAAATAAGTATGCAAGATTGTCTTCGCTTCCGAGATCTTTCAGAAGGTTAACGATCTGCGACTGAATGGAAACGTCAAGTGCGGAAACCGCCTCATCGCAGACTACGAATCTTGGCTTTAACGCAAGAGCACGCGCAATACCGATTCTCTGTCTCTGTCCACCGGAGAACTGATGTGGATAACGATGGATCATATATGGTGCAAGTCCACATTTTTCCATGACTTCCATGACATATGCCTGCATTTTTTCATCATTTTTCTTAAAAATGCCATGTGCAAGAAGACCTTCTCCGATGATCTGTCCAACTGTCATACGCGGATTCAGTGATGAGTATGGATCCTGGAAGATCATCTGCATATCTTTACGTAGGAAACGCATTTCTTGTGTTTTCAGTCTCGCAAGATCTACTCCATTATCACGGTATGATTCGTATTTTGTAAAAGCTTCATCGTTTTTATATTTACTGCGGAGTTCTTCTAACTTCTTCTCCGCTTTTTCAAGTTCCACTTTCTTCTCTGCGATTTCTTTTGTCTTATCGACACCTTCCATCTGGTTTTTTTCATTTAAACCGCTGAGCACTCTGGCAACTTTGAATTTTTCAAGCAGTAACTGTTCTGCTTCTTTTGTGTCATCTAAGCTGTAGAATCCACCAATGATCTGAACAAGATTCAGGAATTCCATATTACATTTCTTCTGGATATTTTCACATTCAGCCTGTTTCTGGAATTTTTCCGCAGAATCTTCCATTTTTTCATATTCCGCTTTTAATGCTTCTGCCTTCGCTTCTAATTCGGCAATTTTCTTTTTACCAGAAGAAATATTTTTGATTGTTTCGTCTACATAAAGCGGTGCCATATCGGTAAGAGTTCTGCCGTAATACATTGTCTTACCTTCTGTCTGTTTGTAGATCTGAAGTAAAGTTCTTCCAAATGTTGATTTTCCACATCCGGATTCTCCAACAAGACCAACTGTTTCTCCTTCGTAAATATTCAAAGTAATTCCGTCATTGGCTCTTACATACTCCTGCTCTTTCTGGAATAACTTTGTTTTCTTAAGTGGAAACCACTGTTTCAGATCCGTGACCTTCAAAAGCACTTTCTTTTCATCATTATTTGGCATGGCGTGCCTCCTTATCCGGGTAGAAACAACGAATCAAGTGATTGTCTTCTGCCAACTCTAATTTTGGTTCTTCATTCATACATTTCTCTGTTGCATATTTACAACGCGGAGCAAATTTACATCCCTTCGGAAGATTGAGCGGATGAGGTACTGCTCCCGGAATTGCCTCAAGTCTTGCTCCGACCGGTGTATCCAGACGTGGAATTGAAGTCATAAGTCCTTCCGTATATGGATGTGAACAGGTTGTCTCTTTTGCAAAGATAGTTCTTGCTTTACACATTTCCACAACCTGACCACAATACATAACTGCCACTTCATCTGCCATCTGGTTGATAACTCCAAGGTCATGTGTAATGAACAGAATAGAGGTCCCTTTTTCCTTTTTCAGTTCATTCATCAGCTTTAAGATCTGTGCCTGAATGGTAACGTCCAAAGCAGTAGTCGGTTCGTCAGCGATCAGAAGACTTGGTTCGCAGGCAAGAGCCATGGCGATCATAACTCTCTGACGCATTCCACCTGACAGCTGATGCGGGAACTGTTTCATAACAGATTCCGGATTCGGGATCTTAACAGCTTTTAACATTTCAAGTGATTTCTCACTTGCTTCTTTTTTTGTGATTTTCTGATGGGTTAAATAAACTTCATTTAACTGTTTTTCGATCGTATATACCGGGTTCAAACTTGTCATCGGTTCCTGGAAAATAACGGAAATCTCATTTCCACGAATCTGGTACATATCATTGATTGTACACTCCGCAAGATTTCTTCCCTTGAAAGTAATTGTACCGCTGTCGATATATCCGTTTCCATCCAAAAGTTTTAAGATACTCATTGCCGATACACTCTTTCCACTTCCGGATTCTCCTACGATACCCAATGTTTTCCCAGGCTCTACTCGATAGGAAACACCGTTGACCGCTTTTACAATTCCTTTTTTTGTCTTAAAAAATGTATGTAGATCATCTACTTCCAATAAATATGCCATCGTTATTCCTACCTTTCATTTGCTTTCGGGTCAACTGCTCTACGAAGTCCGTCACCAAACAAGTTGATACTTACAGTACAAAGTCCTAATACAACTGACGGGAATACCCATCTCCACCAGTACTGTGAGATAACTTCTGAAGAACGACAGTTGTTCAGCATATTTCCCCATGAAGGAATTGGCTCTGCAACACCGAATCCTAAGAATGATAATCCGGATTCTGTCAGCATACAGGTTGCAAATGAGATTGTTGCCTGTACGATAATGATCGTCATTACGTTCGGTACGATATGACGGAAAATAATATTCTTTTCTCTTACACCCAGTGCTTTTGCAGCGACAACGAATTCTTTGTTACGTTCTGCAAGCACCTGTGCACGGACAAGACCTGCGATACCGGTCCATCCGAGGAAACCGAGGATCAACATGATCATGATGATTCTTCCGACATCCGATACTTTATTTCCGATCAAAGCTGAAAGAATCAGTGCCAGCGGGATAAACGGGAGGGATCCGACAACCTCTGCCAGACGCATAAGAAGGATATCCACAGTTCCACCGTAGTATCCGGAAATACCCCCTACTAAGATACCGATCGCGAACTGGATGATAACAGCGATGAATCCGACTGTCATAGTCATCTGTCCACCCTTTAAGATACGGTAGAATACGTTTCTTCCAAGATTATCTGTTCCAAGTAAGTAACCTTTCAGTCCCCATGTCACAACAGAGCCGTCTTCTTTGATAATACAGTTCTGATAATAGCCGGAAGCTAATTTTGCAATATTGGTTGCCTTAGCAGGAACCTTTGCCTGATTGTTTTCATTTCCGCCCCAGGCTACTGCGTTTCCATCTTCTGTCACAACAACAAGATGGTTACGTCCACCTGAAATATCCACTGCTTTGCCCTGCACTTCTTCCGGTACGGAGAAAATATGGTCGTGATTGTTTCCCCAGACTTTTACAGTACCATCTTTTAATACAGCTGCTGCTGCTTTATCTGTTAAAGCGATTTTTTCTACTTTTCCCTGAATCTCTTCCGGTACATTATCTAAAGCAGTTTCTTTCTTTGCAAGCGAGATGACTTTTCCATCCTTTGTAAGGGCAATGGCTGTCTGAATATTTGCTTTTACTTCTTTGACTTTTTCGTCCTTTACATTAGCTGTAGAAATATCAACTGCACTTGTATTTCCCCATGAAACAACTTTTCCGTCTTCTGTTACAACAACGGATACCTGATATCCTGCTTCAATGTCGGCAATTTTTTTGCCTTTCAGTTCCGGCGGAATCACATTAAGACCCATTCGGTTGAAGCCCCAGGTGTATAAGTTACCTTTATCGTTGATTGCCAGCACGTGGTCCTGACCAACTGCGATATCAACAACTTTTCCCATATCAGCCGGAATTTTTTTCAGGTTTTTCGTTAATTGTCCCCACTCATAAACGTAACCGTCTTTGTCTACTCCTACACCATATGTCGGACCAAATTCAATCACTTCGGCATTGTCTTTTAAATCTGACGGAACCGAAAGGAATGAAAATCCCGGTGCGATATTTTTCTGTGTTGGATCCTGATAGTTTAAATCCTGGTGAAACCAGATCGGAAGGATGAAGCACATTGCAAAAATTGATACAAATACGATCAATCCTCCCATAGCCAGTTTGTTTTCCAGCAGATTTTTTATAATCGTACGAAAAGGACTTTGCATCTGTTCTTCTTCAAGAACGGAACGCTGTTCTTTTTCTTTCTTCTTTCCAAATAACATTTGTCTTCCTCCTAATCGAGTTTAATTCTTGGATCAACGATACAGTAACATAAGTCTGTGATCAGGTTTGCTGCAAGTCCTAACAAAATGTAAAACATCTGCATGGACAGTGCGACTGTATAGTCATGCTGGTTCAAGGAATCGATCAGAAGTTTTCCGACACCTTTCCATGAGAACAGAGTCTCAATGATAACCGCTCCACCAAAAATACCTACGATAGAGCCTACGATCCAGCCTGTGATCGGGATCATCGCGTTACGGAACGCATGTTTGTAAATAACAGTTTTTTCTTTCAGACCTTTGGCACGGGCTGTTCTTACATAATCCATAGATAATGCATCAAGAAGAGCTCCTCTGACATAACGGATCAGACCACCGATACCTGTCAGACATACAATAATAGGAAGTGCCATATGATATAAATAATCTAAGAATGCACGGAAGCCTGTAAAATTTGCACCCGTTGTGACCATTCCACTGATTGGAAAGATCGGAATTTTAATTGCAAACAGGTAGATAAAGATCAGCGCCGAAATAAATGAAGGAATACTGATACCGATCATAGTTGCTACCTGGAGTGATGTATCAAACACCGTGTCTTTTTTTACCGCACATTTGATTCCCAGCGGAATTCCGATTGCGAAAAGGAAAATATAATATACAACGTTCAGGGCAATTGTATTTTTCATCGGAGGTCCGATCAGTTCTTTAACCGGAATACGATATACGGTAGAGTAACCGAAATCTCCCTGTAAGATATTTCCCATCCAGCTTAAATACTGAACCGGAATCGGTTTATCAAGTCCGAGACGTACTCTTGCCTGTTGATAAAGCATCTCATACTGTTCCGGTGAAACACTCTGCTTTTGTCCCTCGACCATAAGTCTGGCAGGGTCACCAGGTACCATTTTAAAAATACCAAACAGTAAGATGGAAAGCAGGAAGAATACTATAATAATATAACCAAGTCTTTTCAATATGTATTTTGCCATAATGTAGTTTTCTCCTTCTGGATGAAATAGTTATTCCTGAATTATTCATGACATGTGATTCTGTCCGAACCATTACCATAATTTTGTTTTCGTATAAAGAAAAGATACGGGAAGACAGAACATTTCCCTTTGTTCTGTCCTCCCTGTTTTGTCATGCATATCAAAAGTTAATAGAATTGATCTATTCTGATGAATCCTTTATGCTTATTCTTCAAAGTATGCATCTAATACCATTGCTCCCCATCCCACATGAGCTCTAGGAACGAAATTCTTAAGCTTCGGATTGAAGAACATATAAGAAACTCCTGATCCCATTGGAAGACTTGGAAGTTTTTTGTTGTATGCCAGCTGGAATTCTCCATATAATTTTCTGAATCCGTCAATGTCTTCAGAATCAACTTTCTGCATCTCTTTACCGATTGCTTTTAATTCCGGATCGGAAATGTAGTTAACATTCCAGCTTCCCATTAAACTCGGATCGTCATCGAAGCAGTTCCAGTAGAAGAGAATTTCCGGAATTCCGATACTACTGTAGAAAATGTTATATTCTGGTTCATCGATACCCTGGCGATTCAAATGGTTGATCATAAGAGCAAAGTCCATAGATGTGTATTTGTATTCCATACCGATCTTTTCTGCTTCCGGTGGGATTACTGTGTTGTAAAGTTTTGAGTAGTCATCTTCGCAGCATGCTACTTCAACTTTTAATTTCATCAATTCACCATCTACTTCTTTATAACGGTATTTGTCTGTACCTTCTTTGTACTCTTCACCTTTTTCGTTCAGTGTCCAACCACCATCGATGAGTTCCTGTTTTGCTTTATCAAGGTCATATGAGTAGTGAATCAGTTCAGATTCAATATCATCTTTGATTGCTGCAAAATCTGTTGTAGCATCTGTTGCATAACAGTCTACCACTGTACCGTATCCGCCTGTTAACTGTTTGTTGATTTCATCACGGTCTACGATATAAGCGATTGCACGTCTTACTTCTTCAAACTGTGTCGGTCCAAAGTCACACATATAACGCATCTCGTTGATACGTGTTCCCGGTACAAGACCATAGTTTGCATCTAATTTTCCTTCTTCTACTTTTGTTAAAGCAGCTTCGATCTTTTCTCCTGTACCTGCTGAGTAAAAATCAATTGTTCCTTTTTCAAATTCGTCACGGATTGTTTCATCTGCAACCGGTTTGGAAATAATTGTCTGGATATGTGGTTTTGTTCCATCATATGTTCCAAGGTATTCTTCGTTGATCTCAAGTTCAACAGTTTCTGTTGTAAGGTCAACACTCTTTAATTTGTAAGGTCCACATACAACCGGTGCTTTGTAACGGAATCCTTTATCCGGATCAAGTAAGGTTTCTCTGATGAGATCTTCTGTAAATCCGTCTGTGAGGTATGCTCCGTTTCCATCATCCTTCACGTCGCATCCCGGAGCGATTGCTGCAAGCGGTTCCGGTCCATAGGCAACATTTGCCATCTCATAGTAGTTCGGAAGCTGATCTGCACTGATTGTCATAGAAAATTCGTAATCCCCAAGAAGGTTAACACCTGCAAATTCTTTTGTTGTTCCCTGTACATGATCGTTGTATCCAACTAAAGCCCATCCGTATGTTGCATCACCTTCACAGGCTGCAAATTCCGGAGAAGAGTGAAGCAGAAGACTGAATACATAATCTTTTGCTGTGATCGGAGAACCGTCACTCCATTTCAGGTTATCGTTGATTTCAAAACGGTATGTCTTGCTTCCGTCGTCATTCTCGATCACTTCATGATCTTTAACAACAACCGGGTCCCAATCAAGAACATAATCACGATTGTAATCAGCGAGGGCGTAACCACTCATCAGTCCGATAAATCCAGAGTTCGTTGCACTATTTGTCCATCCGCCGTACATATCCGGTGATAAGGTACCTGGTGAAATTGCAACTACAACCTGTCCTCCTACAGGTGCATCTTCCGGCGGTGCACTCTGCATATCTTCGGTTACCTCTACTCCAACCTGTTTGCTTTCACCATCATCCTGATTATTCTGGTTCTTGCTGGAAGCTCCTCCACCGCCACAGGCTGTGACCGAGAATACCATGATACCAGCCAGCATGAGGGCTATCATTCTCTTTTTCATTTTGCATTCCTCCATAAATGTAAACTTTGTGTTAAGACAATTATAACATTTTACCAATAAAACATCTATTGTCGTTTTCGTTTTTGTGCATTTTTGTTAAATACGACGTATTTTTATTGTATACAAAAAACAAGTCTTTCATGGACGGATTTTACTACATATATGGACGATATCTGTTTTTCATTCACACACATTCAGATTGTTAACAGTCTACAATTTGTGCATTTTTAACAAATTGTTAAATGTTGACATTTGACTAAAAACAAAAAAGCAGAACGCTTATTCTGCTTTTTTTCATCAATCTTTTTGTTATCGCGATAAGAGTACGACGGTTTCAACGTGCTCCGTAAACGCAAACATTTCCACCGGCTGTATCTTTTTTACCTGATATCCTTTTTTTGTCAGATACTTCAGATCTCTTGCCAGTGTCTCCGGATTGCAGGAAATGTACACGATCTTCTCCGGTCCCATCTTCACTGCAGATGCCATAAATTTTTCATCACTTCCGGCTCTCGGCGGATCCATAAACAGCACATCCATACTATTTCCCTCTGCTGCCATCGCCTCCATAAACTCCCCGGCATCTCCCTGGAAAAATCTCACATTCCGGATCTGATTCTCTTTTGCATTTAATATTGCATCCTTCACGGCATCCTTATTAAGTTCCACACCGACTACTTCTTTTGCATGTCCCGATGCGATCAGACCGATCGTTCCGATTCCGCAATAGGCATCGATCACGCTTTCTTTCCCTGTCAGATGTGCAAATTCAATCGCTTTCTGATAAAGGATCTCCGTCTGCACCGGATTTACTTGATAGAAGGACTTTGGTGAAATCCGGAAAGTACACCCGCAGAGTTCATCCCGGATAAATCCTTTCCCATATAACACTTTTTCTCTCTCCCCAAGGATCATACTGGTCTTTCTGTCGTTAATATTAAGGACAACCGTTGTAATCTTCGGATGCTCTTTTCTGAGTGCTTTTACGAAATTATTAGACGATGGAAGGATTGGTGATCCAAGCACCAGAACCACCATAATCTCTCCGCTTTTAAACCCTCTTCTGATCAGCACATGACGGAACAGGCCATATCCTGTATCTTCATCGTAGGTTTTGATCTTAAAAGATTTCAAAAGTCCCCGGATCGTCCGGATGATCTCCTGACTCTTTTTGTCTTCGATCAGACAGTTTTCAACAGGAACGACCCGGTGTGTCTTCGCTTCATAGGTTCCGGATACGATATTTCCCTTTCGGTCTCTGTCGAATACGGCGTGTACTTTATTTCTGTAATAATACGGATTCTCCATTCCGATGATCGGTTCTACTTTTCCGTATTTTGACAACAGAGCGTTCACCATTTTCTGCTTCTTTTTCAGCTGCTCCTTATATGGCACTCCCTGATACTGGCATCCTCCGCATTTTTTTGCCACTTTACAGGCTTCCGGTTCTGTCTGTTTTTTCTTTTCTTCCATTTTTTACCTCTCTTCTTTTTTTATTCTTTTCTCAAAAGAGATCCGGCATATTATCCAGATACAACTCTTCTCTGACCTGGAGATGGTAATATGCTTTTTTTGTATCTGATGTATTCATTCTTATTATAATCCTTTTAATCATTCAGATCCGTCTGGAATCTTGATAAATGTTCATACGGCAGGATCAGTCTCCCCCTGTATAATCCGCATCCGTCATTGATGAGACTATTATTTGCCGCAGCAAACATATTAACTTCCAGATCCTTCAGTTCCAACCCCAGAAGCCGCATTCCTCTTTCG
>ERZ835541.3734-NODE-3734-length-10127-cov-2.945691_pt1 | contig 10127 bp, 10 predicted proteins | sample MGYA00519945_ERZ835541 | MGnify/ENA primary metagenome ERZ835541 (study PRJEB31850, sample SAMEA3708780) | human gut metagenome | biome: human gut; feature: human-associated habitat; material: faeces | place: China | collected 2014 ...
CAAAAAAGTTTAAATAGGGAGGAAAATTTTGAAAAGGAATATTTTTATTGGAATAGTTGTTATTGTAATTGTTATTGTGGCAATTGTTAGTATTACAGTTTTAAAACATAAAAATACAAACAATGATGTAAAAAACATAAAGGTAAGTGAAGTTACACGTTCTGTTTTTTATGCTCCACAATATGTTGCAATAAATAATGGATATTTTAAGGAAAATGGTATAGAAATTGAATTAACCACTGGGCAAGGTGCAGATGCTGTTATGACATCTGTTTTATCAAATCAAGTAAATATTGGTTTTGCAGGACCAGAAGCTTCAATTTATGTATATAATGAAGGAAAAGAAGACTATTGCCAAGTGTTTGCACAAATGACAAAAAAGGATGGTTCATTTTTAGTTGCAAGAGAAAAAAATGACAATTTTAAATGGCAGGATTTAAAAGGAAAAACCATAATACCTGGAAGAAAAGGTGGGGTTCCATATATGACCTTAGAGTATGTTTTAAGAAAAAATGGTCTAGACCCAAAAAAAGATGTTGTTTTAGATGACAGTATAAAATTTGATTTAATGGCAAGTGCTTTTACATCTGGAACCGCAGACTATGTGACTTTATTTGAGCCAACAGCTTCAAATATTCAAAAATTAGGAAAAGGTTATATTGTTACTTCAGTAGGAAAAGAAGCAGGAGAAATACCATATACAGCATATTTTGCTAAAAAAAGCTATATACAAAATAATGAAAAAATACAATCTAGTGTGATTACACTAAGGGAACGATGGGAGGAATGACCGATGATCAGGCATCTGGAGCTGAAAGCATATGGAAAGATCAATCTCGGTCTGGATGTAGTCCGCCGGAGAGAAGACGGCTACCACGAAGTGCGGATGATCATGCAGACGGTGCGCGTGTACGACGCGATCGAACTGAACCGGACGGAGGAAGAGGGAATCCGTCTTTCAACGAACCTTTATTATCTGCCGGACAATGAAAATAACTTAGGTTACCGCGCGGCGAAGCTTCTGATGGATGAGTTTGGAATCCGTGACGGTGTGGAGATCAAGATGAAGAAATTTATCCCGGTGGCAGCCGGGATGGCAGGCGGCAGCAGCGATGCGGCCGCAGTCCTGTTTGGTGTCAACAAGATGTTCGGACTGGGGCTTTCGAAACAGGAGCTGATGGAGCGCGGCGTCCGTCTGGGGGCGGATGTGCCGTACTGTATCATGCGGGGAACGGCTCTTTCGGAGGGAATCGGGGAGATCCTGACACCGCTTCCGCCGATGCCGCAGTGCCGCGTGCTGATTGCCAAACCGGCGGTCAGCGTTTCAACGAAGCATGTGTACGAGAGCTTAAACCTGCCGTCTCTGGGTGCAGAGGCGCATCCGGATATTGATGCGATGCGGGCGGCGATCGAGAAAAAAGACCTCTCCGGTGTCGTTTCACAGCTTGGAAACGTGCTGGAAACGGTGACGATCCCGGAAAATCCGGTGATTCAGACACTCAAAGATAAGATGATGGAGATGGGCGCGGACGGCTCTTTGATGAGCGGAAGCGGTCCAACCGTATTTGGCTTGTTTACGAACCAGACGGCGGCGCAGGCGGCGTATGAGGAACTCCGCTATGGAAGCAGCCAGGATCTAGCGAAACAGGTATACCTGACTAGTTTTTACAACAGGAAGGGGCACGCAGATGGGGAACAATTTTGAGGTTAAAATGAATGAATATCTCCCACTCAGGGATGTGGTATTCAACACACTCCGGCAGGCGATCTTAAAGGGAGAGCTGGCACCGGGCGAGCGCCTGATGGAGATTCAGCTGGCACAGAAGCTGGGCGTCAGCCGCACCCCGATCCGTGAGGCGATCCGCAAGCTGGAGCTGGAAGGACTCGTTCTGATGATTCCGCGGCGCGGCGCGGAGGTGGCGCGAATTTCGGAAAAAAGCCTGAAAGATGTGCTGGAAGTGCGCCGTTCGCTGGAGGAACTGGCGATTGAGCTGGCGTGCCAGCGCATGACGGAAGAAGATATGCAGGCATTGGAAGAAACACAGAAAGCATTTAAAGCGGCGATTGATCAGGGCGATGCGATGAAGATCGCGGAGACGGATGAGGCATACCATGACGTGATCTACCATTCGACCCGCAACAAGCGTCTGGTGCAGATTTTGAACAACCTGCGTGAGCAGATGTACCGGTTCCGTCTGGAATACATCAAGGACGAGGATAAACGGCAGATTCTGCAGTTAGAGCATGAAAAAATATTGGCGGCACTGCGTCTGCGCCATATGGCGGAGGCAAAGGCGGTAGCCAGGGGGCACATAGATAACCAGGAAATCACGGTACTTAAGAATTTAAAGGAGCGGAAGGAAGTATGACATTTAAAGAATTGTACCTGTCCGGACAGATTCCATTTGAGGAAATCGATCGCTATATTTCCCGTTGGAACCGGTCGGATGATGAGCGGACACTGGCAAAATATCTCGGTCTCAACGCCGATGAGGAGGATGTCTGGATCGATGACAGCGACGAGGCGCTGAAAGAGATGCTGGACGCAAGAGAAAGGGTAGCCGGTACGCCGGTTACCCTTGGAAAGACGGATATTATCGTCAATAAAAATGGATTTGGCGCGCTGCCAATCCAGCGTATTTCTTTTGATGATGCGAAGGTACTGCTTCGCAAGGCGTATGATGCGGGTGTCCGTTTCTTTGATACGGCGCGCTTTTATACGGACAGTGAGGAGAAGATCGGCTATGCGCTGAGCGACGTGCGCGAGCATATCTATATTGCGACCAAGACAGCGGCAACGACGGCGGAAGGCTTCTGGAAGGATCTGGAGACGAGTTTACATAATTTAAAAACAGACTACGTGGACATTTACCAGTTCCACAATCCGGCAGTCTGTCCGAAGCCGGGAGACGGAAGCGGTCTTTATGAGGCGATGCTCGAGGCAAAAGAGCAGGGGAAAATCCGTTTCATCGGCATCACGAACCACCGCATGAGCATTGCGGAGGAGGCGATCGAGTCGGGGCTTTACGATACCCTGCAGTTCCCATTTAATTATCTTTCCACCGAGCGGGAGATCGCGTTGGCGAAGGCCTGTGCGGAGCACGAAATGGGATTTATCGCAATGAAGGGTCTGTCGGGCGGTCTGCTGACCAATTCGGCTGCGAGCTATGCCTATATGGCACAGTTTGAGAATGTACTGCCGATCTGGGGTGTACAGAAGGAAAGCGAGCTGGACGAATTTTTAAGCTACATCGGCAATCCACCGGAACTGACGGACGAGCTGAAAGCTGTTATTGAAAAAGACCAGAAAGAGCTGGCAGGTGAATTCTGCCGGGGCTGCGGCTACTGTATGCCGTGTCCGGCAGGAATCGAGATCAACAACTGTGCGCGTATGTCCCTGGTTCTCCGTCAGTGAGATACCTCTCCCCGGAGGGACAGGCGAAGATGAAGAAGATAGAGGACTGCCTGCACTGCGGACACTGCAAGTCGATGTGCCCGTATGGTCTGGATACGCCGAAGCTTTTGGAGGAGAATTATAAGGATTATAAAGAGGTTCTTGCAGGGAAGAGACTGTAAAGAGAGGATAAATGCAAGAGGCATTTTTCCGTTACTGGGCACGTATGCGTGAACAGTAACTAGAAATGTAGTGAAATAGACCAGGGAGGCGGAAACAATGGATATAAATCAGAAACAGAAAGAACGTCTGGAGCAGCAGTTTGCATTTATCCGGGAGATAGATAAGGAGAAATTTATCGGTCGCCAGACGTATCTGACAGACGGCGAGCGGAAGGAAAATGACGCGGAGCACGCATGGCATATGGCGATCATGACGGTGCTTCTGGCGGAGTATTCCAATGAGCCGATCGATGTGCTGAAAACGGTTACCATGCTTCTGATTCACGATCTGGTCGAGATCGACGCCGGCGACACATATGCCTATGATGAGGAGGCGAAGAAAACCCAGCGGGAGAGAGAATTAAAGGGTGCAGAGCGCATTTTCGGAATGCTGCCGCCGGATCAGGGCGAAAAACTGCGCGCTCTCTGGGATGAATTTGAAGCCGGGGAGACGCCGGAAGCACGGTTTGCACATACGATGGACAACATCCAGCCGACGATGCTCAATGATGCTTCCAAGGGAAAGGCGTGGGCGACGCGCGGCGTGCACCTGAGCCAGATTCTTGGAAGAAATAAGAATACCGCCAAGGGCTCGGAGACGCTGTGGAACTATTCCTATGAGAATTTCATTACTCCGAGCCTCCGGGAAGGAAAGATAAAAAACGACACGTTACCCGAAGAGTAATCGAATTGTCGGAGGAAGCATGAGCTTTATCCGGCAGACTGCTGTCAGCGGAAACGGCGTGCGTGGCTGTTATTTTTGAGTTCGAAGAAGATTCTGTCGGTTCGGTGGTAATTTTGGAAGCTGAAGCTGTTCCAGAACGTTTCGAGTGATTGGAGCAAGTCATCGGGTCAGCTTTAGAGGAAATCAGAGCAGTATCTTTCTTGTTTACATCAAAAATGATATGCTTCTTTTGCGACAGCCAGTTCATATCGTTATCAAAAATCAGAGCGTCAGAGACGGAATCGGCGCTCTGATTTTTTGAGTTTTCTTCCGGCATGACACCTCCGGACAGGGCGGGCGGCGGATAGAGAACACCCCACCAGTTGTCGATCACATGAGTCTGCAGGATCGGCGGGGCGATCGCGTACGCCAGGACTTTCTGCTGAATCTGGTTTCTGGTAAAAGTAAGAAGAGGCAGGCAGAAAAGCAGAAATAAGAGCATGGAACATAATGCGAGAAGCGGGAGTATTCCATCGTAGATATGGGAAAACTTGCACGAACCGGTGGAAAAATGGCGGCATTTATTGGTAACAGGTGGATGAATCCTGGATGCGGATGACAGAGAATTTTCAGACTGGAACGAAATCACTTGATTTAACATAATGGCTCTCCTTTTACTGAAAGAAATCGAATCTTCTTGTCGCAAGTATTGACAGTTATGGTATAATCTAAACTATATTTTGGAATAGCATTCCGGCGTGTGGTGAAGCTTCCCACACCCGGCAGAAAGGCGGATATTATGAAAAAGAGTGTACTTGTGGTATTTGGCGGACAGTCTTCGGAACATATTGTTTCATGTATGTCGGCAATCAATGTCATTAAAAATATAGATACAGAGCGCTATGATGTAACCCTGATCGGCATTACCGAAGAGGGAAAATGGCTGCTGGTTGACTCGGTCGAGCAGATCGAGGATGAGAGTTGGAGAAAGAACACGACGACCGCGATCCTTTCCCCGGATGCAACGGAGAAATCCGTGATCGTCCTGAAAGATGGTAAGGCGGAAATGATCCGCATTGATGTGGTATTCCCGGTTCTGCATGGACTCTGGGGCGAGGACGGCACCATTCAGGGCATCTTTGAGCTGGCAAAAATCCCGTATGTCGGATGCGGTGTGCTGGCGTCCAGCGTTTCGATGGATAAAGTGTATACAAAACAGATTGTTGACCACACAGGCGTGCGCCAGGCGGCATATGAGCTGGTCATCCGCAAAGAACTTGAAAAGATGGATGAGGTTGTGGCACGCATCGAGAACCGGTTCGCATATCCGGTATTTATCAAGCCGTCCAATGCAGGTTCTTCCAGAGGTGTCAGCAAGGCGTCGGATCGCGAAGAGCTGATTGCAGGCTTAAAGGAGGCGGCGCACCATGACCGCAAGATTCTGGTTGAGGAGACGATCGTCGGCCGTGAGATCGAATGTGCGGTCTTTGGAAATGGCACAGAACCGGTCATCGCTTCCGGTGTTGGCGAGATTCTGGCAGCAGCCGATTTCTATGATTTCGATGCGAAATATTACAACGCAGAGTCCAGAACCGTGGTAAATCCAGAGCTTCCGGGCGATGCGACCGAGCGTGTGCGTCAGGCGGCGAGACGTATTTTCAAGGCGGTAGATGGCTATGGTCTGTCGCGTGTCGATTTCTTTGTGACGAAGGACGGCGAGGTTATCTTCAATGAGATCAATACCATGCCGGGCTTTACCGCGATTAGTATGTACCCGATGCTCTTTGAGGCGGCCGGAATCCCGAAGCCGGAGATGGTGACAAAGCTGATTGAACACGGACTGAAACGCTACGAAGCCTAGAAATAAATAAAAATGTTTCAGAATCCTGAAACAGTGTGAGAGAATCTACTTTTGGACGTTATATGATTCGATATACACAGAAGTTCGGGAAAGAATGGAAACATGACCATAAGAATTTTGCCGAAAGGAAGGTAAACATGGATAGAAATGCCCCGATCGGAGTTTTTGATTCAGGCATCGGCGGTCTGACGGTAGCCCGTGAGATCATGCGTCAGATGCCGCAGGAGCGCATCGTATACTTTGGAGATACGGCGCGCGTTCCATATGGAAGCAAATCGCAGGAGACGGTGCTGCGCTATTCCCGCCAGATCATCCGTTTTCTGAAAACACAGGGAGTCAAGGCGATCGTGATTGCCTGCAACACGGCCTCGGCGTGTGCACTGGAGACGGTCAGACAGGAATTGGATATCCCGATCATCGGGGTTATCTACGCGGGCGCGCGCACGGCTGCCGAGGCAACCCATAATGGAAAGATTGGCGTGATTGGAACCGAGGCGACCATCCGGAGCGGTATTTATACCAGAGAAATGCAGAAGCTGCGCCCGGATATTGAGGTCATTGGAAAACCGTGTCCGCTCTTTGTGCCGCTGGTGGAGGAAGGACTCTTCCATGATTCGGTAACAGATGAGATTGCCTCCCGGTATCTTTCTTCGCTGAAAGAAAAATACATTGATACGCTGGTTATGGGATGTACGCATTATCCGCTACTGCGTTCGACGCTGCATCGGCTGATGGGTGACGAGGTGACTTTGGTAAATCCGGCATATGAGACGGCGGTTGAACTTAAAACTCTGCTGCGGGACATGGATCTGACACGCAGTTCGGAGGATCTGGAACGTTTTTCGGAGGAAAACAGCCGCCGCGCTGCTGCCGGGGAGCCGATTCTTGACCAGTATCAGTTCTTTGTCAGCGACCGGGCGGAGAATTTTACGCGTTTTGCCAAGGCGATTCTGCCAAAAGAGGTAAAAGACACGAAACAGATTAACATTGAGGAGTATTAAAATATGACGAAAGATGTGCTTGTATCCGTGCGCGGTGCCCATATTGCGGACGGGGAGACGAATAACCTGGAGGTTATCACGGCAGGCAGCTATTATTTCAAAAATGGCAAGCATTATATCATCTATGATGAGATACTGGAGGGCGAGGAAGGAAGCATCCGCAATACCATCAAAGCCAATGCGGACAGCGTCGATATGATCAAGGGAGGCGATGCGCGGGCGCATATGATTTTTCAGGAGAACCGTCCGAATGTCAGCTGTTATGTGACTCCATACGGTCAGATGATCGTGGGCGTCACGACCGACCGCATCAAGATCAATGAAGGTCCGGATCATCTGAAAATCCAGATTGATTATACGCTGGAACTCAACTATGAGCAGACCAGCCAGAGCCATATTGAAATTGATGTGAAATCGAAGGCGACGGCGAAATTGAACCTGAAAGAGCAGTAAATATAAAAGAATATAGAAACAAAGAAATAAAATCGACGAATCAAAAATCCCGGAAACGTGCAATCAGTTACATTTCCGGGATTTTAAGATCCATTATTTATTTTTCTTGGACTTGGAAGCTTCTTTCTTTGCTGCCTCTTCTGTATTTTTTTTGAAACGGTCAAAGAATTTTTTCTTCTTCGGCAGCGGCGGGATGCCTCCGCGCACGCTCTTGATCTCTGTGATATAAAGACCGCTGATGACAACCTTTGCCTCGGTGCGGAGCGGTAACTGAAGGAATACCTTCTCATCCGCGATCATGGTCACAACCTTCGGTCCGATCTTAGCCTTTACGATCGGGAGCTTCGCCCACTTCATATACCATGGAGTCTGGTCAATAACCATCTTCGGGAGACCGGAATCTCCGATTTTCAGTTTCTTTTTGTCAATCGCCAGAATCGAAACAGTCTGTTTCGAAGCGTCGATCATAGTCTGCTGCTCTGCCTGACGTTTCTGCATCCGGGAACCCAGAATATACAGTACGACAAGAAGGATAGCCAGAATGACGATAATAACTAGCAGTACATTCCAAAATGACATATATATACCTCCGTTGTAGATAGCGGCGGGACGAAAATCCAATCCCATTTCGCATGGAACACGAAAATAACCGCGCAATTACTATGTATTATAGCATTGGAGTGGGGAAATGGCAAGAAAAATAGACGGGTAACTATGGCGATGGGGACTTAAAAAAATAGAAAAAACCAAAATCATGTTATCGAGCGCTTTTACTGAGATGATTTCGGATGTGTTGGTGCATTGGTCCGCATAAGCGATTCTTTCAAATCCACTTAACTCTGGCATCGGTTTCCTCCATATGTTGTAGTGAATATTCTTAAATTATACCATGATTTGCCGCATGATAGAATGAAATGAGAAGAGGGAAGGCTATATTTTCCAAATTCATCAAAAAACCACTTGACACCCATCAAATCCCATGCTAAGATGGAGAATGCACTATTGTGGAAAACTGTGTTTTCCGGGTATTCGTATGCCCAAATGACAGTGCAGCTCCGGCGGCATGAAACAAGGCTGGTTCGGAGATGGAAAAATGCAAACCATAGAGATAGAAAGAAAACAGGGGTGAAACATCGAATGGAGAAAAGCAGGATGCGTCCGGTAAAAACCGGTAAAGGTGTAAGGATGACCTTCTCAAGACAAAAAGAAGTTCTGGAAATGCCGAATTTGATTGAGATTCAGAAAAACTCGTATCAGTGGTTCCTGGATGAGGGACTGAAAGAAGTGTTTGCTGATATCTCCCCGATCACGGATTTCGCAGGTCACTTGAGTCTGGAATTTGTGGATTTTACACTGTGTAAAAACGATATCAAATATACGATCGAAGAGTGCAAAGAGCGCGATGCGACCTATGCAGCTCCTCTGAAGGTAAAGGTAAGACTTTGCAATAAAGATAAAGATGAGATCAATGAACATGAGATTTTCATGGGTGATCTTCCACTTATGACCGACACCGGCTCCTTCGTTATCAACGGAGCGGAGCGAGTTATCGTCAGCCAGCTTGTTCGTTCCCCTGGTATTTATTATGGAATCGCGCACGATAAGATCGGTACAGAGTTATACAGCTGCACCGTTATCCCGAACCGGGGTGCCTGGCTGGAGTATGAGACAGATTCCAACGACATTTTCTACGTGCGTGTAGACCGGACCAGAAAAGTTCCTGTTACTGTTCTGATCCGTGCTCTTGGTTACGGTACTAACGCCGAGATCATTGACCTGTTCGGCGATGAGCTGAAACTGGAGAAGAGCTTCGAGAAGGATCCGTCCAACAACTACCAGGATGGTCTTCTGGAATTATATAAGAAGATTCGTCCGGGTGAGCCGCTTTCCGTAGACAGCGCAGAGAGCCTGTTAAACAGCATGTTCTTCGATCCGCGCCGCTACGATCTGGCAAAGGTAGGTCGTTATAAATTCAATAAAAAGCTTCACTTTAAGAACCGTATCGTAGGTCACGTTCTGGCTGAGGATGTGGTTGATACAACTACCGGAGAGATTCTGGCGGAGCAGGGAACAAAGGTTACCAAGGAACTTGCTACTGACATCCAGAACGCAGGCGTTCCGTTTGTATGGATTCAGGGTGAGAAGAAGAATCACAAGGTTCTTTCTAACATGATGGTAGATCTGGGCGCTTATGTGAATTTCGATCCGGAAGAAGTAGGCGTCACAGAGTTAGTATTCTATCCGGTTCTCCAGGGTATTCTGGAAGAAAATGCCGGCGCTTCTGATGAGGAGTTAAAAGAGATTATCCGCAGAGATATCCATGACCTGATTCCGAAGCATATTACGAAGGAAGATATCATCGCTTCCATCAACTACAACATGCATCTGGAAGGCGGCATCGGCAATCCAGATGATATCGACCATCTGGGCAACCGTCGTATCCGTGCGGTCGGCGAGCTGCTTCAGAACCAGTACCGTATCGGTCTGTCCCGTATGGAGCGTGTGGTACGTGAGCGTATGACAACACAGGACA
>ERZ835541.3754-NODE-3754-length-10093-cov-2.369197_pt1 | contig 10093 bp, 10 predicted proteins | sample MGYA00519945_ERZ835541 | MGnify/ENA primary metagenome ERZ835541 (study PRJEB31850, sample SAMEA3708780) | human gut metagenome | biome: human gut; feature: human-associated habitat; material: faeces | place: China | collected 2014 ...
ATGGAAGAATTCCACACTCTATTTTAATCGAACTGTTTTCCGATGAAGGTATTGGAACCATGTTATATTAAATCCATTCTTTCAAAGCGGCATCTTTGGAAGAATGCAAAGGAGAGATTACCATGCATTTTTTAGATATTAAAGAACAAGAAAAGAAGAATATGATGCCAACAACCAGATTCTTGCAGACATGTTTGGTACCGATGTCTCTGACATTGCAGGCTCCGAAGATGACGTCAAGAGTGCCGTAGAAGAAATGGTTTATACGGAAATGCTGACGACCGCGATCGCAGAAAAGGAAAATATCGCCGTTTCGGATGATGAATATACCGACTACGTCAACTCCGTCTATGAGGACAGCGGCTACACTTCCGCAGAAGAATATGAAGAAGATTACACCAAAGACGAGACAGTAAATACCATCCTCTATAATAAAGTTATGGATTTTCTGATGCAGAATGCAACCGTTACCGAAGTTTCTGAGGACGAGTACTATGAAGAAGATACCGAGATGGATGAGGAAGCGTACGATACCGAAGAAATCACGGAAAATGAGACAGATGCCGAAGATTTGGAGATGACAGAGTAATGTCCCAAAAAAAGAAAAGTATGTTGTTATTTCTGGTAGTTGCCCTCCTTCTTGTCCTGTCGCTTGTTGCTGTCTTTTTTCTGAACAGCCACAACGAACAGGGCGAGATCGCCCGTATTTATCAGGACGGTAAGCTGATCCGCGAAGTGTCACTGACCGATGTTGCCAGTCCTTATGAATTTCAGGTGGAGGCTTCGGATGGCGGCTACAACCTGATCCGAGTAGAAAAAGGGGCAATCGGCATCAAAGATGCCGACTGCCCGGACAAAATCTGCCAGCAGAGAGGCATGGTGTCGGATACCGGATATCCGGTCACCTGCCTGCCCCACAAGCTGGTTATTCAAATTGAACGCCTTACTGCCTCCTCCGATGGTATCGATGCGGTCGTGCAGTAAGAATCCTACTCTTCTCCCGCTCTTGCAGCGATCTCCTTATCCATGATATCTTTCGGTGCCTGCTCATAGCGTGCAAACTCATATGCGAAATCGCCGCTTCCACCTGTCATGGAACGTAACGTTGTGCAGTAGCCGTAAAGCTCCATCATCGGGATGTCCGCTTCTACGATCTGATTGCCTTTATGATCTGGATTCATGCCAAGCACACGGCCACGGCGTTTGTTCAGATCACCCATCACGTCTCCGGTAAATTTATCCGGAACGGTAACTTTCAAAGATGCGATCGGCTCCAGCAGTACTGGTGATGCCTCAAGGAATCCTTTTTTAAATGCCTGAATGGATGCGGTCTTGAATGCCATTTCAGAGGAGTCAACCGGATGATAGGAACCATCATAAAGAATGGCTTTTACACCGACAACCGGGTAACCTGCCAGAGGTCCCTTTAATACAGCTTCCTGGACACCTTTTTCTACAGCCGGGAAGTAGTTCTTCGGAACGGCTCCGCCGACCACTTCCTGTTCGAATGCATAAGGTGTTTCCAGATCTCCCAGCGGCTCAAAACGCATCTTGACGTGACCATACTGTCCATGTCCGCCGGACTGCTTTTTGTATTTAGCTTCCACATCGGCACTCTTGCGGATCGTCTCACGGAATGCAACCTTTGGTCTTTCCAGTTCAATCTCGATCTTGTACTTCGTGAGCAATTCGCTCTGAATCATCTCAAGATGCTGGTCGCCCATACCATAGAGCAGTGTCTGACGGTTCTCAGAATCATTGACCACTTTCATTGTCAGATCTTCGTGGGAGATCTTCTGAAGTGCCTGAGCTACTTTATCCTCGTCCCCTTTGTTTTTTGCACGGTAGCGTTTGTAAGTATATGGAATGGAAACTTCGATCTTGCCGTAACGGATCGGTGTTGCCTTAGTAGAAAGGGTATCGCCGGTACGTGCCTTGTCGAGTTTGGCGATCGCCCCGATGTCTCCGGCATGAAGCTCCGGAATCTCGATCGGTTTGCTTCCTTCAAATACATACAGCTTATTCAGCTTCTGTTCTGCATCTTTGTCAATATTGAAAATGACATCATCACTCTTGATAACGCCGGATTTCACTTTGATCATAGAATATTTTCCGATGAACGGATCGACGATCGTCTTAAATACCTGTGCGGATTTTGCTTTTGCAAAATCATAATTTGCTTCAAAAATCTCGTTTGTCTTTGTATTGATGCCGGCTACACTGCGTTTGTCCGGACTTGGGAAATACTGAACAATGTCATCTAAAAGATTTGCCACGCCGCGGAGCTGAACCGGTGAGCCCATCGCTACCGGAACGATATCGCCGCTGGAAACGTTCTGTGTCAGTGCCATCATGATCTCATGCACGGAGAACTCTTCTCCTGCAAAATAGCGATCCATAAACTCCTCGCTTGTCTCTGCAACTGCTTCCAGCAAAGTTTCTCTATATTTTTCAAGATATTCATCCAGATATTCAGGAATCGGACATTCTTCTTTCTGGCCTTTTTCCAGCCATTTTCTTCCTGCTTTCTTTACTACGTTGACATATCCTGTAAATTTCTCATTCTCACGGATCGGGAAGTGGATCGGTGCGATCTTCTTTCCGAACTGTTCCGTCAGATCTTCGGTGATCTTTCGGAAACTTGCATTGTCAAAATCCATATTTGTGATAAAAATCATGCGTGGGAGACTGTATTTCTCACACAGAGCCCATGCCTTCAAAGTACCAACTTCTACGCCGTTCTTTCCGTTTACAACGATCACGGCTGCATCTGCTGCCGCTGCTGCTTCTTCTGCTTCTCCTACAAAATCAAAATAACCAGGTGCATCCAGAATGTTCACCTTTACATCGCCCCAGGCGATCGGTACTAAAGAAGTGCTGATCGAGAATTTTCTCTTGATCTCTTCTTTGTCAAAGTCACTGATGGTATTACCGTCCGTCACATTTCCCAGTCTGCTTGTGATACCGCCAAGATACGCCATGGCTTCAACCAGACTGGTTTTGCCCGAGCCTCCATGCCCAAGGAGCACGACATTTCGAATTCTGTCTGTTGTGTAAACTTTCATGCTATTATCCTCCAATACAATTTATTCTTGATCTGCTCAAGTGCTTATGGGTATATTCTACTAAAAGATTTGAAGTTTTTCAAGCTTTTTATTCAAAATATACAAGTTTTTTACAAGTTTATCGAAATATGGTATATGAATCTGCTATTTTTCTTTTGAATTGTTCTTTTTATACAAACAATATAGACAATGCAAGATATCAAGCTGAAATTTTTTGTCATTACCACACAATAATTTCTGCATTTTCACTTTAACGTGGAAAAGTGTTGACATTCTATTTTGGCAATAGTAAAATAAAAGCCAGCAAAAATGAAGAAAGACTGCCGATTTTTCGGCATGCGATGAGGATGAAGAAATGGAAACAACCTTTACTGCCGGGTTTATTGGCCTTGGCCTGATTGGCGGCTCCATTGCCCGGGCTTTGAAAAAATATTATCCGGATGTGCAGATACTGGCACACACGAGAAGCCGCCATACAACCGAATACGCACTGGAACATGGCATCATTGATGAGATCTGTGATACAGTCGATGAACGATACCGCAAGTGCGATTACATTTTTTTATGTGCACCTGTGGAATGCAATGCTTCTTATCTGGGACTGCTGAAGCCGTATCTGAAAAAAGGATGTATTCTTACGGATGTCGGAAGCACAAAGACCAACATCCATAAAAAGGTAGAAGAACTGGGTCTGGAAGAATATTTCATCGGCGGACATCCGATGGCAGGTTCTGAGAAGACCGGAATCGAGAATTCCACGGACCATCTTCTGGAAAATGCTTACTATGTTCTGACACCGGCTGCCAAAGTAACCGGTGAAATGGTCGAGCGATACCGTGACCTGGTGGCATCTTTAAAAGCGATCCCTCTGATCCTTACCTATGAAAAGCATGATTATGTTACGGCTGCGATCAGCCATCTTCCGCATATCATTGCTTCCACTCTGGTAAATCTCGTCAGAGAGCTGGATAACGATGCTGAATACATGAAGACGATCGCAGCAGGCGGTTTCCGCGATATCACACGTATCGCATCCTCCTCCCCTGTCATGTGGGAGCAGATCTGCATGACGAACACAGGCAATATCACTGAGGTGCTGGATCGCTACATTGATTCCCTGACGACATTGCGGGAAGAACTGTCCGACCACCAGTCTAGAGCCATCTACCAGCTGTTTGAGTCCTCCCGCGACTACCGGAATTCGTTTGCAGAAACTCCAAAAGGATCGATACAGCCGGAATACGCCTTCTCCGCCGACGTGGTGGACGAACCAGGTGCTATCTCCATCATTTCCTCGATCCTCTCCGGCAAAGGAATCAGTATCAAAAATATTGGCATCAGCCACAACCGTGAGCATGGCGAGGGCGCGCTGCGGATCAGCTTCTACGACAAGGCTTCGATGGAAGCGGCGTGGGCGCGTTTGAAGAAATACAATTACACGCTGTTCGCGTAGACTGCAATGTATGTTTCAAACTTAACTTTCAACATTAATGTTTAGGCAGGTACAACTATGAACTCAATGAAATTTACCCATACATCTTCTCTCCGGGGCGAACTGACCGTTCCGGGAGACAAGTCCATCTCTCACCGCAGCGTCATGTTCGGCGCTCTTGCGGACGGACTGACCGAAATTCACGGCTTCCTGCAGGGCGCAGACTGTCTCTCCACGATCTCCTGTTTTTCCAAAATGGGAATCTCGATCGAAAATCAGGGCGAGACCGTTCTCGTCCACGGACGTGGACTGCACGGGCTGACTGCCCCAGACTCCGTTTTAGACTGCGGCAACAGCGGCACCACAACGCGCCTGATCTCCGGCATTCTCTCGGCCCAGAAATTTGACACAACACTGACCGGCGACGCTTCCATCCAGAAACGTCCGATGAAGCGCATCATCGATCCTCTCTCTCAGATGGGCGCAAAGATCGAGAGTGTCAATGGAAATGGCTGCGCGCCGCTCCATATCACCGGCTCACCACTGCACGGCATCCATTATAATTCTCCGGTTGCCTCCGCCCAGGTCAAATCCTCGATTCTGCTGGCAGGTCTGTATGCCGACGGAGAAACCCGCGTGACCGAACCTTACATTTCCCGCGATCACAGTGAACGGATGCTGTCCGCATTCGGCGCAGACATCCACACAGATGGAACCACCGCGATTTTACAGCCGGCAAAACAGCTCTATGGACAGAAAATTCTGGTTCCGGGCGATATCTCCTCCGCTGCCTTCTTTATCGCAGCCGGACTCATCGTACCGGATTCAGAAATCTTAATTAAAAATGTCGGTATCAATCCGACCCGCGACGGCATCCTGCGCGTCTGCAAGGCGATGAACGCGGACGTCGAACTTCTCAATGTAAACACCGCCTCCGGCGAACCGACCGCCGACCTGCTCGTCCGCTCCGGTAAGCTGACCGGAACCACGATCGAGGGCGCGATCTTCTGGTCCGCACAAGTTCCTTAAGGGGCTGCGTCATCGAGGGCGATATCATCCCGACTCTCATCGACGAGCTTCCGGTGATCGCTGCGATGGCGTGCTATGCCGAGGGAACCACCGTCATACGCGATGCCGCGGAACTGAAGGTAAAAGAGTCAAACCGCATTGCTGTCATGGTAGAGAATTTAACCGCTATGGGCGCGGATGTGACCGAGACCGAAGATGGCATGATCATCCACGGAGGCAAGCCGCTGCACGGTGCTGTGATCGACAGCAAGAAGGATCACCGCATCGCCATGACCTTCGCCGTTGCCGCACTCGGCGCTTCCGGCGAGACCGAAATTCTGGATGCAGACTGCGTGAACATCTCCTATCCGGGATTCTATGGGGATCTGGAACGGCTGTGTAAATAAAATGTGACTATGCATATTTGAGACAAAAAGGGCAGGAAAAGCTTCAAATCGCTTTCCTGCCCTTTTCTTTTGTCCTACTGCCCATATTTCGCAAAATACCGATCCAGCACCTGTCTTGCGATCGGCGCAGCGACCGCACCGCCGGAACCGGACTCTTCTGCCAGCACGCAGATCGCCACCTTCGGCTTGTCTGCCGGAGCGAAACCGACAAACCAGGAATGTGTCTCCTTACCTGTCTCAAACTCGGCGGAACCGGTTTTTCCGGCCACCGTATAGGATGCCCCCCGCATCGCGGAACCCGTACCAATCTCGACCACCTGGCTCATGAGATGCGTCAGAAACTGTGCGTCATTCGCAGACATCAGGGTTCCATAGGCGGACGGAAGGAACTTCTTGACCGTCTGACCACCCACATTTTCAACATGATCGATCATATATGGCTTCATCAGCGTGCCGCCGTTGGCAATCGCCGATACGATCATCAGGTTATGCAGCGGCGTAATCTGGGTTTTTCCCTGTCCGATCGCGGTCTGAAGCTTTTCCCAGTCATCCGAACTGCCGTCGAGCGAAAACGTGCTCTGGTTGTACGGAAGTGTGTACGGAAGCTCCGAATTAAAGAGCATCTGATTTGCCAGCGCCCGGAATTAAACAGCATTTTATTACACAGCTGTCCAAACTGGTCGATGTCAAGTTCCATTCCAAGCGATGCGTAAAATGCATTGCAGGAATTGGCAAATGCCTGAATCAGGTTCTGCGCCCCGTGTGCCGTCCCGTGGTAACATTTAATCGTATAATCGCCATTCTGGTAAGAGCCATTACAATTATACACATAGTCCTGCCAGGTATTCGGGTTCTCTTTCATATATTCCAGCACCGTCAGCATCTTGAACGTCGATCCCGGCGGATATAAGCCCTGCGTCGCGCGGTTGACTAACTGCGCCTTCGTATTGTCCGGCGATATCAACTCTGCCCAGCGCTCATCGACGAGATTCGCATTGAAATTCGGCTGGGAAACCATCGTTAAAATCTTTCCCGTATCCGGTTCCATGACGATCACCGCACCCCGGTGTTTTCCGATCGCGTCGGATGCCGTCTGCTGCAGATCCACATCGAGCGTCGTAATCACATTGTCGCCCAGATTTTTCTTCCCCTGAAATTCATTGATCGTTTTCTCAATCAGATTCACATGGGAGGAAAGCAGGTAGAAATTCGCCAGCGACTCCAGACCTGTTTTTCCATTTTTGCCAGAATATCCGACCGAATGGACAAACAGATAATCATACGGATAATAGCGTTTCTCGCTTCCGTCACTTGCAACGTTCGTCTGCGCCAGCACCGTTTTATCATTGCTCATAATCGAACCGCGGGTCACCCGGTCTGAGAGGAGATCGAGTCTCGCATTATAAGAGCTGCCGATCACATTTTCACTCTTAAACTGGATAAACCAGCCAAAATAAACGGCCATCGCGATAAAGAGCGCCGCAATCCCATAGGTCAGCCACAGAATATGACGGTTTGAACGCGCTCTCGCATTTTCAGTTCTTTCCATTTCATCCTTCTGCCTCATCAAGCTGCTGCTCCTCCTCTTCTTCCTCATTCCGTTTCAGGACATATAGTCCCTGTATCACGCCAAACAGGATAAATGTGCTGAGAATCGAACTGCCTCCATAACTGACAAGCGGCAGCGTCACGCCGGTGGACGGAATAAACTTGGTCACGCCACCGATCGTCAGGAACACCTGCACCACATACTCAATTCCCAGACCAAACGCGATCAACTTGTAAAATAATGCCTGCATCCGGGTCGCAATCAGCATAAACTGCATGAAGCAGCCCAGACAGATCAGGAGAATACAGAGCGCATAGATGCCGCCCAGCTCCTCCGAGATCGCCGCGAAAATGAAGTCCTTCTCGACAACCGGGATCTTCTTCGGCATCCCCTGGTAAAGTCCCATGCCAAACCAGCCGCCTGTGCCGATCGCAAAGAGCGCCTGCGTAACCTGATATCCTTTTCCTGCAATGTCACTCCACGGATCCTGCCATGCTTCCACTCGGACACGCACATGCGAAAACAGCTTATACGCCAGCATCGCAGCCGCACAGCCGCTTCCAAGACCGCCTGCCAGATACAGCCAGTTGGAGGTTGCAATAAACAGCATCAGGACATAGGCGAGGAAAAAAATCAGCGCACTTCCCAGATCCTTGGATAACACCAGAATCAACACGTGCGCCGCCGCCACGCCGGTCGTGATCGCCACATTTTTAAACTCCGTTGAGCGGTAAAACATCGTCGCCACGAAGAATACAAAGCTGATCTTAACAAACTCGGACGGCTGGAACGAAAATCCGCCGATACTGATCGAAAGCTGCGCGCCGAAGCTGGTATTGCCGATCACACAGACAACCAGCAGCAGCGCCAGACCTATCAGGCCGTACACCCACGGTATCTTAGCGAGCTGCCAGGTTCTATCTATCACATATGGTATAATCATTGTGATAACCGCTGCAACTGCCATGATGATAAACTGGCGGACCGCCTTGTCCATCGAGATGCGCGTCAGCATGATAAAACTGGTGCACAGAAGCATACACGTGTTGTTCAGCAACAGTCTCGACGCATTCCGGTAAAACAGCCGGTATAAGAGCTGGTACAGGACAAAAAAGACAAGCTGCGCGCCGAAAAACAGCACAACTGCCTCATCCTCGGTTTGTAGATAAATGATCGTACCCGACAGAAGAAATATCAAAAACAGCGGTACATTCTGCAGACGGCAGAGCCGGAGTTTCGACTCGTCATCCGGCAGTGAAAAAAAGCGGAAATTGTAATATGTATAAATCAGTATCAGCAATATCATCAGATACCTGGACATCGTTGTCACAAGATTTATCATGTTGATCCTCCTTTTCATGTGTACCCGGAAGATTCCCGGTACACACGCTACTCTACGCCCCTCTTAAAATGACCTCTTGTAAATTCGCCCTCCAGCTCCACCGGTTCCTGATGGAGGAAGGTCTTCACGTAGGCATCCAGCACTTCCCCGGTCTGTGCCGCACTCTCCGACGTAAATGCCAGACGCAGCACCTCCGGCTGCAGGCGGTCTATCTGCTTTTTATCCTTCAAAAGCGACAGGGGGCTGGAATTGTAGATCGTATTGCAGCAGAAGCGGCACTGGTTCCTTACCGGAAATACCTTCTTTTTGCGATCCCGCAGATACAGATATTCCGGACATTTACTGCATCCTTCCACGGTTTTCCGGATGCACTGGGCGGTTACCATGACCGGGATCGAGCCATATACGAGAAGTTCCCGTTCCCGGCTGTCGCGCGCCTCCAACTCCCGGCTGTTGAGCTCGACCGGAAGGGTAAAACGCATCGAAAGCTCCGGCGCCATCTCCCGCACAAAATCCTCCGCCCGGTGATTCATCGTATAAATACCATAATCCATCACAAGCGGGATGGAAATCTTCCACTCGCGCACCAGTTCCAGCTCTTCCCATGCCCGGATGACAAGACCGTCAAATCCCGCCGATTCCAGCCTGGAACGATGTGTTTCAAAATATTCCTTTGCCCGATCGCGGAAAATATGCGGCATTACCAAAAGGCACTGCTTGTCTGCCTCATGGCAGCGCGATACCCATTCGTTCCACTGTTCGGCGCCAAATTCAGCGCTATCCAGATAGATGGCTCCGACTTCCGGTACGGATAACGCCACTTTTAACTGTGCCGGGTGTTCGACCGAAACGTGGATGTGGTACAGAGCTGTTTTATTCCCTTTTTTATTCTCAAACAGCGTTTTCTGACTTTGTACAGGTAAATCTGCTGTGAGTTCAACGTCCTGAGCCGGGCTGGTTTTTTCTGATTCCGAACCTGTCTGGTTATTTTCTTCCAGATTCTTTTCTTCCGGATTTTGCCACCCTTTTCCTGTCCCGCACGCCCTATTTTCCGGTATCTCCCGGCGGTATGGACGCAGTATCTCCTCGGTAAGCTGCTCAAACGCAGAGCGGCGGAGTTCATTTAACTCCTGCACCGGCACAAAAGGGCTGCCGCCTGTCTCCACTTCCAGATTTTCAAAATAATACGGCGTATTTCCCGTTTTTCCGAGCTGTTTCTCAATCCGTTCCTTGCTCATCGGCTGTTTCACTGCCGTCTGGACAACTGCTCCGATTCCGCCTGCCATCCGG
>ERZ835541.3763-NODE-3763-length-10078-cov-3.816921_pt1 | contig 10078 bp, 10 predicted proteins | sample MGYA00519945_ERZ835541 | MGnify/ENA primary metagenome ERZ835541 (study PRJEB31850, sample SAMEA3708780) | human gut metagenome | biome: human gut; feature: human-associated habitat; material: faeces | place: China | collected 2014 ...
TCATATTCACATATAATAGCCACTTTAGGCAAATTTTCTTTTATTTTTTCTTCCTGACATGCCAAATCCGCTTCGCTTCTTTTCGGTGATTATACATTCGCCAAACACTTTCTGCTTTTTTTGCAAGCAAAAAGCAGAAAGTGCTTGGCTCATTGTGTATAACAAAAAAAGATAGAGCAAAACCGCATTTGCAAATTTTGCTCTATCTTTTTATTAAATATTAAATTCATTTCAAAATGAATTTGTTAATATTTGATATTTTACCAAAATAATTCTTCTTATTCTGGTAATCTTCTTTCAATACATAATTAATAATGTCTTTTTATATAACAACATATATATACTCCAAGGTATTGTTCACTGCTACATAAATTTTCCATACAACTATACATACAAAAATATTACTTCACATTAATTTTACCTGCCTATACTCCTATACTTTATTTAATACTAGAAAAGCAGATGATGATAAATTATAAATTTTTCTCATCTTCCTGCTTTTAGGCTATCTATTTTACATCAATCTTTGTAACCTAAAATTATGATTTTTAGAAATGTATCTTACAATCATCAGTATCTTTTTCACCAATATATCTACACAACATAATGTTCCTCCGACTTATTTTATTAATTATTTAAAATCAGTTCACACTTTTGATCATCTATTGTTTCTATTTCAATCTTGTCTTTCTTTACAACAATTCTATCAATAAAAACTGCAAGATCTTCTTGTGTCATAACAGTATGTTCATTGCTGTTTTTTTCTAACGTTTTTAATAGTTTTTCCTGTCTGCCTTGCTTTAATGCATTGTATTTGTCATCAAGCTTTTGCAGTTCTTTTTTAAGCATTTGTTTGGTTTGATAACATTGTGCCAAGTGTTCCTCAATTTGACTTTCGTCTTGAACGCCTCTGGCAACAAGTAACATTCCTTTATCTAATAATTCGTTTATTTGTGAATTCACATTTTCTAATTCACAATTCAGTTTTTGTTTCTTTTCAACAATATCTTTTGGATTCAAATATTCCGATAATTCTTTAGCAAGTTCAAGTCGTGTTTTTTCTTTTGATTTTGTTTTTCCATTGATCAATGATGTCAAAGCATCCAGTAATGGCTTTTCTTTTAAAGTCACACTGTTTGGACAGATTGCTTTTCCATTCTTCAACCTGTTTGAACATCTCCATACAGGTTCTTTTTCCTTATTTCTTTTTGTCCAGACAGCCCTTCTATATAAGGCGCCACACTCTGAACAGATGATTTTGTTACTTAAAGGATTTTTAGATGAATAGCGATTTTGATGATGACTTTCCACAACTTCTTTTTCATCATTTGATTTCATATTCCTTTTTGTTCTTTCTACTTGAGCCGCTTTGAATACTTCTTTGGTCACAATTGCAGGATGACTGTTTTCCACAAAGTACATTTTCTTCTGACCTTCATTTTTATACCGTTTCTTATGAAGAAAGTCTATGCTGAATGTCTTCTTTAAAAGAGCATCACCACTGTACTTTTCATTTTGCAGCATCCTGCCAATCGTTCCTGAATCCCATTTTGTACTCCCGTTCTTCTTGGGGACTTTGTTTTCCGTCAGGTACCTTGCTATTTTACTTTCGCTCATCCCTGAAAGATATTTAGAAAAGATCTCTCGAACAACTTCTGCTTCTTCTTCAATAATATCAAGTGTTCCTTTGTTTGACTTATAGCCATACATGTTGGCAGCATAAACCTTTCCTTTTTCAAACTGCCTTTGATATCCCCACTTGATACTTTCACTTTTATCTTCACTGCTTTGTTGAGCAACACTTGAAAGGATCGTCAGCAACATCTCATTTGCTTCCAGACTGTGAACATTCTCTACTTCAAAGTAAACATCGACATTGTATTCCTTGAGGATTCTCAAATACATCAGTGAATCAACAGTGTTCCTTGCAAATCTTGTAATACTTTTAGTAATGATCATATCCAGTTTTCCTGCTCGAGCATCATCAATCATACGCATAAAATCTGATCTTTTATTGGTTGATGTACCCGTTATTCCTTCATCTGAATAAATGGCAATAAGTTCCCAGTTTTCATGACTGCCTATGTAGTTTTCATAATATTCACACTGTGTTTCATAACTCAGTTCCTGTTCGTCAGAATCCGTTGAGACCCTGCAGTATGCTCCAACTCTTATTTCCCTGTTTTGCCTGTCATTGTATGATGGCTGAAACTTCTTTCTTGGAGCAATCACTTTAACCTTCGGTGCAGTTGTTTCATGTTCTTTGTCATCTCTGATAATATAGTTCACAATCTTACCCCCTTTCCTTAATAATTAATAAAAAGTTCAAGACCATTATTGAAAATACTCAGTATTCCTGTTTCATATACCTCAATCTTTTCAATAATATTCTTGAATTCACATTTTTCTATATTGCTTTTTAACTTCACATTTTCATATTCCTGTGAATTTTGCTGATTCAGATAGTCACAGATAAAGTTCTTGTAGTCACTTTCTGTATTCACATTTTGAAGTGCATTTCTGTTTAGTATTTCAAAATACTGTTCACTTGATTCACTGTTCCATCCTTGTATGTATTTGTCTTTCATATTGATAACTTCTTCCAGCAACAAATTCACATTCTTGACCAGAACACTTTCTTCGATTCGATATTTCTGATCTTCACTTACATAGAAGCATTCATTTTTCCGAGATCCATTCTTATCTCTTTTACCTCTGTAGATTTTTCTTTTTAAAGGAATACTGTCAATTCCCCAAAAGACCTTGTTTTTAAAAAACTGCTGTACCATTCTGTTTTCTTTTGCCTTTTCTTTATCCATTAGAACTGTTTCCTTTCTACTTTTAATTTAAGATCGTTTTTCAATGTGAACTGGATATCCAATGTTCCCACTTCAATCGAATCAACTAAAGTATTGAAGATTTCTTCATCCAGTGCAGTAATTTCTTTCATTGATTCCAGACATTCAATGATGATCTGCGTCTGTATCACTTCAAACCTCTGATAGATTTTTTCATTGAGTTTGCACTTTTGCATTTCAAAAACTGATTTGTCTACCAGCAACTCGTTATGCTTTTTCTTATAATCTTCCAGACTTATAAGATCTTTCTGATAGTATCGAACAAGTGTATTGATAGAACTGCTTACTTTTTTAAGTTCACGATTAACGAGATCAAGTTCACATCTGTCATCGTCATTTGTCGTAAAATTCACAATATGTTTTTTATAGGCTTCCAAAACATGAATATTTTCTTTGAGCTTATAAAAGATTTTTAAAAATGCATCTTCTATTTCATCCGTTCCAATCATTTTTACTTCACATTTCTTTGCTGAAGTAACATGATTACTGCAACTCCAATATTCTTTATTCCTCAACACCCTTCTTTTAAAAGTTCCACCACAATGTTCACATTTTATTTTTGATGTCAGCAGATATTCTCTATTTCCATCTGTCTGATTTTTATTGAACTTCAACTTGTTGTTCACAAGTTTTTCATTTGCCTTTTCAAAAAGTTCACGATCAATGATTTTTGGAAACACATCGTAAACATAATACTGTGCAAGTTCACCTTTATTTGTGACTAACTTATAAGGAAAGACATCAGGTGAATACTTTTTTTGAAGAAGCATATCTCCACAATACCTTTCATTTTTAAGCATTGATGAAACTGTGGACTGTGACCACTTTTTCTTTTTGAAATAATGTTTATTCAGATAATCCACAAGTTTTGTTACCGAAAAATCTTTGTTCACATATTTATTAAAGATATCTTCAACAATCTTTGCTTCTTCTTCTATGACTTTTACTTCACCATCTATTCTTTGATATCCATATGGCAGTTTCGGTTGATTGTATCTTCCTTCTTTTGCCCTTGTACGAAATGCCCATTTTTGTGCATTTGAAATTGCTTTTGATTCAATTTCAGCACAGGCAGCATAAACAGCAAGCATCATTTCACTTCCCATTTTTGCTGTATCAATTTTTTCTGTCATAAAATAAACGGAGACATCTATTGATTTCAGCTCTCTTACTACTGAAAGTGTCTCCGTTATATTTCGTGCAAATCGACTGATCGATTTAGTAATTATTCTATTTATAAGACCTTTTCGACAGTCTTCAATCATTTGAAGAAAACCATCTCTCTTGTCCATTCTTGTTCCAGTTATTCCTTCATCTGTATAGATCTTAACCAGCTTGGAATTTTCAAGACTGTTGATATAGGATTCATAGAAGTCAACCTGATTGTTATATGAATTAAGCTGATCTTCACTGTCTGAACTGACTCTTGCATAACAGCCAACAAGATTGATTCTGTTTACAAATCTTTCTAAAGGTTCAATAATGTGTACTTGTTTTTGAGTCATTTCAAAAATCCCCTTTCCTATCACTACACACAGTACCACAAATTTTTTTAACTATCTATGGCATTATGCACTTTATTTTGTGAATTTAGAAATGATATCTGACCAATGGATTGCATTCTTCCTCATACTTCTTCAGAACTTTATTGGCAACATTTTTAGTGATCTTTTTATAGGTGACAAGTTTCTTCAGGCATGTATATATGTAATAGTAATCAAAGATATCCATTCAATCAGTTAACCATGCCTTTCATCTGTAATGAAATTTCAACTTCTGGCTGTGCATAGTAACTGTCTACTTTCAGATTATTTTCCAATGCAAAGTCAACAACATCCTGTTGCATTTGTTTTGAAAAAGAATCAGGTTCAATAAGTACCAGATGGTCACACTTTTCATTTTTTATGACATCTCCAATCTGTTTTTTAAATTCTTCATTCAGATTTGAAAGTTGAATAACAACAGCATGATCCAAGTCATACTTGGATACATATTCTCGTACACAATCATGAGTGGCTTCACTGTTTGATTTGCTTGTTACAAACAGTGGCTTGTTATTAACAGCTGATTCTAATGCACTGTTAATTACAGCTTTCAAAGTATGAATCTGTCTTTCGTTGAATTCATTGAACACATCCTGAATAAGACGACCACTGTCACGTTCATAGACTTCAAAACCATTATCTTCAAATGCCTTAAGAAGTCTTCCATCATTGAATGCATTAGCAAACACGATGCATTCACCATCAGTAACAAATGTTCTGCTTGTCGTAAGATCCTTTATTGTATTCACAAACTTCTCTGGTTCATAAAAAGCATTAGAAAAATGAAAATGCAATTCTCCAGTAAGTTCATAATTGTTTTTAGCAGCGAATTCCATATACTCCTCTAACTGCTTCGAAGAAAGTTTATTTTCTTCTTGTGTTAAAATATGTACTTTTTTCATAAGATCAATCCTTTCCTTTATTAACACAATGATGACACCTGCATTTTTTTTACAGGTGTCACGATCTATCAATAAACGTATCGGTTCAAGTCTGTTTTCCATTGTCCAAACCAGCTTCTATATAGGATCATCAAGAACATACGACACACGTGTCAAAGACCACTCCTCAATTGTTGCGACGGTTTGTTCACGCTCGACTGTTGAATAGAGTGAAGTATCATTTACGTTTTCATACCGGCAAAGGTCTATCCCCAACCTTTTATGATCAGTTGTTTCTCGCTCCAATACGATACAGAGAAAAAGTTCACATTTTATTGTGACCTTACATTTCTATGTTCACATATTCTCTTGGCGCAACTATCAACGTGCTAGAAAACTTTTTGTTGCTGATTCAGACTATTCTGTTTTCAATGTCCTCTTGAGAGGAGATGCTTAATAACTCCCCTCATATATAACTGGACATTTTTTTATTACTTGATAACCTTATAAAAAAAACAAGTTACTTTTTTGACTTATTTTTGATATTTTCTATTATTCTTTTTTTACGTTTATGTATTGCTGGTTGAGAAACACCCATCAATGCAGAGAGTTCTCTTTCTGTTTTATTCTTGATAAGAAGATTCGTAATAAGATTCCTATCTTCTTCTGAAAGTTGATTAATGATGTTCATTACATTTTCAACTTCTTCATTGATATTAAAAGTATCATATTGATTATTATTATCAGCAATCTTATCTACAAGCGCTGTATTATTATTATCTAACTGATCTAAACTGGATACTTTAAACTCACTTCTCTTTTCTTTTTCACGTTCCTCTTTTTTAAATGAATTGTAACAAGTTTTATATACTTCTTCCGATACCTCATGGTATTGACCTTTTATTTTAAAATAATAGTGTTTGTTTCCTTTAAGATCTCTTTTGATCCAAAAATAGTTTCTTTTATAATCGTTTTCCATCCTATCTTCCTCCTGTATTTTTTGGTTGAAGATAATCAGGAGGAGATCTGATTTTATTCACAAATATATCCCCCTTAATAGCCAACGTCTAAAGCGGGGTATAAAAAAAGTAGTGCTTTAGACTTCGTCTAATTTCACTACCAATACGATTATTAATTTTTCATAAAGTATTGAACACAAAAAGGAACTACATTCTTCTAACTATTCAAAATGTTATAGTTCCTTTTATATAAGATATTCCATATTATTTATTTCTTAATACTGGTTTACTATATGCTAAAGCATCTGCGTGTATTTTCCCATCAACAAGACTAATAGCTAACTTGAAATCTTGCGTATATTCTCTTCCAGAGCCATCTTCAAAATTAAGTGGAAGTACAGCAACACAGTCCTCAAAATCCTTTCCTTCATTTAAGCACCAAGTTGTTGTAATTTCGTGATCAACTTTAACAATGGGGTTTCTAATAGCTTCAACTCTATGAAACACTACTTCTCTATCTGGGTATACTGAGTTACATTTTTTACTTTCAGTTCCAGCATAAGTTTCATATGACTTATCTCTACCTTCATTTTTAAAAGTTATATCAATAAGAAAACGATTATCACTAATTTTTGAACGTTTTGCACTAGATAAGGTAAAAAACGGTTGTTCTCTTAACCTATCTTGCATTTCTAAATACTTTTTCTCTTCTTGATACCTTTGTTCTTGTCTTATACTGTCACTTTTTGTTATTTCAATTTGTTTATATGCAGTTTCTATAGATTCCTTTGCATTTTTACGCGTTTCAACTATTGCTATACAGCTTGCTACTGCGGTAATACAAGGAGCAATAACATTTATTAAACCGATTATCATATTTTCCATTTTTACTTCCTTTCTTTAAATTAAGTAATTAATCATTTGCTTTCTATTTTATTAATAATATCTCGATAACTATCTATTAATTTCTTATCAATTGCTCCATCTAACTTATTTCCAATAAAATCGAAATATTTTTTTGAATCCTCAAATCTTTTAGTTTCAAATAACAATGCTCCTATTAATAAATCTATATGAGTTCCATCTTTACTAATTGAACTATCTTGTTTTTCAAAATTATTTTTTCTAAATTCTAGTAATTCTTTTAATAGTAATTCATATTCCAATTCTATATTGATTAATTTAGATAATGATTTATAAAACTGAATATCATAGAAATCACTTTGTTCTAAGTTATATCTTTTTATTGTTTGTTCAATTTTATTTGTTTTTTCAACTCTAATTAGTAATTCCATATATAACATTATTAATTTGAAATAATATCCTTCATTATTTTCAAAATATTTATATTTTGCCTCTTTTTCATACCTATCTAGTATAGATTCTACAAATTGTAAATTTTCTATATCATTAATTAGACCAATTCCATCTCTAGAGTAATAATAGTACCATCTTAGATTATTTGGTTCATTTTCAATGCATTCATTTAATAATGAAATATTTCTCTTTTTCTTATCTTTTTTTAAAATAATATCTTTTGAATATCCATCATGAAAAAGTACTACATTTGTTTTAATAAGTATAACTTTTTCCATATTTGATCTAATTTCTTCATGGACATTTCCATAATATTTACAGTTACCATTTTTATAAATTACCCTAGGAATATCATCAAATACAAATTTAGTATTTTTCTCATGAATTTCAAACGATAATGAAATATCTTTTTTTTGTATAATATTATCAAACAAAGAAAGAACCTCATATAACTTATCCTTATCATTTGTTTGAAAAATCTCATCTGCATCTATGAAAACTATCCAATCGGAATTTGCTTGACTTATTCCAAAATTTCTGACTTTAGAGAAATCATCACACCATTCAAAATCAAATAATTTCAGTTTCTTATTTTCAAACTCTAATATAAGTTCTTTAGTACAATCATTAGACCCTGTATCAATAACGATAATTTCATCAAACACTTCTATAATATGTTCCAAACATCTTTTAATACATCTTTCCTCATTATACGTCAATACAACACAAGTAGCTGTTACTTTCTTTAAATCAAAATGATTATTTATTACTTGATTCATATTAAGTGAAATTAAATCTTGTATATCATCAAAATTAGAAATATAATCAATAACATTATTAATTTTATCCATTGATGATATTCCCCATTAACTAATTCTCTTAATCCTTAATTAATTTTTCTAAAGCTGGTTTAATTTCTACTGAATCAAAATAAAATTTATCTACTCTGTTATCTTTAACATGTAATAACGTTGGTACTCCTGCAATTGTAACTTCATCTTCTGGTGTTAATGTATAATAGTTAATGTTTGGCGTTTCTAACGAAGCGTATACATATCCTTTTCTTGCTTTCTTATTTGTTTTTAAATATTCTTTATCTGCTTTTTTTACTTCATATCTTTTTGTTTTTCCATATTCATCTTTTTCTTTTGATTTTGTATATTTTTCTTTGCTTTCACCTTCATAATATTCAATCTTTCCATTACTTTTTATTTTGCCAATTTCAATATCATTTTCTTCATGAAATTTATTCCAATCAAATTTCTTATAATCTTTTGATTTTTCATCCATATTTACAAAATACATTGTTGAATGTCCACTTACATATTCTTTTATATCATCTTCTACTTCTTTACAGTATGGGCATCCTTCCTTATAAAAATAAATGTAATATGAATCTCCATCTTCTGCTGGATTATTTAATAAATCTTCTTTTTCAATATGCTGATATGACAATTTTTGTGTACTTTCATAAGGATCGCCTTCTTTTTTGAATGTATTTACTAATGCCACAACTAATATTCCAATAATACAAATAATTAACATCTTTAATGTTTTCTTACTATTTTTCATTTTAATATCCTCCATTTAATGAAGAGAGAAAGCTAAATATATTTATTGTTTCTTTATTATGCTTCCTATTTTACTTACAATATTTTTTATAAACATCACATGCACTTGTACCATTTCCACATGGTACAACTTGATGAGTTTGACATGCCCACCATACTTGTTTACATTGTTTTTGTGTTAACCCACCACTTACTTCACTTAATAATTGTTCTGATGTTTCTTCTTTAAATACTTCATTTAATAATTGTTTTGACATTATACTTTCCTTCTTTCTACTATTGCTTCCTCTCTACAATTTTTATTTTATTCATATTAATTCTATTTTTTATCTTTTTGGAATAAAACATCTTTTTATGGAATAAAAGTCATCTTTATAGTTGTACAATAAAAAAATTGAATTTAACTTATTTTTCTAAAATTAATTTTTCATAAAGTCCAAAAATTTTTTATTCGATACCAATCCTTCTATTCTTTTAATCTCCTTTTTACTTTTAAATTTAATTACTGTCGGTGTATACTTCAACTTATATTTATCAGTTAAATCAAAATACCCATTTCTTCCTTTATTAATATTTACACCATATACTTTCGTATTATTTTTTTTGATATAGTTATTTAATGTTATTTTAAATTTTGAACATGGGCTACAATTTTCTTTATAAAAATATATGATTGTATCGTTTTTGGATGCAGTATACTCATTTATTTCTGATGCTTCTATTTTTATATAATAATTACGTCCATTAACCTCTGTATAAATTAAATTAACTGAAATAAGAGTTGTAATTAAAACTGTTAATATATTTCTAATAATCTTTTTGTTTTTTAATATTATTTTTTTCATTCTATCCCCTCATTCCAATCAATTGTATTGTCAATATATTTGTTATCTAGATTTTTATGTTCTAAAATTACCACTGTAATATTAAATATTTTACATGCTTTCA
>ERZ835541.3766-NODE-3766-length-10076-cov-6.268436_pt1 | contig 10076 bp, 10 predicted proteins | sample MGYA00519945_ERZ835541 | MGnify/ENA primary metagenome ERZ835541 (study PRJEB31850, sample SAMEA3708780) | human gut metagenome | biome: human gut; feature: human-associated habitat; material: faeces | place: China | collected 2014 ...
TATATCCGCCCGGTTGTACAGTGTCTGACAATCTTCCCATTCTCCCACGGACACATACATTCCTCATAAAAGGAAATCACAGTACTGTTAGAACTCTGATAATCTTTTCTTGCCTTTGCAATACTATCTGGCTCTGTAAAACGATAGCCATTTGCTATCACTGTCTGCAAAGCCATAACTGCTTTCTGCACAATGCCATTACGCTCTGCATACATTTTTTCTAACAGCTGCTTGTCCTGCATTTCCTTCGGAATCACATTGTGGCATTCAACTACCATAATGCGGTCATATACCCATTTGCCATCATCCCCGCCGAACTTTGGCAGTCGGTTCATGCAAAACCACAGCAATCCGTTAAATGTAAACTCAAATGCCTGCTGACCTTTAAATTCTGCAAAAAGGCTGTCCCCGCCTGTCATTTTCTTAAAGGTTTTCAGTTCATCTACGGACAAAAAACTCATATCAGAACTTCCGGCAAGTCTTGTTCCATATATGGCACCTGTTCCAAAACGGGATTCAATCTCTTTCAGGTCAATGCCTATAAAATTGCCTCTGCCGAGCAGACGCTCTACAAGACTTTTTAACTGGGATTTTCCTGTATCTCCCTGCCCTACAAGGAACAGTGCCTTTTTCATACGCCAGCCCTTTACATTGGAAATGCAAACGCCAATAAACTCCATCAGCAACTGCTTTACTGCATCATCACCATTGGTAAGCGTGTCCATATAAGAATCAAATACAGGTGTATCAATATCCTCATCTGACCATTCACAAGGAAGTTGTATAGTGGAAAGTATATCTGCTGAATGTGGTATCAGTTCTGTATCAGTTGCAGTAATCTTCAAAATTCCATTTTGGAAATTGATGATATCCTCATCTGCATTCAATGCATCCTGACTTACATATGTAAGGTCTGTGGTAATATGCAAAAGCACCTCATTGACCTTACTCATCTTCACAAGTTCCTCGTCATAATCAGCAATATACTTTTTTATGATTCCAAGCAGCATATTATCTGCATAAAGCCTGTAACATCCACCTTCATATACATATTTTAAAAGTCCCTGTTTACCATTGTCCCGGACTAAAATATATTGCAGATGTTCTCTTACATATTTTGCAAGAAGCGGTACACTCACATATGGTTCTCCTGTCTGTTCATTAAACTTTATGAAATCAGGATGTTCCATTTTTGACCTGTGAAATACACCATTACAGGCTGAAATTCCTGCATTGATTGTGTTTTCCCTGTAATCGTCCCTTTCCCATTTGCTTCGATATAAAGCAGAGCTGCGAAACACTTCATCAATCGCATCCGGGTCTGCTCCTGTCCTAAATGCTATCAAAGCACAAAGGGCAGCATCCGCCTCAGATTGGGAACCATATTCACTGAAATCACCTTTATCATAAAGCCGGATGAACTTGTCTCCGTTCTTCTGCTTACGAAGATCACAGACAATATCAAATACTGCCCTATCTCCATCACGCTTTGCACTATACTTCGCTTTCGGCTTTTTCCTCATTTCCTTATCCAAGGTGGTAAGAACCGCCTGTGTACAGTCAGCTATTGACAGACTGTTAATCGTATTTCCTGTAAAAGTGCCATATCGGTTTGTAATATCACCGATATAAAGTTCCAATCCAATATCAGAACGTTTCTGATAATATTCACTGTCCAGCACAAGTTTCTTCCTTCTGTCATCAAAATGTACCGGAAGTTTTGTAATATCACACTGACCAATAATATGAATCCCTTTGCCACTTGGAGATACTTCTGCATAGGAAGAAAACCGAGATAACATAAGCTGTGCAAATGGATCTGAAATATCCTTATGGTCTATATCTAATAAGAAGAAACCTTTCGTAATCTTCAAGCCAAGCCCCGATGCCTGAAACTGATTTCTGGCTGATTCTGCATCATCAAAAGATATCCATGTACCCTTATGTGCATCATCTGTTCCTGTAGCTCCTCCTTTTCTCCAATTCTGTTTAATGGTTAATAGATGTTCTTACAAGCCATTCTTTATAGGCTTCAATCGGAATCAGAATTCTTGCTCCGATTCGTATTGTCGGAAATCCCGGTGTCTTTACCAGTTCATATGCCTTTGGCAGGCTGATTCCCATCTGTGCAGATAATTCCTGCACACTCATAGTTGTTTTCTCCATAAGATGTTGCTCCTTCCGTAGAGTTGGTTATGTCCGTCTCTTCAATAATTGTTTCTCTGCTACCGCTCATGGCGGCTACCAGTCCCCGCAGTAACAAAGGCATGTTCATTGAGAACGGGATGAAATTGTCAAGGTACAAATCCGTTACAGCATTTTGTGTAACTTTTTATTGTTTTCATGAATATTTTAAGCTATAATGTAACCGAAGTCCAAAAACTGACGGTAACGCTAACGGTTACGAATTAACGATTGGAATGAGGTATGATATGCCATTAAACTGGAATGATGAAACGATTCCATCAGAAGCAGATAAAACAACAGATATATTAGGATTTAAAGAAATCGGTGGTATCGGGCAACTGATTTACCACCCTTTCCGATTCAAGAAATATGAACTTGATATTGATAAAAGCGATGATTATTGTGCAACACCATTTTGCCGCCCCGGATATGAACCCATCTTTCCTAAAGAAGATTTTCTTTCCGGACAGGGACTGCTTACCAGCCTTTGCAATCTGGCAATGCAGATAAACAGCTTTGATAATAAAATTCCATATACACAGCTTATCATGGAATGGTGTACAAATAATATGCATCCATATAATATTGATTTCATTTATTCTGAATTGAATGAATCGTTTGATATAAATAGCTTCGATGCAGAAATGGTAGAAAAAGACGGAACATTCGAGATTAACAACTTCTTAGATGACCTCGGGAAATTATATAATGCAGTCATGTTTTATGTTGCTCTCGAAGGTGTCTGTATTGCCGATGACGAAGCTGCATATGATTTATCCAAAGAAGGAAAATACTTTGAGGGCTACTCTTTCTTTGATAAATATAAGCATCCTATCGTTGCAATACCGGATGACTTAGATTATGGGGAGGCAAAAGGAAATCTCATAGAAGAAATGCGAATTGATAATGAGTACATTAAAAATCATCCGGCAGAAAAACCTCCAACCGGAGAATTTGCTACTACACCATATGACGATTACGATGAATTGCGGAATGCGCTTATTGACATCATTCCGGAATTTACCATGAAATTAAAGGTAGATCCCCGTACTAACCGATTAGAATTTTCTACCGATATTAATTCCGTGTTTGATATTGCATGGCTGACACTTGCAAGAATGCTTTCCGAAGACCCTGCGCCAGAAGATAAAGGGAAATCAGATAATCGTCCAGAAGGCATTATGATTCGTTGTCGGAACTGTGGTAAATTCATAATCCGAAAGAGCAACCGACAGGAATTTTGTGATGCCGAAGAATGCCAGAAGGTTCGAAATGCCCGAAAGCAAAAAGCCTATCGTGAGCGAAAATCCATTGAAAAGGCTCAAAAAAGCAAGAAAAAAGCACATTAATTTATATGATATGGCGGAAAGGCAAATAGATTATTGTATCTAATGTCAGCCAGCTACATGCAATTATGTGCTATGATATTATATAAAATATGTTAAAAAACATAGGAAGCCTCTATACAATTTCGCGAAAAAAGGTGTTTTTATCTAACCCCATTAGGATTTGTATTCCCCCACCCCCAATGTATAAAATACAGGACAAAAAATAAATAACTGTTGTTTTTAAGCAACAATTATGTTATGCTATTATCATACTCTTTATGAAGGGATAATATTTATGAAAACAATACTTAAATGGCCTGGAGGCAAAGAAAAAGAACTTCCCATTATTAGAAAATACAGCCCAATATACTCTGGACGCTTTATTGAACCTTTTGTCGGCGGAGGAGCTGTATTCTTTGATACCAATACTAAATACAGTTGTATAAACGACAAATCTACTGAACTAATCAATTTATACACTTGCGTTAGGGAAAAAAACAAAGAATTAATAAAACATTTGCAATTGGAAGCAAATGAATTTAATTCTCTTGGTTATTTTGTTGATGAACATTCCACAGAAATATTAGACCTGTACCTTTCAAAGCTATCTATAGATGAATATATTAGTAATCACAACGAATTTTTTTCATCATTCGCAGAGGGATATACCAATATTTTTCTCAAAGAATTGAAGAAAAATCTCACAAACAAAATATCTCGCTCAGCAAAATTAGAAAAAGAAAACGGAGCAATTTCTGATAAAGATAGGCTTGATAATATCGAAGCAGCAATGAAGTCTGCCTATTATATGTACATTCGATATTTACAAAACCATTTATCTGAATTAAGTAAAGGTAGACAAGCTGCTGTATTTTTCTTTATAAGAGAATTTTGTTACTCTTCGATGTTCAGATACAACGCTAAAGGCGAGTTTAATGTTCCATATGGTGGAATTTCATACAACAGAAAGGATTTCAAAAAAAAGATTGACTATCTCTTCTCTAATGAAATGATTTCCAAATTAGCCAATACAGATATTCATTGTGAAGATTTTGAGCCATTTATTAATAACTTAAATTTGACTGAAGATGACTTTATTTTCTTAGATCCTCCATACGATTCTGACTTCTCAACATATGCTCAGAATGAGTTTGGACGCGAAGACCAAAAACGTCTATGTGAATGTTTAAAAAGAACACCGGCAAAAATTCTGTTAATCATAAAAAATACTGATTTCATATATAATTTGTACAACAATGAGCATTTTAATATAACAAGCTTTGATAAAAAATATATTGTTAGTTTTATGAATCGTAATGATAAAGATGTTGAACACTTGGTTATAACAAATTATTAAATACCAAAAAAGGAGCTACTCAGATAATTGATTAGCTCCCTTAATTAGTTATAATGCTTTCTGCATAATAAATTTATCTAGTACTGCCTGTCCTGATGTTGTAATGTTCAACACCCCTGCATTACTATATGATACTAAGCCTCTATAAATTATATTATTTGATGAATCATTCCTGTGGCTAATAATATTTCTAACAATCTGGTCTATAACCATATCGCTCCTGTCAACTAATGGTACAAGATTAACTCCATCTGGTTCTGTGTAATACCAGATGTACTTCTTTAATTCACTTGTATTAATATTGGGATGTTTATCCAAAATATACAAAACAATAAAGTCTAAATCTCGCTCTCCTATTTTTCCATAATTAGGCATTATTTTTATCCTCCTTTGTTACTACTTCTGTCATTTCTATTCTGCGCTTAGCCGCCTCAAAAAAAATAGGATCAATTTCACATCCAACATAATTTCTATTTAATTCCTTGGCAGCAACCCCCGACGAACCAACCCCCATAAAAGGATCAAAAATCAAATCACCTTCATTACTAGCTATTTTTACTAAATGTCTTAACAATTTTAGCGGTTTTTGAGATGGATGTTTAGGTTCTTTCAAACGCTCCTTTCCCATACATATCGGACATTCAAAATAATTATGCATCTCATTTTGACTTAAAAAATTCCATTTATGTTTTTTATTCCATAAACAAACTATCATCTCACAACTATTTAAGAAGCCATTTTTAAATATCTTTGGCATAGGATTTGTTTTGTGCCATATAAAATATTGGAATGTATCAAATTCCGGATCAAAAGCTTCATGCCATTTACCAATTAAGTTATAACTAGTAAAAATGAAAATATTTCCATTTGGTTTTAAGATACGCTTAAACTCATCCACAAAATCAGACGGATTAATTTCTTTTAAATCCCACTCTCCCAAATCATTATTAACCGCAGTTCTTCCTGGTAATGAAATATTTCCTGTAGAATATTGGGCAATATTATAAGGTGGATCCGTAAGTATCAAATCAATCGATTTATCAGGTATTCCTTTTATATATTCTAAGCAATCACAGTTAGCAAGTGCACAATTAATATCCATTTGCAATTATATCTCTCACTTTAGCATTCTCAAATGCTTCAGAATACAAAGCAATAAATTCATCATATGTCATTTCATCTAATGGTAATATTTCCTCCCAAAAAAATCTTCCAATTGCTTTGTGCTCTGCATCTAACATGCCAAAAATAGCTCCATCAGGGGAATTGCCCTCGCCCCTATTATTATAACAAGTAGCAAACTTTGATTTATTATTTCCAAACATAGAAAATACTTTTTCAAGACGAATAACCTCATTCTTATTTTCAACTTTATTCTTTGTATCCAAATTTCCACCTGCTTTAATTTCATATACATATGCATTACTATCATCGAGGAAAAATAAATCCATTGGTATTTTTTTACCTTGTCCTGTGATTACATTTCTTATTTCATTTATATCCACATTTTGGAATTCATATATGTGTACTCCGAACTGTTCTGGTGATGAAACATATGCGTGCCTACATGAAACACTCAGATAATCCACCGCATGACCACCCCAATATAATTGCTGTGTCATTCCTTTATCTAATGGATATGATAAAAATTCAACAACCAATCTTCCATCATTTTCTCTCATTACAACAATATTGGGGACATTAAGAAATCCATATCGATATCGAGCACAATAAAATGCAATCTTCTGCAATCTCGTTCCAAGTTGAGAATCCAGACTTCTCCCTACAGCCATATATTTTTCTTCATCACCATCAAATAAACTAAAAGGATTATTTGCTCTATTTGTAATATTACCTACAGATTTTTTTACCACATTCCTTGCCATTTCATTTAATTGGCATTCGATAAACTGCTTTAAATCTTCCCTAAACACTATCTTACCGTCCTTCTTATCATCTCATTTATTCTTAAATTAAGGTCAAGTTCCTCTAATGCCATTTTGTACAGTTCTGTAAATCGCTCATATGTAATTCCATCTGGGAGAATTGTATCCCAAAATTTCTTTCCAATTAAAAACATCTCAGGAAAAGCCATGTGTTTTTTCACAGCACCAGTCCATGTATTTCCTTCACCATTTTTATTATATAGCGTAGCAAAATAAGCTTTTGAGTTAGAAATATTTAACCCCGCATAGATAGTAAGAAGTTTTTCAACATTAGCGGGTGCATTGGAACTATCTAAATCTCCTCCTGCTTTAAGTTCCAAAACCACCCAATCTTTCCCATCAAAAAATGCTAGATCAACCGGCTTTGTGTGATAACCAGGAGTTTTGTATCTCTGTGCCATTGGCAATAGTGATTTTATACTATTCTGAGTAACTCCACTTTCCGAACGAGTACTTCCTTTTCCTGTTGCAACATTTGATGCTCTGAACTCAGATATTGCTCCACGAAGTCCCCCATTATCCGTGTCAATATCTGTCACAATGATCTGTCCACTTATTGAGGCGGGGTTAATATTATGTTTAACATTTCTAGGATTTACGATTGCTGGTACATTTTCATCTCCAAATTTTAATCGTGCTACTCTTTTTGCACATGCCTCGATAGCAAAACCACTCTTAGATTCAAAGCTACTTACAAATACCATGTTTGCAGTAATTTTTTCATCAAGCTGGCTTAGCAAAAAATTATATCTTTTTTTTACAAAATTCGTTTTAAAATCACCTTCAATATTTAATATTAATTTTGAAAATTCCTCATAAACAATATTCTTTATCTGATCTTCTATATTAGTCATCGCTATCTTCTCCTATGCCTTCAAATAATTCTGAAATCGTGATGTTAAGTCCCTTTGCAATTTTCTCAATATTTTGCAAAGAGATGTTTCTCTTTCCTGATTCCACAGTCGCAAAATAGGTTCTATCCATATCGATTTTTAGCGCGAATTTTTCTTGACTCAGACCTGTTTCTTTGCGTAATTCTTTAATTTTTTCTCCGAGTTGCTTGGCTATCATTTAAGAATTTTCCTCCTTTTCGACAAAATAATTCTATATTATTTTTGGGTTTTGAGGCAACGGGTTATAAGCAACATTCAAATATACAATGCTATTCGTTTGTCTGCAGCTGTAAGATATTCACAATTAAGTTCGCTTCCTACAAATCTTCTGCCTTTTTTTATCGCAGAAACTCCAGTAGTACCAACACCCATAAATGGATCAAAAACCACACCTCCTGGGTTAGAAGCAACTTCGATAAAATGATCAATTAATTCCAAAGGTTTTTGAGCAGGATGAAATGGGGATTTAATACGCTCAGGATATGAACAAATAGGACATTCAAAAAAATTATGCATCTCATCTTGAGTTGAAAAATTCCAAACATGCCCTTTGTTCCATAGAAATATAACAAACTCACAGCTATTACAAAACCCCGTTTTGTACACTTTCGGAGCTGGATTTGTCTTATGCCATACAAACATTTGAAATGTATCAAATTCTGGATCAAAAACTTTATGCCAATCTCCAATTTGATTGTAGCCTGCAAAAATAATTATATTACCTCTTGGTTTGATAATACGCTTAAATTCACGTACATACTCAACTGGATTTATTATAGTTTTATCCCAGTCGGCAATATCGTTATTTAATGTGCTTTTTCCTTCTCGTGGAATGTTTCCAGTAGAATACTGTGAAATGTTATAAGGTGGATCTGTTAAGATTAAATCTACTGATTGAGACGGCATCCGTTTCATTAACTCATTACAGTCCTCATTGAATAATTTATATATACTTGGGTTTTTAGATATCAATCGCTATCCTTTCCCCAGTCGAGTTTCTTCATAATATCACTTTCAGATTATATTGCAACAGATTATAAGCAACAATACGGCCACAATCTCCGTAGTCTCCTACTAATAATTGTGGCTTTTTCATTCATATTCAATCTCTAAGTAACCTTTTACTACTAAGGATTTCTCCCAACACGTTTGCATTTATCTCGATTCCGCCCATGAGCCTTAGTAGTCGAAACCGTAGTAATTCCAAGGCTTTCTGCCATATTCTGCCCTGTGTTGCCCCAGTTTGCGAAGGTATGCATTATCATAAAACTGGAGTGCTGTGGCAGATGAAAAGTACTTTTATCATTGTTGCATAACCTCGCATTTCTTGGTTTTTCTGGCTTTGTAAGCCTTTGTAAATTTTTGTTTTCTGGCATAACCTGGTTTATTTTCGCATAATATCGTCAGCAAAAGGTGTAAAATAGGGTGTATATTTTTCTATTTTACACCTTGCTATTTTCAATTAAAAATCGTAATTACACAACCTGAATCCGAGCAATTTCTTCCCTGGCATCCTCAAGATTTACATGCGTATATGTATTCAACGTTACGCTGATCTCTGAGTGGCCCATCAAATATTGCAATGCTTTTGGATTCATTCCGGATTTTGCCATATTTGTGCAATAGGTGTGCCGGCATACATGTGGAGTAATGTTTTGGCATCTGCATCCGGTAGATGTCATTGTATCTGCCGACCATATGATTAAAGCGGTGTTGCCAATGCATTGCCACAAGTGGCATTCCATTATCATCATAAAATAGAAATCCACTATATCCGTCTATGGATTTCTCCACTTTCGGTGAATTTCTATCCTCAATGATTGCCTGAAACATCTGTGCCACATCCTCTGTAATCGGCAATACTCTTGTTCCTGCATCCGTTTTTGTGGTTTCTATGATATATCACATATCCGATGTTCTCTGCAACTGATGGTCGATATTCACAGTTCTGTTCTCAAGATCAATATCCTTCAGCATCAGTCCACAAAATTCTGATATTCGCATTCCCGTATGAAAGAGTGTGTACACTATTTCATAGTATTTGCAGTACACCACATCGTCATGCACAAACTTCAGAAGCTTTCTCATCTTGTCTTTTGTAATTGCCTCTCTTGTACTGCATCATTTACCAATACTCCGGCAAGCTGAAATCCGAATGGATTCTTTACCAGAATGTCATCATCCACCGCCATCTGAAAGGCTAATCGCAACACTCCACGGATGGTATGAATGGAACTGTAGCTTTTCCCATCTTCCTGCTGCAATTTGATAAGAAAAAGCTTTGCATCTGAAGTTTTCACACTTCGGATTGTCTTTTTGCCAAACGCTTCCTTTGCAAGTAATCTCTGCACTGTAACATATCCCT
>ERZ835541.3771-NODE-3771-length-10067-cov-5.834698_pt1 | contig 10067 bp, 7 predicted proteins | sample MGYA00519945_ERZ835541 | MGnify/ENA primary metagenome ERZ835541 (study PRJEB31850, sample SAMEA3708780) | human gut metagenome | biome: human gut; feature: human-associated habitat; material: faeces | place: China | collected 2014 ...
CTACATCTGGTATACCTGATGTGACTACTTAATAACAAAGAAAAGGCCTTTTCCTGCCAATTCAAAAAGCGCCATTGCTCTCTGTGATGTTCTTCACATAAAAGCAATGACGCCTCTTTTTCAGGGGCAAAATACCTTTTGACTGCAGCATCTGAAACCGCGCTCTGCCCACACATAACAGGTTGTGCCGATGGAATAATACGGCGTTCTGTCTTCGTAGGCAAAATGATAGGTATTTGCCACACGGATCGGTCCGTGATTTTCCTCGCTCGCCGGTGTTACCTGAAATTTCCCGGTGAGCACTTCCCCGTCTATCGCGCTCCCTGTCACTTCGAATGTATATAATTCCACGAAAGACGGCATATATCTTACTTTGTACACACCTTCTCCGTCATAAAATCCGTCCACAGTTACTGTCTCATGTTTTCCTGTAAAGATTCCTTGAATCTCATAATCTACAAATGGGTTCTTATCAGAATGACCTTCTACAGTCACTTCCAGAACATCCCATTTTTCCACCTGTTTTTCATAATTGTATCTTCTTATGTGATTAGAAAGTTAAGTTGATGCCACCTACGTATGAACGGCTCTTGGGATATGCGGCAAAGTCGATACCCGGAGTCATCGGAGTGCTGGTACAGCAGTCAACTTCGGGATCTGCGCCGGAGTAGCTTGTAAAGCAATACAAGTTGTAACCTGTTACGTATATGCGTAAGTTTTGAATGTTGAACTTGTTAATCCATTTCTTCGGAAGGGTATACCCTAAAGTAACGGTATTGATACGCAGGTAAGAACCGTTCTCCACATAGAAAGAAGAACCTCTCATATTATTGTTAGAATCAGAGTTGGTTATGCGTGGATATACAGCATCCAAATCCCCGTCTTTTGTCCATGCTTTTGTGTAAGCATCCGCCAATGCATTCTGGCGTCCTGCTGAAGCAAGGCTTCCTTTAGCAACGTTCCAGATGTCATTTCCAATAGTTCCCTGGAATGCCATGCTTACATCAAAGTTCTTATAACTGAATCCTAAGTTGAAACCATAAATGAGGTCCGGATTAGGATCACCGATAAAAGTACGGTCATCATCATCGTTCAATTCGCCTGATTCTCCTAATTTGGCAAACTTGAAATCACCCGGTTGTGCATTAGGCTGAATCTTGGTACCATTCTTATCCACATAATTGTCTATCTCTTCCTGATTCTGGAATATTCCTATTTGTTTGTATCCCCAGAAACGTCCGATAGGACCTCCTACATACGTACGGCTAGTATTTCCACTCAAATATTCCGATGTAAGTTTGGTTACCTCTGTCTTATAAGTAGACATGTTCAGCCCTACATTGTAATTAAAGTCTTTTCCTATCTGGTTACGGTAGTTGACTACTATTTCGAAACCGGTATTCTTCAAGTCTCCCGCATTGAAGAAGGGGCTGTTAGGGAAGGCGCCAAAAGAAGGAATAGGCATATTGAGTAACATGTCACTTGTTTTCTTTACATAAAAGTCCATACTTACATCAAGGCTGTTTTTAAAGAAAGACATATCTAAACCGACATTGGTTTGCTGGCTGGTTTCCCATTTAATATCTGCATTTCCCACATAAGTCGGGACGTAACCTTGTGAGTACCCGTTTCCAAAGTACCATTGATTTTCATTATTGGTACCAATTAACGTAAGAGGTGCGTCTCTGTCGATTCGTTGGTTGCCATTCTGTCCCCAACCTACACGCAGTTTTAAATTGGAAATTGTATTTTCAATGTTCAGGTTCTTAAAGAATTCTTCATTGCTCACTCTCCAACCTAATGAAACTGATGGGAAATAGCCCCAACGGTTACGTTTGGCAAATCTTGAAGAACCGTCGGCACGGAAATTGACCGTAGCAAGGTATCTGTCATCATATACATAGTTGATACGTCCCAGGTACGATAACATAGAAGATGTTTCTTTACCTCCCGAGGTGTTATCTCCAGCTGTTTGTGCATCAAGTATCTGATAGATTTCATCGTTACCTAAAGCCTTTCTCTTAAATGCATTAATGCCTTCGCTGCTGTTCTTCTCATAAGTCATGGCAACCATTGCATCCAGTTTATGTCTGCCTATTGTCGTGTTGTAGTTAAGGCGTTGTTCCACCTGATAATTAGAAGTAACAGCACTATTATTATTCAATTGAGTTTCTTTATTATATTTACTTTCCTGATTCGCTAAGTTATCTTCCGAAAAAGTAGACGAATAGACAGGACGGAAGTCTTTGAAAGTATCATGGTATCTTTCGAAGCTATACTGTACCCGATAGCTCAATCCTTTATACAATTTGATTTGGGCAAACACATTACCAAATACATTGAATATGTCATTGTATCTATTAGGAAGTTCGAGCATGGCTACCGGATTAGGGTCGTAAGACCATTCGGTAGGCGCATATTTGTTATATTCGTAATTTTCAGAAGACGGATCTACCAACGGGCTGATAACAGGGGTAAAAGGATCAGCTTTTTGAATGAAATCGAATGAAGGAATTGCTCCTGCGTCACGTTTTCTTATCTTTGCCAGATTGACATTGGCGCCAACAGTGATAAATTTGTTGATATCATATTCAAGATTCGCTTTAAGTGAAAGTCTCTTGAATTCAGTAGTGATGATTGCACCCTGATCGTCTACATATCCTAAACTTAAAGAAGATCTCGAATTATCTGTCCCCTTACGGATGCTTAGATTATAGTTCTGGTTGAAAGCTGTACGGGTTACTTCATTCCACCAGTTGGTATTATAACCTTTCTGATACTGATTGGTAAACTTATCCTTCATTGAGTTTTGAAAGCTTGCATCGTTTTCATACGCTTTCATGATGAAGTTGTAGTATTGGTCGCTGTTCATCATGTTCAATGCTTTATAACTGTTTTTTACACCTACATAAGCATCTAATGTTACAGTCGTTTCACCTTTCACCCCTCCCTTGGTAGTAATGAGGATTACTCCATTAGAACCTCTCGAACCATAGATAGCGCAGGCTGAAGCATCTTTTAATACTTCCATACGTTCAATATCAGATGGATTCAGGCTGCTGATGTTATCCATGAACTGTCCATCAACTACGTACAATGGATTGTTGTCATTGACGGTCCCTAAACCTCTCACGCGGATCACTGCATCCGATCCCGGCTGGCCGGAACTGGCGGCAACAAATACGCCGGCTGCCTTACCTGTTAGTAGTTCGGATGCATTGGACACTGCATAGTTCTTAATATCCTTACTACTTATAGAAGCCAGAGCACCGGTAAGGTCACTCTTTCTTTGAGTACCGTAACCAATAACCACAACCTCATCCAATTCATTATCGGACACTAGATTTACATTGTACGTTCCGCTATTTGTTACGTTTACAATTTCAGTTTTAAAACCTACATACGAGAATGAAACTTTATTTGACGATACTTTTAATGTATATCTACCGTCAAAATCAGTGATAGTACCATTGGTCGTTCCCACTTCAAGAACAGAAACTCCAATTAAAGCCTCTCCGGTATTACTGTCGTATACCACACCCGAAATACTCTTGGTTTGCTGTGCAAAGACATTTGTGCAAACAGCAAGAATAAGAATAAGTAATAATAAATGCTTACTCATAGTTTATACACTTAGATTTAATTATATGAAATGATATTTTGTTTATTCGCAATAATCTTACCATCTTTCAGTTCTAATTCTGTTCCGGCGGGAAGTTCCACAATTACTCTTGCGTCATTGGCCGGGATCTCAACGGAACCATTTGTCTTTATATTTTTTGCTATATATTCTTTGGCAACAATATCAAACAAATCGCATGGTTGAGTAGCTTGATAAGTAATGGCTTTGGTCTCTTTATGAGGGTTATAATAGAGATAGACCGGATAAGGTTTCTCTGTATAGAAGTCTGTGACATTACAATCCAGCCGGAGAATACCCTCCACATTCGTTTGACAAACAATGGCCCCCAAAATACCAACAGGAGAAGAACTGTAAACGCTGAACATGCTCTCCGTCGGATTACCTTTTATCCATTTGGGACCATCGCCAATTGCAACCGGACTAACCCCTTTTAACGATGCTTTTCCATAGTCATCCGTTTTTCGTAAACCTTCATAAGAAACATTATCATAAGTAATGTCCTTCAATTCCGGAGCCCATTGATGTGTTTCATCTATTTCCCCCGGATAGAACAAACGACATGCACTTGCATTGTTCAACATCCACTTGCCGATAGCTTTTGCATATTGAGGCTGATATTTCACCATCGGAATGAAAGGCCAGGCAGGTTTGATACTGTTCATGAGGAATGCATATCCTCCGCCGTCTGTGATACTTCCTTGCAGACCGCTTACATCATAGTCACCCCATTTTCCTACAATAATTCCCCAACCGGTTCTTCCTGTAGGGCTTTTACATCCGTCAAATACCCAATCAAGAAGTTTGGCTACATCATAGTTGGCTCCCTCTACTGCATTCAAATAGGCTGCCGTATAAACTCCGAGTGGTAAAAGGGCCTCGTAAAAACGGCTTTCTTTTTGGGCAAGCAGGGCTTCGATGGCACTTTTACTATGTTGCAGATAACGTGGATCGCCAAACTTATGATAAGCACACAACAATACATAAGCATGACCACCGGCGGCGTCTTGTTGCAATGGAATATGATTAACCATTCCTTTCATTTGTGCATAGTCAAAATAAGAATAGTCGTAATTTCCATTCAATACAGAATCTGCTTTAACAAACTGCTCCGCAATACTTTTTTGTATCTTCTCTGCCCCGTCTACATTGGGGAAAACATCGCAAATAGCATAATATAAGGCATTGGGTAATACATCATACCACCAGTCGCGGCCATAGCCTCCTCCTAAAAGGGCTACTGACGGAGTCGTATTGTTCATGACTATATTCCAGCCGTTATCAGAGTTGAAATAATTCTGCACCATTTTTACATAGTTATATCCGTCTTGATTCGTCTTGTCAATTCCTACAAGGCCGGCACCAAGAATAGCTGCCAATGAGTTCAGACTTTCATGGAACTCTCCGTTATTGGCATTCTTTCCCTGACGAATATCTTTAATGGCAGTATATAAGCCAAATGTAGTCTGGTCCATATTTCTGCGGGCGTCATCTAACCAGATTAATGGTCCGACTTCACTTTTATTATTCCAGTCAAAAATAAACTGGTCATACTTTTGGGCTTTTTGCTTCCAGTCCAGCATTTTATAAGTTTCAGGCATATCAGGCATAGAGTCTACCCTATGGATGGAAACCTGCTTTACCTTTTCACCAAAGTTATTTCCGTTGCCCGAGCAAGATGCCAGGAGACAAACGGTCATAAGTACAAAAACACCTTTACTTGTCATTTTCATGTTCAATAGTATCAGTTTGATTAGTAATATTCTTAGCTAAAGGATATGCCGCTAATTGTAATCCGGCAACAATCACCAGCGCATATTTCAATGCAAAATCCTGCGATACACAATAAGCAAGGAAGATAAACAGTAGTAAACCGAAAGCTCTTCCAAGGAAAAGGCCGAACTCATGACTTAGGATATATGCATATTCGTTTCTATTCTCAATCTTTGCAACTGCATCAATTGTTCTCATCATAATGGGGAAGTAAGCCAGGTCGAACAAAGGCTGAAATATCACTTTGCAAAGGACGAAAAGGATCACTCCCGTAGCAGAGAAGAGAATTCCGTTGAATAGTGTACCGACAAAGAATACGATTAGTCCTCCTACAAATATTTTCAAACGGTCTTGCGGGCGGGCCATACGTCCTAATACATACACCAGGACAGCGGTCAGTGCCCCGCTAACTCCCTGAATCAATCCTAACGCTCCTTCATCTCCTACCAGCTTCAATACCAATATAGCCGGTGCCGTTACTAAAAAACCTTGAACCATTCCTTTCAATCCGGCTAGCCACAGCATCTTTTTCCAAAGTATGTTGAAGCGGAAATAGAGGAAGTTCGTTTCTTTGGGGTTCTCGAATTTACCTTTCCACAGTGTCATGCAGGCGATAACGGTAATGACTACTGCTGCCATCGTAACTACACAGTAAGAGGTATTGATATTGAAGAGGAATCCGAAAACTTCTTTTCCATCTATCTGGCTGATAAATGCGCCTATAATTAAAGGAACACCGATGGAGGTAATAGAAAAGAAGAAAGACTCTAGTCCGAAGAAATAGTTACGGCTGTTGTCGTTGGTATTATAGAGAGCCAGCAGGTATCGGTTGGTCCAGAAGAAACCAGAAGCTGCCCCCATTAAAAAGCCGGCCAGACCAAGTTCGACGAAGCCAAGTGACTTGATAGTCATCATACCGAACATGGAAATGCCACTTACCAGGATTCCTATCGAATAAAGCGTCTTCACACTGTATTTCTTTAGCAGATAACCGTTAACAAGAGAGGTAGTAATGATGCCTATATACATTGCCAGCTGATAAAAAGCAACCATCACCGGATCGCTCGTGTTCCTCATGATATAGGCTCCCACAAAGATTTCTACTATCGGTAGTACCAATGCATAAAGCATATTGGTAACCAACAGTGTTCTCATGTTAGGTTCCTGTTGCTTAAAGAACAGATATTCTTTTTTCAGTTTATTCATTACTTCTTTTGTGTCTGTTTTAATACGTTTAATATCTCTGAAATGGAAAGCTCTGCCTTACAAATCACTTCATCGCTTGCTCCATAATACATGGTTATCGTATCGCCGTCCACCAAATGCCCATTAGTGAAAACTACATTTCCGAAGAAACCTGTTTGCTCATAAGCGGCGATAGGTTCCATGATCGGTTCTTCGCTTCTTGCAATCACTTTTGACGGGTCATTTAAATCGAGTAATAAAGCCCCCAAGCAATAACGGTGATTAAAATCGGCTCCATGATAAATCTCCAGCCAGCCTTCTTCTGTCTTTATTGGAGCTGCCCCTGCCCCTACACGTGCGCAATCCCACATTCCGTCACGAGTGGTTGCCACACATTTGTGGTTTCCCCAATGCAAGCGGTCGGGCGATTCTGCCAACCATATATAATTACCGCCAAGTTCGGGACTGCTTGGGCGATGAAGAGCGAAATACTTGTCACCTATCTTCTGTTCGAACAATGCACAATCTTTATTATGCGGTGGGAATATCATTCCATGCCGTGTATAGTTTTTCCAATCATTGGTGTGAATCAGTCCAACCCCTACAGCTACCGACGATACTTCTGTGAAAGTAAGGTAAAAACCATCTTCGGTTGTTGCAACACGGCAATCTTCAATACCGAATGCTTCCAGCTCTCCTTTTCCGAAAATGGGTGGAAATTCCGGTTCATCTTTGAAGTGAATACCGTCGGTACTTGAAACCAATCGTAAGTAAGACATCGTAGTCAGATAATTCTTTCCTTTGTAACCGATAACGCGTGGGTCTGAAGCATCCAAATCGGGATCATTCTTTAAAAACGAAACCACTTCTATTTTTCCTTTTTCATTATATATAGGAAAACTGATAATTCCTTCTTTCTGTATAGGTCTCTCTGCGACGCGCAAAAGTAACCAAATTTTGCCTTGATATTTGAAAACTCCGGGATTTAACAAACATGTAATTTCCATTCCGTTGATTCCCGCTTTTAAATCTTTTGGAGCCAGTAGGGGGTTCTGCTCACATCTTTTAGCTATATCCATAATATTTCGATTAGTGATTATTTCTGTGAACAAAAGTATGAGATGAGAGACAGGAAAGCGTTTACTATATTCTCAAAGAGGTGTACACATGCTCAAGAACATGTTTTTAAGAGGATGATATTAGGGAATGATTTTAGAAGAGGCAGAGATATTCGTATTTATATGCTGTTGCTATTTAAATACTTGATTTATAGATGGATGCGCAGTTCGTTGAAGTGTATTATATTCTCATAAGTGTATAGTATAGTTTCTTTGAGGAGTGCAAAAGAAACATATAAAGATAAAAAAATAAGAGGCCAAACTCAAAAATATAATTTGAGGAAGCCTCTTGTTTTTTCTTTTTAATAAAAATAATACTGTAAATCCTATTTCTTCACGTACGGATAATCTATCGTACATAATCTGTCAGAGTTTGTTTGATAGAGGTGAAGCCGTTAAAAAGAAATTTGTTAGACAGCCTCTTTTCGTTATCGGTTTGGTATACTGTCTTTATAAATAGTAATTGTCCTTTTTCTTGTTGAATCATTCTTGATACTGGTTACATCTCCCCGGGTCGTGAAATACACATAGTTTCCCAGATCGAGAAAACGGTACACTTTCACTCCGTCGTGCTCGAACAGATAACTGACTTCATAAGTCTGGTTATTTTCCGATTTTCCGCTTTTCAGTGGAATACCTGCATAGCAGGAAGCTAGTCCCGTTATGCAGAAGAAAAGAATAAAGGTCCGAATCAATGTTTTCATAATCATTTCTTCACGTGAGGATAATCTATCGTATAATGTAATCCGCGGCTTTCCTTACGCTCCATTGCTTGGCGCATAATCAGATAACCCACATTCACCATATTACGCAATTCGCAGATTTCTCTGGACGCTACGCTACGTTTGAACAGGCTTTCAGTTTCTTCGTAGATAATATCGAGTCTGTCCCAGGCACGTTTCAGACGGAGGTCGCTGCGGACAATACCTACATACGTACTCATAATCTGGTTCACTTCCTTCATACTTTGCGTAATGAGCACCATTTCTTCCGGCGAACGGGTTCCTTCATCGTTCCATTCGGGAATATCTTCATTATAAGAATATTGATCGACCACTTGTAGACTGTGCTTGGCAGCAGCGTCGGCATATACGACTGCTTCTATCAGTGAGTTGGAAGCCAGGCGGTTGCCTCCATGCAATCCTGTGCAGGAACATTCTCCCACGGCATAAAGACGTTCGATGGAAGATTGTCCGTCCAGGTCGACAAGGATACCTCCGCAGAGATAATGGGCGGCCGGGGCTACCGGGATATAATCTTTCGTGATGTCGATGCCCAGGCTAAGACATTTCTCGTAGATATTGGGGAAGTGTTTCTTTGTTTCTTCGGGATCTTTGTGGGTGACGTCCAGATATACATGGTCGTCTCCACGGTTCTTCATCTCGTTGTCGATGGCGCGTGCCACGATGTCACGGGGAGCGAGCGAAAGACGGGGATCATATTTCTGCATGAACTCTTTTCCGTCCATGGTGCGCAGTACGCCTCCGTAACCACGCATTGCTTCCGTTATCAGGAAAGAAGGGCGGTCTCCCGGATGATACAGGGCGGTAGGGTGGAATTGTACAAACTCCATATCCTTCACCGTACCTTTGGCACGGTAAACCATGGCGATACCGTCTCCGGTAGCGACTAGCGGGTTAGTGGTTGTTTTATAAACGGCTCCTACTCCACCGGTAGCCATTAGCGTCACTTTAGCAAGATAGGTATCTACTTTTCCCGTTTTCGGATCGAGGATATAAGCACCATAACATTTGATGTCCGGTGTCTGGCGGGTTACAGTCACTCCCAGGTGATGCTGTGTCAGGATTTCAATGGCAAACTGGTTTTCGATGACCGTGATATTCGGATGGCGTTGTACGGCTTTAATCAGGCTGTCTTGAATTTCTGCTCCTGTATTGTCTTTATGGTGAAGAATACGGAACTCCGAGTGTCCGCCTTCGCGGTGCAAGTCAAATTCGCCTTTCTCGTTTTTGTCAAAATCCACTCCCCACTTAATCAGTTCTTCAATTTGTGCGGGAGCTTCGCGCACTACCTTTTCTACTGCGGCACGGTTACTGATCCAGTCGCCGGCAATCATTGTGTCTTCAATGTGCTTGTCGAAATTATCCACCAGAAGGTTGGTGACGGAGGCTACACCTCCCTGGGCGAAGTACGTATTGGCTTCTTCCAGCCCACTTTTACAGATAAGAGCAACTTTACCTTTGTGCGCCACTTTCAGCGCAAAACTCATACCGGCAATTCCGGAACCGATAACGAGGAAATCGAATTTTCTTACCATAATCTTGTTATTTCACATTGCAAAGTTACTACAAAAAAGTGAAATGCGGAAAGATATAGTGATAGAATTGAGT
>ERZ835541.3775-NODE-3775-length-10055-cov-3.533100_pt1 | contig 10055 bp, 7 predicted proteins | sample MGYA00519945_ERZ835541 | MGnify/ENA primary metagenome ERZ835541 (study PRJEB31850, sample SAMEA3708780) | human gut metagenome | biome: human gut; feature: human-associated habitat; material: faeces | place: China | collected 2014 ...
AAATGCGAAGCCACGGCAAATTCCGTTACTGGACACGTATGCGTGTACAGTAACATATTTTTTACATAGAACCACTGGCAGAGTGCTTCCATCTTTGCTATACTTCATGATAGAAAGAAGAAGCATTTCTTTTATCAGAATGCTTTCTTCTAAGCTTTATTATGCACCTTGGGAGGGGCTGCTTATGGATTTAATACAACAATTTATCGATACATACAAGATGAAATGGACGTTCTACGACGCAGCCGGGCGGCTCGCGGCAGAGAAACTCCAGCTCGCCCTGCAAAATGCCGGTATCCGGGCGATCGTGACCTCTCGCGCCAAGAATCCCGCCAGACTCCGCACAAAAGTGCAGCGGCGCAATTCCAGACGTGAAGAACCATACCAGACACTCGAGGAAATCTACGACGACATTGCCGATCTGTCCGGTGTACGCGTCTCCCTGTATTTCCCCGGTGACCGCGGCAAGGTAGATGCGATCATCTCGGAGCTTTTCAACATCCTGGAATTTAAACAGTTCCCGGAACAGTCGAAACCCCCGACTTACCACAAACGGTTTTCCGGCTATTGGGCGAACCATTACCGCGCGCGGATGCGCGATGAAATTTTGAATGAATCACAGAAAAAATACGGATCGGCGCGCATCGAGATCCAGGTGGCGTCCCTGATCATGCACGCCTGGTCCGAGGTTGAACATGATCTGATTTACAAGCCAATGCAGGGAACTTTATCCGAGGAAGAGCTGTCGATCTTAGATGAGTTAAATGGTCTGGTCCTTGCCGGCGAGATCGCGCTGGAACGCCTACAGGCAGCCGGAAATGAGCGGCTCCGCAGCCGCAATGCCGCGTTTGGAAGCCAGTACGAGCTGGCGTCCTATCTCTATAATTTCCTGAGCAGCCATCTCAAAACCGAGGACATCGAGCTTCGAATGGGAAATATTGCCCTGCTCTACCGGCTTTTGCAGCGTTTACAGCTTACCGGCCTCAAAGATATTACCCCGATTCTGCGGTCTGTCAAATTTGAAAAGGATCGGCGCACCATTTCCCAGCAGATCATCGATCAGATTATCTCCGGCAATGAAAAGCGCTACCAGTGCTACCAGGAGCTGCGGACGGAACCGGAGACCGCCTCACCGGAAACCCTGCAGGCAGTCAACCAGTTCCTCGATGAGTGGGTACCATTAGAGCGCTTGCTCAACAAGACTGCACGGCGCACCTCGACGCGTTCCCGCGGTGCCTTCAATATCAATACACTCAAGCGGATGGATCTCTTTGACAAAGAAATGATCAACCAGATTGTCCAGCTCCGCAAGCTGCGGAATGTCCTGATCCACGACATCGAGCTGCCGGACCAGGCACAGATTCTCCGCTGTACGGAGGAAGCGAAAGCACTTCTGGCACAGCTGACCGGACAGCATGACGCAATGGCAGACGGAGAAAACGGTGAGAAAAACAGCCATGCAGAAAACACATAGGACACAAACGCGCCAATCACCAAAAATGCAAAACACCAGATAGCAAAAAAACACAACGATAAAAGCCATCCAGTTTTTAGCCGGATGGCTTCTTTATTTTACATATTTGATTCTTTTCAGAACCGCTTCCAACATCGAAACACGATGTTTTACATTCTAATTTTGCATTCTAAATTCAGAAGCTTCTTAAATTAGAAATCAACCTCTGTATCATAGAAGCAGCAGGTCAGAAGTTTCGCCATCTGCTCCGGATTGATCGAACGCGGGTTGGAACCGGTACATGCATCGCCAACTGCCAGCTCTGCCACGGTTGCCAGTTTGTCATTGAATTCTTTCTCGTCAATGATTCCGCCCTCATAGAGCTTAATGCTCGGAGCGATATTTAACTGCTTGTTCATCTCTTTGATCTCGGCGATCAGAGCGTCAACCAGAGCCTCGTCGCTGTCTCCCTGTAAACCGATGAACTTCGCGATATCTGCATAACGGGAAGCTGCTTCTGGTTCCTTGGAGTTAAATTTAATAACCTTCGGAAGATACATCGCATTCGCTGCACCGTGAACGATATGTCCGCCGGAGTAAGCTGCACCTGTCTTGTGTGCCATGGAATGGACGATACCAAGCAGTGCATTGGAGAATGCCATACCTGCCAGGCATTGTGCGTTGTGCATACGTGCTCTCGCTTCTTTGTCGCCATTGTAAGATTTAACCAGATAGGTATGAATCATCTTGATTGCGTGAAGTGCCAGCGGGTCGGTGTAATCACAATGAAGTGTGGATACATACGCCTCGATCGCATGGGTCATCGCATCCATACCGGTGTTTGCGGTCAGCTTCTGCGGCATGGTCTCAGCCAGCTCCGGATCCACGATCGCTACATCTGGTGTGATATTGAAATCTGCTAACGGATATTTGATACCCTTATGATAATCGGTAATAACGCTGAATGCCGTAACCTCAGTTGCTGTACCAGAAGTAGACGGAATCGCGCAGAATTTTGCTTTTGTACGCAGTGTCGGGAAATTGAACGGAGTGATCAGATCCTCAAACTTGGTATCTGGATACTCGTAGAATGCCCACATCGCTTTCGCTGCATCAATTGGAGAACCACCGCCGATCGCTACGATCCAGTCCGGACCAAATTCCTGCATAAGCTTTGCGCCCTTCATAACGGTCTCAACGCTCGGATCTGGCTCTACTCCCTCAAACAGAGCCACTTCCATGCCAGCTTCTTTCAGATAATCTTCTACTTTCTGAAGGAAACCGAAGCGTTTCATGGAACCACCGCCAACGACAACGACTGCCTTTTTGCCTTTCAGATTTTTCAGTTCCGCTAAAGATCCTTCTCCATGATAGAGATCCCTCGGTAATGTAAATCTAGCCATATTGATACTACCTCCTGTTAATTTTTTAACCACCCTATACCCAGATTATAGCACGCATTCTGGTGGATTTCAACTGTTTTAACTATTCACTTTTGATATATTTGTGTATTTTTCAAAAATTTTACATTTTATTACTTTGATTTCCATAGAAACTGCGTTCTTCGCTTGTCAATCATCCAACAAACTGCTTCTTTTCTCCATTTTGAACCGTTCCTTTTCTGTCTGCATAATCCCCCTGTGCCTTTGCCTCTATCATAAAGAATTCCTGCTGCCACCATGTTTTCTTACGGCACCTTCGCTTCCAAAAGTGCCTACCCGTAAACAGTAACGGAATTTCTCCACGCCTATTTCCATGCAAAATCTTATCTTGACATCCCTGTTTTTCCGTACTATAACAAGGGCAAGCATAAGCCGCCTGTGCGCTTATGCCCGTTTCATAGCACCTTACAGATTATATCTGTACAAGACTGACACGGAGGACATTATAATATGAAACAGAACTCACGAATCCAACTGGAAAACACCTTGATCGGCGCACTTGGCGTTCTTTCCCTTGTACTTTTTATTCTCAGCTTCCTGCCAGAGCTGGGACTGGCAAACCGCGTCGGTATCCTTCTGGAAATGGGGCACATGGTACAGCGTGCCTTTTCTGTCGTGCTCTTCATCCTGACCTTCCAGCTTTGGAAACGGAAGCGCGCCGCCTGGAACATTGCTGTTCTCCTGCTGTTTTTAAGCTTTTTACGCGGGCTGACAGCACTTTCTTCGCCTTTGTATCTTCCGTTTCACCTGGCAGAAGCCGTATTATTTCTGCTTCTCCTGTGTTTTCGGAAGGACTTCTGCTGCCCGTCTGACCGGCGCAGCCTCGGACGCTCTCTCCTGTTTCTACTGCTGGCACTGGCAGGCATCATCGTCAATGCCGGTATCAGCTATCATTTTTCGGTAAAACCGCTGGGAGAAACCTCTCTTGATTCGCTGATGGATAGTCTCATTCAGGGAACTGCCATGATTTTCGGCATGGGAAATCCGGGCAATGTTTCACGTGAAACACATGTAGTCGAACTGGTTACATTCTGGTTCAGCTGGGGCTGCATCCTCGCCTCCATTCTGTATGCGGTCCGCCCATGGCTGCTTCGTCCAGTCAGCCATGCTTCGGATTTGATGCATGCCCGCACCCTCGTCAACCTGTACAGCCAGAATCCCAGCGCCTACCTGACGCTGGAAGATGACAAGCTCCTATATTTCGGTCAGAAGGTGGACGGCGTCATCCCCTACGGAGTCGTTGGCAGCACCATCGTTATCAACGGCGATCCCATCTGCGCGGACAGCGATTTTCCGGTTCTCCTGGCAGAATTTAAAGAATTTTGCCAGCGCAGCGCTCACAACCTGTTTTTTATCAGCGTCACTGACCATTTTCTGGAAGAATATAAGAAGCAAGGCTTTGGATGGGTCAAAAACGGGGAGGAAGCCCGTTTCCACCTTGCGGACTATGAAATCTCTGGCAAGAAAGGCGCCAAGATGCGGATGAACATCAACCACGCCCGGAAAGCCGGGGTCGTCGTCCATGAATACTGCCCGCTGAAGCAGCGGGATGCACAGATTGAGGCAGATCTGAACCGCATCACGAACGAATGGCTGCAACAGAAAAAGAGTTCGATGCTGACTTTCGTTATGGGAACTGTCGGGCTGGAAAATCCGATGGACAAGCGATATTTCTACGCCGCCGACGGAAAAATCGTGGCATTCATCGTGTTTGTCCCATTTCTCGGCAAAAGAGGCTACATGGCGGACGTCACCCGCCACGGAACCGGCGCACCGAGCGGCGTGATGGAGACGATTCTTTACGACGCATTTCAGGTTTTCAAAGACGAGGGCATTGAGTATGGCAGCCTCGGTGTTGCCCCGCTCGCTGGCTTGGAAAATGACAGCTCTAATCCGGTCGAAAAGCTGCTCTGCTTCGCTTACAACCACCTGAACGACTGTTATGGATTCCGCGACCTCTACCGTGCCAAGGAAAAATACAGCCCGACCGAATGGGTTCCTTCTTATTATATTTACCTGCCGAAGATTCCAACACCAGACATGTTTTATGCCCTTGTGACGATTCAGAATCCGCATCAGATCCGCGAGGCAGCGGAGGATCTGGTAAAAGGATGGGCTCAGCGACTAAGAAACAAGAGGACTTCCCTGACACATCAGAGTAAACCATCTCGCCAGGTAAGTTGGGCTGCTTCTTCCAGCACGAAGCAGCCCGACACAAGAAAGCAGACAGATGCAGATAAAAAGGCAGACTAAACTCAGCTTTTATCATGCTGGATGCAGCCTGATAAATTTCATTTTTTTACCAGAAAAGAGGCGCTCTTACGATGAAACGTTCCGGCTATCTCACCACCTCCGGCGCAGAAATCTACTATGAACAGTACGGCAGCGGCACACCGCTCCTTATCCTGCATGGAAACAGCCAGTCCCTTGCCGTCTTTTACCCATTTCTGCGCACGTTTCTGCCCGATTTTCAGGTGATTCTGATGGACAGCCGGGGACATGGGCGTTCCCGGCTGTCTGTCCACACAGCGCTCCACGGGTTCTCTACAGAGGATATGGCAGACGACGTTATCGCCCTGCTTAACCACTTACATCTTTCCTCCGTCCACCTGCTGGGATTCAGCGATGGTGCCAATATCGGGCTGGAGATCGCATGCAAATACCCGGAGCGGCTGAAAACGCTCATCTGTATCAGCGCCAACGCCTCACCGGACGGGCTGCTCACGCCGCTGCACCTTGCCGCCCAAATGCTGCACAGCATTTTAAATCTCCTGGGGAATCTCCTGCTGCCTGTTTTAAAATGCAGCTTTTCTTCTGCCTCTGCATCCTCCGGGTCCTCTGCGGTCTCTGCACTGTCCACCCCGAAAGTTTCCCTGCCATTTCAGAAGAATCTCTCTGTTTCCGCCACATCCGCAGTTTGTGCCGACAAAGAAAGGCAATGCCATTTCGGGTCAATTTTCCCCCGGATTCCGGCAGAACAAAAAAAGAAGCCTGACTTTCTTACCCGGCTGACGCACCGCGTCCTCCGCCGTCGAAATCTGACTTCTCTTTTACTTCACTCGCCCCGTTTAAGTGCCCGGAAATTGCAAACCATCTCCGTTCCTGTGCTGCTGATCGCCGGAACCCGGGATCTCATTAAGCCCTCACACTCCCGCTGGTTAGCAAGGCAGATTCCAACCAGTCGGCTTCTTTTAATGACCGGGGGGCGGCATACTTCCATATTCCGGACACCGGCGCCTTATCTGCGCGCAATTCTGGCATTTCTGCGCCGCAGCTAAAGTCTCCTCACTCTTCCTGCTGCTCCGCTTTCCTTGCTCCATTCACTTTTAGGTTCTATACTTTTCCTCTTCAAGCATATCTACCGGACAGCATCCGCAGCTGCCGTGTTCGAGCACTCAAAGCACCTCTCAGCACAACTTCCGCCCATTATCCACTTCTTCCTTCTGGCAGATCTCATCCAGCACCCAGTTTCCATCTTCCAGAACAAACTTCCAATATTCGAAGAAATCTTCCATTTTCCGGGAACCCTTCAAAAGTTCTCCGGTTTCTTCGTGATACACATAGTCGATCATCTTTCCATGGATCAAATACCAGATATAGTCGCGGTCGTCGCCGTCCTCATTCTCCGCTTCCACCAAAATCGCATCCAGAAGCTGGATCCCTTCCATGACAAACACCTCATGGCGCATCCTGCTCCACTCAAATTTCGTCTGAAACTCCTGCTGCATCTTCTGGCTCAGGTAAGGATGCCCTTTTTCCAGATCACGATCCCGCCAGCATTCCTGAATCCGGTAATATGATTCCCGCACCCGCTCCTGTATCTCACTCCGATCCCAATGATCTTCTCCGATGGAAAATTCTTTCAATTTTTCACGGGCTGCCGCCTGTTTCTTTTTTGCCCGGTGCAGGTATGTAATGGTTCCGGCACTTCCCAGCATCACAAAGGTTCCCGTAAGCAAAAGCGCCTGAAACGCACCCGCCCGTCCGCCTTGTCCCCGGCTGCTGCTTGTATGATGATGGGAAGAACCACCTCCACCACCTCCGCCGCCTCCGCCGCCGGAAGCACCTCCCGCTCTGGCAAAGGCGGTAAAAGATCCAAGAACCATCATGGCTGCTGTCAGGCAAAGCAGGCGGACGAACGTTTTCCGGCACAGGCGACCTTTCTTTCCCAATCTGGAACCCACCCCGATTCCGCCGTTTTCATTTTCTCCCCTGCTTCTCCCCGTTGCTTTCACATCTCTCATATGAATTCTCCTAAAATCTCCCACACCTACTCGCGCTGCTGATCCTCCGGCTCCCTGCAGACATCCACCCAGCCTTTCGCTCCGGACACTTCTTCCAACTCCGGGATCGTGAGACGTACCGCACTGTGGTCGTCTCCCGCTGCCGGATAAACCGTCTCAAAACGCTTCAGGCTCTCATCCAGATACACTTCGATTCCATCCTTGATACCAAACGGGCAGACCCCACCCGGCGCATGACCGGTAACCTCCTCCACCTGCTCAAACGGGATCATCTTTGCTTTCACGTGAAACGTATCTTTATATTTCCGGTTATCCACTTTCGCAGTACCTTCTGTCAAAATCAATACCGGCTGTTCTCCCTGCAAAAAAGACATCGTTTTCGCAATCATCCCCGGCTCCACGCCTAATGCCTCCGCTGCCAGCGCAACCGTCGCTGTGGACTCTTTTAACTCAATAACATGATCCAAAAATCCGGCTTCCTTTAAGTAACTTTCTGCTTTTTCCAGTGACATGGTTGTTTTCCTCCCGTATCCTCTATCGATTGATCTGCCGTATCAATTTCTTTTATATTTTAGAACTCATTCATCTTTCCCATCATATCACACTTTCATTTTCCATATCAATATTTCTATAAATAAAAAAGAATGCACATCATTGGCACGTTAGTGCCTTTTTGTGTAATAGGGAATTCCAAGGAATTTCCTATTACACGAAAAAGGCAGTTCCCTGCATTTGCCAGAGAACCGCCCCCTATTTCACTAACTGCCATTTTCAAGATCGTTCCGACCGCTTTTTGTAAAACCAACACAGATTTTTTGCAAATCTATCTCCAGATTTCAGATCCAAATCCCGGCTTTGTTCGATTCCCTCTTATCCAGTTCCGTCCTGTATTTATCACTTCTCCCCGAAAAATAATTCCACATCGCTCTCCACGCTGTCAATTCCCGCGATTCCAAACTTTTCCACCAATACATTTACCACGTTCGGACTTAAAAATGCCGGAAGCGTCGGTCCAAGATGGATATTCTTGATACCGAGTGAGAGTAGCGCCAGAAGAACAATGACCGCCTTCTGCTCATACCAGGCAATGTTGTAAATAATCGGCAGGTCGTTGATGTCATCCAGCCCAAAAATCTCCTGCAGCTTCATCGCAATGACCGCCAGGGAATATGAATCATTGCACTGCCCCGCATCCAGGACACGCGGAATTCCTTCAATATCGCCCAGATTCAGCTTATTGTAGCGGTATTTCGCACAGCCAGCCGTCAGAATTACCGTGTCCTCCGGCAGCGCCTTTGCAAAATCGGTGTAGTAAATGCGGCTCTTAGCACGCCCATCACACCCCGCCATGACGACAAACTTTCGGATTTTTCCCGATTTGACCGCATCCACTACCTTATCTGCCAGCGCCAGCACCTGTGCATGGGCGAAGCCTCCGACAATCTGCCCCTGCTCAATCCCGGTCGGCGGCTCACAGCGCTTCGCATGCTGGATGATCACTGAAAAATCCTTCTTTCCTCCGATTCCACCGTTGATATACGTGCAGCCCGGATATCCCGCCGCACCGGTTGTGTAGAGACGATCCTTGTAGCTATCCTTCGGCGGCACGATGCAGTTCGTCGTCATCAGGATCGGTCCGTTGAACGTCTCAAATTCCTCCTTCTGACGCCACCATGCATTGCCGTAATTACCCTTAAAATTCGGATATTTCTTAAATGCCGGATAATACTGCGCCGGAAGCATCTCTGAGTGTGTATATACATCGACGCCGGTTCCCTGCGTTTGCTCCAGAAGCATTTCCATATCGCGCAGATCATGTCCTGAAACAAGAATGCCCGGATTACTTCCGACACCGATATCAACCGTAGTAATCTCCGGATTTCCATAAGTCTCGGTGTTTGCTCGATCCAAAAGCGCCATTCCCCGGACACCATATTCGCCGGTTTCCAGCGTCAGGTGAATCAAATCATCCACACTCAGACCGTCATCCAGCGTCGCCGCAAGCGCCCGCTGTAAAAATGCATCCGCCTCCCGGTCCTCCTGCAGCAGGACGTTCGCATGCCGGGTATAGGCAGACAAACCTTTCAAGCCATACGTAATCAAGCTGCGAAGGGAAATAATATCCTCGTTCTGCCCGATCAGAACGCCCGCTTCCGACGCTTTTTTTATAAATTCAGACGGCTCACCTGTCCAGCCAGCCGCCTCCGGCAGATTGTCCCGACGTTCCAGCTGCTCCCACAGTGCCGTCTTCATTTCCAGCGTCTTTTCAATTCTTTTTTCAATCGCCGCCTTATCAAAATTGGCATTCGTGATCGTCGTAAACAGATTTTCGGTAACCAGATGGTTGACCTCATCTGCCACCGCACGTCCCTCCTCGCGAAGCCGTGTCGTCACCGCGCTGATACCCTTCGTCACCCACACAAGCAAATCCTGCATTGCCGCCACATCCGGCTGCTTACCGCAGACACCGACCACCGTACAGCCCTTGCATCCGGCCGTTTCCTGACATTGATAACAAAACATTTTCTGATCCATTGTTCACTCCTCCTATCGCATCTATCGTGTCTTATATAATCTGCATTTCTCGTGATTTATATTCTTGATAGGGATAGATAACGAAGCTGCCTTCCATATTATCAGCGCCATGATTAGCGCCATCAGCGTCAAGAATAGCGTCATCCGTGGTGCTATTTGTCATCTGATTTAAAAGTTCCGGAGGGATTTTTGCAGCCTGATACAATTTTCTGTAATCTCCGTCATTTCAAAAGAGAATGACGGAGATATTTCGCCCTGCTTATTCTTGTAGCAACCAATCGGCTATATCATGGATTTCGATTCCTTCATAACTATATTTTGGATGTTTGGTTCTGGCAATAATCATTTTCGGATAAGCATCTCGGATCTGAAGCAGAGGAG
>ERZ835541.3787-NODE-3787-length-10023-cov-2.991473_pt1 | contig 10023 bp, 9 predicted proteins | sample MGYA00519945_ERZ835541 | MGnify/ENA primary metagenome ERZ835541 (study PRJEB31850, sample SAMEA3708780) | human gut metagenome | biome: human gut; feature: human-associated habitat; material: faeces | place: China | collected 2014 ...
TGTACCTCGGAAATGATACAAGGGACGAAAAAATGTGCCTGAAAGGCGCGGTTTTTCGTCAGCTTCATTCGAAAGCGTGCTTTCGAATGAAAGGGCGTTAGCCCTCGTAATCTCCCTCGTTCTCCCAGTTGTGCCATACGGCCTGCACGTCGTCGTTGTCCTCGAGACCATCGAGCAGCTTGCGCATCTGGGCCATATCCTCTTCCTTCTCGAGGGTGATGTAGTTCTGCGGAACCATCTCGACCTGTGCCTCGACGAACTCGTAGCCGAGCTTCTCCAGCGCCTCACGAACGGTAGAGAAATCGTCCGGCGCGGTATAGATCTCGAAGGTCTCCTCGTCAGCGAGGAAGTCCTCTGCGCCTGCGTCGAGCGCCTGCATCATGACGGTGTCCTCGTCGAGGTCGCCCTTCTCCATGATGATAACGCCCTTCTTGTCGAACTGCCAGGATACGCAGCCGGAAGCGCCCAGACCTGCGCCGTACTTGTCGAACAGGTGGCGAACGTCTGCAACCGTGCGGTTCTTGTTGTCGGTCAGCGTCTCGACAACGACTGCAACGCCGCCTACGCCGTAGCCCTCGTAGTTGTTTGCCTCGTAATCGACCTGGCCGTTCGCGCCGGAATACTTATCGAGCGTGCGCTTGATGTTGTCGTTCGGCATATTTGCCGCCTTGGCCTTCGTGATGACCGTGGCCAGACGGGAGTTATAGCTGGGGTCGGTCGAGCCGCCGCCTTCCTTCACCGCAACATACATTTCCTTCGCGATCTTCGTGAAGGCTGCCGCGCGCTTGGCGTCCTGCGCGCCCTTCGTCTTCTGAATGTTATGCCACTTGGAATGTCCAGACATAATATTTCTTCCCTTCGTAGAGTGGTATCTGTAAATAACTAAATTATTTTAGCATTCTGCGGGCCAAAAATCAAGCATATTTCATGCAGTCGGTGTGGGTTTCGGAGATTTTTACGGAAATATCCGGGAAGGCCTTCGCCAGCGCATCGGCCAGCACGCGCGTCACGGGATTTTCGGTGTAGAAATGCCCGGCGTCGATGAGGTTCAGGCCGAGGTCGTGCGCGTCCCAGAACTGGTTATAGCGCACGTCTGCCGTGACGAACGTGTCACATCCCGCCGCCACCGCCTCCAGCATCTCGTCGGCGCAGCTCCCGCCGCCCACGGCAACGCGGCGGACGGGCTTGCCGCCGTCCACATAGCGCAGGCCGGGGCAGCCGAGGGCCCGCTTGACCGTCTGCAGGAATTCCGCCAGCGGCTGCTCGTCGGTCTCGCCGCCGCGCAGCAGACCCCACAGGCGGCCCTGTGCATCCGTGCCGCTCGGGTTGAGCACCGTGACATCCCGCAGGCCCAGCACGGCGGCCAGCTCGTCGTTCACGCCGCCGGGAGCGCAGTCGAGGTTCGTGTGCGCGTTGACGGCGCAGATGCCCGCCGAGCACAGCCGCTCGATGATCCGGCCGACGCTCGTCTCGTCCGTGATGTTCGCCACGGGGCGGAAAATGAGCGGGTGATGTGTGACGATGACGTCCGCGCCCCATTCGACCGCCTCATCGCAGACGTCCTCGAACGGGTCAAGGGCGACAAGGACCTGCTCGACCTCTTTTTTGCGGCTGCCGCAGAGCAGGCCGACGTTGTCCCAGTCCATTTTCATGCCGGTGGGCGCAAGGGCCTCGAGTACATCCAGAATATCAGCAACCGTTGTCATAAAGCTCCCTCATTTCGCGCAGCTCCCGCAGCGCAGTTTCATAATAGTGCAGGCGTTCCGGCTCGCTGCCGCGCCGCAGGCCCTCGACGGTGCGCTCCAGCGACGGGATGAGCCGGTCAAAATAATCCGGCAGAAGCGGATCGCCGGAACGGAGCAGGGCCGCGGAGACATACTCCTGCCCCGGCGTGACCGGCGCGGCATTGCCGAAGCGCGCGGCCATGGCCTGATAGAGAAAGCCGCCGTCGCGCACAAGGCGCTCCTGCTCGATGGCAAAGCCCATCCGGGCCAGCTTGCGGCGCAGGTCGTTGCCGGAGGACTGCGGCTGTAAGATCAAGGTATAGCGCGGGTCGCGCACCCAGCGGCAGCGGTCCAGGATCTGCGCAATGAGATCGCCGCCCATCCCGGCGCAGACGATGGTGTCGACCTCGTCCGGGTCGACGGCATCCAGCCCGTCGGCGCGGGAGAAGCGCATGCGGTCTGCCACACCGAAGCGCAGGGCATTTTCCATGGCGCGGCGGAGCGGCTGCTCGCGCAGCTCCGAGGCGTGGACAAACTCAGCCCGGCCGCTCAGCAGCAGCGAAATGCCGAGATAGCCGTGGTCCGCGCCGATGTCCGCAGCGCGCGCACCCTGCGGCACGAGCCCGGCGCAGCAGTCCAGCCGCGCGGAGACCGGCAGCCTCACCGGCCGCATTCCGCGCGCCAGCGCGCGGCCTCCTGCTGCCAATGAGCGCGGTCGGCGTCCGTCAGGGGGCGCAGCACGCGGCAGGGATTCCCGGCCGCAATGACGTTGGACGGGATGTCGTGCGTCACGACGGAGCCGGAGCCGATGACGACATTGTCGCCGATGGTCACGCCGCCGTTCACGGTCACGCAGCCGCCCATCCAGACGTTGCTGCCGACGGTGATGGGCTTGCCGTACTCCAGCCCGGTATTGCGGATGTCCGCATCGAGCGGATGGCCCGCGCTGAACAGGCTCACGCGCGGCCCGAGCATGACGTTGTCGCCGAAGCGGACGTCGCACTGGTCGAGCACGATGAGCTCATAATTCGCATAGAAATTTTCGCCCAGATAGATATGGCTGCCGTAGTCGCAGCGGAAGGGCGGCTCGATCCTGAACGTGCGTCCCGTCCCGCCCAGCAGGCCGCGCAGCAGGGCGGCGCGGACCTCCGGCTCCGGCTCGCTGTTGAACTGCCGGAGCACCCCGGCGGTATGGCGCATCTCGGCCGCCAGCTCCTCATCCACAAGGTAGAGCTGTCCGGCGAGCATTCGTTCTTTCTGTGTCATCTCTGCTCCTCCGTTTGCAAGAAAAAGGGCCTGCTGCAATCTGAAGCTTGCAGCAGGCCGGGCCGGATTACTTATTGGCTTCCACTGCCTCGATGAAGTGGTTCACCTGTGCGAGGAAGGCATCGGGATCCACGCCGTGGACCATGCAGGCCTCCTCAACGGACTCGCCGCGGCTGGCCGGGCAGCCCAGGCAGTGCATGCCGATAGCCTGGAACAGGGGCGCGGTCTCCGGCGCAAGGTCGAGCACATCGCCGATGATGGTATCTTTTTCAATTTTAACAGCCATGGGTGTTACCTCCGAAGATGGATTTTCTTTATTATATCCAACGTCTCGACAAAAATCAACCGTTCGCGTTGATTTTCCGGGAAAGTATGCTATGATGAATGTATTAAGGAGGAGATATTCATGCTGGATTGGGTCATTCGCGGGGGCACGGTCATCGACGGGAGCGGCGGCGCGCCGTTCCGGGCGGATATCGGCATCTGCGGCGGCAAGATCGCGGCTGTCGGGTCCTGCGGCGAGGCCGCGCAGACGCTGGAAGCGGCCGGGCGGTACGTCACGCCGGGCTTTCTGGACATCCACCGCCACGGCGATGCCGCCGTCTTTCGCCCCGGCTTCGGCCGCGCAGAGCTGCGGCAGGGGCTGACCTCCATCGTCAACGGAAACTGCGGCCTGTCGCTCGCGCCGTTCGGCGCGGCGCACCGGGCGGAGCTGCAGCGCTATCTCGGGGCGATCACGGGCGACATCGACCCGGCCATCCCCACGGAGTCCATGGCGGCCTATCTGGACGCACTGCGCGCCCGGCCGCTTCCGCTGCACGTCGGCATGCTCGTCGGCGGCGGGACGGTACGCGCGGACTGCTGCGGCTATGCGCCGGGCGATGCGGATGAGGCCCTGCCGGAGCTGCACCGCCGTCTGGAGCGTGCGCTGGCGGACGGGGCCCTCGGCGTCTCGCTCGGCCTCGGCTATGCGCCGGAGTGCTTCTACACGCCGGACGGCCTGCTCCGGGCGCTGGCCCCGCTGCAGGGCAGCGGCATTCCCATCTGCGTGCACATGCGCGAGGAGGGCGACATGGTCTGCGACGCCCTGCGCGAAATGCTCCGCGCGGCACGCCTGCTCCGCACGCCCGTGCACATCAGCCATCTCAAGGCCATGGGCCCGCGCAACTGGAACCGCCGCATCCCAGAGGCGCTGGCGCTGCTGCAGCAGGCGCGGGACGAGGGGCTGGACGTCTCGTGCGACGTCTATCCCTACTGTGCAGGCTCGACGCAGCTGCTGCACCTGCTGCCGCAGGACTTTCTGGCAGGCGGGACGGACGCCGTTGCTGCCCGGCTGCGCGACCCGGCTCAGCGGGACATCCTGCGCGAGCGCATCGCCCACGGCCGCGATTTTGACAACATCGCGCAGATGGTCGGCTGGGACAACATCCGCCTGACGACGCTGCACCGGCCGGAATTCCAGCCGCTCACGGGAAAAACGCTGGCGCAGGCCGCAGAGCTTCTCGGCATGGAGCCGGTCGACTGCCTGTGCCATGTGCTGGCGGAGGAGGCCTGCAACGTGACGATGATCGACTTCATCACCTGCGACGAGGACATCGGCCGCATCCTGCGCGCGCCGTTTGCCAGCGTCATCTCCGACTCGCTCTACCCCACGGAGGGCCTGCCCCACCCGCGCGTCTATGGCACGTTCTCCCGCATTCTGGAAACGTTCGTCCGTGAGCGCCATGTCCTGACGCTGCCGGAGGCCGTGCAGCGCATGACCTCCCTTCCGGCGCAGGCTCTGCGCCTACAGGGCAAGGGACGCATCGCCGCCGGGATGGACGCCGATGTCAATGTTTTCGACCTCGCCGCCGTGCACGAGCGCGCCACCTGGGAGCAGCCTGCGCAGGAGAGCGAGGGCATGGACGCCGTGTTTGTCGGCGGCACGCCCGCCATCCTGCACGGGGCCTTTACGGGCGCGGCAAACGGGCAGGTGCTGTGAGGAAAATCCATGGACAATCGCCGGGCTCTATGGTAAAATAAGAAGTAACTCACCGGAAAGGAACCGATACATATGAACTGGAAACGATTTTTCGCGCTTCTTCTGGTGCTGGCACTGCTGCCGGCCCTGTTCGGAAACGCCTTTGCAGCCGGTCCGAAGGCCCGCACGCTGACGGACGCGGACTACGCGCCGATCGACGCCCTGTGGGCCGAGCTGGACGCCGTGGAGCAGGAGGCGCAGACGCAGTCCGCACAGGACGGTCCGGACCGGACGCTCGCGGCGGCGCAGGCCGTGGCGAAGGCAGTGACGGCCTCCGACCTCTATGTGGACGGCACGCTGCAGTGGCGCGGCGCGCAGTTCAGCTTTGAAACGACGACGGGCGTGACGTGCGCCTACAGCCCGCGCCTGCGCGAGCTGGCCCGCAGAGCCGCCGGGAGCAGCGTTGAGACAGAGACAGTCGAGCCGCAGACATCCACGACGACGAGCGCGGATATCACGCTCATCGAGCCGTATTACGGTCTGGACCCCAGCTTCACGCAGCAGTATCAGAACGAGGTAAAGAAGCTGGCCGCCGCCACGGGCGGCAGCTCGCAGGTCCTGAAGACGACGCGCGCCACGATCGACGCCGTCGCGGCCGCCGTGGAAACGAGCGGCGTCGTGATTTTCGACAGCCACGGCTCCACAGACTATGAGAACCCGTGGAACGAGGAGGACCTTGTCTCCGGCGCGACAACGTCCTACCTCCTGCTGCAGACCGGCAGCGGCCTGACGACGGAGGACTATGCCAAGGACGGCAATACCTACCACGCGCAGTACATGGGCTCCTACGGTACGATAAAATACTACGCCGTGGACGGCACCTGCATTGCGAACCACATGACGAAGTCCGCCCCGGACAGCCTGATCTGGAGCGCCATCTGCCTCGGCATGGCGACGGACGGTCTGTGCGCCCCGCTGCGCGCCGAGGGCGTGAGCGTGTTCTACGGCTATTCCCAGGCCGTCACGTTCGACTATGACTACAAGTGGGAAGAGGTCTTCTTTGCCCGTCTGCGCGCGGGCGACACCGTCGCACAGGCCGTTGCGCAGATGAAGACTGAGATTGGACAGTGGGATTACTGCTCGGAGTACCTGACCATTGAAAGCGCACGCCGGAACTACTGCGCCTTCCCCATCGTCTCCTCCGCGCTGGACGCCTACCCCGGCAAGGGCAAGGTCGATGCCCTGCAGGAGGTCCATTCCGACTGGCAGCTCTTCGGCAAGGCGCAGTTCACCGTTACGGCCGTCTCGGCCAACACGGCCCTCGGCACGGTCGTGCCGCTGAATGACCTGACGTTCGAGGCAAAGCCCGCGGAGAATGCCGCCGTCTCCGGCTGGTCGCTTCAGCCCGAGGGTGCAGCCGCCGTCGCCCAGGACGGCAATGTCTTCACCGTCAGCGACGTGCGCGGGGACTGCACGCTCGTGGTGGAGTTCCGCCAGCGCATCCCCGCGACCGTCGTATTCTCCACGCCGGAGGGGGCTTCCCAGCCGATGCAGCGCAGCTATGTCGGCGAGGAGATGGCGCTCACCGCCCCGGAGGGCAAGCCGCTGGCCAATGCGCACGACTATGTCTTCGCAGGCTGGACAGACGCTCCCGTGGCCGACGCCGTGCAGGTGAGCACGGTCTACACGGACACCTACACTCCCATCCGCGCCATGGTCACGCTCTATGCACTCTATTCGTGGCAGGACGGCGAGACGACCCGCTATACAACGCAGCCGCAGAATAAGGTCTGTCCGTCCGAGGCCTTCTCCGACCTCGACGTCACGCAGTGGTATCATGAGCCGGTCGACTATATGCTGGAAACGGGCATGATGAACGGCATGAGCGCCACGACATTCGAGCCGAACGGCACGCTGACGCGCGCACAGCTCGTGACCGTCCTCTACCGCCACGCCGGTTCCCCGGACGTGACTGGCCTGCCGAATCCGTTTGCGGACGTCGCGCCGCAGGCGTGGTATGAAAACGCCGTCATCTGGGCAGCCGCCAACGGCGTCGTCAAGGGCACGTCCGCCGCGACGTTCGCCCCGGAGGACGCCATCACCCGCGAGCAGATCGCGGCCATTCTCTACCGCTACAACGGCGAGGCCGTTACGGGAGACCTGCTCTCCTCCTTCCCGGATGCGGACGCGGTCTCCGGCTATGCCGTTGAGGCCATGCAGTGGGCCGTCAGCCGCGGCCTGATCTCGGGCGACCCCGCCTCGGACGGCACGCTGTGGCTCCGTCCGCGCGACGGCGCGACCCGCGCCCAGATCGCCAAGATCCTGTGGGTCTGGCTCGGCGCGTAAATTCTGGATCTTGGAGGAAAAAGCCATGATGAAAAAACTGATCTCCGGGCTGGTTCTTTTAGCCATGCTGGCCTGCCTGGTGCTCCCCGCTGCGGCGGCGGAGCCCACGGCCCTTCCCATGACGGTCGCCGAGGCCGTGGACGGCGTCTCCGCCTACTGCACCGCTGCGATGCAGGCCGCCGGGACCTACAGCGATTGGTCCATCCTGCAGCTGGCCCGCAGCGGCAATCTGACGGACGCCATGCGGCAGGACTATCTTGCTTCTCTGGCGGAAAAGCTCCGCGCCTGCGGCGGTGTGCTGGACAAATCCTATTACACGCAGTATTCCCGCACGATCCTCGCCCTGACGGCCTGCGGCGAGAACGCTCGCGACTTTGCGGGCTATGACCTGACGGCCCCGCTTGCAAACTACGACCAGACCGTCTGGCAGGGCGTGAACGGCGCGGCCTTTGCCCTCATCGCCATGGACTCCGTGTCCTACGGCTTCGCAGCCTCCGGTACGAGCTCCCGCGCGCGCCTCGTGGCCTACCTGCTGGCGCAGGAGCTGCCGGGCGGCGGTTGGGACTATTCCGGCAAGACGGCCGACCCCGACCAGACCGCCATGGTGCTGCAAGCCCTCGCGCCCTACCGCACGCAGGCAAACGTCTCTGCGGCCATTGACCGCGCCCTGAACGTGCTCAGCGGCATGCAGAAGGACGACGGCAGCTTTGACGCGTGGGGCGCCTCGTCCTCGGAATCGATCTCGCAGGTCCTAGTGGCGCTGTGTGCCCTCGGCATCGACCCGGCGAAGGACAGCCGCTTTGTCCGTGCGAACGGCGCGTGGCTCGTCAGCGCACTGATGAGCTTCCGCGTGCAGACGGAAACCGGCCTTGCCTTCGGCCACACGAACCGCACGGCAAACTACATGGCCACAGAGCAGGCGGGCTACGCCCTCGCGGCCTATGAGCGCTTCCTCGCGGGCCAGCCCGCCCTGTACACCATGACGGACACGACCTACGGCGCGCACACCTGCGTCCGCTACCGCGACACGGCCCGCCACTGGGCGCAGCCCTATGTCTGCGCGGTGACGGAGCAGGGCCTCATGAATGGCGTCGGCAACGACTGCTTCGATCCCGAGGGAACGCTGAACCGTGCCATGCTCGCCACGATCCTCTGGCGCGCTTCCGGCAGCCCCGCAGCAGACGGCGGCAGCTTTTCCGACGTCCCGGCCGGGCAGTGGTACTCCACGGCCGTTTCGTGGGCGCAGCAGAGCGGCATTGTGCAGGGCGTGGGCGAAAACCGCTTCGCGCCGATGGACAGCATCACGCGCGAGCAGCTCGCCGTTATGCTCTGGCGCGCCTCCGGCAGCCCCGGGAGCACGCAGAGCCTTGCAGCCTTCCCGGATGCCGGGACGTGCTCCAACTGGGCGAGCACGGCGCTGGCGTGGGCCGTGGAGCGCGGCATTCTGAACGGCATGGACGGCAGACTGGCCCCCGGCGGCACGGCAACGCGAGCGCAGGCAGCGGCTATGCTGACGCGCTATCTGCAGTGAGGGTTCTGCCATGAAGCTGTTTCATTCCTGGAAGCGCTGGCAGCTCATCGCGCTGGTGTGCGTCGTTCTGACAGCCGTTCTGACGCTCGTCTTTGTACTGCAGGGCGGCGGCGGGGACACGCAGCCCACCGGCGGCACGGAGGGGCTGCAGCTGGCCACGGAGACGCTGGGGGACGTCACGGAGCCGCCCGAAACAGCCGCTCCCACAGAGGGGCCCACAGCCGCCCCGACGGAAGCCACAGAAGCTCCGACCGAAGCGTCTACGGAGGCCACAAAGGCCACAGAAGCCCCGACCGCCGTGACGCAGCCTGCCACGGAGGCCCCGACGGAGCCGCCCGCGACGGAGCCTGCCGCTCCCTCGTGCACGGTCTCCATCTCCTGCACGACGGTCCTGGACAACTGGGACAAGCTCGCGGAGGCCAAGCGTTCCATCGTCCCGTCGAACGGTATCATCCTCGGCACCGTGACAGTCGAGCTGCAGGAGGGCGACACAGTGTTTTCCGTCCTGCAGCGCGTGGTGAGCGACTACAATATCCAGATGGAGTATTCCGTCTCGCCCCTGTACCAGACCACCTATATTGAAGGCCTCGGCAATCTGTATGAGAAGGATTGCGGCGCGCGTTCCGGCTGGATGTTTGCCGTGAACGGCGTTTTCCCGAATTACGGTGCATCGGACTGTACCGTGCAGGACGGTGATGCCATCCGCTGGCTGTATACCTGCGACCTCGGCAGCGACCTTTCCTGAATATCGTCTCCCATGCGGCGCATCCCAAACGGATGCGCCGCTTTATGTGTGCTGAGGCATTGTAGGGGAGCTGCGTCCTCGACGTCCCGTGAGGCACCTGCCGATCGGTACAGGGAACATGAAAAAAGCAAACGCTCCCAATTTGTCATTGCGAGGAGCGAAGCGACGTGGCAATCTCGGGAAGGCACTTGCAGTTCGTACAGGCCGTCATTAAAACAGCGTGCAACAATTGTGTCTGCAGCGGCGCTCCCTGAGTGCCATGGAGACTGGCAAAATACACCGGCGTTGATCCCGCGGCAATCTCGGGCAGGCAGCTGCGATTTCGCCGACGGTTCTCCCGTTATCCGTCCGTGTACTGCGAGATTGCCACGGCCCCTTCGGGGCCTCGCAATGACAATTCGGAGGCGTTAACCATTTTGACGGCGGTTTGTACGGGCTGCAAGTGCCTCGC
>ERZ835541.3794-NODE-3794-length-10009-cov-3.323388_pt1 | contig 10009 bp, 10 predicted proteins | sample MGYA00519945_ERZ835541 | MGnify/ENA primary metagenome ERZ835541 (study PRJEB31850, sample SAMEA3708780) | human gut metagenome | biome: human gut; feature: human-associated habitat; material: faeces | place: China | collected 2014 ...
GGCCCGCAGCGGTCAGCTTGGCCGCCAGCTTGCCGATGGTCGTCGTCTTGCCTGCGCCGTTGACCCCCACGACCATCAGCACGTAAGGCGTCCCTTCGGGCAGTTCCAGCCCGAAATCCTTGGTCGAAGCGTGCGACTGCTCCATCAGCGCCGCGATCTCGTCGCGCAGGATGCCGCGCAATTCGGCCGCGTTCATGTACTTGTCGCGCGCGACGCGCTCCTCGATGCGGCGGATGATCTTGACGGTCGTCTCGACCCCCACGTCGGAGGTGATGAGCACCTCCTCCAAATCGTCCAGCACCTCGGCGTCGACCGTCGAGCGGCCCGCTACGGCACGCGCCAGTTTCGAGAAAAGGCCCGTCTTGGTGCGTTCCAGTCCGGCGTTCAACTCCTCGCGCCGCTGTTCGGGCTGTGCTTCGACAGCCGCCCCGGCGGCAGTATCGGCCGGCGTATCCTGTTTCTTTCTGAACAGATCGAAAAATCCCATAACAAAATCGGTTTTAGCCGGACGACGGACGGACTCCTGCACGGCTGCATCGCACCACGGTTCCGCCCCGCCGGCATTTATTCTTGCGACAAAGATAATAACTATTCGCAAAATTAGTTATATTTGTAAAGCGTATAATCGCGGTTCCGACCCGCAGAGGCGATGCCGGACGGTGCGAACGGCGGCCGGAACATCACACCGGCAGACGGCGAAACCTCCCCGCAAGGCCCGCCGGATGCAGAAAACTGTTGAAAATCAAATGTAAACCCATGAAGAAAGGACTTATTTCCCTCCTGTTTCTCCTGTCGTGCGGCGTCTGGGACGCAGCGGCACAGGATCTGATCGTCAAGAAGGACGGCACGAACGTCGAAGCCAAAGTGCTCGAAATCGGCGAAAAGGACATCAAATACAAGAAGGCGTCGCACCTCGACGGCCCGACCTATCTGGTGTCGGTCGCGAACGTCGTCTACATCCGCTTCAAGGACGGTTCGACCGACATCTTCTCGCAGGAGGATTACGACCGTCTGGCGGCCGAGGCGAAGAATCCCACACCGCAGAAACAGCCGAAACGATCCGCGCCGAGCGCTTTCGCGGGACGTTACCAGCCGGGCGACTATTTCGACGAGAACGGCGTGCGGGGCATCGTCATCGAGGTCGACGCCGAAGGGCACGGCATAGTGATGTCGATCGCGCAGGCCAATCTGCGCTGGTGCGAATTCAAGAAGAGCGACGCCGTGCGGCTGGGTCTCGACGACCAACACGACGGAGCGGTCAACCAGGCCGCCTTCGCCCGCATGGCCGACGAGGGAAAAGTCCGGTGGGAGGACTATCCCGCCTTCAAATGGTGCCGCGACCTCGGCGAAGGGTGGTATCTGCCCGCGATCAACGAGGTGCTGCGCATCGGCCATCTCTACAACAACGGCCGCATAAAGTTCGACCGCAAGGCCCGCGAACAGTTCAACAACCGGCTGAAAGAGCACGGCGGAGTGAAGATGGACCGGCTGATGTACTATTTCTCCTCGACCGAAGGCGACGACGCATGGACGGCCATGACGACCCACATGGGAATCGAGCCGCCTTTCGTCGAACAGACGTCGAAGAACATTTCGTTCCTCGTCCGGGCCATGCACAAATTCTGAGGCCGGATGGCTCTTCCCGCCGGCGGAATTCCGACGACACTCCTAAACCCACCCCTGTCGCGACGGTTTGCGGCAGGGGTGAATCGTTGAATTTCATTCTTCGTTTTCCCGCCCCGGCATAGCCTGAACAAGTCCGGCTCTGCGTTCGGCTTAACGAAAACGTTCACATTCGTGCTCCTTTTCTCGCCTCGGCACAGCCCGAACAAGTCCGGCTCTGCGCTCGGCTTAACGAAAAGGTTCGATGCCACACGAAACCCCACTCACCTGCTCGGCACGCGCAAATGACGACACGAACCGCCTCTCCACACTGATGTACAAGTACACCTCCGGCCGCGTTCAGCGTACCGTCGGCAACGAACCCCAACCTCGTCCTCTCCGGACGCCTCACGGCACACGACCTGCCGAACGAACTCCGCCCGCACCGCCATCCCTCACACGCCTAAAACCTCCGCCCGCCCGTCCGGACGTCCCGGCGACAGCCGGCATCCAGCGTCCGCCCCGCCGCAGCCCGTCCGTACAAAAACACAAAAGGCACCCCTTGTCGAGATGCCTTTTGTGTTAAGGGCCGATGCCCTTAACCACGAATACCGTCGGAACGGTTTATTTCTTCTCTGCGAAGAACTCCTTTACATGGTCGTTGGGAATGATACCCTCCTTGAACATATAGGCGCCGGTCTTCTCCGACTTGACCATTTTGATGCACTTGGTAAACTGCTTGCCCGTGCCGGTTTTCAGGGTTGCGACTACTTTCTTTGCCATAACGCTCGATTATTTGATTTCACGGTGTAACGTCACCCGCTTCAGATAGGGATTGTACTTCTTACGTTCCAGACGGTCGGGGGTGTTTTTCTTGTTTTTGGTAGTGATGTAACGAGACATGCCCGCAACACCGCTCTCCTTCTGTTCGGTGCATTCGAGGATGACCTGAACGCGATTGCCTTTCTTAGCCATTTGTCAATACGGTTTAGTAAATCTTCTTGGGGCAGGCAGCTTCGCGCAGAGCCACTGCGAGACCCTTCTTGTTAATTGTTTTCATACCGGCAGCCGACACCTTGAGGGTGATCCAGCGGCCCTCTTCCTCTGACCAGAAACGCTTGGTCTTCAAATTCGGACTGAATTTGCGCTTGGTCTTGCGGTTCGAGTGAGAGACATTGTTGCCGATCACCGCTACCTTGCCTGTAATTTCGCAAACTTTCATTGTTGATAATGTTTTTGTTCCGCCACAATTGGCCTGCAAAGATAGAAAAAAAATCCGAGAGTCGGGCACTTTGCCCGAAAAAAAACGTTCCGAACGACGGCACAAACAGCGGATTCGGATGCCGGCGGCCGATCCTCGCGGCGGTATCCGATCCTTCGGCGAACGACGATTCCGGCTCTGCGAACCGCGGCCTCCGGTGTGCGAAGTCCCGCCGCAAGCTTTTCTCCGCACGCCGAAACCGCACCGGACTTACGGCTCCTCCCGCTCGTCCCCGATCATCGGACCGTTGCCGGCGCATCATAAGCCCGACTTATAGCTCCATAAAAAGATATGAATGAAAAACAGATCCGCGTATCGAATAATTCGCTATCTTTGTACAAAAGAAAATTTAATACATTAAACGATACAACTATGATCAGCAAAAAAATGCAGGAGGCGATCAACGCCCAGATCAATGCCGAACTCTGGTCGGCATATCTCTATCTCTCGATGTCGATGGACGCGGCGGACAAAGGGTTCAAAGGTTCCGCACACTGGTTCGTACACCAGTTCAAGGAGGAGCAGGGGCACGCCGAGAAGCTGGCGGGCTATCTCCAATCGCAGAACGCCAAGGTCGTGCTGGCTCCCATCGCCGCCGTGCAGACCGAATGGCCGTCGGTCGTGGCGATGTTCGAGGACACGCTCGCCCACGAACAGAAGGTGACGGCGATGATCCACGATCTGTGCAAGCTGGCCGCCGCCGAGCAGGATTTCGCAACGGCGAACATGCTGCAATGGTTCGTCAACGAGCAGGTCGAGGAGGAAGATACGGCCCGCGGTATTCTCGAAGGCTTCAAAGCCATCGAAGGCGAGAAGGTGGGCGTCTACATGCTCGACCAGAAACTCGGCGCACGCTAAACGCGCAGTCGAACGTTTTCATTAAGCCGAGCGCAGAGCCGAACGCAGTTCGAGTTATGCCGAGGCGAGAAAATGAAGAACGAAGTTCAACGACTTCTCCGCGCCGCACCGACCCTGTGTCGGTGCGGTGCTTCGTTTTCAGGGGAAGGCAAGCCGGACGGCGCCCGCACGCCCCCGTGGAAACCGCACCCGCGCAGGAAGCGAAAGAGGAGCGCCGCCCCGACGGCGGCACTCCCCGTAAAACCGGATTGCGGCGGAAAGCTACTCCTTCACGCAGCGCAGCGACATGCCCTGCGAACGCTTGTCTTTGCTGACTTTGAGCATTCGCTTGCTATCGATGATGAACATATACTGACCGTAAAGATCGGGATAGAGTTCCAAATTGTCCGAAGCCTTGCCCTTCGTTCCGATCCACAGGCCGCTGTAAGGATTGGCCTCGGTATAATCCAGCCCTCCGGAAGCGTAGGCGCGCGTACCGGTCGTGGGGAACCACTGTCCCTCCTGCTCGAAACCGCGATTGGCCTCGTCCCACTTCCCTGCGGTATAGACGAGCCATGCGTAGGGCGTATTGCCGTCGGCGTCGCAGACCGGAACCTTATAGCCCACGGGGCAGGGATCGTAGATCGTCTTCTTCCTGCTCTCGCCGCCCCAGTAGTCGTCGTCCGACACGTCGACCCAGTCGCCGGTTTTATAATCGTTCTCGACGATCTCTTCGCCGTACTCGTCCTCCACGCCCGTATGCTTGTAGGTCATCGCATAGAATACCGCCGGATTCCGGATCGATTTCTCGATCGTCCCGTGGAATTCCGCCGTCAGACCGAACTTCGGCAACACACGGTTGTCGATGCCGTAGACCTCAGGCTCGCCGTCGACCTCGTAGGTATAATCCTCGTTCATGATCGTAAAAGCCGTCGTACCGGGGAACGGATCTTTGCGCCCCCACTGGTAGAGCAGCCCGTGCGAATCGAAACTGCCGCGCTCGACGGTCAGCGCACCCAGATTGCGGTCCATGAAACTCCACGTCGTCCCCGACGCATTGGGAGCCGTCGTGAAGAGCGACGCCGACGGATCGTAATCGACGATCCACAGATGCCAGCTCCACAGGATCGTTCCCGACTCGTCGACGGCCGCCACGACGGCATTGCCGCTCTTGTCGGCGGTCTCGACGATGATCTTCTTCTCGTCGGCGGCGTAGGCTACCCGCGTAACGAGACCCTGCGCGCTCTGCCAAACCAGTTCGGCACCCTCGGCCGCACCGATCGATTCGGTGGAGGAGTTGCCTTTGTAAGCGGCATCGAAGACCGACGCCGACTTCGGGGCGACGATATAGCAGTTGGCGCGGCCCGCCGCACTCAGGTCGGTGAACGTCTGAGCCCCCTGCGTCACCCGCACCTCGCGGGTGATGCTCCGTTCGCCTTCGCCCGCAGTGACCGTAACCGTCGCCGTCGGACGCGCAGCCAACGCATCGTTCGCATCGGCCGACACCGTGAATTTGCCTTCGGCGAGCATAACCTCGCACCACGTCTCATTCGACAACGCCGTCCAGCTGCCGAGATTAGTCGACACGGCCACCTCGACGCTCCCCCCCCCGACCGGCAGGGAGATCTCGGTATCGGGCGTCAACGTCAATTCGGGATCGGGCATCGGCGCATCGTCGTCGCTGCACGATGCGAAAAGCATTGCGGAACCCGCCAACAACGCTGCCGCACCTCTCATGAACCTAAGTTTTTCCATCGGGATAAAATTTATGAAATTCGCTGCACTATCGCAGTGTGGGCGAATATACGAAATATATATCGTAAAACCATATCGCCGAAGGGAGGACGCGACACGTCCGAAGGAAGAGCAAACGGCTCTTTCGCGGGGTTTTAATGTCGATTTCGACGGGAAAAATTCATTTTTCTGCGTTTTTATAATAAATTTGCATACTATTCGTTAAAAAACAGTACGGCAATAACATCTAAAAAAACATAACATCCATGAGTGAAGTCATCAATATCAAGGAACTCAACGAACGCATCGAGCGGGAGTCGGTCTTCGTCGACACGCTGCGCGCCGAGATGAGCAAGGTGATCGTCGGTCAGACCCATCTGATCGACACGCTGCTGATCGGTCTGCTGTCGAACGGCCACATCCTCCTGGAAGGCGTGCCGGGTCTTGCCAAGACGCTGGCGATTACGACGCTCGCAAAGGCCGTCGACGCCGATTTCGCCCGCATCCAGTTCACCCCCGACCTGTTGCCGGCCGACCTGATCGGTACGCTCATCTACTCGCAGAAGAGCGAGGAGTTCATGGTGCGCAAAGGCCCCGTCTTCGCCAACTTCGTACTGGCCGACGAGATCAACCGCTCGCCGGCGAAGGTGCAGTCGGCGCTGCTCGAAGCGATGCAGGAGCGCCAGGTGACCATCGGCGACGACACCTACAAGCTGCCCGAACCCTTCCTGGTGCTGGCCACGCAGAACCCCCTCGAACAGGAGGGAACCTACCCGCTGCCCGAAGCGCAGGTCGACCGATTCATGCTCAAAGCCAAAATCTCCTACCCCACGAAGCAGGAGGAGCGCGACATCGTGCGGATGAACCTCTCGGGCGAAGGGCTTCCCTCGCCGCACAAGGTAATCGCACCCGAAGACATCGTCAAGGCGCGCCGCGTGGTGGAGGACGTCTACATGGACGAGAAGATCGAGAAATACATCGTCGACATCATCTTCGCCACGCGCGAACCGGCCGAATACAACCTCCAGAAGTTGCAGACGCTGATCGCCTACGGCGGATCGCCCCGTGCCTCGATCTCGCTGGCCAAGGCCGCCCGCGCCTACGCCTTCATCCGCCGCCGCGGCTACGTGATTCCCGAAGACGTGCGCGCCGTCTGCCACGACGTACTGCGCCACCGTATCGGGCTGACCTACGAAGCCGAGGCCGAAAACATCACCACCGAGGAGATCATCACCGACATCCTGAACAACGTAATCGTCCCGTAACACGATGATCGAGAACGAAAACGATATTCTGCGACGGGTCCGCAAAATCGAGATCAAGACACGCGGCCTGTCGAACGAGATCTTCGCCGGAAAGTACCACACGGCTTTCCGCGGACGGGGCATGTCGTTTTCCGAAGTGAGGGAGTACCGTGCCGGCGACGACGTGCGCGACATCGACTGGAACGTCACGGCGCGTTCGCGCTCGCCCCACATCAAGGTCTACGAGGAGGAGCGCGAGCTGACGATGATGCTCATGGTCGACGTCTCGGCCTCGCGCATGTTCGGGTCGACCCACTTCCTCAAAAAGAACATTCTGACCGAAATCGCCGCCGTCGTGGCCTTCTCGGCCGCCCAGAACAACGACAAGGTGGGCTGCATCTTCTTCTCCGACCGCGTGGAGAAGTACATCCCGCCCAAGAAGGGGCGCAGCCACATCCTGATGATTATCCGCGAGCTGATCAGCTTCCGGCCCCGGTCGACGGGCACGGCGCTGTCGGAGGCGGTGCGTTTCCTGACGGCCGTGATGAAGAAGCGCTGCACGGCGTTCCTGCTCTCGGATTTCCTCGATCCGGCACGCGACGGCGAGGAGTTCGCCAACGCCCTGAAAATCGCCGGCAGCAAACACGACCTGGTGGGGATCCGCGTCTTCGATCCGCGCGAAGCCGAACTGCCCGACGTGGGCATCGCCGAGTTGCAGGACGCCGAGACGGGGCGCAAGGTCTGGGTCGACACTTCGTCGGCGGCCGTGCGCGACCATTACGCCCGCGCATGGCGGCAGCGCAGCGAGGCGATCGACTCGCTGCTCAAACACAACCGCATCGACACGGCGACGATCTCGACCGACGAAGACTACGTGGTGGAACTCATCAAACTCTTCAAGCAACGATGAAACGACCGGCATTCCTCACAGCGGCCGCGGCCGCCCTGCTCGCTGCGGCGACGGCCTCCGCCCAGACCCCGACAGTCGAGGCGCGCATCGTCCCCGACAGCATCGGCATCGGCGACACCTTCACGCTCGAAATCGACGTCGAGCGCGACCAGGTGCAGGTGACCGAATTCCCGCTCTACGAAAACGACGACAAGCTCGAAGTGGTGCAGTCGCTGCCCGTCGACACGCTCTCGCGGGAGGGCCGGCGGCTCCGGCTGCGCAAACGCTACGTCATGCAGGCCTTCTCCGAAGGACGTTACAATTTGGGGCGTCCCGGCGTGCTCTATGCCGACAAGAACATCGTCGACACGCTCTACACCTCCGATTCGCTGCGGCTCGACGTGGGAACGTTCCAGATCGACACCGCCAAGCAGACGATCTACGACCTCAAACCGCAGCGGACGCTGCCGCTGCGCGCCGAGGAGATCACAGGATACCTTTTCGGCGGGTTGTTCCTGCTGCTGAACCTCGCGGCGCTGCTCTTCGCGCTGCGTTATCACCTGTCCAAGCGCGGCAAACACCTGAGCGACCTCTTCAAACCCGCGCCGCCCGCACCGCCCCACGTCGAGGCGATCCGCGCGCTCGAAGGGCTTCACAACCAGAAATTGTGGCAGAACAACAAACACAAGGCCTACTATTCGGGGCTGACCGACATCCTGCGCCGCTATCTGGCGGGGCGTTACGGCATCGGCGCCTTGGAGATGACCTCCGACGAGATCATCGATGCGGTACGTCCGCTCGACCTGCCCCGCAAGAGCGCCATGGAGCTCACGGCGCTGCTGCGCGAAGCCGATTTGGTGAAATTCGCCAAGGCGACGCCCGAAGCCGCACGCAACGAAGAGGCTTACCAGTGGGCCTACTACTTCGTCGAAGAGACCAAACCCGTCGAGGAACAACCTTCGGCCGAAGCGGAGGAGCCGCTCGACCTGACGCCTAAAAACGACAGCCATGCGTAGAATTTTCATCCTACTCGTTCTCGCGCTGCTGGCCGTCGACGCCGCGGCACAGCAGTACCCCGAACGCCGGCAGGTGCGCAAGGGCAACCGCGCCTACGAAAAGGGCAACTATCAGGACGCCGCCGGACGCTACATGCGTGCGCTGGGCGCCGACCCTTCGTCGTTCGAAGCGCAGTACAACCTGGGCAACGCCCTTCACCGGCAGGAGATGTACGACCAGGCGGCACAGGTACAGCAACAGGCCGCCGCCGATTCGCTGGCAGCGCCCGTCGATCGTGCGCAGGCCTTCTACAATCTGGGCAACACGCAGTTCCGGCAGCAGAAATACGCCGAAGCGCTCGAAAGCTACAAGAACTCGCTGCGCCTGAACCCCGACGATCCGCAGGCCAAATTCAACTACGCCTACGTCAAGAAACTGCTCGACGATCAGAACCAGCAGAATCAGGACAACAAAGACAACAAGGACAATAAAGATAACAAGGACGATCAAAACCAGGACCAGCAGAACGGCCAGAACCAGCAGAATCCGCAGGAGGGTGACGGGCAAGGCGACGACCAGCAGCAGGACGGCCGGCCCGACAAGGAGCAGGAGGGCGAGGGCCGACCCCAGCCGGCCGGCATTTCGCCTTCCGAACAGGAACGGATGCTCGACGCCATCCAGGCGCAGGAGGACAGGACGCAGGAGAAGCTCAAAGAGAAGGCCGGCGCCGTGGTACGGTTGAAGAAAAACTGGTAAAAACACGTAAGAACCAAGAAACGGGGATCGGCGCAGGCGGCGTTCCGCACGCAGAAGCAGCCATTCGTCGGGAGCGGTCGTACCGCCCCGTGCCGGAACGGCTCCGGCGACCGCCGATTACCGATTATCGTTAACTGTCGATTGAAATGACGTTTCATAATCCACATCTGCTGTGGCTGCTCACGCTGCTCCTGCCGGCGGCAGGCTATTACCTCTACCGGTTGCGGAAGGGCGGAGCGGCGTTGCGCATCTCGTCGGTGGCGGGCGTGCTCAAAGCGCCGCGTACCGTTCGCTACTACCTGCGCCATGCCCCCTTCGTGCTGCGCATGGCGGCGCTGGCGACGCTCGTAGTGGCATTGGCGCGCCCCCAGTCGGCGGAACAGAACACCCGCACCAATACCGACGGTATCGACATCATGCTGGCGCTCGACGTATCGGGATCGATGCTGGCGCGCGACTTCCGCCCCGACCGCCTCGAAGCGGCCAAGGAGGTGGCCGGATCGTTCATCTCCGACCGCTACGGCGACCGGATCGGACTGGTGGTCTTCGCGGGCGAAGCCTTCACGCAGAGCCCGCTGACCGCCGACCAGTCGACGCTGCTCACGTTGCTGGGGCGCGTGCGCAGCGGGTTGATCGAGGACGGCACGGCCATCGGCAACGGACTGGCGACGGCAATCAACCGCCTGCGCG
>ERZ835541.3797-NODE-3797-length-9999-cov-6.067780_pt1 | contig 9999 bp, 7 predicted proteins | sample MGYA00519945_ERZ835541 | MGnify/ENA primary metagenome ERZ835541 (study PRJEB31850, sample SAMEA3708780) | human gut metagenome | biome: human gut; feature: human-associated habitat; material: faeces | place: China | collected 2014 ...
TGTACAGGTTCAGGGCGCTCATCTCGCGCAGCAGGGGGATCAGGATGACCTGCTTGGGCAGAGCCATGGCGCACACGATGAGGGTGAACAGCAGCTTGCGGCCCACAAAGCGCTTCTTGGCCAGCGCATAACCGGCCATGGCGGCGGTGATGCAGGTGAAGATCATGGACATGACGGCCATGAACACGGTATTGATCATCCAGCGGATGGCAGCAGGAGCCGTGGGGCCCACCGAGAAGTAGATGGGCTCGCCGTCGGCACTGAACTTGCTGCCGAAGGGCACGGCCAGCTGCCACAGCGGGGCGCTCTTGCCGGCGAACAGCTTCTGGTAGTTGGTCAGCACCCACTGGCTGGGCCACCACTCCGGGGTAGTGGCGTTGATGGCGGCACCGGTCTTGAAGGAGCCGGTGATGATCCAGTACAGCGGGAAAGCAAACAGCACAGCCACGATGCTGATGAGGATGATGGTCAGGATCGTGTAGGCACTTGCCTGCTTGAGCTTGCTGGGATGACGTTTCAGCGGTTTTTGCTTTTTGGTTGCAGCAGTTGCACTCATTGCTCGGCACCTCCCTTAATTATCCTGGTTGCCCAGCTTGAACTGGACAGCCGACAGGATGGCGATGATGACCGCCAGCACAACGCCCATGGCATTGCCGTAGCCGTAGCGGTACAGCTTGAACGCGGTGTAGTAGATGTAGTACATAATGGTGTCGGTGCTGTGGTTGGGGCCGCCGGAAGTCAACAGCTGGATCAGCGCAAAGCACTGGAAGGAGTTGATGGTGGTGATGACCAGAATGTACAGGGTGGTGGGCATGATGGCGGGCCACTTGATCTTCCAGAAACACTGGAAATCGGTGGCACCGTCCACTTCTGCGGCTTCCACGATGGACTGGTCCACATTACCCAGAGCGGAAACGTACAGCACGATGGGCTGGCCCACAGAGGTGGTGAGCAGGATCAGGATGATGCAGCCCAGAGCAAAGCGCTCATCGCCCAGCCAGTTGATGTTCTTGTCAATGAGGCCCAGAGTCTTGCCCAGATAGTTGAAGATGCCGTAGTAGTTGTTGTACATCCACTTCCACACCACGGTGACGGCAACGGAGCCGGTGACCACGGGCAGGTAGAACACGCAGCGGAAAAGGCTGGTGGCCCACTCCGGCAGGTCTACGATGGCCGAGGAGACCCACAGCGAAAAGACGCAGGTCACGGGCACCGAGACGATCACGATGATGAAGGTGTTCTTCAGAGCACCCAGGAAGATGGGGTCGGTAAACAGTTCTTTGTAGTTTGCCAGACCTACAAACACGTCGGCACGGTTCATGGTGGAATCAAAGAAGCTGGTCACCACGCAGAGGATCATGGGGTAGATGACGAAGCCCAGGAAGAAGATCAGGCTGGGCAGCAGGAAGCAGTAGGAGGCGAATGTTTCACGCCGGACCAGGGCGCTGCTGCGCTTTGGCTCCTTGATCGCTGTTTTTGCAGCCAAGAAAATCACCAATCCTTTCGGTTACAGCGTTTTTTTACAAACAAAGCCCCTCCCTCGCCGGGATCTTCGAGGAAGGGGCTCGTTCAGTTCAGATAATGGAAATTCGGGGTGCCGGGTGCTTATGCCTCAGCGGCAGCGTTGGCGTTCTCCACGAAGGTGGCAACAGCGGTCTCGACGGCCTCGCCGGTGCCCACGCGCTGCAGCATGTTCCACCATTCGGTACGGGCAGTTGCCCAGCCCGGAGTGATCTGGTAGTAGTCGCCCAGGTAGTTCATGAACTTGCTGTACTCGCTCATGATGTCGTTGCCGGCGTAGATGTCGCCCACGCTGGAACGGACCGGGAAGTAGGTGGAAGCCAGAACGCTTGCGCCCACCTGATCGGGGTCGGCAGCGATGAAGTCGATGAAGGTCTTGGCAGCCTCGATCTTGGAAGCATCGCCGTTGTCAAAGATGCCGAAGCCCCAGATACCGCCGCACAGCTTCGGGTCGCCGCTGGCGGTGGGGAATGCCATGGGCATGATCTCGTCACCGTCGTTGGTCAGGCCGGCGTCGTTGTTGTCGGTGTTCAGCTGCTGAGCGATGTTCCAGCAGAAAGCCATCTGCAGAGTGCCGTTGCGGAACAGGGTGATCTCGTCGCCGCCCACGATGGAAGCGTCGAAGTTGATGCCGTTGGTATCGTACAGGGTCTGGATGGCCTTGATGTTCTCGGCAGAATCCGCGGTGTACTTGGTGTGGGCTGCATCGGTGAAGGTGCCGCCGTACATGTTGTTGATGATGGCGCGGGTGCCCTGGTCGCCGCCCTGGCCGCTGCAGTAGATCGCGCCGACGTCGGTCTTGCCGGAGTCGTAGACGGCCTGCACAGCCTTCAGGAAGTTGTCGGTGGTCCAGGTGTGGTTCTCGGCATCGACATACTGCATAGCACCGGCAGCCTCAAACACGGTCTTGTTGATGGCCATGCAGTGCGCGGTCATGCAGAGCGGGAACTCGTAGTAAGCGCCGGAGGAATCCTTGCAGGCGGCCTCAACGCTGGCGCTGATGTCGGCCTTCTGGTCGTCGGTCCACAGGTCGCTCAGATCGGCCATCAGGCCCTTGGCGCCCCAGTTGGCAACCAGACGCTCGGGTCCTTCCATGACGATGTCAGGTGCGCTGCCACCCTCGATAGCGGTGTTGACCTGGTCGTCGCCGTTGGTGTAGTCGAGGTACTCGACGGTGACGTGGATGTCAGGATACTGGGCATTGAAGTCTGCCAGCAGCGCATCAACGGACGCGGAATCGCCCCACTTGCCGATGGGGTAGGTCCACAGCTTGATGCTTGCACCGGAGCTGGCGGTGCCGGAAGCGGCAGCAGAGCTGGCTGCGCTGGAGGCGGGAGCAGTGCTGGAAGAAGAACCGCCGCAAGCGGCCAGTGCACCGGCAGCGCCCAGCATACCGGCAGCCTTCAGGAACGAACGGCGGGAAATGCAGTTTTTCATGATAGTTTCTCCTTGCTCTCATCAATTCACGTTGTGGCAGCGGCTTGTGCGGGCGGCTGCCTTTGATGGTTCCATTATAGAAAAATATTTTCATTCTGTCCATGCTTCCTTTTCATAAATTTTTCATTTTGCAACTGTGCAGGTTGTACAAGATTGTGGGATATCAGAAAAAACACAAAAGAAAAGTGAAAATTGCTCGTTAAAAAAGTTACAAAACGGTACAAAATCGGAAAAATGGATGAAAAGACTTTTCGGTCTGAAAATCTGAAAAAGAAAGAGATTTTCAGAAAATGGGCCGTTTTTCCTCACTTTCTGTGCCGTCTGCACAGAAACCGGACCAAAAATGTGGGCAATGCGCCTCTTGCACACCCGGTTTGTTTCTTTTATACTTTTTGATGTAAGAAGGTGTAGGAAATAAGTCGGCGGCTGCCCTTTGTGCAGCGGTCGGGTAAGGAGAAGGAAATGTCTACAAATTTTTGGGAGCTGCTGCAGCAGCACCAGAATGACCTGACAAAATCGGGTCACATGGTGGCCGACTATCTGGTGCAGCACGCAGCAGAGGCACAGTATCTGTCCATCTCATCCCTGGCAAGGGAATGCAAGGTGGCAGAGGCTACGGTGTTCCGGTTCTGCCGGGCGCTGGGGTTTGAAGGCTACCATGAAATGCGCATTGCACTGGCACAGGCCAATGCCACCGGCGCACTGGTCAACCAGCGTGCGCCGGAGCCGGACGCCGACACGGCCACCCTGTGTGAGCACGCCGGTGCGCTGTTCATGACAGCCATCAATGGCACACAGAATGCCCTCTCACCGGAGGCGGTGGACAAGGCTGTGGCCCTGCTGCACAGCGCACGGCAGGTGTTCTGCCTGGGGCAGGGCGGCAGCATGCTGGTGGCCAACGACATCTGCGCCCGGTTTGCGGGCATCACCAACAAGTTCCGCACGGCGGGCGACAGCCACATGCAGGTGATGGCGGCCAGCCTGATGACGGAAGAGGATGTCGTGTTGTTCGTGTCCTACTCCGGTGCCACGCGGGATATGATCGAGACGCTGCGCACCGCCAAGGCCGCCGGGGCAAAGATCATCCTCATCACCCACTACGAGGACTCGCCGGGCGCAAAGCTGGCCGACATCGTGCTGCTGTGCGGCGCGCAGGAAAACCCGCTGGACTCTGGCAGCATCCCCATCAAGGTGGCGGTGCTGTATGTGGCAGAGGTGCTTCTGCTACGTTATATGCTGGATGACCAGCAGCAGACCAACGAGGCACAGGACCGCACCACCGAGGCCTTGGCCGTGAAGATGCTGTAATTTCTCTGATCGAAAACACAGATGCCGCTCTGCGGCCGGGCATTCCGGCAGCCGGGCGGCGTTTTTTTGCAGCTGCGCAGAAACAGAAAACAGACGTTCCGGAGCATTTTTTCTAAAAATGCAATCTTTTTGCAAATTGGTCTTGCAATCGGGCAGGATATCGTGTATAATCATCCCTGCACGAAAATGCAAACTGATTGCAATTTACTAAAATGAAGAAATCCGCTGTGGTTTTTGGGAGTGATATTTATGGAACTGTTTCTGGATGTTCTGGGCGAATCTCTGGTGGACTCCGCCAAGATGCTGCCCTTTCTGTTTCTGGCCTATCTGCTGATCGAATACATTGAGCACCGCCACGGCGAGCGCATCGAAGCGCTGCTGGCCGGCGGCGGGCGCTGGGGCGCAGTGCCCGGTGCCCTGCTGGGCTGTGTGCCGCAGTGCGGCTTCTCGGCCATTGCGTCCAACTTCTATGCGTCCCGCGTCATTACGCTGGGCACCCTGATGGCCGTGTATCTGGCCACCAGCGATGAAGCCATCCCGCTGCTGGTGTCCATGCCGGCCTACTGGGACAAGCTGGTCGTGCTGATGGTCATCAAGGTGGTGTACGCTGTCATCGTTGGTTTCGTGCTGGACTTTGTGCTGCGCGGCATCCTGCCAAAGGGGCTGCGGGGCGGCTACACCGGCCATGCCGACGAGGTGGACTGCCACGAGGAGCACAACGATGAAGAGGGCAACGAGCGCCCCATCTGGCAAGCGGCTCTGCGCCACACGCTGGAGATCTTCGTGTTCATCTTTGCATTCAGTCTGGTGTTCGGCCTCATCGTGGAAGGCGTGGGCGAGGACGTGTTTGCCGACCTGCTGGGTCAGATGGGCTTCTTCCAGCCGGTGGTGGCGGCCCTGGTGGGCCTGATCCCCAACTGCGCCGCCAGCGTGTTGCTCACCCAGCTGTATGTGGAGGGTGCTCTGCGCTTTTCCAGCCTGGTGGCCGGTCTGTGCACCGGTGCCGGTGTAGGCCTGGCCGTGCTGTGGCGCACCAACCCTTCCTGGAAGCAGAACCTGTTCATCACCGGCCTCACCTGGGCCGCCGGTGCCTTTGTGGGCGTGGCCATGCAGGTGATCGTGGCGGTCTTCGCCTGATTCTGATGTAAAAGGGGCTGTTGCAAAATAGCTCTCTGAAAAAATATGCACAAAACCCGGAACCTCTTCAGGGCCAAAAGGCTCAAAAAGGGTTCCGGGCTTCTGCTTTTGCACTGTTTTTTGTGCAAGTCGCTATCGCATTCTTATTTTGCAACAGCTCCTTTTGGCGTTCCCGGCGGCCGGGGGCGCACCAGCTCCTGCCTCCTATTGACAAGGCTTTATGCCTGTGCTATTTTTACAATAGGAAATGATGGCCTGCACGGCAGGAAAACATAGAATGTCTATAAAATTCTATAAGATAAGGAGCGTATCTGTATGAAACTGGCAATCGGCAACGACCACAGCGCGGTCGAAATGAAGAAGGAGATCAAGAAGTATCTGGAGGACAAGGGCATCGAGGTCATCGACGTCGGTACCAACAGCACTGAGAGCTTCAACTACCCCATCAGCGGTTACAAGGTGGGCAAGATGGTGGCCAACGGCGAAGTGGACGGCGGTGTGCTGATCTGCGGCACCGGCGTGGGCATCAGCCTGGCCGCCAACAAGGTCAAGGGCGTGCGTGCCTGCGTGTGCAGCGAGCCCTATTCCGCCCGCATGAGCAAGCAGCACAACAACTCCAACATCATCGCTTTCGGCGCACGGGTCATCGGCGTGGAGACCGCCAAGATGATCGTGGACGAGTGGCTGAACGCCAAGTATGAGGGCGGCCGCCATCAGGTGCGTGTGGATATGCTGACAGAGATCGAGCAGACCCAGGGCCTGAAGGTCGTGGACGAGCAGGGTCAGTGAGTTTTCAGGCCGGGAATGCATTGCAAAGCGCAGTGTGGTTCCGGTTTTTTGTTTCCGGCAGACAGAAAGAGCCGCCCCATCCGGGGCGGCTCTTTGCTGTTTTTACAGGGAAAATGAGATTTACACCCACTCCCCGTTGAACACATAGTCGCCGGGAGCGGCATAGCTGGTCAAGGCTGAGAGCACGCCGCCCAGCACACCGTTCTCGTAGCCGATGCACTCCTTTGTCAGGCCGGTGACGCCATTGCGTGTTTCGTGCCGGCGGATGATGGAATCGTAATATTCATCGGTCGGTTCCCCTTTATATCATATAGCGGGGCTTCACAGGCGGCCGTCTGCCACGGCGCGCCGGTGTTCGGCCAGGGTCAGCTGCCGCAGCACCTGCAGGCAGGGGCGGGTGTCGTCCTTGCGGGTGAACAGGCAGGTGGGTGCCGGCGGAAAGGGGAAGCTCAGCGGGTGGAACCACTCGGGCGGGTAGCCGTGGCTCCGCACCGGGCTCAGGAACAGGCATTTTCCGGCCAGCATCCGGACGTATTCCTTTTCAAAGTCGGGCACCATGAGCCACCGCAGGGGAATGTCCTCCATGCAGCGCCGTAACATGGACACGAATACGGCGTCACAGCTTTCAAAGCAGATGGTCTGCCCGGCCAGCTGGTCGGGGGTCAGGGTGCCGCAGGCACTCAGCGGGCTGCCGGGGCTTGCCAGCAGATGGCATTTGGTGTCGAACAGGGGCAGGCAGTCGATGGCGTCGCTCACCGGTTCCAGCAGTATCTGTATCAGGGCGTCCACGCCGCTCTGCAGAACCTCTTCCGGGGAGGTACAGGAGGTATCGGTGCGCACCTCCAGGTCACAGTCCGGCAGCTCCTGGCTCAGCGCCATCAGCAGGTCGTGGTACACAAGATCCCGCGATGCCATGGTCAGCGGCACCTGCAGCACCAGCTTTTCGCGCCGGGCGGGCCCGGCGGCCAGTGCATGCTGGAACGCCTGATAGCTCTGCCGGACGTTCTGGGCAAAGGCGGCAAACAGCTGCCCGGCTTCGGTGGGCTCCACCCGGCAGGTGGTGCGGGTGAACAACGGGGTGCCCAGTTCTTCTTCCAGTGTGCGGATCTGATAGCTCAGGGTGGGCTGGGTGAGAAACAGCTGCCGCGCGGCAGCCGAAAAATTCAGTGTTTCATAAAGAGCCAGAAAACAGCGGATCTGACGGTCAGTCATGCGGGGGGCCTCCTTTCCGGCATTTCCTTCATTGTAACAAAACCGCTGGGGAAGGTCAATGAACTTATAGAAAAAATACATAACCGAAAACCGGAAATTGAATTTCTCTTTTGGGAATAATTTCACTATAATAACATCGTCAAAAAAAGCGTCAAACTGCGCAAGGCAGAAACGCTTTGGAAGAAAAAGAAGAAAGAAACAGAAAGGGTTCCGCACTATGAACAAGATCTCGCGCAGAAACTTCATCCGTGCATCGGCTCTCAGCGCTCTGGGCGCTGCCGCTGCAGGCGCACTGTCCGGCTGCTCCAACAACGCAGCCAGCAGCGCCGCCGCTTCCTCCGTGGCAAGCTCTGCCGCTGCCTCCGAGCAGCCCGCAGCCGCTGCTTCCTCCATCACCTGGGATGACATCTTTGCCACCAGCTACTCGCAGGCCAACCGCGGCTCCAACCCGGACGCCAAGGCTCCCGAGACCCCGGAAGAGTACATCGAGCAGAAGGGCAACGGCGACATCATGGGCTCCATGATGGTCGGTATGGTCGATTCCCTGAACATCCCGGAAGAGCAGTTCATGAACAACAAGCCCGCCTGGCTGGGCGATGAGCCCCAGCTGGCCGACAAGGTCGAGTACACCAAGGACTGCGAAGTTCTGGTCATCGGTTCCGGTCAGGCCGGTACTGCCGCCGCCCTGCGCTGCGCTGAAGAGGGCCTGAACACCATCTGCTGCGAAGTGCAGACCTGGGAAGAGTACGACAACTATGCCTGCGACCTGACCACCTACAACTCCAAGTTCTTCCTGGACAAGGGTGCCGAGAAGTACGACCCCATGGACATCTTCACCGAGTACATGGTCAAGGCTCTGGGCCACGCCAACCAGAAGATCGTCAAGGACTACGCCACCCGCTCCGGCGAGGCACTGGACTGGATGCTGGCTGAGCTGGACCCCGACTATGTTGCCAAGTACGCACACGCCGTGAACTACAAGGGCAACAAGCACTTCCAGAACCCCTGCAGCCACAGCTACTACTACGTCGGCATGACCCAGTGGCGTGATACCGGCACCGAGACCAACACCAACAACAATATGTGGCCGTACACCGTCCGTCTGCTGCAGCAGAAGGCTGTGGAGAAGGGCTGCGAGTACATCTACGGCGCACAGGGTCTGACCCTGGTGCACGAGAACGGCAAGGTCACCGGTGCCATCTTCACCGACATCGACGGCAAGTACTTCCAGGTCAATGCCGATGCTGTCATCGTGGCAGCCGGCGACTTCGGCGGCAACCCGGACATGCGTCTGGACCTGTGCGACACCCTGCGCAACCTGGCATGGTCCTACGGCAAGGACCGCACCGACGTGAACAACATTTCTTCCATGGGCCGTGACGGTTCCGGCATCCGCATGATGCTGTGGGCAGGCGCTACCATGGAGGCAGGCCCCCGTGCAGGTCAGGCAGCCGGCATCAACAGCCGCCCGTCCTTCCCCTTCGGCGGCATCTGGCCCATCTTCGGCAATGACGGCAAGCGTTTCTTCAACGAGACCATCACCCGCCACGGCTCCGTGGGCTACCTGGATATGATGCCGGAAGGCCAGAAGATGGTCTGCGTCACCGACTCCAACTGGGATGCTTACTGCGAGTATCAGGCATACGACCATCAGGCCATGGACCGCAGCAACGACTACATGCTGGAGAAGGTCCGCAAGGATATGGCCAACTACAAGACCGGCCCCGACGGCTTCTCCGTGCAGGCCTTTGCCCGCTACGGCAACGACCCCACCACCCTGTATGCTGCCGACACGCTGGAAGAGCTGGCCGACATCATGGGCTATGAGGGCGACGCAAAGCAGGGCTTCCTGGACGAGGTCAAGCACTGGAACGAGATGTGCGATGCCGGTTACGACTCCGACTGGGGCGCAGACGCATCCATGATGCACTTCAAGATCCAGGATCCTCCGTTCTTCGCAGCTTCCTCCGTCACCGGCGGCAACCCCTCCGGCGGCCTGTGCCAGCACGCTGCAGTCTGCACCGATGGTGAGTACCGCGTCCTGACCGGTGCCAAGGCTCCCATCCCCGGCCTGTACGCTGTCGGCAACTGCTGCGGCCAGCGCTACGGTGTGCAGTACCACACCCCCACCGCAGGCAACAGCTGCGGCAGTGCCTTCGTGACCGGTTACCTGGCTGCCGAATACGTCAAGAACGATCTGGACAACGGCATCGGCGGCGGTGAGAACGGCTCTGAGGAGCGCACCACCAACGGCCAGTACTATGCCGGCACCTACACCGCTTCCAAGAACTCCGGCTACAGCACCGTGACCGTCACCATGACCTTCAGCGAGGACGCCATCACCGACTGCAAGATCACCTCTTCCGGCAACGATGACCTGATGAAGGACGACCTGCGCAGCAGCATGGCCGCTGCCGTGGTGGACAGCCAGGGCGACACCAGCGTGGATGCCATCACCTCTTCCACCCTGAGCTTCTCGGTCAAGGCTGTGCAGGAGGCTGTGGCCGACTGCATCGCACAGGCAAAGGCCTGATCTTTTACTTGCCAAAACCGCACGCGCCCGGTAGAATAAGACCAGAACAGGTTTTGCTCTGA